>Ga0255173_1000005_pt1 | contig 303886 bp, 275 predicted proteins | sample Atl_Atl_RepA_8d_FD_183175 | JGI IMG/M metagenome (GOLD analysis project Ga0255173, IMG submission 183175) | Freshwater microbial communities from Altamaha River, Georgia, United States - Atl_Atl_RepA_8d | ecosystem: Environmental > Aquatic > Freshwater > River | place: USA: Georgia | collected...
TGTAGGCGCCGGCAGCCTGCTTGATCGTGTTCAGAGCCTGAGCCGACAGGTTCGCGCGATCCCAGTCGAAGAACACCATGAACGACGGCGGCGCAACCACCGGCGGCGGCGGCGGCGGAGCCGCCGGAGCGGCCGCGAACTTGTACTGCACGCCGACGAGCGCCAGGATGTTCTGGTTCGGGAAGCTCACGTTGCCAAGCGTCGGCACGTTGACGGTCGGGTTCGTCGTGCCGAGGTACCGGCCTTCGATCGCGAAGCGCAGTTGCTCGCTCACGTTGTAGGCAACGCCCAGCATGCCCTGGTAGGCGAACTGCGTGCTGCCCAGCGACGCGTTGCTGTCGATGAACGCAATACCCGCACCGGCACCGATGTACGGCGTGATGACCGAGGTCGGCATGAAGTCGTACAGCAGGTTCGCCATCACGGTGAGCTGGCCGATCTTGCCGTTGATCGCCGTGCCCGGGATGTTGACACTGGTCGGGATCTGGCCGTAGCCGGCTTCCAGTTCGAGGCGCGGGCCGACGAAGTCGTAACCGACCTTGCCGCCGGCCGACCAGCCGGTCCAGGTCTGGCCGTTCGGATTCGAGCCGATGAACCAGGCAGCGCCGCCGCCTGCACCGATATAGAAACCCTCTTGGGCGTTGATCGCCTGGGCGCCAGCAACGCTCGGCAGCAGCAGTCCCAGGCCCAGCAGAGCCGAAGCAGCTTTTTTCATAATTCTCCCCAGACCAACGTGAAAATTGCAGACCATCCCTGACATACTAGCACATTCACCCTGATCGGCTCATGAAACAGTGCTCGCAACGAGAGACCGATGCCGCACTGTGGCCGTGATGCAACACGTCGAGGACGGTTCCCGCCCTGCCGGCGAATGCCGTTTCACTGCACGGTACGCTGAGACATTCCTGCCAGAATGGCCGCCGGCTCTGCTTCGCGTCCTCCGCATTCCACGATACCGAGCACGTCCAGCAAGTCGGCCAGACCATCGGCCGTGATTCCCGGGCCGCAGCGCGGCAGATTGGGAAAGGCGCCGAGGCCTCTGGGAACGAGCCGATACTGCCCCGCATAGGGGGGCAGGTCCGGGACGAGCGCAATCTCGAGCATGTCACGTTCGCCGGGGGGGCAGGCTTCCGACGCCGCCGGCGTCTCGAAACTGAGCCTCCTGGGGCGTGGATCTGCGCGAATTCTTGCAATGTCGAGAGCCCTTCTCGCCGGCTCCAGCGGATCCTTGACGATGAACCTTGCGATCTTGGCGGCATAGCCCGGATGGAGCGCCTCGATGGTCGCCTGCGCCGCCTCCAGGAGGGTCTCCCGATCTTCACCGAACGAAGCACCGCCCCGATGCCAGACAAAGAGGCCGGTCACCGCCAGGTGACGCCACCCTGCTGCGGTCGCCCTGAGGCAGAAATCGTTCTCCTCGCCGTAACCGCGACCGAACCGCTCGCGGTCAAAGCCACCGATCCGTTCGAGGCAGTCCCGCCTCACCGCCATGCAAAAGCCGACGCCGGTCGGGATTTCCAAGACGGGCATATCGCTCGCCGCACAGAGGCGGTCCAATTGCCCGATATCGACGTCCGCTGGCAGGTGATTCTCACAGAGAGTGGCCGGATAGCTCAGAATGGTCGCTGCATTGGAGAGCGGCGTCGCTGTCGCAGTCCGTGGCGTACGCAGCGCCGCCACCAGCCGGTCGAGCCAGTCGCCGAACACCCGCGTATCCGAATTCAACAGGACGACGTCGCGCCGGGGATGAAGCGCAAAACCGCGATTGACGCTCCCCACGAAGCCGACATTGCGCTCGTTCTCGAGCAAGGTGATCAAGCCCGCTTCGGCCAACGCCTGCAGTTCACCTCGCAGCAACGGGTCGGGCGAGGCGTCATCCACAACCACCAGTTCGAAGCTCTCTCTCGTCACCGCTCCAAGCACACTATCGATCGCCTGAAGCGCCAGCGCCCGACTGCCGTACACCGGCATGACCACGTCGACCGTCGCGTGGGAGGAGTCCGGACGCCGGTGGGCCAGCAAATGCCGGATATCGGGAGGCCGGGGATACGCCGGAGCGGCGGCATCCCGCCCCTCTTCGCGACCAAACCGCAGCCAATGGGCGAATGGCTCGTAGCCCGCCAGCGCGACATCGGGATTGCGCCGGCGATAGTCGGCCGGCGAGAATCCCGCCCGCGGGGACCAGCCGCGCCGCGATCCGACCGCCAGGTAGTGGAATGCCGCGGCATCCCACGACGAAAAGGATCGGCCCGCCGAGTGCGCATAGTGAGCGAGATCGACGGTTCCGGGCACGAGACCGTGCTGGCGGCAGATGGCGCGCGTCCGATCCGGCAGGATTCGCGCCATGGTCGCCGCCCCGCCGCTGCTGTCGCGAACCGCAGACAGCAGCAGGTCGTTCGTCGTCCGAGGCGATCGCCGGTCGCTCACCGGACGATCCACCTGGCGCGCAGTTCGAGAAGCGTCTCCAGCAGCCTGTTCGTGTCCGTCGCCAGCGCCGTTGGCAGCACCACCCCCCGACCGAGCCGCCGCAGTCGCGCGGCCGGCGCGCCGATGTCGAATGCGATCACGGGGAGCCCTTGCTGCAGCGCCGCCGTCAGCACGAACGACCAGGTTTCCGGCCAAATTGCCGGCAGCAGGACCGCATGCGGGGCTGCTTCGTGGAGCAGCCGTCCCAGGTCCTCCGACAGGAAGGCGCCCCCGACGGAGACATTTTGCGGCAGTGATTCCGAGGCCGCCCCCAGTACCGACAGCTGCAGGGGTGCGCCGGCCAGTCCCGCCGCATCGGCAAGAGCCTGCACGACACGCAGGCCCTTGCCCACGTTCAGCGCCCCAAGGGTGACGATGCGCAGGGGCTCGGCCTCGCCAACATGCGGCGCACGCTCGGGTGGATAGCCCGTGTCGTCTTCCGGCTCCCATACCGCCACCGGCCTGTCGAGATGGCGCCGCATTCGCTCGGCGACATCGCTGCTCGGTGCCATGACGCGCTCCGCTCCTTCGAGGAATGAGAGATGGTCGCGTCGCCAGGAGAGTGGATCCAGTTCCCGCACCTCGGCACCGAAGTTCACGACACATCGGACGCAGGTCTCGGGGGGCGCGACGTCGCAGAACGCCCCCTCCCCGGTGATCAGATCGATCCGCGGACACAGCATGAAGTAGTCATGCAGGACGACATCATAAGGGACGCCCAGTCGTCCGCCCAGATCGCGTACCCATGCCATCATCTCCGCCGGACGGTCGACGAGGTGATTCACCACGATTCTGGTCACGCGACGCTGACGGGCGAAATGGACCAGCACGTCGCAACGCGACGCGAGGTCGAACGTCCGATCGCCGATGACCGCCAGAGTCGGGGCGTTCAGGATCGTCCTCGCGCGGAGGACATTGCGGCCCGCGCTCTCGATATCTTGCTCGAAGAGGTCGAGGAAATGGCTGCTTCCGCCGCCGCGCCCGTGGTGGAACACCAGCACCGCCTCGGCGCCCTCCCGCCACGGCGGACGGTCGGTCCGGGCCTCCACTTCATTGCGTGGGGAATTCTGCGGGGTCGGCTTCGTCAGGTGGTGAAACAGCGGATCCATTCCCGGAGGCCGCTGCAGGTTTCGACGCCGATAGAAGGCGGGATCGAAGCCGGGCGCCGGCGCGCGGCGCGTCCGCCAGCCCAGAAGTGCATAGTGCAGCAACGGGGCGCGCGCGACGCGACGGCGCTGCAACTCGTCATCGAACTGACGGAGGTAGAACTCCGGGTCGAAACCGCGTTCGAGCAAGGCAAGCCGCGGCGCCAGGACATGAAGCATGGCGGGCAGCAGCAGGCCGCCGAGAAGGCGGCCGAGGACCATGCCTTCGACGAAAAGCGTGCCAAGCCTGGCATGAACCGCTTCGACCGCGACGTCGGCCGCGAGCCGGATACGTCCGGCCCATCGTGGGTACGGTCTGTATCGCGAGGGCGTAGGCACGCGCATGGCGCTAGCCGTCCAGGCTCGTACGCACCGCCTTGAGTGACAGCGCCGGATGGAAACAGGGATCGTCGAGAACGGCTTTCTCCCAGTCCTGGAGGAAATGCCGCCTCTCCTTGGCGTAGCGCTTGGCGACATTTGATCTGCCTCGCGTCGCGGATTCGTGATGCGTCAGTGTCGCGTGGGGCGTGAAGACCGTCTTCCATCCGCGCTGCCTCAGGCGCAGACACAGGTCGATGTCACCGAGTTCGATCGGATATCGCTCCGCGTCGAACCCGCCGATCGCGTCGAACTTGCCCTTTTCGACCGCCAAACAGGCCCCCGTCACCGCTGAAACTTCGTGCGGGGCCGCGAGACGGTCGAGATACCCCCGATGCGCGGGCCCGGCACCGGCGTCGATATGGCCTGCATAGCCGCCGAGCCCGAGTACGAGCCCGGCATGCTGAAGCTTGCCCGACGGATAGACGAGCTTGGCGCCAACCGCGCCGACATCGGGCCGCACCGCCCAGCACACGAGATTCGCCAGCCAATCGGGCTGCATCGCCACCGTGTCGTTGTTGAGAAAGACGAGGACGCGCCCCCGGGCGAGCTCGGCGGCACGATTGCAAAGGGCCGAAAAATTGAAGGGTCCTGCCGCATCGACGATGCGAACCCAGGAGTGCCGCCCCGCGCGATCGAGCAGCTCGCGCGCCGCCGGCTCCGTGCTGCCATTGTCGACGATCAAAAGATCGAAGTCGCGCGGGCTTGTCTTCTCCAGGCCGGACAGGCACGCCGCCAGCAGGTCGGCGCGGTCGCGCGTTGGGACGATCAAGGTGGCGGTGACCGTTGCCGCGGCGGGCGCGGCCGCGGTCACGGATGCCCTTGCCTCCGCCGCCGTCCATGGCTTGGTGAGCAGAACGCGGCGTATGTGACCGACAGGGGCTGCTTCCGCAGCAAGAAGCCTGTCCCACGTGGAAGGCTGCAACAAGACCGTCGCCGGAAGATCGGCGTGCGCTTCGAGGGCCCGGCGGCGAAAATAGACGGCGCGGCCCGCATAAGGGCGGGCCTGGTGGAAGATCGGACTCCAGTCGGGCTTCAGTTCGGGCGCGACGTGCCGACGGTCGGCATCGATCGAGTCCTCGTCGGCATAGAACATCGAACAGTCGGGGCGCCTCGACGCGAACTCGACGAGCGCCGCCATCGCGTAGTCCGCGACAACGTCGCCCGCTACCACCGGAAGGACGAGGTCGGTGGTTTCGAGCCCCTCCCACAGACATGCGGCCCTCACATTTCCTTCGACAGGGAGGCCCGGTCGCCCGCCACGATCCCCCACGTTGGTGCCGACAACGGCAAGCGACCAGTTCGGATAGGTCTGACGCTGGAGGGAGCCAATGGTCGCTTCGAGCGCCTCGCCGGCCTTGTCATGCGGGACATGAATGACCGCGCGGATTCGGGGCCCGCCGCGCCAGCTGTTCCGCCGTGCCTCGAGCCCCGTCGGATCCAGGTCCCGTCGGTTCAGCGCACGCCATTCGTGATAGCGCTCGAACCGGGTGGCGCCAAAAATCTCTTCAAGGATGGCTTTGGCATCGTCACGACGGCCTACGGCGCCCAACCCCACAGCCAGAAGGGATTTGCCTGGGTGCCGACCCCATGCCCGCTGGAGCACATCCCGGCGCGTCAGGACTTCACAGGAAGAAAGGCGGAAATCGGAAGCCGCATGATCGGCCGGCAGGACGATTCCGATCCGACGAGTTTGCTCCGGAACCAGGCCGACCCATTCGCCGATACCGAACAAGGCGGCCGGCAATGCGGCCTGGCTCTCGCCTCCGTCGGACGTGAAACGAATGGCGAGGCGGGTAGCCGAGCAATAAAGGGACGTCGAATAGCGTAGGCGCAGCCACTTTCCGGCCGGCACCTCACCGGTAAAGTCGAGTTCGAATCGCACCTCAGTCGCATTTGAATTGCAGGATTCGACGCTCCTCAGGAAGACGCCTTGTTCAAGCATAAACGACGGTCGACGAGCCTCCGGAAATTGACGCCGTTATCACAATTTTCTCACCTGCGAGTGTATATATTGCATCGCACAATTTTGCGGCTGCGCTTATTATACGTTTTGTTGGCCTGTCTGAACGGAGAGTCGCTGTCTGTCGACAGTGCAGGATGCAGGAACAAACTCATATTCGCGTTTTGTTGCGATCAGTAGTTTGATGTTACTTGCTCTATACGTTTGGACGGCGAGCCGGGGAGTCGGAATTTGATGGTGTGCGCAGGGTCGAAGACGGTGTGTTGCTGGGTTGGCGAACGAGCCTTCCAATGACCCGTCGGGACGAAGTGGCGATTGTCGGCTATGCCTGCCGCCTGCCCGGCGCACGCGACAGCGAGAGCTTTTGGAAACTCCTGCATCGCAATCGGTGCAGCGTGACGCAGATCACAACCGATCGCTTCCCGACACAGGCCTACTATCACCCCTCCGCCGACCAGATCGGTCGCAGCTATTCCTTCGCCGCCGGCGTAATCGACGATGTGTGGGGCTTCGACGCCAATGCTTTCGGCATGAGCCCGCGGGAAGCCGAGCAGGTCGACCCCCAGCACCGTCATCTCCTCGAAGTCGCCCACGACGCGCTCGCCCACGCCGGCATCCGTCCGTCGCTTGTCGCCGGCAGCCCTGTTGGCGTCTATGTGGGCGCATCGTCGGTCGACCATGCGGCGCGCTTTTTTGCCGATCCCTCGGCTGCTGGCATGCACATGATGACGGGCAACTCGCTCAGCATCATGGCGAACCGCATATCCTACACGTTCGACCTGAGAGGGCCGAGCCTCGCGGTCGACACGGCCTGCTCGTCCTCCCTGGTCGCGCTCAATCTCGCGGCGGAAGCGATTCGCAGCGGCACCATCGAGACGGCGATCGTCGGCGGGGTCAACCTGCTCTTGTCTCCGTTCTCCTACGTCGGCTTCTCACGCGCTTCCATGTTGTCACCGACCGGGCTGTGCCGTCCGTTCGACGCATCGGCGGACGGATATGTCCGCTCCGAAGGTGCGATCGTCGTGGTGCTGCGCTCGATGTCATCGGCATTGAAATCCCGGAGCCGCATCCATGCGGTCATCGTCGGCTCCGGCGTCAATCAGGATGGACGCACGACCGGGATGTCGCTGCCCTCCGCCGATTCGCAGCGGCGGCTTCTGGAGCAGGTCTACGGTGATTTCGCCGTCGACCCCGCCGACCTGAGCTTCGTCGAGGCGCACGGCACGGGCACGCGGGTCGGCGACCCCATCGAGGCCGACGCGCTCGGCAAGGGTCTCGCGCAGAAGCGTATGCAGCCCCTCCCCATCGGATCGGTGAAGTCGAACGTCGGCCACCTCGAGCCGGTATCTGGACTGGCGGGGCTGCTGAAGTCGATCGTGGCTCTCGATCGCGGGCTCGTGCCGGCGACCCTGCATCAGCGTGCGCCGAATCCCGACATCCCCTTCGACGAGCTCAACCTCGAGGTGATTGCCCAGAACCGCCGCCTGGCGGATCGACGGGGCCCGCAACTCGTCGGCATCAATTCGTTCGGGTTCGGAGGCACCAACTCCCACGTCATTCTGCGCGGTGAAAAATCCGTCGCGCATCTCGTCCAGGTCAACAACACGACCAGCCCCCCGCCGCTGCTGCTGACGGCACATACGGCCGACGCCTTGACGAACCTGGCCGGCCGCTATGTCGACGGGTGGCCGGCCACGACACGCGAAGCCACGGCGTTCATTTCTGCGGCGGCCTACCTGCGCGATGCGCTGCCGCACCGCCTCGTGGCACGAGGGGAGACGACGGACGAGGTCCGGCATCACCTTGCCTCTTTCGTGAAGGGGGAGACGTCGGCCGCGGTGCTGACCGGCCAGGCGCTGGGCAACGACCAGCCGCTGGCCTTCCTGTTCTCGGGCAACGGGTCCCAGTGGGCGGGCATGGGCCGCGAGGCCTGGGAGAGCAATCCGGTCTTCCGCGACGCGCTCAGGGACATCGACGGTCATTTCGCGAAAGCCCAGAAATGGTCGATCGTCGACACTCTGTTCGCCGATGACCTGGCACCCCGCCTGAGGCGGGCGACCTACTCGCAGCCGCTGCTCCTCGCGCTGCAGGTTGCCACCGTACGTGCGCTCGAAGAACGAGGGATCGTCGCCAGCGCCACCCTGGGCCACAGCGTCGGCGAGATTGCGGCGGCCTGGTGTGCCGGCGCGCTCAGCCTCGACCAGGCCATCGATGTCGTGGTCGCCCGCAGCCGCAATCAGGAAAGCGTGCGAGGCAGCGGCGGCATGGCGGCGCTGATGCTGAGCGACCGCGAGGCCCGACGCTTTCTCAAGACCGTCGGCGTGCCCAGCGTCGAGATTGCGGCCGTCAACAGCTGGCGCAGCGTAACGATCTCGGGAACCTTCGAGGATATCGACCGGGTCCTCCAGGCTGCGGCGGACATGCGGATCAGTGCACGGCGGCTGGACCTGGACTATCCGTTCCACTGTGCGTTGATCGACCCCGTTCGCACTCCGCTGTTGAACGAACTCAAGGGCCTGCGCCCGCTGCCACCCCACAAGAAGTTCGTGTCGTCCGTCACCGGCGGAACCGTCGCTCCGGAAACGCTCGGCGCAGACCACTGGTGGCGCAACGTCCGCGAGCCCGTCCAGTTCGAGCCGGGGTTGAATGCCCTTCTGAAGGACGACATCCGGGTTTTCCTCGAAGTGGGACCGAGGCCGATTCTGGCCAGCTATGTCCGCGATGTCCTCCGGGAAGCCGGAGCGCGCGGCATCGTCATCGAGACGCTGAGCGAGAACGATGCCCAGTCCGCGTTCGATCCGGTCGAGCGGGCCGCGTCGAAGGTGGCGCTGGCCGGCGGCAAGATCGAGATGCAGCGCTTCTTCGGCCCCGCGCCGGCCTCTGCCATCGTCCTGCCGCTCTACCCCTGGCAGCACACCCAGTTCAAGTTGGCGCCGACCGACGAGTCTTCGACCGCGTTGCTGCCGCCCACCCATCCGCTGCTCGGGGCGGGCCTGCGCAAAGACAGTCTCGAATGGTATTCCACGGTGGATCCGGCGCTCTATCCCTGGATCGCTGACCACAAGGTAGGCGATGTCCCGGTGCTTCCGGCGACGGCCTATGTCGAGATCATGCTGGCAGCCGCACGCGAGACCCATGCGGAAGGAGCGCTGGAACTTCGCGACCTCGACATCGTTCGGCCGCTCGTGTTCGAAGGCAACACTTCCTTCGAGACGTGCGTCCGGCTCGCGCACGAGACGGGCATCGTCGAGTTGCTGTCGCGACAGCGCGGCGGAGGCGCCGGCGCGGACTGGACCTTCAATGCCCGGGGGGTCGTCAGCCGGTCGCCGGTGGCCGGGAAAGCGGCCACCTTGCCGGAAGCGCCGACCCATGCGGTCATCGTGCCTCAGAGCCGCGTCTACGCTTCGGCTCGCGATCTAGGCTTCGACTACGGGCCGGCATTCCAGCGAGCCCGGCAGGTCGTCTTCCCGGAGCCGAAGCTCGCGATCGCCACCCTCGACCGCCCTGACTCGCTGGCAGAGGGCACGCGCCTCATCGACATCACTGCATTCGATGCCGCTTTCCATGCACTCTTCGCGTCGGAGGACGCGGGCGTCGCCGACATGCCGATGAAGCGAATGTTGCCCGTCCGCTTCGGTTGCGTACGCGTCTTCCAGTCCGGCACCGTCGCCTCACACATTACCGCGCGCACCGTCAGGCAATCACCGACCTCGATCGTCGTCGATATCGACATATGGGACGAGAGCGGGGCGATCGTCCTGACGGCGCAGGGCGTACGCCTCGTCGAGGCCCCGGCCGAGCTGGCCGCGGATCCCAGGTCGCTCACCTACCGCACGGCGACCTGGCATCTCGAACGCGCCGGCAAACCCTCGACGCTGCGATCGCGGCATGTTTCCGTAGCTCCCCCCACGGGCAGCACCGCAGCTCTTTCCGAAGCCCTGCTTCTGCTGGAGGCCGGAACCCTGCGTGCAGCCTGGTCTGCGCTCCGCAACCGGCCGCCCGCCGCCTCCCGCGGCGGTCAGGAGCCGACCGGCACCGACGACGGCGCGTCCTGGGCCGAGTTCCTGCGAACCGCGCTTCTTTGGCATCTCGAGGCGAAGAAACTCGCAGTCGATATCGACGGCACTCGCGTCGTCGCTCCCACCTGTGATCTTCCCGAGATCGATTCCATCGTCAGCACGTTGCTGCTTCGACACCCGACGATGGGCGCGGAGGCCGCCAGCGTCTCGCGACTCGAGAGCATCATCGGTCGCCTGAGCGACGGGGACCCGACCGCAGTGAGCGAACTCGGCTCGCCGCACTGGCGCAATCTGGGCGTGGCCTCGAGCCAGATCGGCTGGTTGCGCGATGCCGTCGCGCGCGATGTCGCGGAGTCTCTGTCGCGTCATGACAGCAGCCGCCTGTTGCGGATCCTGATGCTGGGTGCCGATCATTTTGCCACGGCTGTCGATCTCAGCACGCGTTTCGCAAACGTCGAGATCACCCTCACCGATCCGGACGACGACCGCCTCGAACAGACACGCGCGGCCATCGGAGACAGCGCGCCGCTCGTCCGCTGCCTGACCTGGGGCCAGCTGGAGACCCTGCAACCCGCTTCGCAGGACCTCGCCGTCGCCATCGATTCTCTGAGCGAGATCGCCGCCGGCAGCGACGACGGGATGGCGATCATTACGAGATTGCTGCGTCCCGATGCGCCGCTCATCGCCGGCGAACTGGCGCCCAGCGCCTTCTGGGATATCGTTCGCGGCAGCCGGCGCCGCTGGTGGGCGCGGTCGGCGAATGCGGAATTCCCGGTCGGCGCCTTGCTGACGGATCAGGAATGGGTCGACGAGCTCGAGACGGCGGGCTTCACCGGCATATCGGTCTCTCCCGCGTTCGGCGAAGCTCGTGTCGGCGTGGTCGTTCATGGCCTGGCCGGCAGCAGCATCGACCGCACTGTCGCGCCTGCGGCTGAACCGGCCTTGTTCTCGTGGCAGGGCACGGCGGCTGCCGATCTCCAGGCCCTCCTCGCCCACCGGGGCACCGAGACCACGCGCCCCGATCAGGGCACGTCGACCGGCCATGTGCTCTCGATCGCCCTGAACGACAGCTCCACCGACCCGGTCGAGGCTCTCGGCGCTCACCTGGAGGCAATGGCCGACCAGTGTCGGCAGCTGTCGGACGAGTCAGGACGCCTCTGGATCGTCGTCGACTTCGGACCCGTGGACGGACTGGCACCTCTGGAACAACCGCTCTGGTGCGCACTGATCGCCGCGACGCGTGTTGCACGCAACGAATTTCCCGGCCTGCAGATCCGCTGTATCGGCTTGGCGGGTAAGGCGCGTCTCAATGCGATCAAGCGGGCGGCTGACGAGATGATCGCCCCCGGCGAGGAACGCGAGGTGTTCTTTGCGGGCGACACCCGAATCGTCTTTCGCGTCGAACGGGGAACGGCCACTCCCCGGCCGCCCGAACCCGTTGCGGACAACATGGCGCTCCGCCTGGTGACGCGTCAGGGGTCCGGGCGCGGTGCGCTCGGCTGGGTTCCGGAACCGCGCCGGGCGCCGGACGCCGACGAGGTCGAAATCGAGGTCGCAACGTCGGGGCTCAACTTCCGCGACGTGATGTGGAATCTGCGCCTTCTCCCGGAAGAGGCCCTGGAGGACGGATATGCCGGTCCGGGGCTCGGAATGGAGTGCGCGGGCACGATCGTGCGCACGGGCCCTGGCGTCGAAGGCCTGACGGTCGGCGATCGCGTCCTCGCCTTCGCACCGGGCGCCTTCGCCAGCCACCTCGTCGTCAAGACCTTCGCCGTGAGCAAGCTGCCGAGCCAGCTGTCGTTCGAGGGCGCGACGACCCTGCCGGTCGCATTCCTCACCGCCTACTACTCCCTCGTACACCTCGCGAGGCTGGAGGCCGGCGAGACGGTCCTGATCCATGGCGGCGCCGGCGCGGTCGGGCTGGCCGCCATGCAGATCGCCAAGCATCGAGGCGCAACCGTCATCGTGACGGCGGGCAGCGGGGAAAAGAGAGCGCTCCTGCGCAGCCTCGGCGCCGACTTCGTCTGCAACTCCCGCACCCTCGCCTTCGCCGACGAAGTGATGAGTTTCACGCACGGGAAGGGCGTCGATGTCGTGCTCAACTCGCTGGCCGGCGAGGCGATGATCCGTTCGATGGATTGCCTCAAGCCGTTCGGTCGCTTCATAGAACTGGGCAAGCGCGATTTCTACGCCAACACCCAACTCGGCCTGCGGCCGCTACGCCGCAATCTGAGCTACTTCGGCGTCGACGTCGACCAGCTCATCGGTGCCCACAAGGCGCTGTCGCGCCAGCTTTTCTCGGATGTCGTGGGCCACTTCGCGGAGGGCGAGTTCTCTCCGCTCCCGCATCGTGTCTTCGAGGGCGCGCACATCGCCGAGGCGTTCCGCCTGATGCAGCGCGCCGGCCATATCGGCAAGATCGTCGTCAGACCGGCCCGGCAGGCCAGCGGCTCGGAAATGCCGGCCAACACCTACCCCGTCAGCACCGACGGCTGGCATGTCGTGGTCGGCGGCACCAGCGGCTTCGGGTTCGCGACGGCCGAGTGGCTGGCCGACCGGAATGCCAGCCACATCGCGCTGGTCAGCCGTTCGGGTCATCTGTCCGAGTCCGTGGCCACGCGGGTGGATGCGTTGCGCGAGAAGGGCGTGATCGTGGAGGTCGCGGCCGTGGACGTGACGGACGCAGACGCCCTCGAGCGCTTCGTCAAGCAACTCGGCAACGACCGCCCGATCAAGGGCATCGTGCATGCCGCCATGGTGCTCGACGACAGGTTGATCCAGGGGATCGACCGCGAGTCGATCGAAGCCGTCCTCCGGCCGAAGGCCAGCGGCGCCTTGCACCTCGAGCGGATCGCCGCGAAGCTCCCGCTCGACTACCTGCTGCTTTTCTCGTCGGCCACGACGCTGTTCGGCAATCCGGGGCAGTTCAACTACGTCGCGGCGAATGCCTATGTCGAAGGCGTCGCGCGCCGCATGCGTGCGAAGGGGCTCCCTGCCCTCGCCGTCGCCTGGGGAGCGATCGAGGATGCGGGCTATCTCGCGCGGCACATCGAGGCCAACGCGAGCCTGAAGCGTCGTTTTGGCTCGACACTGATGCCCTCCCGCATGGCGCTGGACGGGCTGGACTGGGCCTTCGACGCCCAGGGAACCCAGCTTGCCGATGTCTGTGCGATCGCCCGGGTCGACTGGGCCATGGCCAAGCGGGAACTCGCGGCGGTACGGGCCCCCACCTTCAACGCGGTCGATACCGGCGCCGTGTCGCGGCAGGCAGGCCAGGCAGCCATCACGCTCGAGCGGTTGCGCGCCATGCCGCCCGAAGAAGCGACGGAGGCCCTGCTCGAGATCGTGGTTGAGGAGATCGCACGGGTGCTTCGCCTGCCTCCGAAGGAAGTGGATCGTCATCGGCCGCTGGCCGAAATCGGCATGGACTCCCTAATGATGCTCGAGTTGCGAACGACCGTGGAGGCGTCTCTCCAGATCGAGTTGCCGATGATGTCGCTGGCCAGCGGCATCACCCCGGCAGACGTGGCTCGCCGCATGACGCCGCTGGTGACCGGGGAGGCGTCCCGTGATGCCGTGCCGAGCACACTGGCGAAACTGTCTTCGAGTCACCTGGCCGAACAGGCAGAAGAAGCGGGGGCCTCTGAGCGGCGCGCGGCCATCAATGCCGTGATGCAGCGCGTCAAGAACATCGACGGGCCGCTATGACCCCGCCGCGATCGAACGCCGCCCAGGAGACGGTCGATCGGGTACGACAGGCACTCGGTCAGTCCGCCGCTCCCCAGAGCCGACAAGGCCCGGCTCCGGCAGCGGGCGGACGACGGGAGTTCGATTTCACGACGCTCCCCGAGTACGAGATCCTGAAGATCTGGAAGGCGGTGGGCGATCTCACGAAGATCGGCAATCCCTTCTACCGCCTGCACGACGGCCGCGCCGGCAACACGACGTCGATAGACGGGCGCACAGTCGCCAATTTCTCGTCCTATGACTACCTCGGTCTGAATGGACATCCCGACATCGCCGCAGCGGCGAAGGCCGCAATCGACCGGTTCGGCACCTCGGTCTCGGCCAGCCGTCTCTCGGCCGGCGAGAGGCAGGTCCATCGCGATCTGGAGGCCGCACTCGCCCGACTGAGCGGCACCGAGGATGCCATCGCCTTCGTCAGCGGCCATGGCACCAACGTATCGGTGATCGGCGAACTGATGGGACCGGAAGACCTCATCGTGGCGGACGCCGTCATTCACAACAGCATCGTCGAGGGCGCCAAGCTTTCGGGTGCCAAGCGCATCCTCTGCCCCCACAACGACCTCGACGCCTTCGAACGCGCGCTGCGACTCAACCGGGCGCGCTATCGCCGGACCCTGGTCGTCGTCGAAGGTCTCTACGGCATGGACGGCGACGTCCCCGACCTTGCCGGCCTGATCAAGCTCAAGCGCCGCTACAACGCCTGGCTCATGGTCGATGAGGCGCACGCGACCGGTGCGCTCGGTCGTACGGGCCGTGGTGTTGCCGAGGAACAGGGCGTCGATCCGGCGGATGTCGAGATCTGGATGGGAACGCTCAGCAAGACGCTGGCGGCAGCCGGTGGCTATATCGCAGGAAGCCGCGCCCTCATCGAACTGCTCAAGTATACGTCGCCGGGTTTCGTCTTCAGCGTCGGACTTTCACCGCCCGTGGCGGCGGCGGCCACCGCCGCCGTCGACGTGATGATGCGCGAGCCCTGGCGGGCGGCGGCGCTCCGTCGCAATGGTCAGGCCCTGCTCGAGAAAGCCAAGGCCCGCGGCCTCGACACGGGCCTCAGCATCGGAGCGTCCGTCGTGCCGGTCATCGTCGGCAGTTCGCCGCAGACGGTGATGCTGTCCGAGCGGCTGCTGGAGCGCGGCTTCAACGTCGTGCCGGCGGTTTTCCCGGGCGTTGCCGAGAACCAGGCGCGGCTCCGGTTCTTCGTCACCTCGGAGCATACGCCCGAGCAGATCGATGCCGTCATCGACGCCGTCGCCGAGGAACTGCCGAAGATTCGTGACGGTTCGTCCTTCGTCAGCACCATCGCCGGTCGCTGACCGCGTCATGGCGACCTCCTCGCCATCGCCCGGATCGCGGCATCGCGCGGTCCATCGCACGGACGTGGTTGCCGAGGTCAGGCGGACCGCCGAGGATGCCGGCATCGGTGTGAACTGTCGGAAATGGATGGCATGAAACGGCATATCTCCGTGATCGGGTTGGGCTATGTCGGTCTGCCCGTCGCCGTCGGCTTCGGCCGTGTCGGCTACCAGGTTCTGGGCTTCGACATAGACAGCCGCCGCATCGCCGAACTGTCCCGCGGTCACGACCGCACGGGCGAGGTCGAGCCCGACCTGCTGAAGGCGCCGGGTCTGCGCTACTCTTCGGATCCGCGGGACCTCGCCGCCGCCGATTTCCACATCGTGACCGTGCCGACACCAATCGATGCGAGCAAGCAGCCTGACCTGGCCCCCTTGGAAGGCGCCTCCGCAACCATCGGCCGAATCCTCAAGCGCGGCGACATCGTGGTCTACGAATCGACCGTCTTTCCGGGCGTCACCGAGGACATCTGCATTCCCGTGCTCGAGAAGACCTCGGGACTGAAATGGAAAACCGACTTCAACGTCGGCTACTCACCGGAGCGCATCAATCCCGGTGACAAGGAACGCCGCTTCGACAACATCCTGAAGATCGTGTCGGCGGACACGCCCGAGACGCTCGACATCGTCGATGCGACCTATCGGGCTGTCGTGACGGCGGGCACTCACAGGGCCGGGTCGATCAAGGTCGCCGAATTTGCCAAGGTCCTCGAGAACACCCAGCGCGACGTGAACATCGCATTGATCAACGAGGTGGCGCTCATTTCCGACAGGCTTGGGATCGACACGCGGGACGTGCTGGACGCCGCCGGCACCAAATGGAACTTCCTGCCCTTCAAGCCCGGCCTCGTCGGCGGCCATTGCATCGGCGTCGACCCTTTCTATATCGCCCACAAGGCCGAGGAAGTGGGCTATCACCCCCACGTCATCCACTCCGGTCGCCGGGTCAACGACAGCATGGGCGTGCACGTGGCCAACCGCGTCGTGCGCAGCGTGATGCGGCATGCGGGCAACGGCCGTCCGGTCGTCACGGTCCTGGGCGTGACGTTCAAGGAGAACGTGCCCGACATACGCAACACACGCGTGGTCGACATCGTTCGCGAACTCGAGGATTTCGGGATCACGGTACAGCTCCATGACCCAATGGCCGATGGCGGCCTCCTGCGCGAGGAGTATGACCTCGGCCTGACGCCGCTCGACGCGTTGAAGCCCGCCGATGCAGTGGTCCTCGCGGTTGCCCATCGCGCCTATCGAGAGGGCGGCTGGTCCCTGGTCAAGGACCTGCTGAAGCCCGCCCCGGGCGGCTTCGTTGCCGACGTGACGGGCCTGCTCGACCGTGCCGCCACACCCGAGGGCGTGACGCTCTGGCGCCTGTGAGGCTGCCAGAGCCTCAGCCGTGAGCGTGAGGCCACGGCTGCCGACTGCCGGGTGGCGGCAGCCAGGACCTATCCCTTCGAGGCCAGCGTGAGCGGCGGCCGGCCGGAGGCGTTGGCTGCCGTATCGATGCCAGACCCGTAGTATCCGCGGTAACGCGAATAGTAGTCGCCATGATCGCCGTAGCCGTAGCGTGCGTGCTTGGCCAGGTTGACGCGGTTGATCACGACACCGACATGGCTCGTGACGTTCAGCAGCGCCGAAATCGCCGTCTTCACGACTTCGCGCGGAGTCTTCGCCCACTGCACGATGAACACGGTGTAGTCGGCCAGCCGCGAGATGATGCGCGCATCCGACACCGCCATGACCGGCGGACCGTCCAGGATCACGAGATCATAGCGCTCCGCAAACACGCCGAGCGCCGTCCTCATGGCGTGCGATTCGAGGATTTCCGGCGCGTTGGGCGTGCTCGGACGGGCGCAGATATAGTCGACCCCCGACCCTTCGTGGCGCCGGGTGCACTCTTCGAGAGTCTTGATGCCCATCAGGTACTCGTCGATCGTGCCACCGCGATCCTTGAGACCGAGTGCGGCCGACAGACGCGCCTGGCGCAGGTCGAGATCGACGACCAGCACGCGACGCGACGCATTCATCTTCGTCAACAGTCCGCCGAGCGCGGCTACGAACGTGGTCTTACCCTCGCTCGGCGTCGAGGAGGTGATGGCGATGATGCGCGGCGGCCGGTCGAGGCTGCCGAGACTGATGGCGGTAAACACCGCTCGTATCGATTCTGCGGCCGGCGACGTCGTGTTCTCGAGCACGTGCGCAACGACGTTCGAACGCGTGGTCGCCGGTCCCTTGACCTCCGGCACCATGCCGAGGACGCCGACGCCGGTGGCTTCCTCGACCTGGGAGGCCGAGCGGAACACACGGTCCAGCTTCTCGGCGGCGATAGCGCCGGCCATGCCGAGCATCGAACCGATGATGAACGCCGCCATCAGGCCGGTCTTGTAGTTGGGTGACGAGGGCGCGCCCGAGGGGTGGGCATAGGCCAGGATGCGAGCGTCGGCGCGCTGGATGTCCTGCTGCTCGCGCAGCTCCTTGAAGCGCGTCAGGAAGCCTTCGTACAGGGTACGGTTGGACTGCGCCTCGCGCTCGAGTTGCTTGAGTTCGGCCTCGTACTGGCTCGCCGCGCCGGAAACGACGGACGCCTTGTCGACGAGTTCCTTGAGCTCCTCCTCCTCCGACTTGGCCGCGTCGAGTTCGGCACGGACGGCCAGCGTGATGCGCTGCGTCTCGGTGATGAAGCGCGCCCGGATCGAGGCCAACTCGTTTCGGACCTGCTGGATCTTGGGATGGTTTTCGCCAAGCTGCGAGGACAACTCGGCAGTCTTGCGGGTGAGATCGACGTCCTGGATGCGCAGCGCCGACAGCGTCGCGTTGCCCGACACTTCCGGGATGTTCGCGAGTTCGCCCGGATTGAGACTGGCCTTGCTGAGGGCGATCAGGCGGCCTTCCCGCTCGATGCGCCGGCCCTTTGCGGCGGTGTAGCGTGCATTGAGATCGGACAGCGTCTGGGTCGAGACAGCGCCCTCCGGGCTGCCGGCCAGGCCCTTGTCGCGGCGATAGGCGGCGACCGCCTCTTCCGCGACCTGGAGGTTGCGGCGCAGTTCCGCCAGTCGCTGCTCCAGCCACTCCGTGGCGCGGCGGTTGGCCTCGTTCTTGGTCTCGATCTGGTCCGCGAGATAGGCCTCGGCAAGCGCGTTGGCGATGCGCGCCGACATCGTTCCGTCAGGGCTCTCCACGGTGATCAGGATGACGAAGGTGCGGCCCAGCAACGTCACGCTCAGGCGGCCGGCAACGGCGCCGATCGCGGCGCGGCGACGGGGATCGCTGTCTGCCGCGGGCTGGCCGGTGCGGGCAGGCGCTGGCGCCTGTGTCGCCTGTTCAGGCTTCGGCGGCGGCGCCAGCAGGGTGGAAATGCCGGTGCTCCACAAGTCGCGCAGCGGCTGCAGGGCATTGTCGATGAAGCCCGGGGGCTTGGTGCCGTTGAATTCGGGGTTGTTTGCAAGGCCGAGCTTGTCGACGACGCGGCCGATCAGGAACTCGGACTGGATGACCTCCAGTTCGCTCTGGATCGCGCCCATGTTCAGAGTGTCGACGCCTGACAGCGCGGCCTCGGTGCTGACCACCTTGAAGGTTCGCGTGTCGAGCATGATGCGCGACGATGCCTTGTAGAGTGGCGTGGCCTGGGCGATCACGAGCGCCATGAGCGCGGTCGCGATGAGGCCGCACCCGATGATCAACGCCTTGCGGCGGTTGAGCAGTCGCAGCCATTCCCACAGTTCGTTCGGCGATTCGACGGGACGCACCGGCGCAAGCACCGCTTCCGAAGCCGGCACTATTCGAGTCTGGTTCGGCTCATCCACCATGTGGTCCGCCCTAGGCAACGATCCCATCCCACTACACTCCGCGAAAAAGACGACTCGCGACGACATCCGATCGAGCAGCGCACCGTTCCGGTCCCGTGCGGGACCGCATTCCCGGTTGCCATCGATCCGACGGGCGGCCCCACACCACCCATCCCCAAGACTTACGCGTTACGCCTACTCTAGAACCACCGCTCCGGCACCCGGATGATGTCGCCCGGCCCCACCGGGGAATCTTCCGTGACCGTCTCTTCCTGACCCTGCTGCGCATTGAACCGCTGGATCGTGATCCGCGTCTTCGAAGCGCGCCGCGTATATCCACCGGCGATTGCGATCGCCTGCACGACGTTGATCCCGGACACGTAGGGGAACGATCCCGGACGGCTGATCTCGCCGATGATGTAGAACGGGCGCCGCGAAACGAGGTCGACGCTTATCCGCGGGTTGCGGAGGTAGCCGCCCGAACGATAGCGGTCGGCCAGCATCGTCTCGATCTCAGGCATCGTCATACCCAGCACGACCACCCGACCCGCCATGCGCGGCGAGATCATGCCGGTCGAATCGACCTCGTACTCGCCGGACAATTCGGTATCCGACAGAACCGTCACGCGCAAGCGGTCGCCCGGCGCGACGCGATACTCGCCGAGGCGCAGGTTCTGCGTTCCCTGCGACGGCTGCTGGATGGTCATCGTCGACATCGGCGGCTGCGGATCGCAGGCGCCGAGAGCGAGTGCCATTGCTACGAGGAGCGGCCCGAGGCAGCGAGAGAGAAAACTGGACAGGTTCACCGGATCACCGCGCTCCAACAACTCGAATAGAGATCACTTCCCTGGTGTACGACGGACCGCCGTCTGCGACGTTCGTCGACCATCCGCTCGTATGTTCATAGAGCGGGCCGACCTGCAGTTGCGGGCGCAGGGAATACAGCAGACCCAGAGACGCGCGCCAGTAGTAATCGGTACGCGGCCCCACACCCGACCCGGGCACGGGGTTGTACTGCGCCATATTGAAGCCCGTGCCACCCACCATCTTCCAAGCGTCATGGATGTCGTAGGTGAAGTCGATGCCGAGCGTCGTAGAGACGTAATTCTGATAGTTGCTGTAGGCCGATTCGTTGATGGACCGGATGAAAGCAGGCCGAATGGTCAATGGCTCATAGCCATTCCAGGTACCCGTCAATCCGAACGTGAAGGCCGGGGTGGAAGTCCCGTCCGCCAGGAAGGTCTGGTTCGTGTAGCCGATGTAGCCTTCGAGGCTGGTCTTCTCGGTGAGCTTGAAGGTCGCGCCGACGTTCACGTACCAGCCGTTCGAATCGCGCTGCTGGCCAAAGGAATTGATGAACTGGTCGTAAATGCGCTGGTTGAGACCAGGCGCTACCCAGACATCGATGCCGTCGATGATCTCATAGCCAATCCGGACATTCTCTTCATATTCCCAGCGATCACGACTGGCGCCCGGCAGGCCACCGGTGGGGACGATGCTGTTGTCGATGTACCGGTAGCGGGTTGCCGAAACCCTGGCGTCATAGAAGAAGCGGTTGAAGCGCTGATACAGGCCGATCTGCAGCGGAAGGGAATCGGCCACGGTCGGCGAACTTGCGACCAGCGCATTGGGGGTGCCCAGCGCTTCGGTCTGGCGCCGGACGCCAACGAGACCGGTGATGTAGAAATTCTCCTGGATGTCGATCCGGCCGTCGGCCTGCACATAGCCGTTCCAGTAATTCTGGGACGACGCATTCGAATAGAAGCCGAAACCGCCGCCCGCCGCTATGCGCAGCGAGTGGTTCAGCCAGTCCGACTGCAACACCGCGACGGGCTTGATCAGCGTGTAGGGGGATCCCACGGTCGGCGCCGAGGTGGCGTAGACGTTGCTGTCGAAGCCGCCCTGGACTTCGATCGAGGGATAGAGCGTGAAAGCGCCGATGGCGATGCCGACCTCGCCAGTTCCGATTCCCGGCCCCGCCGACGACAACGGCACGTCCGCCGGAACATCGACCGCTGGCGTCTGCTCGAAGAGAATCTCCGCAGCCGGCGACGCCGACTCCATCTGGGCCTGCGCAACCGAAGACGCGCAAGCCAGCAGGACCCAACCGGCCAGAGGCGACCAGATCAGCTGCGATCGATTCGCACGAATTACCATGGGTGCTTGCGGCCATCCAGGGAGCGGTCCGAGGGTCGGCTGGAGAAAACTTCCCCGCAGACGCCTCTGGCCACTAATTCGGGCTCTGGTTCTGCGGCGTCGTCGGGTCATAGATAACCGGTGGAAGCGGCCCAGGCGGCCCCGGCAAAGGGGGCAACGGGGGTTGCGGATTCGCGACCGGCGTGTACGGCGTCGACGGCGGCGGCGGCGGAAGGGTATTGATGAGGCTGGCAAGGGTCGGGCCCGAAGTCCCTCCCGGCTGCCCCAGTTGCTGGGCAACATACTCCTGCCAGGTCGGACCACCGATCGGTCCGTAGTTGGCGGCGTTGTATTGTCCGTCAGCCGGCGGCGGGATCAGCGGGCCACCGGCCGTGGTCAGCCCCTCAATGCTGCCCGGCGGACCTCCATCAGGAGCGGTATTCTGCAAGGGCGCCGCATTCTGCAAGGGACCCGCGTTCTGCAGCGGCCCGTTGCTCTGCAACGGGCCCGCACTCTGGAGCGGTCCTGCGCTCTGAAGCGGGCCGGCGGTCTGGATCGGGCCGGAGCCTTGCAGCGGACCGGCATTCTGCAGCGGACCACCACCCTGTTGCGGCGCCTGTTGAGCCTGCTGGGGATCGCTGGCGGGCCCACCGTCATTGGCGGGACCTCCCGGACCTGCTCCCTGCACCGGGCCAGCTCCCTGCATGGGACCCGCTCCCGGCTGGCTGGGACCTCCGGCCGGCTGGGAGGCGCCCGGCGGCGCCTGCGCAACCTCGGGGCCGACCTGCGCGGCCGCGGTCGCGGCCCAAAGGAGGACCGAAAAAGCCGCGAAACCCTGCGTCCGGAGTGCAATTTTTGACATAATACCCAACCCGACCATGCATCTTGCGACGGCATAGTCAATTTTGCGGTGTCACCACACACCCACTTGGCCCAACCCGAGAATCTCGAACTGGTCCCACCCAAGCCAGTAAACAAATTAGCGAATTACCTGCAGAAAGCCAAGACCTCTGGCCGACCTTGGTTCCTTCGTCCGATGACACCGCTCGCAACCCACGGACGACTGGATCGCAGGGAGTTTCTGACGGGTAATTATGGCAGAATCCGAGAACAAGCTGCAGCAAAAACGCAAACAGAGATGATTCGGGCGCAGGCCAGGAGTCAGTCTGCAGGGTCTTTCGCGCGATGCGGTTCGGCCCCGGTAACCCCACATTGCTCCGCCAGCGATTCCAAGGCTGTCGCGAAGCCATTGAAATCCCCACACGAAACCCGCCAGTAGCCTCCCGGCACGGAGCGAGCGAGCAGATCCACGTCAGACTCGGCACTGCCGACGAAAACCAAGGGTCTGCCTGATTCGAGGCAGGCGTAGATCTTGGACGGCATGACATAGCCCACAAACGCATCACGAAGGGTCACTAGGTGCGCTGCAGGCGCTCGCAGCAAGCCGGGCAGCTTATCCAGCGAAACAGGAGACGATCTGTGGAACGGCAGTCCGGCGGCGCCGAGCCGGCGCGCCACCTCCTCCGCGCCACCGCCTGTGGCAGAAAGCCACAGGTAGACACGGCCGCTTCCCTGTCTGTGGTGCAACTCGTAGCCGCGCACGACGGTCTCCACTTCATGCGCGACGCCGTAATTGCCGGAGTAGAGCAAGACGCACTTGCCGCCGAGGTCCGCGGGGAGCGGCTCGACCGGACCGTCCGGTACGAAAGTCACCGGAGAGCCGTCCCGTACCAGGGCAATGCGTTCGGCCGGAACGCCGGTCACGTTCAGACGCCTGCGCTGATCCTCCCCCAGCACCTCGAAGCCGTCGACACGGCGGCGCCAGAAGTTGGTCAATCCCAGCAGGAGGCTCAGGGCGCGCGAGGGCCTGTCGCGCGCCGCGATCAGGCATTCAGGGTGGAAATCGGTGATCCGGTAGATGAGTCGCCCCCGCCACAGCGGCTTCAGGGGTGCCAGCAGATGGATGAGGAAGGGCGGCGACCCCGTGAACAGGATGCCATCCGCCGCCCTCAACGGGCGGAAGGCCGCAAGGATCAGGCGCATGTTCGTGGCGATCGTCCACAGCATCCGCCCCAACAAGGACCCTCGGGGAACCGGGCGTGCCGAGAGCCGGATCTCCGTCAGGCTCCCCTTGCCCCGCTCCTGATGCGTCTTCGATCCGGTACCCGTCGACAGTCCGACCAGCGTGACGTCGTGCCCCTGCTCTGCAAGCCTCCGGGCGCGCATCTGCATGTACTGCCCGACGGCCCCGAAATCCGGCGGCAACCAGTCGGCGATGATGACGACGCGGCGTTCCCTGGTCGGATCGAAGGGGCTCTGCTCGAACAATTCGGTCACGCGGCGGCTCCCGGTCGCGGAGCGCCTGCGATCCTGCGATAGAGGTCCGCCATCTGCCGGGCGACGGCTGGCCAGCCATAGTGATCGATGACATGGATTCGCCCGGCCTCGCCCCGTCGGCGGCAGAGTTCTGGGTCGGCGAACAGGGTCCGCAGGCCTTCGGCAATGGCGGATGGTGTCGGATCGACGACCATACCAGCCTGCGTGTCGCGCACGATCTCCGACATCCCGACGTCGGGCGTGGCCAGAACCGGCACCCCCCGCCGCATGGCCTCGAATGCGGCGATCCCGAAATTCTCCGAGAGCGACGTCATCGCAAAGAGACGCGCCGCTGCGAACAGCGCCTCCTTGTCGGCCCCCGAGACATGACGCGCGATGATCGTCACCCGGTCGGCGACGCCGAGGCGGGCCGCCTCCGACGCCAGGAACCCGGCATGCCCGCCATCGTCGCCGGCCATGACGGCTCGCACCGAGGGCGCTTCGGCCAGCGCCGCGATCACGCGATCGAGCCCCTTCTCCCAGCTCAACCGGCCGAACGACAGGACCATCGGCCCGCCCGAGATCGCCGCGACCACGTCCGGCGACAGGGCCGCCTGCGAGGGCGGTGGCGGATCGTCCACGCCATGCGGGATCATCGCGATGGGCGGCAGGCGCCAGCCGAAACTCGCAATGTGCCGAGCCTCGACCGCCGACGTCGCATGAACCGCGGCGGCGCCCTCCAGGTTTGGACGATCGACCAGGCGGATCCAGGCCTCCTTGATCCAGCGGCTCTTCCGCCGGATCAGTTCCGGCACGAGCATGCCCCTCGGCGAGATCACGTAGGGGACGCCGCTGGCGCGCGCTGCACGCGCCCCGGCGAGGATCGGCCACAGGAAGACCGAGTGCAGGTGCACCGCGTCGAAGCCGGCGGTCGATGCCGCGAGCGCACGCCCCATCGGCGGCGACCAGTAGAGGCGGCGCAGCACGCGGCTCGGGAAGTAGGTGACCTTCACCCCTTCGACGTCGACCGGAACCAGGAGCGGCACATCGCTGTCGGACGGCCCGTCGACGCTGGTGGTGAAGACCTGCACGTCATGCCCGGCCGCTGCGAGTTCCCGGCAAAGCGCATGGACGGAACGGATCGGGCCGCCATATCTCACCGCCGGCAGATAGGTCGGAACGACATGGAGAAGGCGCAACGGATCGTCCACTGATTCGCAAGGGCTTGATGTATTGGTGCAATTGATAGCATAGGTATTGCAGGAATGGGCTCCGCGATCGAATGAAGCTCCGCATCGATTTCCGGCCGTCGATCGTCGTGGCGCTGCTTGCCGCCGCCGCCCTGCTGTTCTGGCTCGGAACGAACGTTGCGGGCGCCTTCTGGATCGCCCTGCCCTTCGCGCTCTTCTACTCGACGTTGCTGGTCCTCGCCGTCCTCGCTCTGCTGCGGATCCGCATGATCGAACGCTGGATGGATTGGGACGTGCCCGGCCGGCTGCTGATCCTGGCGCCCCACGAGGATGATTGCGTCATCTCGGCGGGCGGGCTTGGCCTGCGCAACAGCCGCCTGGGCGGGGTCACACGCGTGATCTATCTCGCGCGCGATGAAGCGCCTGCCCTGCCGGAGCGGCGCGAGGCAGAGGCGCGTGGCGCGTGGCGCGTGGCGGGACTGGGCGACGCCGACCTGCGCTTCCTCGATCTCCTGCCCCCGCTTGAGACCCGGGATCCGGCGAGACTGCGCAAGGCAGCTGCGGTCCTGCGCGGCATCATCGACGAGTTCGAGCCGACCGCGATCGTGATGCCGGCTTTCGAGGGCGGCCATGTCCACCATGACATGGTAGCGGCACTGATCGATCGGCTGGTCACACCCGCCGACGGGTTCGCGGTGTTCGAAGCGCCGGAATACACACCGTACGTCTCGCTCCTGAACACGCCGCACCGTGTCCTCTCGCTTGCCGCACGCTGGCTGTTCGGCCTGGTCGCCTATAACGGGCCACCGGACGGTGTCGATGGCCGCACGATCCTGAAGCTGCGACTGTCGTCGCAGGAACTGGCCGACAAACGTCGCATGCTGGCCACCTTCGCAAGCCAGAACGCCCCGTCCCTGGTGGCGACCCGCGGCTATCCCGACCGGCTGATCGCGAGCAAGAGCGGCGGCCATCGGCGCCATCCGTTCGACTTCGATCGGTCCTGTCTGCGCTTCGTGTTGGCCCTGCGCCGTCGTCTGCCGGCGCGCCTCGTGGACCGTATCCTGCCGATTCAGCTCGGCACGATCGGCCGCATGGGCACAATCACCGACTGGGATGCCGAGTGGGGAAAGGCATGACCGGCTTTGCCCGGGACCTCACCCATTCCACCTACGAATCCCCCGACATCGTGGCGCTCTACGCCCGACCCGACGGGCTGCAAAAGCCGGAGCAGGCGCTGCTCGCGCGGTTCGGTTCAGCGCTCGGCACGATGGACATGCTCGACATCGGGGTCGGCGGCGGACGAACCACCCGCCATTTCGCCCCGCTCGCCCGCACCTACCTCGGCGTCGACTACTCGGCCGCCATGATCGCGCGCTGCAAGCTCGAGTTTCCCGCGGTTCGGTTCGCCGTGGCCGATGTGCGCCGCCTCGCGTTCGCGGCCGATGAGAGCTACGACTTCGTGCTCTTCAGCTACAACGGCATCGATCACCTCGACCAGGACGAGCGCACGGTGGCGCTTTCCGAGATGCGCCGCGTTCTGCGGCCCGGCGGCCTGATGGTCTTTTCCAGCCACAACGCCAACTACCTGCCCGCGATCGTCGACCGTTTCCGCTTCCGCATCCATCCCAGCCTGCGAGAGACGTTGCGCTCCCTCAAATGGTCGAGCTTGTTCTGGGCAAAGAACGGCCTGCTGCGGTACCGCATGCCGCTTGCCTCGGGACGCGTCCATGACGGCACCCATTCCTTCCGCTCGTCCGCGCTCTACTACGTGCGGCCCGACGTCGGCGTGGCCGAACTGCGCCGTCTCGGCATGGTGGACATCGCCTGTGCCGGCAACGAGAGCGGCGACTTCGTGCCCGGCGACGATCCCAGCCTGCCAGCCGATCCCAATCCATGGATCTACTACGTGTCGCGCAAGCCGGGACGGGTTTGACATGGCCCTGTCCATGGAACTCGTCACGTCGGCCGATGAATTCGAGCGCCTGCGCGCGGAATGGAACGAACTCGTCGATGCGATGGAGTTCCCCGAGATCTTCTACCGCTGGGAATGGAGCTTTCTCTTCTTCCGGCACTGCCGGGCCGGCGACACGCCGTTCATCGTCGTCGCTCGCGATGCGACGAAGGGCCGGATCGCAGCCCTGGCGCCGCTCTGCCTCCGGCGCACACGATCGTTCGGCATCGGCGTCACCGTCGCCGAGACCATCGTCTCGGGCCTCGCCGACTATCAGAATTTCCTGGTGCGGGCGGGCGTACACAGGGGACGCGCCGTCACCGCCATCCTCGATTTCCTCGCCGCCCAGTCGTCTCGCTGGGACGTGCTCGACCTCCGGCAGTTCTGCAGCCGCGATCCGACCACGTTCCAGATCGTCAATGCCGCGCAGGCGCGCCATGACTGGACCGTGCGCACGCATTTCGAGACGCCTGTCGCCGTGCGTGACCTGCGGCCCGGGAAGGCGACGGACGACGGCACGCGTCTGCGCCGCATCCGCAACCGGCTCGGGACGCTGCAGTCGCGCGGGTTCGAGATACGACTGGGAAGCGGCAATCACGAGACGCTCTGGCCGGCGGTCCGCGATCTCCATGTCCGGGCGTGGCCCGACAGCCCCCTGGGGCGGGAGAAGGAAGGGCGATTCTTCGACGCCCTGGTCGCCAGCGAAGGCATGCGGGATCACATCGATCTCTCCGCCGTCGTCACGGCGGGAAAAATCGCGGCGGGACACTTCGGCTTCGCCGACGACCGCAAGGCCTACTATTACATGCCGGCCAGGGACCCTGCCTTCGAGAAGGATCGAGTGGGCGCCGTGCTGCTGCTGGCGCTGGTCGACCACCACGCCAAGACTCGAGCGATGTTCGATTTCATGCGTACGCTCGGCGCCTACAAGACCTGGTACACCGACAGGATCGACGTCAACTACCGGATCGTCGTCCACGGCAATGCGAACCTCCGGGCCCTCGCCTACGGCCTGTTCGACGTCACACGGCGCTTCTGCGTGGAACTCGGCCTGCCGCGTGCCCTGCTTCGCCTTCTGAAGGGCAAGCGACGCGCGCCGCCGGTCACTTAGCGGCGTACTTGTCGATCAGCGACAGATAGGCCATCGCCTGGCCCTCAAGCGTGAAATTCTCGGTGATCATCTCGCGCGGCGCATAAAGACCCGCCTCCACGCCGAACCAGAACCTGTCGAAGGCGGGCAGGAGGTCGCCACCGCCCTTGAATTTCATGCCGCACCGCTCGTCCCAGTACGGCACCGAGGTCACCGGCCCGAACCGGACGAGATGCGGCGCGTACTTCGGGTCCTTCCACAGTCCGCCGCGATCCCAGGCAAGGAGCGGAACATCGGACGCCAGCATCTGCTGCGCGGCAAGGCCCTGTGTCTCGTGGTGGCTGAGATAGATCATGGCCCGGGTCCGCCGGCTGAGATCGTGCAGCTGCTCCTCGCGGTAGTAGCCGTAGCGAAGCATCTCCACGGTGAGGCGCCGCCGCCCGAGTTCGTCGCGCAACCGCTCGACGATGGTGCGAATGTAGCGGCTGCGATGACGGACGACCTTGTCGTAGATCAGCACGTCGACGTCCTTGTTCGCACGCTTCGAGGGAGACCAGAACTCGGTGTCGATGCCGGAAGGCCAGACGCTGACACCACCCGGCCAGACGGTCGAGAACATCCGCTCGACCCACGGGCTCGGCACCAGGACACGACAGATCCGGCGGCGGCGCAGCAGGTCCGGATCGTCGCTGGGGTGATTGTAGATCGAGGTGCCAAACAGGATCGGCGTCTCCTGCGGAATCTTCGCGAGCACATGCGGCTGTCCGACCACACAGGCGAGCTCGTGCGGATTCCTCCTGATATGGCCGTAGTCGTTGACGCGGTACGGCACGTTCAGACGGTCGAGGCCTTCGCGCAGATTGAGATAGACGCGCATCGTTCCACTGGGCAGCTTCGGCCCGCGCAGCGCCCAGCGCGCCAACCGCCGCGGATAGCGGTCGAAAGGGACCCATCGATCGGAATCCGGTTCTTCGTAGAAGAGATTGAGAGGCGCGCGCACCGGCATTAGGAGATCGCCCTGCCGGTTTGCAGCCGAGCGGCCATGATCTCGCGATAGAGCGTCGCCATGTCCAGCGCCACATCGTCGATCGAGCGCGTGCGATGCATGTTGCTGGACAGACGTGCCACCTCGGCACGGTCGGTGGCGGCGACCCGGATCGCTTCGGCCCACGGCCCGGGATCGTCGAACGGCAGCAGCCATCCGTCGACACCATCACGGACGCGCTCGGAGATGCCGCCAAGGTCGGCGCCCATCACCGGTATGCCGAGGGCCCGCGCCTCCTGGACGACGATCGGGCCGGTTTCCATGTAGCGCGACGGCACGGCAAGCACGTCGATGTCCGACAGAAACTCGGGCACCCTTTCGTGCTCGACCAGCCCCATCAGATGGATGCGGGAGTCCTGGCGCGCCGCCTCCTGCATCTTGCGGGCGAAGGCGGCATCCTGACCCACGCCCGCGATGCGCAGCTGCACGGGCAGGTCGCTGGGCAGCCTGGCGAGCGCGCGCACGAGCATGTCGGCGCCCTTGTAGCGTTCGAGCCGGCCGAGAAATCCGATCACGATCTCCCGCCGGTCGGCGCCCTGCAGCGGACGCGGCTTGCGGGCCGAAAACTCCGCACTGGCCGACTGGCCCGACACCACCACCTTCTCGGGCGGGATGGCATTCTCGGCCAGTGCCGCCCGTACCCATTCGCTGGGCGCCACGATGCGCTCGCTGAGCGTCGCCATCGAGCGCAGTTGCCGCGCCTTCGTCGCGGCGGCGGCCCGCGCCGAGAGCAGCGTCGCCGCGCGCTGCGAGAGGCGCGAGATCGCGCTGTCGGTGACATCCCATCGCGGCAGCCGCGACACGAGGTAGGCGGCCGGTGACGGCAGCCCGCGGTCGAGTGCCCAGCAGCGGGCGCAACGGCGATCGTCTATCCGGCCGTCGCACGGGCGCTCATCGTTGAGCAGCATGGTACCGCGCATGCAGATCGGCGACGGGACGTGCATCGTGACGACAGCGGGAATGTCCATCCGCGCCACTTGCCGGAGATGGCGCAGGCCGGCGCCGCTCGTCCAGGAATGGAGGTGGAACACGTCCGGCCTCGCCGCCTCCACGATCTCCTGGAACAGGGTGCGCCGCTTGCGCACGTCCTTGTCGCGAACCCGCTGAATTTCCGGGGCGTCGATCGGATAGCGGACGACGTTCACGCCATTCCACGAATACCGGTCGTAGGCGCCGTCGGTCGCCGCGATGATCGTGCCGTCCGTGGCATGCCGAGACAGCGCCGACACCAGGTCGCGGACATAGACCTCGGTGCCGCCTGTCGAGTCGGGAAAATAGAATCCGACGCAATGCACGACACGAAGCCGCCTGCCCTCCTCCGCAACGACCGGCGTTTCGACTGCCACGGAGGTCATTGCTGCAGCGTCCTGAACCGGAGCAGCCGCTCCGTCGCGCTGAAGCCCAGCACCCTGTAGGCCAGGGCGAGGGCCGGACGCACCGGCGGCACGAACTCCGGATCGAGCCGGTAGATCCAGTCCACGACTTCCGCCGCTTCCCGAGGATAGGCCCGGGCGAAGGCCCTCACATTGGGCCACAGCATCCGGATCGCGGCGCGCTTGCGGCGCAGGGTGAGTTGGCCGCGCTCTTCGAGCAATCCGAGTGTCTTGCGGTAGATCGCGATGTGGGTCCAGAAGCCGAGGTCACGCTTGAACCCGGCGGTGTGCTGCAACCGTTCGCCGGCATGGCGGCGGTGCACGAAAGCCGGCTCGCGATAGATGGCCAGGCGAGGCTCGCGCAGCGCCACTTCGAGGATGAACAGCCGGTCGTCACGCAGCGCGAAATCCTGGCGATGCGGAATGCCGCGGATCAGGTCGCGCCGGAACAGGAAGGCCGAATAGTGCGAGGACCAGCCTTCGCCGAGCTGCTGGGCGATGAAGTCGTCGCAATCGTCCCACGCGTTGACCCGCCGTTCCCCGGAACCGTCGTCGTAATCCTCGTAGCCGGCGACGACGAGGTCCGCACCGGATTCACGGGCGAGTGCCAACTGGCGTTCATTGGCATCCTTGCAAAGCCAGTCGTCGGAATCGAGGAAGCGCACATAATCGCCGCGCGCCACCTGCAGCGCCGTCTCGACCGCCCAGTCCTTGCCCCAGTTGTCGGTACGGATGGCGACGATGTCCTGCTGGGACTTCAGCCAGTCCCAGGTACCATCCGTGCTGCCGTCGTCGACCACGACGATCTCGACGTTCCCGCTGCGGGAACGGCACGACTCCACGGCCTGCGGCAAGGCCCACAGCCGATTGAAGGTCGGGATGACGACGGATATGTCGCTCACGCCGTCACCTTAGCCGGTTACGGGAGGCAAGTGCATCGGCGGCCTCGAGCAGGCCTTCGGCGGCCCGTGCCGGCGAGTAGAGTTCCATGCGCGCCGCCACCGCGCGACGCACCCTGCCCGTGTCGAGCGCGAGAACCGATGCGATCGCCGTCGCCAGCGCCGGGACATCGTCGAGCGGCGCCACGGCGCCGGTGATGCCGGGCTCGACCAGGTCGGGCCCGCAGCCGACGGCATCGGACACCACCGCCGGAAGACCGCAGGCCATGGCCTCGTTGACCACGAGGCCCCAGCTCTCGACCGCGGTCGACGGCAGGACCACCACGTCGGACGACGCATAGACCGAAGGGAGTCCGCTCTGGTTGACGAAGCCCAGAAATCGCGCGTCCAGACCGCCGGCGCGGGCGGCCTCTTCCAGCCTGGCCGACAGGTCGCCCGCCCCCGCAACGACCAGTTCGAGCGGCATCCCCGCCGCGACGAGCCTGGACACGGCCTGCACCACGTCGAGCGGCCGCTTGCTTTCCACCAGCCGGCCGACGAACAGCACCCGCCGTCGTCCGCCCGGCGCGCCCTGGCCGCCGGCCGCCCGCGCCGCATCGCTGCCACGCCTGAAGGCATCGTTGTCGACGCAGTGGGGCGAGAAGAACATCCGGTCGGCCGGCACGCCATAGTGCTCGAGGTACTCGCGATTGCGCCGGCCGACATACAGGCAGGCGTCGAACTGCTTCAGCAGGTGCGGGAAGACCACGCCCTTGACGCGCCCGGCCGCCCCTCCGCGCTGCCCCGCCAGCTGGGAATCGCCGCGCACCATGACGGGTACACGCGCGCGCCGGCACGCCCTCACCGCCTGCCAATAGGATCGAAGGGACCAGCCCGGCACCACGAAGGCATCGAAGTTGCCCTCCGCAATCCGGTCGGCGATCTCGGGCGTGTTGCAGCCCGCGAAGGACTGAGTCGACGGGACACGGGCCACGTTCGTCAGGAAGCGGCTCTCGTAGCCCGACAGAAGGTCGATGTCCCAGTCGAAGGCGACGCCATAGCCCGCCTGCCCCTGCCCCGCCGCATCCTGCCGGTGGGCGAAGTACACGGTGAGATCGCAGCGCCGCGCAAGCTCCCGGAAGAACGGCGTGTAGTACTGGATCGGATGGCTGACCAGGAAGCCGATGCGTCGCCTCATGCTACACCGCAGGGCGCGCGCTTCGGGCGCAGGCCCGGTCCAGAGCCTCGGCGAACAGGCGCGTCGACTCGCGCGCCGAGTAGCCGTCGAAGACATTCCGGTCCACCGATGCCGCGTCATAGGCGGGCCGTTCGATGAAGTCCCGGAGCGACGTCGCCACGGAAATGGCCGACGGCAACTCATGCTCTGTCAGGGTCAGGACGTCGCCGACATGGGCCGACCGGATCATCGCGACCGCGGTGCTGTCGCGGTGGAGCAAGGCGAAGACCGGTCGCTCCGACAGCATCGCCTGGAAAACCTTCGACGGCGTGTAGTGAGGCTCGGTCGAGCCCAGCACGAGCACGGCGCTGCTGTGCATGAGATGGTTCAGCGTGTCGACGTAGCCGATGCGATGGGGATGCTCGTCGACCATATCCTCGACGCCGGCGGCGCGCGCACGCGGCAGCACGCGATGGCCCTGCGGATCGTCGGGCGAACTGCCGGTTCCGACGAAATGGACGACGAGCCCCGCGGCCACCTGCGGTGCCAGATCGCGCAGCGTGCGCAGCCCCGCCAGGAAGCTGTCGAGCACGACGAAGCCGGCGGGCAGCAGCGCGCCGGCATAGATCATGTGGAAGCGGCCGTCCGCCGGATCGAACAGGAAAGGCGCACGGCCCAGACTGCGCACGAGCCCGTAATCCTCCGGTGCCGTGCCCATCGGCATGTAGGCCAGCTCCGACCGGGCCGCGACTTCGGGATTGCGCTCCAGCATGCCGGAAACGTAGCCCGGCGCCATCCCGGTGATCAGTGCGGCGTCGCGCACCGACCAGGGCTCGAGGATTTCGGCAAGCTTGTTGGAGGCCCAGGCGCGGCTGAACGGCTTCTCGTTTCCGGTCCAGCGGTTGACCCAGGGATCCTGGTAGTCGATGCCGAACGGCAGTCCATGACGGAGATGCAGGAGGCGCCCCACCGGCGCGAGGAAGTTCGACGGAATCGTCACCATCACGAAATCGATCTCGCGGGCTGCTGCCATCCTCGCCAGGGCACGATAGCAGCCCCAGAAGGAACGGATGCCGATATCGCCGACCAGGCGCACGGGACGCGTCGGCAGGGTCCTCGCATGGACGACCTTCAGACCCGGCGCCACCAGCCGCTCGAGGTCCGGGTCGGGGCGCTCCTCGTACTCCGCCGGATCACCGGTGACGACGACCGGATCCCAGCCGAATTCGGGCAGGTAGCGCGACCACAGACGCGCCCTCTGCGCACCCACGAGGTTGCTCGGCGGGAAGTGTCCGCTGACCAGGGCAAGACGGCGTGTCATGAGATCGCGGTCATGACCGCGCCAGTCGGGCGCGCACCTTCGAGTAGAGGTCGATGTAGCGCGCCACCACCGCATCGGCCGAGAAGTGATCGACCGCGCGGCGACGACACTCGGTGCGGTCGAGCGCGCCCACCCGCTCCACCGCGTCGCAGCCTTCGTCGATGGAGTTGATCAGGAATCCGTCGATGCTGGGCCGCACGATCTCCGGCAGCGCGCCGCGCGGGCACGACACGACCGGCGCGCCGCAGGCCAGCGATTCGGCAAACACGATGCCGAAGGGCTCATCCCACTGGATCGGCACGACCATGGCCCGTGCGCCGCCCAGCAGGGCGTTCTTCTGCACGTCGTCGACCGGTCCGACATACTCGATGCCGCCCTTGCCGATTTCCGGCGCGATCCTCTCCCGCCAGAACCGCCCTTCCGGATCGTCCCGGTCGGAATGATTGCCGGCGATGATCAGGCGGCGTCCGGTACGCCGCGCGATCTCGATCGCCCAGTGCGCGCCCTTGATCTCCTCGACGCGACTGAGGAAGACGAGCGGCGCGTCGTCCGGCACCGAGGGGCTTCCGAGAGTGAGACCTTCGGTATCCGCGAAATTGGGAATGCCATGCCACTCGCCGCCCGCCGGCCGGCCCCGGCGCGCAATGTAGTCGCTGCACCCCGTGAAGGTGAGACGCCCGGGCGCGGCCAGCCGGACGGCGAGGCCGACGGTCCTGTGCGTCGGCTCGCGCTGGAACGACATGATCAGCGGAATGCGACCGCGCAGATGAGGCAGCAGGTAGGCAATGCGCGAGAAACTGTGGACGACGTCCGGCCTGAAAGCCCGCACGGCGCGTGCGAGGGCAAGCGTATTGAGGACGGTATCGCGCCGCGACAGGGAACTCAGTCCCGGCCACGGAAAGAACGCGTCGTTGGGGCACGCCGAACCCGGTCGCGCCACCAGTCCGACCGTATGACCGGCCGCCCGCAGCCGGCGGACCAGCACGTCCACGATGCGCTCGATGCCGCCATAGAGAAGCGGCGGGACCTCGATCTCCGGATCGGCTGTCATAAGGAGGCGCATCAGCCCACCGTCTCCCGTCGCGCGAAGGCGGCGGCTACCGACTGCAGCAGCACGTCCTGCTCCTTCTCCCAATTGTAGCGTTCATGGCCGAGGCGCCACGCAGCGGCAGAAGCCTCGGCGAGGACGGCCGGCGAAGCAAGCGCGTCGAGCGTCGTCGCCAGACCCGCCGGATCGGCGAGGTCGCAGAGCCGGGCCGCCGCGCCGAGATCGGTCGCCAGCAGCTTCTGGGCTGGCGTATCGCTCATGACGACGGGAACACCGGCAAGCAGGTAGGTGAAGATCTTGTTGGTGAGGCAGATGCGCCGATTCTCGCTGACATCCGTCTCCAGCGACAGGCCGACATCGTAGTCCGCGGCCAGCCGGACCATCTCGGCCGGCGGCGCCATCGGCAGCAACCTCACCCGGTCGGCCAGGCCGAGCGAATGGGCCAGCGCCAGAAGCGCATCGCCATGGCCCCACCGGTTGCTGCCCCGAATGTCGAGCGTCACGTGCGAGTCCGTGCGGGCCATGGCCTGAATGAACGCCTGCAGACCGCGATCGAGGCCGATCGTCTGGGAGAACCAGTAGGCCCTCACGGTCCGCGTCCCCTGTCCGGCCGGAGCACGCCTCGGCTCAGGCGGCGCCATCGACAGCGGGAAGACGTTCAGCACCGTGACCGGCTCGGGCAGGCCGTAGCGCGCCGCATAGGCCTTCCCGATCAGGGGGGCGGCCGCGGTCAGGTGCGAACACGACGGCAGGACGTCCCGCTCGACGATCCCGATCATCTTCATCCGGAAAGCATCGCCCGGCGCCCCCGTGCCCTCGCCCGAGTGGAAGTCCTCGGCGTCGAAGCCGAGGAGCGCGTCATGTCTTCGGGCCGCCGCCGCGACGGCCGGCAGGGCCGCCACATAGTGCGCGATATAGAGATCGGCGGGCACCTCGGGCGCCTGCCGCATCAGTGCGGCGACCGGCGTGCGGGCGCTGCGCGCCGCCACGCCGGGCGGAACCGGGAGGCCCACGGCAGAAAGCGCCTGCGCGAGGCCTGCGGCCAGGCGGGCCACGATCCCTTCGTCGCGCGCACGCGGCACCCGGATCACCTTCCAGGGAACCGCCGCCGCGATCGCATCATCGGCCTGCCGCAGCGTTGCGTTGTAGTCGCAGACGATCGCCGTGACGTCGTAGCCGGCGCCGTGCAATGCGTCCGCTTCCTTCAATACCCGCGGATTGGAGGCGAGATTGCCGGGACTGACGATGCAAACCGTGCGGCGCATGGCTCGGCGTCAGGCCGGCTCCTGCGGCCCGGAGTCGATGCGCAACGGCGACGCGAGCTGCATGGCGATAACGCCGTTGCCCAGGCTCTGCTTGAAGTCGTAGGCAATGCCGCCCGGGCTCGAGGCAGCGACCCGGAAGGGAACCGCGTTCGCGACGCGATGATCGACGACGATGGTGAGCGAGTTCGTGGAGATGTCGAAGCTGTATTCGCCGGACGCCAGAAAAAGCGGCTGCAGGCTCAGCCTGCAGACGTGGCGTCCCTGGCTCGGCAATGGGGTCTGCGAGAAGATGCTTGAGGAATAGAAACCGACCGGCAGGTTGTTGGCGTCGCGCAGCTGCAGCTCGAGGCCGAGGCCGGGCATGTTCGTCGTCTCGACCTCGACCTGGAGATTGAACGGCGTTCCCGGCTCGTAGGTATCCGTGGGCTGCCCTTGCGCATCGAGCAGTTCGGCGGAAAGGATCGCCGAGTGATGGCCGCGGCCCCAATCCCGCGCCGCCTTTCCCTTGCTGAGCGACGCCGAGTACTGGGCGATCGCATTCTCGATCGGTCCATCGAAGATGAGCCGGCCACCATTGAGCACGATTCCGCGTCGCGTGAGGGCGGCCACGGCCGCCAGATTGTGGCTGACGAAAAGCACGGTCCGTCCGGCATTCGCGACCGCCGACATGCGGTCGAGGCAGCGTTTCTGGAACTCCGCATCGCCGACCGCGAGCACCTCGTCGACGAACAGGATCTCGGTCTCCAGATGGGCCGCGACCGAAAAGGCCAGCCGCGCATACATGCCGACCGAGTAGCGCTTCACCGGCGTGTCGATGAACTTCTCGACGCCGGAGAAGTCGACGATCTCGTCGAACCGCGCCAGGACTTCCTGGCGGGTCATGCCGAGAATGGCGCCGTTCAGGAAGATGTTCTCGCGCCCGGAGAGTTCCTGGTGAAAGCCGGTGCCGACTTCGAGCAGGCTGGCGATGCGGCCGTTCAGCTCGACCCTGCCCTGCGTCGGTTCGAGGATCCGCGACAGGATCTTGAGCAGGGTCGTCTTGCCGGCACCGTTGTGGCCGATGATACTGACCACCTCGCCACGCCGGATCTCGAAATCGACGTCGCGCAGGGCCCAGAATTCCTCGACCTCGTCGCCTTCGACGACAGCGCGACCGCGCAGCATGTCGGCGCCGCGGCGCAGGATGCCGCGGGCACTGCGCACCAGCGCTTCGCCCAGGATCGCCGAGTATTCGACCTTGTGCCCGATGACGAATTTCTTGCCGAGCTTCTCGGCACGGATGACGATGTCGGACATGCTCAGATCAGGTCGGCGAAGCCGCGCTCGGTGCGGCGGAACGTGTGGATCCCGAGCCAGAGCATGCCGGCGGCAACGAGCAGGCTGACGGCAAAGCCCGGCAGGTAGAGCGGGCTGTCGCCCCCCAGGATGGCCCAGCGGAAGCCGTCGATCACGCCCACCATCGGGTTCAGGCTGTAGAGGAGCTGCCACTCCGGCGGCACCACCTTGGCCGAGAATCCGACGGGCGAGGCGTAGAGGCCGATCTGGATGACGAACGGGATGATGAATCGGAAGTCGCGGTACTTCACGATCATCGCGGCCGCCCACAAGGCAGGGCCGATGGCCACCAGCACCGCGAGAACGACGAAGACGGGCAGCAGCAGGATGTGCCAGTCCGGCACCATGCCGTACCACGCCATCACGCCGGCCAGGATGAAGAGACTCACGCCGAAGTCGATGAGCCCCACCATCACGGTCGCGAACGGAATGATGATGCGCGGGAAGTAGACCTTGCTCACGAGTTGCGAGTTCGTGATGACGCTGTTCGACGCGTCGTTCAGGATCGACGAAGCGAGCGTCCACGGCAGCAGGCCGGCGAAGACCAGCACCGCATAGGGCGCGTCGCCTTCACTCGGCAGCCTGGCGAGCTTGCCGAAGACGACCGTGAAAACGATCATGGTGACGAACGGCCGGACGAAGGCCCAGGCGAGGCCGATCACCGTCTGCTTGTAGCGCACCGCGACGTCGCGCCAGGCGAGGATGAAGAAGAGTTCCCGGTATCGCCATATGTCGCCCCAATACTGGCGGTCGGCACGTCCGGCCTCGAGAACGAGCCGCTTCGAAGGGCGATCGCTGGAAATCATGGGCGGGAACTCATACGACGCGGCTGGCCTCCGAGGCGAGCATAGAGTGCCCGTGCGGCGGCGACAAAATGGGATCGCCGATACGGTTCGACCGCCGCCGGGTCGGCTTTGCCCAGCGCCAGCTGCCGCTCGATCGCCGCCGCCAGCGAAGCACGGTCGGCCGGATCGACGATCACGCCGACCCGCTCGTCGGGAATGGCGTCGGCCGTGCCGCCGCCCCTGCCGCCGACGACCCGCAAACCGCACGCAGCCGCCTCGAGATAGACGATGCCAAACCCCTCCTCCGTACTCGGCATCACGTAGAGGTCGGCCGACCGGTAGAGATCTGGGAGTTCGGCGTCGGGCACGAAACCCAGGAAGCGGACGGCCCCCGGCGCCACTTCCGCAGCGACCGCCTCGAGACGCTGCCTGTCGTCACCGTCCCCTGCCACGACATGGACGAGACAGGGGAACTTCTTCCGCAACTCCAGGAGGACGGAGAAGACCGCCTCGTGGCCCTTGTAGCGCTCATTCGAGGCAAGCCGACCGACCGTGAGGAGGATGGGCCCGGCGCCGAGCTTCAGACGGTCGCGAAGCGGCGCGGACGGCGGACCCGGCGTGAAGACATCCTGCACCGTGTCCGGCAGAACGCGCACCCGCTCCGGCGGCAGGTCGACCCAGGCGAGCAGGATGCGTCGCGTCTCGCGGCTGACCGTCGTGACCAGGTCGGCATTGCCGATCAGCCACCGCACGAGGCCGCGACGGTCCTGCCAGACGTCGGTGCCGTGGGCCTGGACCCAGTAGCGCGCGCCGAACAGCCGGGCGAGCAGGAAACCCAGGGGCGTCATGAAGACGTGGCCGCAGAAAACGGTGTCGATCGGCCGGAACCGCCATGCCGCGCCGATCGCCGCCAGCGAGAAGCCCAGCCGGCCGAAGATCGACCGCTTCTGCTGCACGCCGGGAGGCAACACCATCCCGCCGGCATCGCCATGGCGTGGCAGGATGAGGATCTCCGCACTCCCGTCGGCCAGCGCATCGAACAGATCCTGATTGTAGCGCGCGATGCCGCCACGCGCGCCATAACAGTCGCTGACGAGAGCGAGGATGCGAACGCCCATCGCTCGGCTTAGGCCGCCGCCGGACCGGTCCAGCCGGCGCGCCAGACGTTGAGTGCCCAGGCCCGCGACGCCGCGGAGAGGTCGATTCCGGATTGCCGGTATGCACCGGCTGCGTCCTGCAGCCATCGACCGTGCGGTGTCGAGAAGCCGGTCTTGCGCCGGTGACGCACGCTGTCGGGGAGCGGCGGGTCCGGCACCCCGGCGATCGCGTCCTTTGCATTCATGCCGGCCAGCACCGGACCGGGCGGCAGCGCCGCAAGGAAGAACGGATCGACGAACGGCACCCGGATCTCGACGCCATGCGCCATTCCCGCCCAGTCGGCATCGCGGAGCAGCTGGTTGCGCATGTAGAGCGACGTCTCGAGCGTCGCCACCCGATCGAAGTCCCCCAGCGACCGGCCAGCCTCGAGGGCGGCAGCGATCCGGCTGAGGGGCGCAAGGCGACGCAAGCCCTCCCGCACCAGCGCCGGATCCAGCAGATCCTCGAGTTCCCATGGCATGTAGATGCCTCGACGCAGGAGATAGGCGCCCGCCCAGGTGCCACCGTACTGCAGCACGCCGGCCGTCTTGGGGTGCAGGCGAAGGCCGGCGGCGATGGCGCGCGACAGGCCCCATCGGGCCAGTGCGCCCAGGCCGGGGAGCCAGGAAACCGGTCGCAGCCACCGCACGCTGCGCGGCACGTCGGAGAAGGATGGATACCCGCCGAAGCACTCGTCCGCGCCGAGCCCGCTCAATGCGACCTTGATGCCCGCCTCGTGCGCCGCCTTGGCGACGAACCAGGTATTGATGCCATCGACCGTCGGCAGGTCCATCGCATCCATCATCGCCGGCAGGTCGCGCTCGAACTCTGCGCGATCGACGGTCCGAACGATGTGACGCGCGCCGTAACGCGCCGCGACCTCGGCAGCCAGTGGCGCCTCGTCGAGCGCCATGCCCTCGAATTCCCGGAAGCCCAGCGTAACGGCGGTGATGTCGCGCACGCCCAGCCCGGCCATCGTTCCGAGAAGGGCGCCTGAGTCTATCCCCGCGGAGAGGAACACCGCGACCGGAACGTCCGCCACGAGATGATGGCGAACGGAGTCCCGGACAGCCTCGGCGACGCTCGTACGGGAGTCCGCCGGAGCTGCTGCAGCGGCCGCCCGCTCCGACAGGGCCGCCGCGACGTCATAGTAGCGCTGCGGGACGCCGGGGCCGGTGGCATCGACGGTCAGCATCGTCCCGGCGGGCAACGACTGGATGCTGCGCCAGACCGTGAAGGGCTCGGGCACGCTGCCGAAAAGGTGGAACCCCACGATGCCGGCGGGATCGGGATCGCGCGCAACCGCGCCACCGGCGAGGAGCGCCTTGGCCTGCGACGCGAAGCGCAGCGTCCAACCGTCATCGGCCCAGTACAGCGGCTTCACGCCGAGCGGGTCGCGCGCGAGGAGCAGCGTCCGCCGGTCGGCGTCCCACAGGCCGAAGGCGAACATGCCCCGCAGCCGGCCGACCATGGCGGCGCCATACTCCGCATAAAGCTGCAGCAGGACCTCGGTATCGGATCCGCTGCGGAAGACGCGTCCCCTGCCCTGAAGTTCCGCCCGCAGTTCGCGGTAGTTGTAGATTTCCCCGTTGAACGTGATCGTCAGTCGCCCGTCGCTCGCATGCATGGGCTGCGCGCCGCCTTCGGACAGATCGATGATGGCAAGGCGGACATGGCCGAAGCCGACGCGGCCTTCGTTATTCACCCACAGGCCGCTGCCGTCCGGACCGCGCGCGACCATTCGGTTGTTCATGCGAACCAGCTCGCCGCGGTCGACCCGGGGCGCAACGTCGAGATAGGCGTGAATGCCTGCTATGCCACACATGGTTTGCGCCGCAGCCTAGCGCGCGCCGGTGCCGCGGAACACCACCGCGAAGGTCCTGAGGATGATCACCATATCGAGCCACAGCGAGCAGTGCTTGAGATAGTACAGGTCGTATTCGAGCTTCGAGCGCATCGCGTCGGCTTCGTGGGCATAGCCCTGGTTGATCTGCGCCCAGCCGGTGACGCCCGGCCGCACGATGCCGCGCAGGGCGAAGTGCTCGATGTCGCGCACATAGCTCTTCTCGAGCGAGGCGGCCTCGGGGCGTGGGCCGACCCAGCTCATGTCGCCCTTCAGGATGTTGAAAAGCTGCGGCAGCTCGTCGAGCCGGCAGCGTCTCAGGAAGCGGCCGCTCCGCGTGATGCGGGGATCGGCCGAAGTCGTGAAGCTGGGCCCCGGTACCCCGACGAACATCGTGCGGAACTTGATCATGCGGAAGGCGCGACCGCGCCGTCCGATGCGGGTCTGCAGGAAGAACACCGGTCCGGGACTGTCCAGCCGGACGATCAGCGCGACGACGGCCAGCATCGGAAGGAGCAGCGGCAGGAACAGGACGGTCAGCCCCAGTTCGAGGAGGCGCCGGATGACGAGGTACTGTCGCGACGGCAGCAGCGATCCGAATTCGTTGGGCGAGAGGCCGCTGAGCGGCGTGCGGCCGGTCATGGTCTCGACGACATAGCGGCGGTCGAGCACCGGCACGCCCGCGATGGCCGCGTCGGCGAGGGCCCCGAGCTGGCCTTCGCCGAGATCGCGGCTCAGGTCGGCAACGATCGCATCGACCCTCAGGCCGCGCCGGCGCACATCATCGAAATCGAGCCATCGGCAGGTCGCGAGCTGCGGCAGGGAGGCGATCACGGAATGGGGTGTCACGGCGTAGTTGCGCACGAGATAGCGCCCGCGCAGCTGCGCGATGACCGCCATCCACAGGACGGTGAGAAATCCGCTGCCGAAAAGCTGCACGCGCGAATAGTCCAGACGCAGCAGCAGAAGAATGGCCGCGATCAGGGCGTAGGTGATCACCGCCACCGGAGCGACGTGCGCGACGTTGAGCCCGGCCCCCGGAAAGGCGTTGAGCCGACGACCGCAGTACCAGACGATGGCGTAGGCAATCGCGGTGGTGACGATGGTGAGTTCGGACGCGTCGAACGGCCCGACGAACGGCTCGTCGGTCGCATAGAGCGGAATCGGCAGCACGACGCAGAACAGGAAGCCCAGGACGGCATCGACCCAGCTCTCGATGAAGCGCTGCGGCGCCGACCGCATGCGCGGCACGCCGGTCGTCCGTTGTTCATCGGACGACACCTCCGCTTCAGCCGCTATGGCTCTCGGCACACGCTCTCCCCAATGTAGGCCTCCCGAACATCGCACGGGACCCGGCCAGCCAACCCCACACACATGCGGCGCCCCCCTCCACCCGGAGGCTCCCATCCGGTGCATGCTTCCCCAAAATTAATTGCACCGCCAATGATCTTATCGTGATCGCCCTGGTGGCGTAAAGCCTTACACCGCCCGTTCGCTGCGACTGAACGATTGCGCCCATCCCATGCCGAGCAGGGCTGCCGTGGTGAAGCCGATGGCCGGCATCTGCAGGCTGAAGTCGATCAGCGAATGCAGGATCGGAACGGCGGCCACCGCGAAAGCCCCGGCGGGCAGGTACCGATAGGCCGGTCTGCGCGTCAGGCCACCGCGCAGGGATACCGCCCAGGGCAAGACCACCACGACCATTGCAGGGATTGCGGCGAACACGCCGAGTTCAACCACGGTCTCCAGCGGTGTCGAGTGGGCGATGGCATTGGGCTGCAGGCTGTTGGCAGGCTGCAGGAGGGTAAAGACGTCGCCGAAACCGCCCAGTCCCCAGCCCATCCAGGGCGACAAGGCGATCGCCTGGAATGCGGCGGACCAGATCCGCAGGCGCGACGAATCGTCGACGGAGACGGCGAACTTGGAGACCAGGCCACTGCCGGCAACGACGCCGACCACGAGCAGAACCGCAAACCCGACAAAGAAGATCCGTCCGAGTTGCGGGCGCGACCGGCCGCGGCCCCGCACCAGAAGCAGGCCGAGGGCCAGTATCCCGGCCATCGAAGCGCCGAAACCCGCACGAGAGGACGACATCAGCATTCCCCCCAGCATCAGCAGCGACAGGGCAAGCAGGACGACGCGAGGACCGGTGAACCAGTCCATCAGGCGGACATCCTCCTCATCGTCGTAGCCGTACGGGACTTTGGCCTTCTTCACGCGACTGCCGAAGGTCAGCGCGAGGGCCGCGACCACGCACATGCCCATGTAGCAGGCGAACGAGTTGCTGTTGACGAAGGTGCCGCCCATCAGGCAGCGGTCGCCGAGGGTGTACTCGTACTGCTTGCGCAGGAAGCCGCCGAGATAGCAGGAATTGGTCGACATCTGCATCGCGATGCCATAGCTCACGACCAGAACGCCGCTGGCGACGAGCGCAATGAGCAACCAACGCGCATTGTCGCGGTCGCGGCACACCGCCCGCGCCATCAGGAAGATCAGCGCACAGGCCAGGCACTTCAGAAGCGAATTGCGCGCCGCGTCGACGGCGATCGCCGGGATCGGCGCATGAGCGCTGCCCAGGATTTCGGCCGCGCGGGCGAACAGCCAGGCGTCGGCGGTGAGCGGCGTCCATGTCGTCATCTGCCACAGGGCGAATGCCGCAAACAGAAGCCAGCTGCCGACCAGAACCATCAACGGCAGACGTTCGAGCGCCACCACGGCATGCCCGCCGCGGGCGCCAAGCCCCAACGACACCGGGATCGCGATCAGGCCGAGCAGCACGCAGAGCGGTGCCCAGGCCCAGTCCCGATTACCCCCCATGGGAAGCGCAGCCAGCACGACCATGGCGAAGAAGACGAAGACCGCGGTCTTGTCGATCGCGTGGCGGACGAACCACCGCCAGTCCCGAAGCACGACCACGCCCGGTTCGTGGCCCTTCTCCGTCCATTCCGTCATGGCTTCCTCTTCCGGCGTTCCGTCAGCAGGCGCGTGAGCTCGTCCTGCGCACCTGGCTCGCTACGCACGAAGTAGCGGACGAACAACTCGTCCCCGGGGGTACGAATGGCGTCGGCGAACCAGTCGCGACGGGGCGACAGCTGCCAGGTTCGCGCGACATAGAGGGAGAGCCTCTCCCGCTGGTCCTTCGTCAGCGCCTGCCAGTTGTCGAGGATCAACCTCAGTCGCGCCGGCCACAAGGGCAGGAGCATGGGTGCCGTATCGATCGACATCAGCAGGGGCGCAACCGACCGCTGGGAGGGTCCCTCCCGCGCGAGCCGTACGGAAGAGAGGCGCAGCCACTGAATGCCGCGGGCAGGCGCGTCCCCCAGGCCGGCCCGAAGATCGTCCTCGGCGCGCTTCAGCCATTCGGTCCGCTGCTGGGCCGTTGGCGCGAAATAGGGTGACAGGGCGACACCGGCCAGCAACTCGGATCGCTGGAAGTAGCGAAGGGCGATCGGATCCGCCTCGACGGCGCGATCGAGCCTGTCAATGGCACTCAGCACTGCGTCCAGCGAGATCTTGTAGTTTAGTCGGAGTGCCGTCGCGGCGGCGTCGGCATGCTGGGCCTGCCAGGCGCTCTTCATCACGGGCCATGCGAACCACACGAGAAGAACACCGCCGAGGCCGAGCAGGCCACGCACCAGCCCATTGATCGAAATGCCCAGAAGCCACTCCCCCGTATCGTCGGAACGTGTCAGCGCCCCTTTTTCTTGCACTGAACCGCTGTAATTCTAGGATGTCAAAGGGGTTGCGGAAATGCGGCCTTCGGCGCCGCCGCCTCGGGCGGCTCGATCGCCGCAGGCATCGGCGGCTGCACCGGAGTTTCCGCAGGCGCCTGCGACGACGCCGGAGGTACCGCCATGTCGGGAACGGGCGCGTGCGCGAGTGTATGGACCTGTACGTCGACCGAAGCCTTGACCGTGACCTCGGGCGATCCGGTGAAGGTGCCCTTGATCGGCATTGCCTGCTCCGGATCCCGTCCGACCGCCACGCGGATCAGCCGCTCGCTTCCGATGATGCCGTTGGTCGGGTCGAACTCCACCCACCCGGCGCCCGGCAGGTATGCCTCCATCCAGGCATGAGGATAGGCATGGCTCGTGGCCTCGCCCGGCGCGGTGTCGAGTGCGGGATCGTAGAGGTAGCCGGTGATGAAGCGCGCCGCGAGGCCCAGCGAACGGCAGCATTCGATCATCAGCAGAGCATAGTCGCGACAGGTCCCGCCCCCGGTCTCGAGCGTGACCGCGGGCACCTGCGTGCCGATCTCGAAGCGCATCGCGTAGTTGAGCTTCTGCTGGATGCCCATGCAGAGCCGCTTCAACAGCTCGAACGTATCGTTGCCGCCCTCGCCTTCCATAAACTGCTTGGTCCAGGGCCCGACGATCGAGTTCGGGTCCGGGTAGGCCCGCTCGATGTAACGCGCCAGATCGGGCGCCTCCTCCGCGGCGTAACTGAACGGTAAGGTGCGGGCGAATTCCTCGATCGGCGGGAGTTCGGGCGGCACCCCGAAGTGCTCGAGCTGGATGGTGCTGACCAGCTCCAGAACCTGGGTAGGGCCCTCGAACGAAGCGATGGCGATCGAGTTGCCGAACGGATCGTGGATCCAGCGCACCTGGGCCGCCGGTTCGATCACCAATCCGGTGCCGAGAAGCCTGAGGTCATGACTGTCGCGCGGCCGGAACATCAGCCGGTGATCCCCGAGCGACACCGGCTCGGAATATTCGTAGCGGGTGCGGTGGACGATCTCGAGGGTACGCATTGGGACGGGATAATGCCCGATCAGTCGCGTGGTTGCACCCTTGCCGAGGGCCGAGCAGCGAACGGTCGGACGAACGGGAAGGTCCGGGAAACGTCCCGATCGGCATTCAGGCCGGCTTGCGGTCGAACCGCTTCAGACCCTCGCGTCCCTTCGGCGTGATCGCATAGACGCCACGCTCAACCCGCTCGAACCAGCCATAGACATCCTGCTGCAGGATCTGGGCCGCCTTCGGCGCGTCGCCGGCGGCGCGCAGCGCCGCCACCTTCATCGGCCCGTTCGTCGCCAGCAACTCGGCGCAGCGCAAGGCCTCCTGGCGGTAGGCGGTCATCAGCGGGGCCCGCATCGCCTGTCCGCCGACATTGGGATCGCCCACCCGGCGCGCATGTTCGCCCAGCAGGCGGCCCGCCTTTCGCCTGTTCTGGCGCGGCACATACGGAACCGGATCGAGCACCACGTCGGCCCTGTCCTTCGCGACCACGATGAAGCCCAGCCCAAGCCGCCGGCAGAGCTTCTTCACGTTCTTCATCTGCTTGGGCCACTGGCCCACCGCGAGATAGACGAGATCGGTCAGCGCCAGCCGGTCGACGCCCTGCAGGACGAGTCCCAGTCCGAATGTGCGCTTCAGCTCGACCACGACCGGCGGCTCCTTGCCGCGCACCGCCACCACGTCGCAACCGCGCACCTCACCCTTGACGACATAGCCCTGTCCTTCGAGCAGCGCCTTCACCGGCGCGTACAGGTCGCTCTCCAACGTCATGGCGGCGCACGCTATCATGCTAAGGAAGTGGGCCGATGAGGAAAAACAGATGACCGAGTTGCTGGATCAGGGCGCGGCCGCCATTGCCGCCGCCGTGCGGACGGGCGAAACCACGGCACGCGACGTTGCGGAAATGGCCATCGCCCGCGTCGAGGCGCGCAACAAGCAGCTGACAGCCATCGTCGACTTCGATCCCGCCGAGGCTCGCGCCTCCGCCGACGCCGTCGATGCCCGGCTGAAACAGGGCTTCGATGGCCCCCTTCTCGGCGTCCCCTATACGGTCAAGGACACCACCTGGGTGCAGGGCCGCACCGTCACCAACGGGTCGCTGCTCTACAGGGATTTCAAGCCGCCGTGCGATGCCGTCGCCGTCGAACGCCTCAAGGCCGCCGGCGGGATCTTCCTCGGCATGACAAACACGCCGGAGATGGCGGCCAAGGGCCACACCGAGAACAAGGTCTATGGCCCATCGCGCCATCCGATGAATCCCGCCCTGACGCCGGGCGGCTCCTCGGGCGGTGCCGCGGCTGCTCTCGCGGCCGGCTTCTCTCCGATCGCGCTCGGCACCGACGGCGGTGGCTCGGGCCGGCGGCCGGCCTCGCATTGCGGCGTGGTCGGCCTCAAGACCTCCGCTGGCGCCATTCCGTCGCCGTTCGGGTTCGGCGGCGCCTACGGGCCGCTGTACGGCGTGACGGCGCCCATGGGCCGCACCGTCGCGGACGCCAGGGTCGCCTTCGAGGTGATGGCCGGCCCCGACCGCCGCGACCCTCACTCGGTAGCGCTGCTCGACGTGCCGCCGCCCAGCAGCCCGCGCATTGCCGTGAGCCCGCGCCTCGGCCTCGGCGTCGCCGTCGATCGCGATGTCATGTCGGCCTTCGAAGCCGCGGTGGCGAAGCTGCGCGCCGCCGGCTGGCGCATCGAGGAGGCCGATGTCGCGTGGCCCGGCGACACCTCCGAGACCGCGTTCGCCGCCGTCAACAGTGCAGCATCCGCCCTGCTCTATGGCGAGCGACAGGCCGCCGACAAGGACCTGTTCGGCGACAACATCTCGGGCCTGATCGAGCGAGGTCGGTCCGTGCCGGGCACCGACGTCGTCGCCGCCTTCCGCTTTGCCGACGCCTGTGCGCGAACGGTGGCGCAGTTCTTCACCGAGTACGACTACCTGCTGACGCCGACCACAGCCTGCGTCTCCTGGCCGGTCGAGCAGGTCTATCCGAAGATCATCGAGAACAAGGAAGTCGGGCCGCGCGGCCACGCCGCCTTCACGCCTCTGTTCAACCTCGCCCTGGTGCCAGCCATCTCGATCCCCTGCGGCGCCGGTCGTGACGGGCTGCCTGTGGGTCTGCAGATCGTCGCGCCACGGCTGCACGACCGACCGTTGCTGGCAATGGCACAGCGCGCCGAGACGGCGCTCGGGGCCGGTTGACCGACCATCAGCACAGGCCCCTCAAACAATGCAACTGACGGAAATCCTCATCGTCGTGGGCGTGGCGTTCGTCGTCGCCATCGGCGTCAGGGTTTTCCGCGCCCGCCAGGCGGCGCGCAATCGCGGCCCTGCCCATATCCACGAGACGCTGATGAAGCGCGCCGAACTTCACACCGACCGCAGTCCTTTCCTCAGGAAGGTGGTGAGCGAGTTCAAGGCCAACGGGCACGTCTCCAACCGCCAGGCAGAGGCCGTTGCAAAGGCCTTGAAGCGGTTCGAGGGGACGTGAGAGGCAATCCGCATTGAATGCCATCGTCACCTGACCGATAGTCGCCGCGCATCGGGGGAGCGCGGGATAGACGCATGACGCAACCGGCGAAGATGACGACGGCCAATCTTCCTCTCTGGAAGAAGATACTCTTCAGCCTGATCCTGCTGGTAGGATTTCCCATCGCCGGCATCCTGGCGATCGAGGGCGTGGGCTACGCCATCATTCACTACAAGTACGGCGTTCCCGGCAAGACCTACGGCCTGTGGACCTATGACCCCGAGCTGGGCGCGATCCATTCCCGCAACGGCTACAACTCGAACTCCGAGACGAACAATTACGGCTTCCGTAACAAGGAGGACGTCTTCGAGCCAAAGCCTCCCGGCTCGATCAGGGTCATCGCATACGGAGGCTCGACCACCTTCTGCTACAATCTCGACACCGACCAGGCTTGGCCGATCCGGCTGCAGGATGAACTGCGCAAGCATGCCGGACCGAAGTCCCAGGTCCTGAATGCCGGCGCCATCGTCTGGTCGATCGGTCAGGAAGTGGCCCGGGCCAAACGCGACCTGCCGAAGCTAAAGCCCGACGTGGTCATCATCTACTCCGGCCTCAACGAGGAGGCGAATGCGGGCCACCTCAAGGAAGAGGGCGTGAGCCTCAAGGACGCCGTCGCCCAGGGCAAGCACGGCCTGTTCGCGACGAACCTCGACCAGTCGCGCTGGCTGAAGCGCAACTCCCTGATCGTGCGCTACATCGAGTACCTGAACCTGGGCGCGCCGACCCACAGTCCCGCGCCGGTGCCGGAGTATCCGATCGTCCCGGAGGTACGGGAGAACTTCAACCGCACGCTTCGCGAGTTCATCGAGCTCATCCGGCAAAACGGCGCCAAGCCGCTCTACGTCATCATGGGCGGCCTGCACGAGATCGGCCAGAACCGGCTTCTCCTGCGCTACTCGCGCGAGGGCGCCGAGGTGGCTCGGGAGATGGGTGTGCCCGTTATCGACTCGAATGACGTCATCAGGGACTACAAGGGCAACAAGGCCGACCTCTTCGCCCCGACCGGCGCCCACTGGTCGGCGCTGGGCGCGGAACTGCTGGCCAAGTTCATCGACGAGCAGGCATTGAAAGCCATGGTCAAGCCGAACTGACCGCCGGCAGGGTGGGCATGAGGCCTTATCGATGGCCGTTGCCCGGCTGTGTGGAATAATGTGCTGAAGTGTCTTCACGAAAACACAGGATCGGCGGCGCAGCCGCACGGCGCATCGCGTTGGCGGCGCAGGGCTTCGGAGTGCCGCGTCCCGACGGAGTGGCGAACCTCGGCCATGTGAAGCGCGCCATCGACCGGCTGGGTCTTCTGCAGATCGATTCGGTCAACGTGCTGGCGCGCGCCCACTACCTCCCGCTGTTCTCTCGCCTCGGGACCTACGACAGTACGCATCTCGACGAGCTGGCATGGGGTCGTCGGAGCCGCCGCGGATTGTTCGAGTTCTGGGCGCACGAGGCCTCGCTGCTTCCGCTCGCATCCCAGCCGCTGCTGCGCTGGCGTATGGCGCGCGCCGCCGCCGGCACCAGCAAGGGTGGCCTTCAGAAATTCGCCGGCGAGAAAGCGGCCTACATCGAGGAAGTCAGGAAAGAGGTCGAGGATCGCGGTCCGCTCGCCGCCTCGGAGTTGGCCGAAGGCGGCCCCAAGCGCGGGCCCTGGTGGGGCTGGAACGACGGCAAGCTGGCGCTCGAATGGCTGTTCTTCGCCGGCATCGTCACCACCGCCACGCGACGCGGCGCCTTCGAGCGGGTCTACGATCTCACCGAGCGCGTGCTGCCCGAGCGGATCCGCGCCTTGCCGACGCCCTCGGCGGAAGAAGCGCAGCGGGAATTGCTGCGCCTGTCGGCCCGCGCCCTCGGCATCGCCACCGAATTCGATCTGCGCGACTATTTCCGCCTGCCGGTCGCCGACACCAAGGCGCGACTCGCGGAACTCGTCGAGGCAGGCGACCTGCTCCCGGTCGAGGTCGAAGGGTGGAGACAGCCGGCCTATCTGGACCCCGCCGCCCGTCAGCCACGCCGGATCGAGGCGCGCGCCCTGCTGGCACCCTTCGATCCGCTGATCTGGGAGCGCGACCGTACCGAGCGCATCTTTGATTTCTTCTATCGCATCGAGATCTACACGCCGGTCGCCAAGCGCAAGCACGGCTATTATGTCCTGCCCTTCCTCCTGGACGACCGGCTGGTCGGCCGGATCGACCTGAAGTCCGACCGTCCGAACTCGAAGCTGCTGGTGCCGGCGGCGCACCTCGAACCCGGCATCGCGGCACGTGACGTGGCCGGCCCCATGCGCGAGGAGCTGCGCCTGATGGCCGACTGGCTGGGCCTCGAAGGTCTGGTCCTCCCGCGGGGTGGGGACCTGGGGCGCGAATGGAGTAGGATGAAAGCGTGATGTGCGTTGGAAGGACGAAGCGAGCATGAACGATCTGGTTCTCAAGGGCGGACGCGTGATCGACCCATCGCAGGGCATCGACCGCGTGACCGACATCGCCTTCGGCGGCGGCAAGGTGGCTGCCATCGGCGACGGCCTCTCGGGCCGGGACACGCGAGACGTCGCGGGCAAGATCGTCTCGCCAGGCCTCATCGACCTGCATACGCATGTCTACTGGGGAGGCACGTCGCTGGGCGTCGAGGCCGAATTGCTCGCGCGGTCGGGCGGCGTCACGACCTTCATCGATGCCGGCAGCGCCGGGCCCGGCAACTTCCACGGCTTCCGCAGGCACGTGATCGAGACGTCACCGGTCCGCATCCTGCCGTACCTCAACGTCTCCTTCCCCGGCATCTTCGCCTTCTCCAAGGCCGTGATGGTGGGGGAGAGCGCCGACATGCGCCTGCTCGATGCGCGCGAGGCGGTGCGAGTCGCGCGCGAGCACAAGGACCTGGTGCTGGGCGTGAAGGTGCGCGTCGGCAAATCGGCGAGCGGCGATTCCGGCATCATGCCGCTCGACATCGCGCTCGACGTCGCCGAGGAGACCGGCCTGCCGCTGATGGCGCATCTCGATTCTCCGCCGCCCTCGCGGCACGAGGTGGTGAGCCGGCTGCGTCCGGGTGACATCCTCACCCATTGCTTCCGCCCCTTCCCCAATGCGCCGGTCCGGCCGGACGGCAAGGTGCGCGACGAGATTCTGGCGGCGCGGGCCCGTGGCGTGATCTTCGACATCGGTCACGGCGGCGGCTCGTTCGGCTTCGGCACGACACGCAAGATGCTCGCGGCGGGCTTCCTGCCCGACGTCATCTCCTCGGACGTGCACGCGATCTCGATCGAGGGCCCCGCCTTCGATCTCCTCACCACCATGTCGAAGTTCCTCTGCCTCGGACTGGACCTGCCCACGGTGATCAAGCTCGCGACCGTGAACGCGGCGGCCGCCATCAAGCGTCCGGACCTCGGCACGCTCGCGGTCGGCAGCGTCGGCGAGGCCACGGTGATCGAACAGGCGAGCGGCAAGTTCGACTATGCCGATTCGATCGGCGAGACGCTGGTCGGCGACAAGCGGCTCCTCTCGGCGGGCGTCGTGCTTGCGGGCCGCTGGTGGCATCCGTTGTAGGTCCGGCGATGCCTGCCGACGATCCCGCATCCCCCGCATGCCTCGCCCACGAAGCCGATGACGCGTACATGGGCTTCGCGACCCGCGAGGAGATCGTCCGGTTCCTGGCGGAATTGGACGCCGCCCCTGCCACCCGGCGCGGCGACATGCTGCGCCGGATGCTGCCGAGAATTCGGGACGACGTGCTCCATGCCGAGTTGAGCGCACGATTGGCGGCCGTTACGGCATCGCAATCGACGACTTGAGGGTACTCTCGGTATTTCAATGGCGAGCGGCAACCTTGCGGCGCGCGGGGTCGTTAATGGTCCAGGTTGGATAATTGGTGTTGCCTCTGCCCCCGCTCAGCAACGCCTCTCTCCCCGTCCAGCCTCAGAGCCCGCTCCCGAGCCACTCGGGAGCGGGCTTCCTCGTGGGGCCTATCTGAGAAAGGCGACGGCGAACAGGCGGTCCGGATCGGTCCAGTTGTGGGCGAGCGAGAAGCCGCCCCGCCGGGCCAGGTCCGCAATATCCGAGTCGTCATACTTGTAGGAATACTCCGTGTGGACCCGCTCGCCGGCCGCAAAGGAGAAGCGGCGCCCGCCGATCGTGATCAACTGGTCCTGGAGACTGTGCAGGTAGATTTCGATACGGCCCTCCGCCTCGTTGTAGAACGCCTCGTGGGCGAAGGCCGAGAGATCGAAATTGGCCTCCAGTTCGCGGTTCATGCGTCGCAGCAGGTTCAGGGTGAACTGCGCGGTCACGCCCGCCGCGTCATTGTACGCATCGTGCAGGCGCGCGGGATCCTTCTTCAGGTCCACGCCCAGGACCAGGGCGCCGTCGCTTCGCAGCAGGCGGCGCGCCCGCCGCAGGAACAGCCCTGCCTCTTCCGGAGTGAGGTTGCCGATCGTGGAGCCGGGAAAGAACCCGATCCGGCGAGCGTCGCCGATCTCCGATGGCAGCGCTTCGAGCGCCATATAGTCGCCGCACACCGGCTCGACGCTAAGCTTTGGATAATCTTCGCGCAGGTGCCGGGCCGTTGCGTCGAGGTGCTGGCGCGAGATGTCGATCGGCACATAGGCGTGAAGATCCGGCAGCGCATCGAGCAGCAGTCGTGTCTTCACGCTGGATCCGCTGCCGTATTCGACCAGAGCGCATCCCGGCCCGGCGAGCCGCGCGATGTCGCCCGCGCAGGCCGTCAGGATGCGGGCCTCGGTCCGCGTCGGGTAATACTCGGGCTGCTCGCAAATCGCATCGAACAGGGCCGAGCCACGGGCGTCATAGAGGAACTTGGCCGGGATTGCGCGCGGCGAGCCGCCAAGCCCCCCGAGGACGGCACGGCGGAAGTCCTCACGGTCGGCGACGTCGCCCTGCTGGATCGAGAGAAGCGGCATATTCATCGGAGATCCTCCGCGAGACGAATTCCGCCGAACATCCAGCGCGCACCGGGCGGAAAGAAATTGCGATAGGTCGGGCGGACATGACCGGGAGGCGTCGCGGCGCAGCCGCCGCGCAGCACCATCTGGCTGGCCATGAACTTGCCGTTGTATTCGCCGATGGCTCCGGCTGCTTCGCGGTAGCCGGGATAGGCGACATAGGGACTCGCCGTCCATTCCCAGACCTCGCCGGTGCCCTGTACGGCACCCTGCGCGATTTCCCACTCGGCTTCGCGCGGCAGTCGCTTGCCCGACCATTTGGCGAACGCGGCGGCCTCGAATGCGCTGACATGGCACACCGGCCGGGCGGCATCGAGCGGCTCGAGGCCCGACAGGGTGAAGACGTGCCAGGCGCCGTCCCTCTTCTCCCAATAGAGAGGAGCCTGCCAGCCGCGCTGGGTCACGCACTCCCAACCGGCTGACAGCCAGAATTCCGCCCGCCGGTAGCCGCCGTCCTCGATGAACTCGAGATACTCGCCGCAATTGACCGGCCGCAACGCCAGAGCGAACGCATCGAGCCAAGAACGATGGCGCGGCACTTCGTTGTCGAACGCAAATCCTTGCCCGTCATGTCCCGTCTCGACCAGCCCGCCCTCGAATTCCTGCCAGCCCATGGCTGGCAATGCCTGCACTTGGGCGCGCCGGGCCGCGCGATAGGCCGGACGCAGTGGATTCAGGGAAAGCGCATGCTTGATGTCCATCAGGATCAATTCCTGATGCTGCTGTTCATGATTCAGGCCCAGTTCCACGAGGTCGTGTGGACCTTCGCCGTCGTTCAGCATCTCCAGCATCGCCGTCGTGACGTGACGCCGGTACGCCAGAATCTCTTCGACTCCCGGTCGCGTGATGAGGCCGCGCTGCGGGCGCGGATGCCGTGGCCCCACAGCCTCGTAATAGGAATTGAACAGATACTCGTAAGCGGGATCGAGTACTCGATAGCCGCGCCGATGCGCTTGCAGGACAAAGGTCTCGAAGAACCATGTCGTGTGAGCGAGATGCCACTTCGTGGGACTGGCGTCCGGCATCGACTGCACGGTCTGATCCTCGGCGGACAGCGGCGCGGCGAGCCTCTCGGTGGCGGAACGGACAGCCCTGAAGGACTGGAGATCGTGCGGCTGCACGGTAAGCATCGACGAATTCGGCACGTAACCTCCGGGAGCCTAACGTGGGCGTGCGCATGTCAGTTGCAAGGTCGTGGCCCGACGATCACCCTGCAGCGTCCGCTCCTGGACACGAGGGAAGCAAGTGCCGATTTGCGAAGTCGATCCGTGGCGCGCTCAATATTTCGAGAAGGTGGATTGCCCGGCGAACGTATTCATCCCGACTGAGGACGCCGATGCCTGGACCTGGAACCCTGACCATCGCTGGGTTTACGACAAGCTGGCCGTCGCCACCCGGCAGGGACTCGAAGCGGCGCCGCACGGCGTGACGCCCAGGACCTACCCGGTTTTTTCCAAGCCGATCTACAACCTCAAGGGCATGGGCGTCGGAAGCCGCGCGTTGCGTTCGCCGGCGGACTATGAGGCGGCCTATCGACCGGGACACATGTGGATGTCGCTCCTCGAAGGCGATCATGTCAGCAGCGATGCCGCCCTGGTCGATGGCGTGCCCTGCTGGTGGCGCCACGCCAAGGGCGTGCCTGCGGACGATGGGACCTTCGACTATTGGGTGATCGATGCCCGTTCAGAGCCTGACCTGGAAGGGGCCGTGGGCGATTGGTGCCGGCGCCATTTCACCGGGTACACCGGCATGGTGAACTTCGAGACCATCGGCGGCCGAATCATCGAGATCCACCTGCGGTTTGCGGACCAATGGCCGGATCTCTACGGCAGGGGTTGGGTGGACGCACTGGTACGGCTCTATGCACGCCGCGAGTGGCGCTATGAAGACTCTGACAGGCGCACCGGCTACAGCGTGGTCCTGTTCATGCCGCATGGCCGACACTACCGACATCCGCCGCAAGCCCTCCTCCAACAGGTTCGGGACATCCACGACGTGTCGAGCGTTCAGATCACGTTTCACGAAACCGTGGCGCCGGAGCGGCACGCGATGCCACCCGGGGGATTCCGGGTGGCCATCGTGAACTGCTGGGACCGTGTAGCCGGGAACGACGCCCGTTCCCTGCTACGCGCTCACTTCAGCGGCTACTGATGTCGACGGACGAAGCCCGCCAGCAGGCTCGCGACGAACAGGACGAGCGCGATCACGAACAGGATCTGTGCAATGCCAGTCGCGGTGGAGGCGACCCCGCCGAAGCCGAAGAGGCCGGCGAGCAGCGCGATCACGAGAAACATCAGGGCCCAGTACAGCATCCGATCCGCTCCTTTTGGAAGACAGGCAGGTGGTGCGCAACAAACGTCAGTAAGGCTGCGCGGGTTCCGCCAGGGCAACCCACCCGCAAGCGAGGCGTTGAGGAGCGGACCTAAGGCCCCCATCTGGAAGGATCCCCCATGCCGCCCGAAGTTACCCCGACCGAAGCGCGCAGCGGTGTCGTCACCGGGCGCGTCATCACCGTCCTCGTCGTGTCCTTCATCGGTGCGGCGGCAGGCATGGCGCTGGCCTGGTATTTCCTCGCCCGGTAAGCTGTCGCGATGAAGACACTCCTGCTGAGCTACCTCGTCGCGATTGTCGTCCTGGCAATTCTCGACGCGCTATGGCTGGGCGTCGTCAGCCGCGAATTCTACAAGGCGCGGCTCGGCCACCTGCTCCTCGACAAGCCGATCTGGAGCGCCGCCGTTCTGTTCTACCTCGTGCACGCGGCCGGTATCGTGATTTTCCCCGTGCAGCTGGCGTTGGGAGCCGGGACCTGGTCGAGCGCCCTGATCTACGGGGGTCTGTTCGGCTTCTGCGTTTATGCGGCGTACGATCTCACGAACCTCGCGACGCTGCGCGGCTGGCCGATGGCGGTCAGCGCCGTCGATCTCGCGTGGGGAGCCGCGGTCACCGCAGTGGTGACACTCGTGACGTTCCTGGCCGTCAGGCCCTGATCAGCGGCCGCTGTCGTCGAACTCCGGGTGGCGCCGCACGTAGGCCACTACGAAGCTGCACGCCGGAACGATCCTGAAACCCTGCTTCCGCGTGTCTTCCAGGGCGGCCTTCACGATCCGCGCGCCGATGCCCTTGCCTTCGTCTTCCGGCGGCACTTCGGTATGGGTGAAGATCCGCGCATTGCCCTGCTGTCGATAAACGGCGATCGCCAGGCCGTGATCGACCGGAAGTTCGTAGCGCTGCTGGGCGACATTGTGCGTGACTGTCATCGTTCACCTGTCAGGGGACGCACTCGCCCGGAAACGAGGCAAGCACGTTGACGGTTGCTCCTAGCGGTCGACTTCCCAGAACATGGGATAGGACGACTGGATGAGATTCTTCAGGTCGCTGCGATATCCGGCGGGCCGCGTGAACTGCCCCCACATCACGGCCGGCGTCAGCTCATAGGCGAGGACCTGGATGTCGGCGGCGATCTTTCGGCGCTCCTCGAGCGTGCCGGCCCGCGTGAACGCCTTCAGCAGATCGGAAATGCGATTGTCGCAGGACCAGCCTGGGAAGTCGTTGCAGGTCGCGGCGATGTAGAAGTGGGTGAGCGGCGAGTACATGTCCGTGCCGTTCGAGTAGACCGGAAACATCGACCAGCCGTCTTTCTTGGCGCGACGGGCAAGGACGGTCGGCCAGTCGCGCGGCTGCTGCTCCACGGTGAAGCCGATGTCCTTCATGTTCTGGACCAGCACCTGCGATGCGGTCTGGCTGATCGACCCGGCGACTTCGAGGATGATGACGGGCTCGCCCTTGTAGCCCGAGGCCTTCAGTTCGGCCCGGGCGGCCGCGAGGTCGAACTTGTTCCCGCTGGCGCCGGCATCCGTCGATAGCGGCGCGCCGCACATCCAGAACGACGCGCAATTCGGTGTCTGGTACTTTTCCGGTACGCCGATCGCCATCAGCGTCGCGTTGGCGTCGACCAGCTTCCACATGACCTTGCGCACCGCCGGATTGTCGAACGGCGGAAACGCATGATTCAGCCGGAAATTGCCCTGGAACTGGTGAATGCCGCCGAGGCCCAGAAGCTTGACCGCCTTCTCCTTTTCCAGGACCGGCAGCATGTCGAACGGAAGGTACTGCATGTAGTCGATCTCGCCCGCGATCAGTGCGTTCGCACCGGTCGACGGGTCCGGCATCACGCGCAGGACGAGCTGGTCGATCTTCACGTTCTTTCCGCCCGTCAGAAAATCCGGCGCCTCCGTGCGCGGGACGTAGGCGGCGTTGCGCTCCAGCACCATCGAGTCGCCAGGCCGCCACTGGTTCTTCAGGAAGCGGAAGGGACCGGAGCCGATCGGCTCGGCAATGCGCTGGTCGGCAGGCGTCGCGGCCAGACGGGCCGGCATCATGACCGGCAGCGGCGCGTTCGGCTTGCCCAGCACCTCGAGGATGAGCGGGAAGGCTTGCTTCAGGACGAACCTGATGGTCTTGGGATTCGTCGCCTCCAGCGTCGCCGTATCGGCCATCAGCATCTTGCCGAGCGGGTCGCGCACCGACCAGCGCCGCAGCGAGGCCACGCAATCCTCCGCCGTCACCGGAGTGCCGTCATGCCACTTCAGCCCGTCGCGCAGCACGAACGTCCAGGTCAGCTTGTCGGGACTGGTGTCGTAGCTCTCCACCATCTGCGGCTTGATCTCGCCCTTGTCGTTCATGGCGAAGAGCGTGTCGAAGACGTGGGTGCCGAAGGTGCGGGTAATCGCGGCGGTGGTCGCGTGCGGATCGAGGATCGTCACCTCCGACTCGAGCACGACCGTCAATGCCTTGGCTGCCCGCGCCTCGCGGGGCCGGATCAAAGAAGCGCCCGCCAGTGCGACACCACCTGCCAATGCTGTCCGACGCCCCAAGCCAATGCTACGCATGCGATTCATTCCCTTCATCCCGGACCGACACCGTAGCGGTCTTTGGTGTCGAACGAAACGGGCCGGCCTTCCCTTTCGGGAAGGCCGGCCCGCTGTTCGCTGGCCGGAAGAAGGGGCCGTTACACCGGCGACAGGAGGCGGCAAGTCACCCGGTCGACGAACGTCGTCACCGGTGGTCCGTACACGGGGACGCCCCAGCGCTCGCCCGGCCCCGCCGGCGACAGCACGATGCGGGTGTCCTGCACAGGGCGTCCACCATTTGTGAAGGTACAGCCAACGACCGGATCGACGACGTTCGCGCTGTTGTTGGTCACATAGAGCACGGACAGCCAGTTCTGCTGCGGCACGGCCTGGAGCCAGGGACTATCAATGACGACCGCCGGAACCGTCGGACCCGCGGTGATGGGAACGGTCCCCATCAAATTGCCGCGTGGTCGCTGGACGACGAGTTGCGTCCCGACGGACTGGCTGTTCGGATCGAACGCCTTGTCGGCCGGCGTCGCCGGCATTGCCGCCTGCTGCTGCGGCGTCTGGTTGTCCTTGCTGACATTCTCGGGCGTCCAGATCTTGCCGGTCCGCTCATCCTTGAACTGGGTGACGCCATTGGCCGAAACGCCGGCGCCGATGGTGCCCGGCGTCTGGCCCGGCATCTGGGCGCTGGCCACGAACGGCAACGAGACGGCCGCGACGGCGCCGCACGCCGCGAGGACTGCGATAGAGCGCATTGGATTACCTCCTGATCGGGACCCGGCAACGCACCGACCCGGCGCGAGGTTGCCGGCCGTGCGGCCGCGTCGCCGCTTCAGACCCAGAGGGATTTGAGAACGAACGCGATCGGGATGACGATCAGCATCGCGACGTAGAGATCCATCAGTTCGCCGGCCAGCGGACTCTGATCCGAATGATCCGGCGTCAAGTTCGGGGTCTCGGACGCTTGCTTCGACTTCATGATCCCCTCCACGCTTGCCCCATCCTCAACAGACGAACGCCACAAAGTCCCGGGGGGTTGCACCCGTCGCGCGCGATTGTCTGCTTGATGGGAAAGGCCCGTCAACGTGGTGCGGTGTGATCCAGGGCCTGCTGCAGGTCGACCGAGGAATAGGGCTTCGAGATGAACTGGATGCCCTCGCGTTGAAGGCTCGAACGGCCGTAGCCGCTGGCGATCACGACGGGCAGCGAGGGGTACTGTTCCTGCACTTTTGCCGCGAGTTCCTCGCCACTCATGCCCGGCAACCCCACGTCGGTCACCAGAAGGTCATAGCCACCTTCCCGCGCGAGGAGTTCGAGGGCGGCCTCGCCGCTGCCCACGCCGGCCACCGCACAGCCGAGCTGTTCCAGCATGTCGGTGGTCGACATCCGCAGCAGCACCTCGTCCTCGACCAGCAGGACACGCCGCGCCCGGCCCTCGGCCGCCGGCGACGCCACGGACTCCTCGGCGGCGGCGCTTGCGGGCACCGACGGCACGGCCCGCCGGTTGGCGAGGACGCTGCGCAGCTTCGTCGAAAGAGCCTCGCTGCTGTAGGGCTTGGCGATCATGGGATAGCCGGACCGCGTGTGGTCCGGGATCAGGCCGCGCGCGAATCCGGACGTCAGCAGCACGCCCATGCCGGGCCTCAGCCGCTGGGCCAGATGCGCAAGCTCGACGGCGGTCATCGTGCCCGGCATCACGATATCGGTGAACAGGAGATCGAACGCGGAGTCCCGTTCCAGGATCGCCGCCGCCACGTCGGGATCCTCCGCTGCCTCCACGCGATAGCCCCACCCCTTCAGCATGTCGACGACGGCGCGCCGCACGTCTTCGCTGTCCTCCACGACAAGGATCCGCTCGCTGCCGCTCACGGCATCGACCGGATCGGCCGCCTCCTCGACGACCGGATCCTCGGTACGCGGAAGGTAGAGCTTGACGCTGGTGCCCTGCCCGATCGCGCTGTCGATCCGGATATGTCCGTTCGACTGGCGTACGAAGCCGTAGACCATGCTGAGGCCGAGCCCCGTGCCCTTGCCGTCACCCTTCGTCGTGAAGAACGGATCGAACGCCTGGGCCGCGATCTCGGGCGGCATGCCGGTGCCGGTGTCGCTGACGTCGACCAGCACATAGGGGCCCGGCGTCACGTCGGGATGCAGCGCCGCATAACGCCGGTCGAGGGTGGCGTTCGACACTTCGACCCGCACGGTGCCGCCGTCCGGCATGGCGTCGCGGGCATTGATCGCGAGATTCAGTATGGCGTTCTCGAGCTGGCCGGCATCGATCCTGGCATTCCACGGATCGTCGGCCAGTCTGAGTTCGATGCCGATGCGCTCCCCCAGCGAATGACGCATCAGGTCGGCGAGATCGCCCACCAGGCGGGCGATGTTCGTGGGCTGCGGGGTCAGCGGTTGCCTGCGGGCGAAGGCCAGGAGCTGCTGCGTGAGGCGCGCGCCGCGATCGGCCGCCGCCGTCGCGCTCTGAACGCGCGACAGCATCGCGGCATTGTCGCCCGCCTCCCCCTTCAGCAGGTCGAGATTGGCCCGGATGACCTGCAGGATGTTGTTGAAGTCGTGCGCCATGCCGCCGGTGAGCTGGCCGGTCGCCTCCATCTTCTGTCCCTGTCGAAGGGCCGCCTCGTCACGCAGCTTCTCGGTGATGTCGACGCATCGCACGACCGCACCACCGCCCGACATTTCCCCGCGGTAGATTTCGTAGTCCCGCCCGTCATGGGCGACGCGGACCACGCCGGGCCCCGCGGCGGGAGTGGCGCCAAGATCGAGCGGCAGGAGAAGTGCCCGCGTCGCCGGCGAGCGGTCGGACAGGAGCTGGTCCAGGGTCGGCGGCGCCTGCTTGCCCGGCTCCCAGTGCGCCAGCGCTGCGAAGGCTTCGTTCCATGCCACGACGTTCCGATCGCCATCGACCACGAAGATGGGGTCGCGCAGGCTTTCCAGGGTTGCCTGCAGAAGGCGCGATCGGCCGGCGAGAGCGCGCTGGCTAGATTCCAGGCGGCCGGCACCGCTCACGACGATGTAGATTCCCGCGATCAGGCAGATGAACGCGCCGCCCATCACCAGCAGGCCGGCCCTGTCGGCCTGCTCCTGCTCCGACCGCAGGGCCGTCAGGCGCCGCGCCAGAAGAAGCCTCTGTCCCTCGGCAAGCGCATCGCCGAGCAACCTGACCTGGCTGAGCATCGCCCGCCCTGCGCCGGTCCGATCCAGGGCCAGGGCGGCCTCGCGGCCTTCGAGCTGGTAGGCTCCGACCGTGGCGTTCAGCTGCTCAAACTTCTGCGTCGTGACGCTGCGGAACTCGTGGAAGTGGCGCGTGGTGTCGGGATCGTCCGAGACCGCGGCTTCGAGCTGACGCATGCTGGACTCGAGCCTGAGTCGGGCGCGCTCATAGGGTTCGAGCCTCGTTACGTCGCCGGTCAGCAGGAAGCCGCGCAGGCCGATCTCGGCATCCTGCACGGCGATCACCATCTCGCGCATCAACGCCATGGTCTCGTAGTTGGCCACGACCAGGCGCTGCTGGCGCGCCGCCGACTTCGAGTGCGTCAATGCCAGCATGAGGCCCGTCGCGATCAGCACGGCGAGAGTGACGCCGGCTATGACGCCGGTCGAGCGCGCCGATCGAAGCAGGCTAGGCATTCACGGGCTCATCCGCCGCGGGCGTCGGAAAGACGACGATGACCTTGTTGCCGCCGTCCGGCTTGCGCTCGATGGTGACCTCACCGCCCAGCTGCATCGCCAGTCCCCGGATCAGGGTGAGGGCAAAGCCGCCCTTGCCGTCGGGAAACGACGTGCTGCCGTCGCGGGCAGCGCCATTGTCCTCGATGACGAGCCGAACCTCCTCGCCACGCTCGCTGGTCTCGATGCGAATTTCCGGCGTGGTCGCCTTGCTGAAGTCGTGAGTGAGCGCAATGCTCACGGCTTCCGTGACGATAAGTCCGATCGGAATGGCAGTGTCCGGCCCGACCGCCATGATCGGTGCCCGGATGTAGTAGCGGGGCGCCAGCTGGCCCGGCCTCGTTCGTCCCACCGAGATCTGGCGAACGAGATCGCTGATGAACTGCTGGAAGTCGACGAGCGACCAGCTCGACCGCTCATAGAGATGACGGTGCAGGATCGACAGGGTGAGCACGCGGTTCTGCGCGTCGCCGAAGAAGCGACGGATGCGTGGCGACCTGATTTCGCCGGCCTGGAGGTTCAGCAGGCTCGATATCATCTGCAGGTTGTTCTTCACCCGGTGATGGATCTCGCGGAGCATGTGGTCACGCTGTTCGAGGTTCGCCCGCAGGGCCGCCTCGCGACTGGCGATGGCCGCTGCCATGGCCGTCACGCCCGCCCCCACCGAGGCCATCTCGGGTGACCACGGCCGTGGCGGGGACAAGGTGATGTGTTCGCCGCGGGCGACCTTGTCGGCAAAATCCTGGATGTAGCGGAGAGGTCGAACACACCAGCGGTCGGCGCCGACCCAGATCACCAGCAGCACCACGATGGAGGCCAGCGCGACGAGGAGGAAGCCCGCCCAGGCTCCGGCGAAGGCCAGGGGACTGTCGCTGAGCGGCGCGGACACGACGACGAAGAGCGCGTTGCCGCCGACCGGGCGGACGAGGAATTCATAGAAGAAGCCATCCTGCCCGAAGTCCGAAAACCGGGTCTCGGCGCCGGTCAGTGCCTGTGCCAGGCGCGCCGGCACAGGCAGCCGCCGCATGGCCGTGGCATCGCCGCCGACGGCCGCCCCGGAAAGGTCGACGACGGCCACCGCCGTCCCGCCGGACGCATCCGCCTGGGCCGCCGCCCGTGCGAGGGCCCGGAGCGTGACACCCACCGCGCACATGCCCCGGAACGTACCGTCAGGCATGACGGGGAGCGCGATCGGAATGATGGCATGCGGGGTGATCCGGCTGGCAACCGTCTCGCCGACAACAAGGGTCTTCGCGGACCGCACCTTCTCGAAGGCATCGCGATCGGCGAACGACAGGCCGACCGCCTTGGAATCACTGGCGCATCGCGCGATCCCCTGCCCGTCCGTGACGACCGCACTCGAATACTGACCGGGAAAGACCGCCAGCAACTTCGAAAGGTAGCTTCCACACTGACGCGCCACGGCCGCCGGGGGCTCGGCCGACGCACTCTGCTCGACCGACTCGTCAGCGCATGCCGCCGTCACCAGCCGACGCGAGGCTTCGAAAAGGCTGGCATAGCGCGCCGCCGCCAGGTCGGACACGGACCCGAGCGAGGCAGCCCGCTGCGAAACGACCGACGCCTCCTGGACTTCGGCCTGCCACGCCGCCACCGCGAGGATCGGCAGAAGGGCCAGCGCAACCAGCGTGACGAGCTTGGAGCGAAGCGACCATCGCACCACGACCCGTCCCGGTCTCAGATCGATACGGTATCGAGCGCCTGAGCGATCGCCGCACGAAGCAGATCGGGATCGAAGGGCTTCGAAATCACGAAGGCTGGCTCGACCTGCTTGCCCGTCAACAGACGCTCCGGGAAGCCTGTCACGAAAATCACCGGAACGGACATCGACTTCATGATCTGGTTGACGGCCGAGATCCCGCTGTCGGAGCCGCGAAGCTGGATGTCGGCCAGCACGAGGTGCGGCGAGTGCTTCCTGGCGAGTTCGATGGCGGCCTTCTCGGTCGCCGCGATGCCCACGACCTCGTGGCCGGCGTTGCGCACGATGTCGGCGACATCGAGCGCGATGACGGCTTCGTCCTCGATGACGAGAATGCGAACCGAGGCCACCCGCTGGAGTTCGCGGCGCGCCTCCTCGAGGCTGCGCTCGGCGGCATCGATGCCGATGCCCAGGATATGGGCCGCGTCGCCGACGGTGAAGCCTTCCAGGACGGTCAACAGCAGGATCTGACGCTGCATCGGCGCCATCTCGGTGAGCGATTCCTTCAGGCGTCCCCGCACACTTTCGCCGCCGCTCGCGGCCTCTTCCATGTCGCCGAACGGCTGGCGCAGCCGGTGAAACAGCGCAAACACACCGAGTTTGGTATCCTCGGCCTGGGCAATGAGTTCCGGCTGCTGAACCGCGACCTCGGCGCAGAGGCGGACCCATTCGTCGCCCTGCTGCTGCGAACCCGTGACGGCCCGGGCGTATCGGCGCAGGAATGGCAAGGTCCGCGTGATCGCCTCGGACACCTTCTTCGAAGCTACCTGCTGTTCAGCCACGTCGTTCTCCCTCATCACTCCAGAAATCTTGCGTCGCCGCAGGCTGTCCCGGTCCAAGCCCTACACTACGCCGTGTAGGTCTGCAGACAACTCACTAATGCAGCGACGCTCACCGCTCGTCCTGGACGCTGCCCCGCGTCCGCCCTCGTGAACATGATTGCGGACGGGTCCCGACAGACCCGTCCGCAATTCGACGTCCCAAAACCCAGGTCGCTCTCAGTGCAGCCAGCCCAGTGCCCACATCAGCAACAGCACCGGAATCGGCACTCCCAGAAACCAAAGAATAGCCGCCCGTCCCATAAGTTCCTCGTCATGGAATGAATTCGGCATTGCAACGCATGAGAGCCGTGCAGGTTCCCGGTCGACCGATTCCGGGTATCCCCCTCACAACATTTGCACCTACATCTGGGTTGCCTTGGCGTTTTTCCCTTTCACCCCCGCGCTGCCATCCCCAGATGGAAGGTGATGAAGAAAGAGATCGTCGCACTCCTGCCGGACTTGCGTGCGTTTGCGCGTTTCATGTGTCGTGAGCGCGAGGCGGCGGACGATCTCGTTCAGAACACCGTTCTGGCCGCTCTCGACAAGCAGACCCAGTTCACGCCAGGGACGAATCTCAAGGGCTGGCTTTTCACCATCATGCGCAATCGATTCTATTCGGATCTGAGGACGCAGAGCCGCCGTCCGCTGACGATCGACAACGACGCAGCCGCGCCTTTGGCCGCAGTCGACAATCCCGAAGCCACGTTGGCGCTGAAGGAGCTTTCATCGGAGTTGTGGAAGCTCAACCCGCAGTCGCGGGAAGCGCTGGTGCTGATCGGCGCAGGTGGTTTCTCCTACGAGGAAGCGGCCCGACTGTGCGGTTGTTCGGTCGGGACCCTGAAAGCGCGCGTTTCCCGGGCGCGCAAGCATCTTTCGGACAGGCTTCAGTAGTGCCCGAGACGTTTTGTCGAGCGATTTCAATAACTTGAAGGAATCTCGGGCGCCTGTGTAACCAATTCGAGGCTCTGGCATTCATTCTCCACGTGGAGCAATTTTTCCGGAGATCGCCAATGAGCACGCAGACCAAGCAGGACGACGGTACTCGCGACTTTCACGAGCAGCTCAAGACGATCCTGCCTCGCCTGCGCATCTACGCCCTTTCGCTGACGCGCGACCGGGACGCGGCCGACGACCTCGTGCACGACACGGTCATCAAGGCGCTTACCGGCCGCAACAGTTTCCAGCCCGGCACCAATCTCGCTGCCTGGCTGTTCCGCATCCAGCGCAACGAATTCATCTCCGGCCTCCGCCGCCGCCGCCCCACCGTGCCGGTCGACACGGCGGTTGCCGAATCGCTCTCCCATCCTCCTCATCAGGACAGCGGTCTGGTGATGCGCGAATTCATGTCCGCGTTCGGCAAGCTTGCGGCGGCCCAACGTGAGGCCCTGCTGCTGGCGGTGCTCGAAGGGCTTCCCTACGAGACGATCGCCGAACATACCGGCGTATCCGTCGGCACGGTCAAGAGCCGCATCTCGCGGGCTCGCGACACTCTGGAGCGACTCCTCCTGGAAGGCGACAGCCGCCAGCCCGCCGAGTCCCGGCGGACCTCCCTCGACCTGCGCGACGACGAAGCGACCGTCGCGGCTCGCTAAAGTTTACTTCCAAGTCCGGCAGTTGAGTGCGACAAAGTCATGAGTAGTCCCAGGGGGAGAGTTGGATGGGTCGGACAGGATCCCGCGGAGTGGACATCCGCTTCCGGGGAACGTGTTATGGCCACTAACGACGACAAGCCTGATGGTGGACGTGCCGGGGGACCGGCGCGTTCCAGGCCTCGGAACAACGATCGGCCTTTCGACATGTGGCTGCACAAGCAGCTTCACGCGATGTACGACGAGATCGCGAGCGAGCCCCTGCCCGACGATCTCCTTAAGCTCATCGAAAAGGATGCCGGCGCGAACGGCAAAACAGACGCGCCGAAAGAACCGCCCAAGAAGTAGGCTCGTCTCCCGCCCTGTCCTCGAGTTCCCCGGCCGCCGGGTTCCGGCGACCGCATAGGCCTGCGGTTCACCGTCAAGCCTCCGGCCCGCACATCACCCCCGCACATCAACCCCCGCACCTCAACCTACGAGGCGCATCCCATTCGACGGGAAATGGCGGCGATCTCGCGACCGCCGCCACCCCGTGTCCACGGCCTGCCAGTCAGCCCGGCTGGCAGACCGCGAACTCCTGCTGCGCGAGGAGTCCCGACGTGGCTCCGCGCTGCCGTCCGTAGTCGACGAACGGGCCACCTCTGTTTCGGGTTCCGCCGGTTCGCTATAGGTGGCTTGGGAAAAACGGGAGATGGCGATGGAGCTCTTCGATCTTGCCGGCCGCGTGGCAGTCGTCACGGGCGGCAATGGCGGTATCGGTCTCGGCATGGCTCTCGGCATGGCACGCGCGGGCGCTACCGTGGTCGTCGCGGGACGCGATGCCGCCAAGAACGAGGCCGCGGTCAAGCAACTGCAGGCGACCGGGGCGACCGCCAGCTCCACCATCGTCGATGTGCTTAAGGAAGAATCGTGCCGCGCGCTCATCGCCGGCGCGGTCCAGGCGCACGGCCGGCTCGACATCCTGGTGAACAACGCGGGCATCAACATCCGCAAGCAACCGCAGGAGTACACGTCGGCCGAGTGGCACCAGGTGCTGGACAGCAACCTGACAAGCGCCTTCCTGTGCAGCCAGGCCGCCTACCCGGCCATGGTGAAGACCGGGGGCGGAAAGATGATCAACATCGGCTCGATGATGTCGATCTTCGGCGCCTCCTTCACGACGGCCTACGCCGCTAGCAAGGGCGGCATCGTGCAGATGACCAAGGCGATGGCCACCGCCTGGGCCAAGGACAACATCCAGGTTAATGCGATCCTGCCCGGATGGATCGATACCGCGCTCACCCAGCGCGCGCGTCGCGACGTGCCGGCGCTGCACGATTCGGTGCTGAAGCGGACGCCCGCCGGACGCTGGGGCACGCCGGACGACTTCGCCGGTATCGCGGTCTTCCTGGCGGCACCCGCTTCGGACTATGTCACCGGCGCCGCCATCACGGTCGATGGCGGCTATTCGGTGCAGGGCTAGGCGATCAGGGCGAGACGATGCGGCAGTCGGCGCGATCGACGAACAGGTCCGTCCTGGGTCCGTAGATCGTCAGTCCGCCGCGCACGCCGGCGCCGACGCCCGGCAACAGGACGCGAGTCTCCTCGACGAGCTTGCCGGCGTTGGTGAAACGGCAATCGATCATCGGCGCCAGGGTGCCCGCGCTGTTGTTGCTCACGTAGAGGACGACCTGCCAGCGCTTCCCGGGCACGGCCCGCAGACTTGCATCGTCCATCGTAACGAGCGGCGTGCTCGGCCCTGCGCTGGGCGCGGACCAGCCCAGGGGCGTGAAGTTGGGTCGCTGCACCACGACGCCCTTGATCCGCTCGGCCTGCGCCAACGGATCGAAGGCGAGATCGGCCGGCGTGGGCTTGCCGATCGGCCCCTGACCGACATTCTCCGGCGTCCAGATCTGGCCCGTCTTCGGATCGCGAAACTCCGGCACGCCCGGAGTCGTCGGAACCTCGACGCGACTGCGCGGCGCCGGCACGGTCTGGGCGGTCGCGGCGGTGGCCAGGCCGGCAGCGACCAAGGCAGCGATGATTGTCTTTGCGATCGGCGAAGGCATTGGCTCTCCCTGTTCCTCGAGCAATCTCAGCCGACAGCCAGCCTCGATGCAACCCAAAGACCGCCTGTCGCAATCGCCGGGCCATAGGGAAGTCTTCTGCGCAGGGCCACCTCACCCGGTGTCGAGGCGGGCCCGATGGGCGCGCCGGCCAGTACGGCGACGCCCAACAAGCCACCCGCCAATGCCGTCACCAGCAGCAGGTCGGCGACCTGGGCCGGACCGGCAAACAGTCCCACGGCGGCGAGGAGCTTGACGTCGCCGCCGCCCAGGATCCCGGCGGCAAAGGCCGCCGTGCCGACGATGAACAGGCCGGCTCCGCATGCGATCGAGAGGGCGAAAGCCGGCAGCGTGTAGGTTTCGGTGATCAGGCCGAAGCCGGCCCAGCCGACGAACAGGGCCGCGACCGCAATCGACAGCCCGTTGCCGATGTGGAGGGTTCGCAGATCCTGCCAGGCCGCTGCGATCAGCAGGCCGGCCAGGACCACCAGGCAAACCGTCTGCGGAAGCGGTGCCAGGCCGGACAAGGCTTCCCGCGGGGCGTCAGTTGAGAATCGTGGTCCCGAGCACGTGGCTCACCTTGTCGGTGACCGAGCGAATGCAGGCGATGGCGGCAACCGCGATCAGGGAGGTGATCAGCGTGTATTCGACCGCCGTGGCGCCCTGGGTGTTCTTCATCACGTGACGGAAGATCGAAAGCATGCCCAACTCCCCAGCCTCAACTTTCCGGCCCTGCGCTGAATCCACTTAGCAAGGCTACTTAATGTAATTTCTGAGGTCAATGAATTCCGACGACATTGTGTCATAATTTCTAATATCATGAATCAAATGGGATTTTTTGGTGGCGACGAGTATCCTGTCCGGCGGCCTCTGAGAATCCGCGGAAAGGGAAAATCAGGAATTCGATCCGGCGCGGAAGGTCTCGAACACACGGGCCGCCGCCGTCCAGAAGCACAGCGCGGCCACGACTCCCGCCAGCCACGGGAAAATGCCAGGAAACAGGCAGAAGAGAACGAACGCCAAAATCGTCTCCGTGCCCTCGATCAGGCCCGCGGCGTGGAAGAAGGATTTGCGCCCTCTTGCGCCGGCGTCGCGTTCTCCCCGGTCGGCGGCGAGCACGGCACGCCCCAGGAACGAGGCGCAGGTGCAGACGAAGGACGCGAGCAGGACCGCCGCCCAGACGGCGTTGTCGGGTCGCGCAAGGGCGAATCCCAGGGGTATGGCCGCGTAGAAGGCCATGTCGCAGACGATGTCTAGATAGCCGCCGAGGGCCGTCGATCGACTGTGACGGGCAACCGCGCCGTCCAGCCCGTCGAGGAGCCGGTTGAGCAGGATCGCCACCAACGCCGCGCCATAGTGCCCGAACGCCAGCATCGGCACCGCGGCCAACCCGACCGCGAGCCCGGCCAAACTGACGGCGTTGGCCGCGATGCCGCGTCCTGCGAGCCAGGCCCCCGCATGATCGAGCGGCGGGCCAATCCAGCGCCGCAAAAGAGGGTCGAGCATCGGCCGAGCGCCGCTCAGCCGTTCGGCGAGGTCCCGGTGTCGACTGTCCGTAGCGGCACCACGGCCGCAGCCTCGGCGGCCTTGCGGTCCTGCAGGGTCTGGCGACGGTGCGCCATCACACTGAACGGGATCAGGCACATATAGCCGAAGCCGATCAGCGACAGCGCAATCCAGGGCGCGCTCGCGAGCACGCCCATGACCAGTGCCGCCGCCAGCATCGCCGGCAGGACGAGGTGACGCGGAATCCTGCCCTTCTTGAACGAGAAAGTGGGCAGGCGGCTGACCATCAGGCCGCCGACAATCACCAGCACGATCCCCACGACGGTGGCGTGGCGGGGCCAGGCGGCCTCGATCTCGAAGCTCAGCATGAGAGGCATCAACGCGAGGAGCGCCCCGGCAGGCGCCGGCACGCCGGTGAAATAGGACCCCGTCCAGACCGGGGGCGGGGTGTCCGAAACCAGTGCCGTGTTGAACCGCGCGAGGCGAAGCGCCGAGCAGATCGGGAACATCAGCGTCACGACCCAGCCCAGGGCGCCGACATGGCTCAGCGAGGCGAGATAGAGCACCAGCGCCGGCGCCACGCCGAAACAGAGGAAGTCCGAGAGGGAATCGAGCTCGGCGCCGAATCGGCTGGTGACGCCGAGGCGGCGCGCCACGCGGCCGTCCAGGGCATCGAAGATCGCCGCCACGATGATCGCGATCACCGCCAGACGCATCTCTCCCTGGAGCGCGAAACGGATACCGGTCAGGCCGGAGCACAGGGCGGCAAGCGTCAGGACGTTCGGAATCAGGCGGTTGATGGAGAAGCCGCGCAATCCGCCGCGTTGCGAACGCAGGTCGCTGTCCATGTCGATTCCCCTAGAATTCGACGGCGAGACGCGGTCCGGTCACGACGGGATCGAGTTCGGCCATGACCGTCTCGCCACCGATCATGCGCTGTCCCGGAGAGACCAGAAGGCGCGCGCCTTCCGGCAGGTAAAGGTCCGTACGACTACCAAAGCGGATATGGCCGAAACGTTCCCCGGCGGCGACCGCCTGCCCCGGCTTCACGTAGCAGACGATGCGGCGGGCCACGTAACCCGCGATCTGCACGCAGCCGATGACCCGCCCATCGGCCCGGCGCAGGGCCAGCGCCGTGCGCTCGTTGTCCTCGCTGGCCTTGTCGGCATTGGCGCTCAGGAACTTGCCCGGCCGGTAGGCCACGACTTCGACGGTGGCCGCGCAGGGGCTGCGGTTGATATGCACGTCGAAGACGCTCAGGAAGATCGAGACCCGCGTCAGCGGCTTGTCGCCCAGGCCCAGCTCCTGCGGCGGCACGGCATCCACGACCATCTGGACCAGCCCGTCGGCCGGCGCGATCAGCAGCCCGTCATCCTGCGGCACGCCCCGGGGCGGATCGCGGAAGAAATAGATCGACCACAGGGTCACGACGAACATCGGCCAGAACAGCCACGCCACGCCGGTCAGCGCGGCGAGGAAGGTCGCGGCGGCAAAAAGGGCGATGAAGCGCCAACCGTCCGCAAGGATCGGCACCAGGAAGTTGGCAAGCATTGGTCGCGCGCGCTCCGTTTCCCGAAGGTCAGTTGACGTTCGGCAGGCTGAGGATTTGCCCCGGGTATATCAGATGGGGGTTCTTAACCTGATCCTTGTTTGCGGCGAAAATGATGGTGTGACGCCAGCCCGCCCCATAGTGGGCCTGGGCGATGTTCCAGAGATTGTCTCCCTTCACGATGTGCAGCCGCCGGCCGTCGGTGCTGGAAACCGGCGCCACGACGACGCGCTCGAACGGCAGTTCGAGGCGCGCGACCGGCTTGCCGTCCGTCGCGATGCGGTCGAGCCGGAGAAGGTGCTTGCCCTGCTCGATCGGATCCGCCGGCTTGAGCCGCCAACGACCGTCGGAGGCTGCCCTGCCTTCGGCGACCAACCTGTCGTTCACATAGGCCCTGACGACGGTGCCCGGCGCGGCGAGGCCCGACACCGTGACATGGCCGCCGTCATCGTAGTCCAGCGTCGAGAGGGAGAGGTCGGCCGACTTCGGGAGGCCAGCGGCGGTGGGCGGCTGCACGAGCGTTGCAGCGCCAGCCGGCGGCGAGATCATGACCAGGGTCTCCGCGCGCGGCTGATCGGCCACGTTCGCCGCGGGCGGCTCCGGCACGACGGCGACCACGGCCTGCTCGGACGTCAACGGCGCCTTGCCCTCGATATGCTGGACGACGCGCAGCTCGTGCTGGCCGACCGCGAGCGGCGGATCCTGGACGATGATGACCCACTCCCCGCGCGCGTCGGACTGCCCCTTGGCGATCTCCTTGCCGCCATCCAGCAGCACGATCCTGGCGCTGGGTGCCGCGCGCCCCGCGATCACCGCCCGGCCATCCGTGCCGATCCGCGCGACATCGAACGATGGCAGGGGAACGGCGGCGCCCGGCGCCAGGGCGGGCGCCGGGACGGTCGTTGTCGCGGGTACGGCGGGTGCAGCGCCGCCGGGAGGCGAGGCAGCAGCAGGCGCGACGGCGGGAGCGGCCGCAGCGGTCACAGGCTCGGCGCGCGTTGCACCCGGGGCAGGCTTGGCCGCCTGGTCGATGGCGGCCTGCTCGCTCAGTTTCCCGCGCCAGGCAACGCCCAGCGCGATCGCGATCACCACCGCGCCCGTAGCGACCAGCCCGAAAACAGTTCGTGACATCGCCCTCCCAACGGTGCGACCACCATCCCCATTGGCGTCGCAGCCACCCTTTGCGTAACAATACCACGTCACAGCCGCGCGGAAACGCGCCGGATCGTACCAGAAAAGCAGCTTTCGTGCCTGAGATCACCCCCTCCTCCCTCTGCGTCTTCTGCGGCGCCCGGTTCGGGAACGATCCGGCCACCCGCGATATCGCCATCGGCCTCGGGCGGCTCCTGGCCGCCGAACGCATCACGCTCGTCTATGGCGGCGGTGGAGTCGGGCTGATGGGATTGGTCGCCAATGCCGCCCTCGACGCCGGCGGCCGGGCGGTCGGCATCATTCCCAACTTCCTGCTGCAGCGCGAAGCCGGCCATCCGGCGCTCACCGAGACCGTGGTCGTGGAGACCATGCACGAGCGCAAGCTGCAGATGTTCGAGCGGGCGGACGGGTTCGTCGTGCTGCCCGGCGGCATCGGCACCCTGGAGGAATTCTTCGAGGTCCTGTCGTGGCGAACCCTCGGCCTTCACAGCAAGCCGATCGTGATCATCGATCAGGGCGGCTACTGGGGACCGCTGGCCGCCCTGCTGCGCGGCGTCGTGGACGGCGGATTTGCCGAACGAAGCCACCTCGACCATGTGGCCTTCGTAAGCGACCTGAAGGACGTCCTGCCCGCCATTGCGGCCATGCCCGCGTCGACCGGCTTCGAGAAGCGCCTCGACAAGGTCTGATCCTTTCGCATGCCGAAGTCCGGCCGAAATTGTCGTGACTGAGAAGCGTTACGCACGGGCGCCGTCGGACGGCCCGTCCAGATTGCCTTTGCATCGCGGCGGTGCAACAAGACGGGCCACAATCAGCATTTCATCAACCCAGCCGAACCCAAAGCGGCGCACGGAGGTGCAGGTATGTCAGATCTCGAAATCGTCTGGACGAAGGTCGATGAGGCCCCCGGACTTGCGACCTATTCGCTGCTGCCGATCGTCGAGGCCTTCGTCGCGACAGCCGGCGTGAAGGTGAAGCTGAAGGACATTTCGCTGACCGGCCGCATCATCGCCAACTTCCCCGAGAAGCTGAAGCCCGAGCAGAAGATCCCGGACGAGCTGGCCGAACTCGGCAAGCTGACGCTGAAGCCGGAAGCCAACATCATCAAGCTGCCCAACATCTCCGCCTCGATCCCGCAGCTCAAGGCCGCGATCAAGGAATTGCAGGCCAAGGGCTACGACATCCCCAACTATCCGGACAGCGACGCCACGCCGGCCGACAAGGAAATCCGCGCCCGCTACGGCAAGGTGCTGGGAAGCGCCGTCAACCCGGTGCTGCGCGAGGGCAATTCCGACCGCCGCGCCGCCGGCGCCGTGAAGCAGTACGCGCGCAAGCACCCGCACAAGATGGGGGCCTGGAGTAAGGACTCGAAGACGCGCGTCGCCCACATGACGGCCAACGACTTCTACGGCTCCGAGGTCGCGACCACCCTCGCGGCACCGACCAACGCGCGCATCGAGCTGGTCGCCGCCGACGGCGCGACCACGGTGCTGAAGCCCAAGATCCCGCTCAAGGCCGGCGAGATCATCGACTGCTCGGTGATGAGCGCCAGGGCGTTGAACGCCTTCTACGCGTCGGCGATCGAGGCGGCGAAGAAGGACGGCATCCTGTTCTCGCTGCACCTCAAGACGACCATGATGAAGATCTCCGATCCCATCCTGTTCGGTCACTGCGTCTCGGTGTTCTTCGCCGACGTGTTCGCCAAGCATGGCGAGACGTTCAAGAAGCTCGGCATCGATCCCGACAACGGCCTGGGCGACCTGCTCAGCCGCATCGAGACTCTCCCCGACGCCGAAAAGGCCGCGATCAAGGCCGACATCCAGGCCGAGTATGCGAAGCGGCCCGGCCTGGCGATGGTGAATTCCGACAAGGGCATCACCAACCTCCACGTGCCCAGCGACGTCATCATCGACGCCTCGATGCCGGCGATGATCCGCGAGTCGGGCAAGATGTGGGGCGCCGACGGCAAGCTGCACGATTGCATCGCCGCGATTCCCGACCGCTGCTATTCGACCCTCTTCCAGGCCGTCATCGACGACTGCAAGGCGCATGGCGCCTTCGATCCGACGACCATGGGCTCGGTGCCGAACGTCGGCCTGATGGCGCAGCAGGCCGAGGAATACGGCAGCCACGACAAGACCTTCGAGATCGCCGCGGCCGGCACGGTCCGCGTCGTGGCCGAGGACGGCAAGATCCTGATGGAACAGAAGGTCGAGGCCGGCGACGTATTCCGCATGTGCCAGGTCAAGGACGAGCCGATCCGCGACTGGGTCAAGCTCGCCGTGCGCCGCGCCCGGCTCACCAGCACCCCGGCGGTGTTCTGGCTGGACGCCAAGCGCGCCCACGACGCGCAGCTGATCGCCAAGGTCGAGAAGTACCTGAAGGAAGAAGACACCAAGGGTCTCGACATCCGCATCATGGCGCCGGTGGAGGCCACGAAGTTCTCGCTCGAGCGCATCCGCAAGGGCCAGGACACGATCTCGGTCACCGGCAACGTGCTGCGCGATTACCTGACCGACCTGTTCCCGATCATGGAGCTCGGCACCTCGGCCAAGATGCTGTCGATCGTGCCGCTGCTGAACGGCGGCGGCCTGTTCGAGACCGGCGCCGGCGGCTCGGCGCCAAAGCATGTCGAACAGTTCCAGCAGGAAGGCTATCTGCGCTGGGATTCGCTGGGCGAGTTCCTGGCGCTGGGCGCGTCGCTGGAGCATCTGGCGCAGACGACCGGCAACGAGGACGTGAAGGTCCTGGCCGAGACGCTCGACGAGGCCAACGGCAAGATCCTCGACAACAACCGCTCGCCCGCCCGCAAGGTCGGCCAGCTCGACAATCGCGGCAGCCACTTCTACCTGGCCCTCTACTGGGCCCAGGCTCTGGCGCGCCGCGACAACAGCACCGCTCTCTCCGCCCGCTTCAAGCCGCTGGCCAAGACGCTGGAAGAGAACGAAGCCAAGATCGACGCCGAGCTGATCGCCGCACAGGGCAAGCCGGTCGACACCGGCGGCTACTATCTGCCCGACCAGAAGAAGACGTCGGCCGGGATGCGGCCGAGTGCGACGTTGAACGAAGCGCTCGCTGCCCTCTAAAGCAGCGTCAGGTGAAGCCGCCCCGGGCAACCGGGGCGGCTTTTTAAATTGCGCGCACTGGGCGAAATGTGAGGGTCCGGAAGATGCCGAAGATCAAGGTGAAGAATCCGGTCGTCGAGATGGACGGCGACGAGATGACCCGCATCATCTGGGCGTTCATCAAGGACAAGCTGATCCTTCCCTACCTCGACATCGACCTGAAGTACTACGATCTCGGGATCGAGAATCGCGACAGGACCGGCGACAAGGTGACGGTCGAGTCGGCCGAGGCGACGAAGACGTACGGCGTCGCCGTGAAGTGCGCGACCATCACGCCGGACGAGGCCCGCGTTAAGGAATTCAATTTGAAGGAGATGTGGCGGTCGCCCAACGGCACCATCCGCAACATCATCGGCGGCACCATCTTCCGCGAGCCGATCGTCTGCAAGAACGTGCCGCGTCTCGTGCCCGGCTGGACGCATCCGATCGTCATCGGCCGCCACGCCTTCGGCGACCAGTATCGCGCCACCGACTTCGTGGTGCCCGGCAAGGGCAAGCTCACGGTCCGCTTCGAGGGCGAGGACGGCAAGGTGATCGAGCACGAGGTGTTCGACTTCCCGGCCGGCGGCGTCGCCATGACGATGTACAATCTCGACGAGTCGATCATCGGCTTCGCGCGCAGTTCTTTCAACTACGGCCTGATGCGCGGCTGGCCGGTCTACCTGTCGACCAAGAACACGATTCTCAAGCGCTATGACGGCCGCTTCAAGGACCTGTTCCAGGAAGTCTTCGACACGGAGTTCGCCGACAGGTTCAAGGCGAAGAACATCCATTATCAGCACCGCCTGATCGACGACATGGTCGCCTCGGCGCTGAAGTGGCACGGCGAGTTCGTGTGGGCCTGCAAGAACTACGACGGCGACGTCCAGTCCGACACGGTGGCCCAGGGCTTCGGCTCGCTCGGCCTGATGACGTCGGTGCTGCTGACGCCGGACGGCAAGACGGTCGAGGCCGAGGCCGCGCACGGCACGGTGACTCGCCACTACCGCGAGCACCAGCAGGGCAAGCCTACCTCGACCAACCCGATCGCCTCGATCTTCGCCTGGACGCAGGCGCTCAAGTATCGCGGCACGTTCGACGACACGCCGGAGGTGGTGAAGTTCGCCACGGCGCTGGAGAAGGTCTGCGTCGAGGCCGTGGAGAGCGGCAGGATGACCAAGGACCTCGCGCTGCTGATCGGCATGAACCAGGCCTACCTGACCACCGAGGAGTTCCTCGCCGTGCTCGACGGCAACCTCAAGACCCAGATGGCCAGCTGGTAGGGCGCGCTTGATCGTCGCCGGCGCAGACGGTTGCCGCACCGGCTGGGTGGTCTGCCGGCGCGACGACGAAGGCGTGCTCGACATAAGGGTCGTCAAGACGCTGGCCGAGGCCGGCGAAGACCTTGCGATCCTGGCCGTCGACATGCCGATCGGCCTCGTCGATACCCCGCGGCCCGGTCGCGCCTGCGAACGCGAAGCCCGCGCGCTGCTGCCCGGCAAGACGAGTTCGGTCTTCCCGACGCCCTGCCGTCCGGCCCTCGCCTGCGCCACGCACGCCGAAGCCAACGCCGTCAGCAAGGCGCTGGGCGTCGGACTCACCCGGCAGACCTTTCATCTCTTCCCGAAGATGCGCGAGGTCGACGCCCTCCTCCGCAGCAACGAGGGCCTGCGCCCGGTCGTTCGCGAGGCCCATCCCGAACTGGCCTTCGCGCGCATGAATGGCGGCAAGCCGGTGATCAGCCGGAAGCGCCGGCCCGAAGGATTCGCCGAGCGCCTCGACCTGCTCGCCCGCCACGGCTTCTCCTGGGAGCCAAGATCGCTCCCCGGCGCGGCCCGCGACGACGTCCTCGACGCCATCGCCGTGTGCCGCACGGCCCTGCTGATCGCCCAGGGCAGGGCGACGCGCCTCGGGCCGGCGCATGAGCGCGACCGCCACGGCCTGCCGATGAACATCTGGTTCTAATGCGAGAGCAGCACCGGCATCTGCAGTTCGGCAAACACGCCTGTCGTTGCGCCGCCGAGAACGAAGTCGCGGATGCGGGAATGACCGAAACCGCCCATTGCGAGCAGTTGCGCCCCTTCCGTCAGGGCGCGTTCCTGCAACGTCTGGGAAATGGTCCTTTCGCCGAGCGCGATCTCGAGGGGAACTGCCTTCACCCCCCGCTTCTCGAGCGACGAGGCAAGCAGGCCGGCGAGCGCCGCCCCGGCCAGCGGCTTCTCATCACGGACGGTCAGCACGGAGACACGACCACCCTCTGCCAGAAGCGGAAGGACATCCCCGAGCGCACGGGCGGCGACCCGGCTACCGTCCCACGCGACAGCCACGTGGTCGAGCCGGGGCGCGGGACGGGCCGAGCCCGGCACCAGGATGGCCGGTCGGCCGGATCCAAAGACGACCGCCTCGATCAGATGCTGGGCGGTAGCCTCTTCCCGTGACCAGGGAAGGACCGCCAGGTCGTAGTATCGAGCCTCGCCGGCAGCCGCATCGAGCATCCCGCTCAGGAGGACTTTGCGGCTCGTGCAGTTCACGGCGGGAGGCGCCCCGATGCCGCGTATCAGGTCGTGGAGACGGCCGCATTCCGACCGGCTCTTGTCCTCGGCCGCCTGAACCAGGCCGGGAATGTCGATCAGAAGGCCGGCCAGTGGCGACGGTACACTCGGAATGTCGACGGAGAACGTCATGACCTCGAGCGTCCCGCCCAACGAGACGGCAAAGCCGGCGGTCGCGAGGATGGCCTGGTTGTCGACGGCTTCCGGATAGGTTGCCAACGGCATGTAGGTCCTGCGGGTCGTGATCATTTTGCTTCTCCAGTTGAAGGGGCCGCGCGCGAGGATCGACCGACCGGCAAACCTCACACGCTGTGCAATTCTGGAGAAAGCCCCCGCGACCGCCCTTGATCTGGGTCAAGGGCGAAGGCCGTGGCGTCGCTCGTTCAGTGGTAGATGAAAAGCGGAACGGGGGCGCTGTCGAACAGGTGGCGCGTCGTGGAGCCGAAGAGAAGCTCGCGGACTCCGCGATGACCGAAGGCTCCCATGACGAGCAGTCGGGCGCCTGTTTCCGAAGCGCGCCGCAGCAGGACATCGGCCGGCTTCTCTGTCGTTGCAACCGCCTCGAGGTCGGCATCGACATCATGCAGGGCAAGGAAGGAACGGGCCCGTTCGCCAACCGACAGGGCGGCGGACTGCTCGCGCGCGATCGACAGGATGTGAGCCCCCGAGGATCCGAAGATCCCCATCAGCGCCGCCACCTGCAACGCCTTCGCGGCCGGCGCACTGCCATCGTAGGCGACGAGGACGGGGCCCTTCTCGACCCACTCGGGACCTGTCACCACGACCGGACGACACCCTTTGGCAATGACATGGTGGACCAGAGGCGTGACGCCCTCGACGGCCTCAAGATGAAACTCGGCATCCCGGCCGGTGACGACCAGGTCGCACGTCTCGATCATCCGCAGCAGCCCATCGCGCACGTCCGCTTCCATCGTGGCGCAGACGGCGTCCATGCCCTCGTCCGCCACGGCCCGCCGAAAAACCTCCGGCAGTTCCGCGATTCTCGCGCGCCGCTCTTCCGTCAGTTTCCGGCGATGCTGCAGCCGGTCGTAGGCGTACTGTACGCCGCCGATCGGAGCCGGCTCGACGCGGTCGAGATCGCTGACATCCAGTGCGGTCACACCCCTCACCCGGGCGCCGCACTGTCGAGCCAGAGCAACGGCCAGTCTCCTTGCGGCGACGGCGGATGGCGTGTCATCGACGGTGACGAGAATGGAACGCATGAACGCCTCTCCTGCAGCACTCCGGGTAGCGAGATCGCCTGTCCCGGGCATTGACCTGCATCAACAGGGCGCCGGCGACAGGTGCCCCAGCACTCGTGCTATTCTGGCTTGATGCCGGCGGCCCGAAGCACCGGCACCCAGATGCTCTCCTGCACCTTGAGCCAGTCGGCCAGTTGCTCCGGCGTGCCGCCCATCGCCACGAAGCCGCGCTTTGCGAGGTCCGCCTTCTGCTCGGGCGTCGCCACGGCCGCGTTGAGCGCCTGGTTCAGGCGGGCGACGGTCGCGGGCGGCGTGCCTGCGGGCGCGAGCAGCGTGTAGACGATCGTGCCGTCGACGTCGCCCGCGCCCAACTCCTTGAAGGTCGGGATCGTGGGCGCGACCGAGGAGCGTTCGAGCGAGGCCATCGCGTAGGGCTTCAGCTTCCCGGCCGCGATCTGCGGCGCGACGCTGGTGATGCTCGACATGCCGAGCTTGATGTGGCCGCCCAGCAGATCGGTCACCAGCGGGCCGGTGCCGCGGAACGGCACGTGCGTCAGCCTGATGCCGTTCAGCATCGCGAACTGCTCGCTCGACAGGTGCATCGGCGTGGTCAGTCCGGCCGTGCCGTACTGCACCGAGCCGGGAGCCGCCTTTGCCGCGGCAATGATCGCCTTGAGGTCGGGCCAGGGCGCGTCGGCGCTGCCGACCAGGACCGATTCCTGCTTGGCGATGAAGCCGATGGGCACGAAGGCCGTCTTCGGATCGAAGCCGAGCTTCGCGACGATGTGAGGATAGAGCGGCAGGTTGTTGGCGCTCACCACCAGCCAGTGCCCGTCCGCCGGTTGCTTGGCCACGAATTCGTGGGCGATGCTGCCGCCGCCGCCGCCCTTGTTGTCGACGATCACCGTGGCGGCCGCCGTCCCGCCGAGGGCCTTCTGCATCGGCTCCTGGATGGCCCGCGCCAGCGCATCCGTGCCGCCTCCGGGCGGGAACGGCACGACGATGTGGACGGGCTGCGACGGGAAGGCCTGGGTCTGGGCTAGGGCCCGCACCGCCGGGACCCCGCCCGCGGCGAGGGCGGCGAGCGGGAGTTCGAGTAGGACGCGCCTGCGGATCATCGGTCGGTCGAACTCCGCACGGCTGCGGCACCGCCTCCGACATCGATCTTCTGACCGGTGTCGGTGATCTTGCCATTGTCGTTCCTGAACACCTGCAGGTTCTTCTCGTTCATGTTCTGCACGACGATGACCGAGCCATCGCGCGAGAAGGACGCTCCCTGCGACCAGCCGCCGATCGGCGCCTCGCCGGTCTTGGTCAGGCCCGTGCCGTCCAGCCGGTAGAGCACGACCATCCCGTTGGGCTTGTGCTGCGGCGCATCCTTGGGCCGTGTCGAACCCGCATGGGCGACCCCGGCAATCCAGCGACCGTCGCTCGACATAATCATGCCCTCGAGATTCTCATGACCGATATCGGTGGTCCCGGCGATCTTGCCGCTGGCAAGGTCGATCACCGTGAGGATGCCGTTGGCCTTCGGGTCGCCGAGGCTTGCCACGACGGCAGCCTTGCCGTCGGGCGTCACGGACACGGCATAGGGTCGCGGCGCCACATCGACCACCGAAGACGAGGTGACGCCGTCGCCGGCCAGCTTCATCAGCTCGACCTTGGCATCGCCATTGCGCGTCACCACGCCGGTCGCGCCGTCCGGCGACACCGCGACGTGGCTGAGCAGTGTCTTGGCGTCCATGAGCGGGACGGTCTTCACCAGCTTCACATCCTTGCCGTCGATCGACAGGATGGAGATCGAGCCGGCCATGCGATTGGCGACGTAGGCGCGCTTGCCATCCCGGGTGATCGAGATGCCCGCGGCGCCCGGACCGGTATTAAGCGTGCCGAGAATCTTGCGGTCCTTGAGATCGACGACCGTCACCCGATCATCCGGAGCGAGCTTGGCCGGATCGGCGGGATCGATCTTCGACGACGAGGCAATCAGCGCAATCGATTCGTCCGGCGTGATCGCCACCGAAAGCGGCGGCCCGACGACGCTGCCCGGGACGTTCGACACGGTGCCCAGGACCTTCACCGGCAGGGCGCCGAGGTCCATGATCGTGATCGTGTCGGGCGGCGGGTTGGCGACGTTCCTGTTGACGCCGTTCTCCTGAACGATCTTGTGATCGTTCGACGAGACGGCGATCTGCGCATGCGCCTCGACGGCGCCGAGACCCAACGCGACACAAACGCCCGTGATGATGGTCTTTCGCATGGAAGTTCCTCCTCGGCCCGCTCCTGTATCCGGAGCATTCGGCGTTGGAGAAACTTAGCGCCTGTATGAGGGCTGCGAAATCAAATTCCCGTATTCAGCCAGGGGGCGATCAGACCATTCCCAAGGCATGCTTGTAGACGTCGAGCAGAGTCTCCTGCTCGGCCCGGTCGGCGGCGTCCATGGCGCGCATCGAAACGATCTTGCGCATGGTCTTGACGTCGTAACCGACGCCCTTGGCCTCGGAGTACACGTCCTTGATGTCGCCGCCGATAGCCTTGCGCTCCTCCTCGAGCTTCTCGATGCGCTCGATGAAACTCTTCAGGCGGTCGGCCGAGATCGGGCCCGCCTTGGTCTTCTTGGAAACGCTGCTGCCGTCCGGCATGTCCTACTCCCTCGCACAGGGCCGGACCATAAGGTCAGCGGCCATGTCAGCTCAATGACGTCGCTTCGATGAATGACGGGGATAACGTGGAAGCTCCCCTGCAGAACGGCCGACGGCTGGCATTGCCAGCATCGATGCCACGATCGGTGCCAGGCTCAGTGATTGTGCTGGGCCTTGTCGAAGGCCTTCTTCTGGTCGGCCGAGGCGTCTTTCTGGAACTTCGCCTTCCATTCGTCGTAGGGCATGCCGTAGACGATCTCGCGGGCCTTCGGATCGGCGATCTCGATGCCCTGCTTGCCCGCCTCCTCGCGATACCAGCGCGACAGGCAGTTGCGGCAGAAACCGGCCAGGTTCATCAGGTCGATGTTCTGCACGTCGGTCCGCCCCTGCAGGTGCGACACAAGACGCCGGAAGGCGGCGGCTTCGAGTTCGGTACGGGTCTTGTCATCCATGATCGCCTCCGGAGAGTGAGGACTGAAACCTGTTCCGGATATAGGCCCGGCCCGCCGGATTAACCAGACGCCAGCGCCTCTTTGACAGCGGCCGAGATCGCCGGGGCCAGCCGCCGGCCCCAGGCGCGGGCCTCGTCCGGCGTGCCCATGAGGTCCTGACGGACCTCCAGCGAGCAATGCGGCAGCGCGCGCGGCCGCGCATGGGCAGTCAGCGTGTACTCGTAGGAAGCCCGCGCCGAATAGGGTTCGTTGTCGCCGACCACGAGCGAGGGGTCGCGCCGCAGCTCTGCCAGCAGCGGATCGGGAAGCCGCGCATCGTCGTTCCACAGCACGCCGACATGCCAGGGACGCACGAAGCCCTTCATCACCGGCGTGAAGCTGTGCACCACCAGCAGGCAGACCGTGCGCCCGCCGTCGGTCATCGCATCGAGCAGCCGGTCGACCTCCCGGTGATAGGGCCAGAAGCAGGCCTCGGCGCGCGCGTCGACCTGCTCTCTGGTCAGGTCCTTGTTGGCCGGAATGACCGTCCCGTCGCTGATCTCCGGTGTCGAGCCCTCGCCGCCCGGCCAGCGGTTGCAGTCGATGACCAGCCGCGAATAGCCCGACGCGACCAGCGGCGCGTCGAGTACCTTCGCCAGTTCGAGCGCGGCGTCGAGGCCGCCGATGTCCCAGCCGATATGGCGTGATAGTTCACTCTCGGGAATGCCGAGATCGCCCAGCGCCTGGGGCACCGACTTGCTCGCGTGATCGCAGAGCAGCAACAACGGCGCCCGCCCCTGTTCGTTGAACACGGAGAACGGCGGCGGATCGCCCGGCCGGAGCAATGGTTGCATCGCGCCCCTATAGTGCGAAGATCGGGCAAATGAAAGATGCCGACGCCCGCGCCCTGCTGCGCGCCCTGTTCGATGCCGCGCTCGCCGCCGCCCGCCCCGCCACCTGCCTCGCGCCCTACATCGCAGGGCTTCAGCCGCCGAAGGGCCGCACCATCGTGATCGGCGCCGGCAAGGCCAGTGCCGCCATGGCCCGCGCGGTCGAGGATCAGTGGAAACACCCGCTCGAAGGGCTGGTGGTGACCCGCTACGGCTATGGCGAGACCTGCCGGCGGATCGAGATCGTCGAGGCGGCGCATCCCGTGCCCGACGACAAGGGCCGCGAGGCCGCCGGCCGCATCCACCAGCGCGTCCAGGGGCTGACGGCCGACGATCTCCTGCTCTGCCTTATCTCCGGCGGCGCCTCGGCCCTGCTCGCCCTGCCAGCGCCCGGCCTTACCCTGAACGACAAGCAGGAGGTCAATCGCGCGCTGCTGAAATCCGGCGCCAACATCGGCGAGATGAACACGGTGCGGAAGCATCTCTCGGCGATCAAGGGCGGCCGTCTCGCCATCGCCGCGCAACCCGCGCGCGTGCTTTCCTGGCTGATCTCCGACGTGCCGAACGACGATCCGGGCGTCATCGGCTCGGGCCCCACCGTCGCCGACAGGACGACCTTCGCCGACGCGCTGGCCGTGCTTGCGAAGTACCGGATCGATCCACCGCCGGCCGTGCTCAGGCATCTGCAGGAAGGCGCAGCCGGTCGCATCGAGGAGACGCCGAAGCCCGGCGACCCCCGGCTCGCCAATGTCGAGACGATCATGGTGGCGACGCCGAAAAGATCGCTCGAAGCCGCCGCCGTCGTCGCGCGCGAGCATGGCGTCGAGGTCGTCATGCTGGGCGACAATCTCGAGGGCGAGGCTCGTGAACTGGGCGCGACGCATGCACGGCAGGCCCTCGAGATCGCCAGACGCGGCGGCAGGCCCGTCGCCATCCTCTCCGGAGGCGAGACCACGGTCACGGTGCGCGGCAAGGGCCGCGGCGGCCGCAATGTCGAATACCTGCTGGCCGAGGCCATCGCCGCCAACGGCGCCGCGGGCATCTGGGGCCTGTCGGCCGATACCGACGGGGTCGACGGCGCCGAGGAGATCGCCGGTGCGGTGTTCACGCCTGACACGCTGAGCCGCGCGCGTGCCAGGGGGCGCGATCCGCAGGCGATGCTCGACGACAATGACGGGCATGGTTTCTTCGGTATGCTGGGCGACAGCCTCGTCACCGGGCCGACGCGGACCAACGTCAACGACTTCCGGGTCACCCTGATCGCCCCATGACCAGCTATCCCGGCTCCTGCCACTGCGGCGCGATCAGGATCGTGCTTGCCTCCGAGAAGAAGCCGGAAGAGATGCGGGTCGGCCGATGCGCCTGCAGCTTCTGCCGCCGCCACGGCGCCCGCACGATGGGCGATCCGACGGGCAGCGTGGAGTTTCGTGCCGAACCCGGCGCCCTGACGCGCTACCGGTTCGGCCTCGGCATCACCGACTATCTGCTCTGTACCCATTGCGGCGCCTATGTCGGCGCGGTGATGCCCGAGGAAGACGGCGCCATCGGCATCGTGAACGTCAACTGCCTCGATATCCGCGATGTTTTCGATGCTGCACCGCCGTTGCACCACTACGACGGCGAGGACGAGGGCCGGCGGCGGTCGCGGCGCCGAAAGTTCTGGATGCCCGCAACCGTGATCGCCTAGGGTCGGTCATGGCCATTCTCGGAGTGATCGCCGACGACTTCACCGGCGCAACGGACATCGCGGGCATGCTCGTCAAGGGCGGCATGCGCACGATCCAGACAATCGGCGTGCCGGCGAAGGGCACGATCCCGGACGACGTCGATGCGGTCGTCGTCGCGCTCAAGACGCGCTCGATCCCGGCGGCCGACGCGATCGCGCAATCCCTTGCCGCCCTGAAGGCGCTGCAGGAGGCGGGCTGCGTGCGCTTCTTCTTCAAGTATTGCTCGACCTTCGATTCGACCGACGCCGGCAATATCGGCCCTGTGGGCGATGCCCTGCTCGACGCGCTGAAGGCCAGGCAGGCGATCTACTGCCCGGCCTTTCCGGTGAATGGCCGCACGATCTTCTTCGGGCACCTGTTCGTGGGCGACGTTCTGCTGTCGGACTCGCACATGAAGCACCACCCGCTGACGCCGATGACCGATGCCAGCCTGGTTCGCGTGCTCGCACGGCAGACACCGCACAAGGTCGGGCTGGTCGCCCTGAAGCAGGTCCAGTCCGGGTCCGCCGTGCTGCGCGAATCGCTCGACCAACTCGCCGCCGACGGCGTGCGCCATGTCGTGGTCGATGCGGTGGCCGACACCGATCTCGGCATCATCGGCGAGGCGGTCGGTGATGACGTGCTGGTCACGGGCGGCTCGGGCGTGGCGCTCGGCCTGCCCGCCGCCTATCGACGCCGCGGCCTGATGGCCCATCGCTCGGGCGCCGACACCCTTCCGAAGATCGAGGGTGCGCCGGCGGTGCTGGCGGGCTCGTGTTCGGCCGCCACACTGGGCCAGATCAAGGCCTTCAAGGGGGCGCATCTCGCCCTCGACACCGATGCGATCTGCCGTGGTGAGGACGTCGCCGGCAAGGCGCTCGCCTGGGCTCGCGAGAAGCTCGGCACAGCGCCGATCCTGCTCTCGGCCAGCGACGCGCCCGACGCGGTGAAGGCGCTGCAGGCGAAGTACGGCATCGAGAAATCGAGCCAGGCCATCGAGAAGACCATGGCCGCCCTGGCGCGTGGCCTCGTCGAGGCCGGCGTCGGCCGCCTCGTCGTCGCCGGGGGTGAGACCTCGGGCGCCGTCGTGAGCGCGCTCGACGTCACGGCGCTGCGCATCGGTCCCGAGATCGATCCCGGCGTGCCGTGGACGGCTTCGGTCGGCGCAAGACCCATCCTGCTCGCGCTGAAGTCGGGCAATTTCGGCGCCCCCGATTTCTTCACCAAGGCATTTGACCGGCTATGAGCACCACAGAAACCAAGATGCGCGAGCAGATCTGCGCGCTGGGCGCCAAGCTCGCCGCGCGCGGCCTGTGCCCCGGCACCTCGGGCAACATCAGCGCGAGGATCGCCGACGGCTGGCTGATGACGCCGACGAATTCATCGCTGGGCGAGCTCGAGCCCGGCCAGCTCTCCAAGATCGATCTCTCCGGGAAACATGTCGCCGGCGATCCGCCGACCAAGGAAGCGCTGCTGCATCGCTCGGTCTATGACGTGCGCCCCAAGGACGGCGCGATCGTCCATCTCCACTGCACGCATGCGGTGGCCATCTCCTGCCTCGACCCGTCCTGCCACCACAATGCCGAGACGACCCTGCCGCCGATCACGCCCTACTTCGTGATGCGGGTCGGCAAGCTGCCGCTCGTGCCCTACTACAAGCCGGGCGATCCCAAGCTCGCGGATGCCATTCGCGACTATGCCAGGGGGCATCGCGCGGTACTGCTGGCCAATCACGGCCCCGTGGTCGCGGGAACCTCGCTGTCGGCCGCCTCCGCCTCCATCGAGGAACTGGAGGAAACCGCCAAGCTCCATCTCCTGCTGCAGGGATTCAAGCTGCGTACCCTGTCGGATGCCCAGGTGCGCGACGTCGAAGAAGCCTATCCTTCCTGATTGGATCAGAAGAATGCCAAAGCTCGCCGCCAATCTCTCGTGGATCTACCAGGAAGTGCCGTTCCTGCAGCGCTTCGGCGCCGCGGCCGCACACGGCTTCAAGGCGGTCGAGATCCTGTTTCCCTACGAGGCGCCGGCGGCCGAGATCGCCGCCGAGCTGAAGAAGCACAAGCTCACTCAGGCCCTGTTCAACCTGCCACCGGGCGATGCGAGCAAGGGCGAGCGCGGACTGGCAGCCCTTCCCGGCCGTGAGGCCGAGTTCGCCGCCGCCATCGACAAGGCGCTTGATTACGCCCAGGCGCTGGAGTGCCGGACCCTGCATGTCATGTCCGGCATGATCGCCCCGGGCGCCGACGTGAAGGCGATGCATCGCACTTTCATATCGAACCTGAAGAAGATCTGCGACCGCACCGCCAAGATGGGCATCACCATCGTGCTGGAGCCGATCAACCATCGCGACATTCCCGGCTACTTCACCAACACGACCGATCAGGTGAAGGCGATCATCGACGAAGTCGGCGCGCCGCATCTCCGCCTGCAGCTCGATCTCTATCACCTGCAGGTCACCGAGGGCGATCTGCAGAAGCGGATGGAGCGCCTGTTCCCGATCACCTCGCATGTCCAGATCGCGGGCAATCCCGACCGCAACGAGCCCGACATCGGCGAGGTCAATCACCTCTACCTGCTCGATGTGCTCGACCGGCTGGGCTACGATGGATATGTCGGGCTCGAGTACAAACCCAGGACCACGACCGGCGCCGGGCTCGGCTGGGCCGCCCGATACGGAATCAAGGCCTGACCCATGACCGACAGGAACACACCCGTCATCGCTTTCGTCGGCCTGGGCTCGATGGGCCTCGGCATGGCGAAGAACCTGCTGAAGCACGGACACAAGGTGATCGGCGTCGATCCCAGCGCGGTGGCGCGCGAGGCCTTCGTTGCCGCCGGCGGTGCGACAGCCGCAACCCCCGCCGATGCCGCCGCGACGGCCGACGTCGTGATCCTGGCGGTGGTCAACGCGCAGCAGGTCGAAACGGTCCTCTATGGCGAGGGCGGCGCCGTCGCGACGCTCCGGAAGGGCGGCCTGGTGATGCAATGCGCCACCTGTCCGGCCGCGTTCATCCGCAGGCTCGACGAGCGTCTGGCTGCGACCGGCCATGAGCTGCTCGACGCGCCGATGTCGGGCGGGCGGGCCCGCGCCGAATCGGGCGAGCTCACCTTCATGTCCTCGGGCAATGGGGAAGCCTTCGCCGCGGCCGAATCCATCCTGTCGGCCACGTCGGCGAAAGTGTTTCGCTTGGGCGACAAGGCCGGCATCGGCTCGCTGGTGAAGACGGTGAACCAGTTGCTGGCCGGCGTGCATATCGCCACGGCCGCCGAGGCGATGGCGCTGGCCGCCAAGGCCGGCGCCGATACGCGTGCGGTCTATGAGGTGATCACGGCGAGCGCCGGCAATTCCTGGATGTTCGGAAACCGGGTGCCGCACATGCTCGACGACGACTACACGCCGCTGTCCGCGGTCGAGATCTTCGTCAAGGATCTCGGCCTGGTGCTGGATACGGGCCATGAGATGCGCCTGCCCCTGCCCCTGGCCGCGGCCGCGCACCAGCTCTTCATCGCGGCCGCCGGTGCCGGCTGGGGCAAGCTCGATGACGCCGCCGTCGTCAAGGTCTACGAGGCGGCAGGCGACTTCAAAGTGTCGTCTCCGGTGAAGTAGACTGAAGGCATGCGCCGCAATCGATTCACCAAGATCGTCGCCACGATCGGCCCCGCCTCCTCGACCACGGAGCAGCTTCGGACCCTGTTCGAAGCCGGGGCCGACGTCTTCCGGCTGAACTTCAGCCATGGCCAGCACGAGGATCACCGCCAGCGGATCGAGCAGCTGCGCGCGCTCGAAAAGGAGTTCAAGCACCCGATCGCGATCCTGCTTGATCTTCAGGGCCCGAAGCTGCGGCTGGGCACCTTCGCCAAGGGGCCGATGGTCGTGAAGAAGGGCCAGACGGTGCGCTTCGACATGGATCCCGAGCCGGGCACGGCCAAGCGCGTGCCCCTCCTGCATCCGGAGATATTCAAGGCCGCGAAGCCCGGCGGGCTGCTGCTGGTCGACGACGGCAAGGTGCGGCTGCGCATCGTCGCGCACAACGAGGAAACGATCGACACCGAGGTCGAAGTCGCCGGCACGCTGAGCGACCGCAAGGGCGTCAACCTGCCCAACCTCGTGCTGCCGATGTCGCCCATGACACCGAAGGATCACAAGGACCTCGCCTTCGGCCTGTCGATCGGCGTCGACTGGGTCGCCCTCTCCTTCGTGCAGCACGCCAACGACATCGCCGAACTCAAGAAGCTGGTGGCCGGCCGCGCCGCCGTCATGGCCAAGCTCGAGAAGCCGCAGGCGCTCGAGCATCTCGACGAGATCATCGAGCAGAGCGACGGCATCATGGTCGCCCGCGGCGACCTCGGCGTCGAGATGCCGCCGGAAGCCGTGCCGCCGCTCCAGAAACGCATCCTCGCCGCCTGCCGGATCGCCGGCCGGCCGACCATCGTCGCGACGCAGATGCTGGAGTCGATGATCCTGGCGCCCACGCCCACCCGCGCCGAAGTCTCCGACGTGGCCACGGCGGTCTATGACGGCACCGACGCGGTCATGCTGTCGGCCGAATCCGCCTCGGGCAACTATCCGGTCGAGGCGGTGACGATGATGGATCGCATCCTGAAGAGCGTCGAGAGCGACCCGCTCTATCGCCGCCTGATGGATGCGAGCCGGCGCGAGCCGGAGGCGACGACGGCCGACGCCATCAGCGCCGCGGCCCGCCAGTGCGCCCACACTCTGTCGGCGGCGGCCATCGTCACCTACACCAACACCGGCTCGACGACCCTGCGCGCGGCCCGCGAACGCCCCGACGTGCGCATCCTCTGCCTCACGCCCAATCTCGATACCGCGCGCCGCCAGACGCTCACCTGGGGCGTCCATCCCGTGCGCACCGAGGACGCGCACAATTTCGGCGACATGGTACAGCGCGCCGTCCGGGTGGCTCGGCAGGAAATGATCGCCAAGGAAGGCGAGCGTCTGGTGGTCACGGCCGGCGTTCCCTTCGGCACGCCCGGCGCCACGAACATCCTGCGCATCGCCTACGTCTGACCGCGCGCGGGCACAGGGCGCGCATGATTTTCTGCGAGGGATGATCGCCGCCGGCTCTTCGTAGTGTTTCGTACGAACACAACGAGGAGTTCCATGTCTCGCCGCAATTTCGCCACCGTCGATGCCGTGCTCGTCGTGATCTGCATCGTCATCTTTGCAGGTGGGGTCCTCGCGCAGAGCCACTCTTCCGGCCCCGTTGCCCCTCCCGCGCCCGTCAGCAGCAGCGGAGACCGCCCGTGAAGCGCCGCCGCCTGTCGCTCGGCTGGACCGACTTCCTGGTCATCGCCGCCTCGATCCTGACCTTCGCCGCGGTCGCGAGCGCCACCCTCGGACGTGGCTGAAACAATCGTCCTTGGTATCGCCCCATTCCGGTCGCGGCGGGGACGGAAACCGGAATGATAAGCATCTTTACAAGCCCAAGCCGATGAACACTCTCTCAAGAGGCCGTCATGAACCAAGGCCAGAAGAATAAGCGGGCGATCGCCGTTCCCTATGAACTTCGCAAGTCGCGCTTCTCGTGGATCGACCTGCTCGTGATCGCCGCCGCGCTGGTCACGCTCGCGGTGGTCATCGACGCCTCGGTCGGCCGCGCAAAGGCAGCCGCACCCGCATCGCAGGCGACCCTCATCACCCCCGAAGTCAGCCAGCTTCCCGACGACCCCGGACTGCTGCGGGCCCGGATCCGCCTCGCCTCCGGACTCTAAACCTTCGGGCGCTTGTCGATGACGCGGCGCGCCTTGCCCAACGACCGCTCGATTGTTCCCGGCGCGGCGATCTCGACATCAGCCGACAGGCCGCACATGCCCTTGAGCCTCCGGGTCAGTTCGGCCGCCGACTGGAGCCGCGCCGCCTGCTCCTGATCCTGTCGGGCCTCGACGCGCACCAGCAGATCGTCGAGCGCGCCCGTCCGGCTGAGTTCGATGACATAGTGGCCGCTCAGCGCCGGGTCGCGCAGGATCTGCTCCTCGACCTGGCTCGGGAAGAGATTGACGCCGCGCACGATCAGCATGTCGTCGCTCCGGCCGGTGATCTTCGCCATGCGCCGCATCGACGTCACCGAACCCGGCATGAGGCGCGTGAGGTCGCGCGTGCGATAGCGCACGACCGGCATCGCCTCCTTGGTCAGGGTCGTGAAGACGAGTTCGCCCGGCTCACCCTCGCTTACCGGCCGGCCGCTCACCGGATCGACGATCTCGGGATAGAAGTGATCTTCCCAGATGGTCGGGCCGTCCTTCGTCTCGACGAACTCGCAGGCGACGCCCGGTCCCATCACTTCGCTAAGGCCATAGATGTCGACGGCATCGATCCCGAGCCGGCGCTCGATCTCGGTGCGCATGCCCTCCGTCCACGGCTCGGCGCCGAAGATGCCGATGCGCATCGCCGTGTCGCGCGGATCGATGCCCTGGCGTTCGAACTCGTCGGCGATCGCCAGCATGTAGGACGGGGTCATCAGCACGATCCGGGCGCCGAACTCGCGGATGAGCTGGACCTGCCGCTCGCCGAAACCGCCCGACATGGGCACGACCGTGCAGCCCAGCCGCTCCGCGCCGTAGTGGGCGCCCAGCCCGCCAGTGAAGAGCCCGTAGCCGTAGGCGTTGTGGATGATGTCGCCGGGCCGCGCGCCGCCCGCGAACAGCGAACGGGCCATCAGGTCGCCCCAGGTTGCGATGTCCTGCGCCGAGTAGCCGACCACGGTGGGGCGGCCCGTCGTACCGCTGGAGGCGTGCAGCCGCACGCAGCGTTCGCGCGGGACCGCCAGCATGCCGTAGGGATAGGCGTCGCGCAGGTCGGCCTTCTCCGTGAAGGGGAAGCGCGCGAGATCGTCGAGGCTCAGGAGCTGGTCGGGATGGACGCCGGCGGCCTCGCACCGGGCGCGGTACGGCGCCTGGTTGGCGTAGGCGTGACGCAGGGTGGTGCGCAGCCGGTCGAGCTGCAGGGTCCGCAGCGCGTCGAGCGAGAGGCCGAGTTCCGGGAACAGGTTTGCGGTCATTTGCCGTCGAGTCCGAATCGCCGATAAGTGTAGCCGAGGCCGATCAGCGCGGCGCCCAGGCCGAGGAACGAGAAGACCCGCAGCAGGCCCTGCAGTCCCGCCATGTCGATCAGGAACACCTTGGCGACCACGATGCAGACCAGCACCATGCCGGCATGCCGCAGCGCCCCCGCCTGCCGCAGGAAGCCCAGCGCCAGCAGGGCAACGCCGAACAGCAGCCAGGCGATCGAGTAGGCATAGAGTTCCAGCCCGTGCGCCTCGAAGCCGCGCCGCTCGAAGCCGGGATCGAACAGGTGACGCACCTCGAACGAGACCCAGGCAAAGGCCAGGATCGAGGCCGTCGCGCCGACGAGAATGTCCACCCGCCGGTCGGGCTCGATATCGGCCCAGCGGCGCGCCAGCGCCGCCATCGCCGCCGGCAGCGCGTAGGCCAGCAGCAGCCCGTTGAGGATCGGCAGCCGACCGACATCGGCCGGCTCGAACACCGGATTGGCGACCAGCACCTGGACGATCAGGGCGACCGCGACCGCCACGCCGCCGCTCAGGCGCCAGGCCCACAGCGCCACGAGGTCGCCGTCGAGCCGCGCCTTCCACAATGCCGCGAGGGCAAAGGCGCCCCAGACCAGGACGTAGATGGCTCGCTCCATGAAGCCGGCGTCGGGTGTCATCATCGTCGTCGGCTGGAAGAGGCTGCGCACCTCAAGGGTCAGCAGGACGAAGGTGAGCAAGGCCACCGCCGCCTCCACGGCGCGGACCAGCCGCACGTCGCCGGTCGGGCGCAGGAAACGCAGCGCCACGACCAGGGCGGCGATCGAGATGCCGTAGCCCCAGAGCATCCAGTTGAGGACCGGCGTCAGGCCGATCGGATACTTCAGGATCTCGGGGTTGAAGACGAAGCGCACGACCACGATGGCGAGCAACGGCCAGCAGAGCCGCCGCAGAGCCACCAGTCCGAGCTGGGCGGAGATCGCGGCGACCGCGGCCAGCTCGACGGCATAGGCCACCGTGATCCATTCCCGGCTGAGTTCCAGCGGAATGGCGGCACCGATGAAGAAGGTGACGCCCGCGGCGAGGAAGCCGAGCGCCTCGGTGGCGCCCGGCATCGTCCCGCGCCACCGGGTCAGGCGCTCGGCCCCCACGAGGAACGGCGCGGCAAGGCCGACGCTGATGAGCCCCCAGGGAACACCCGGCGTGCCCCGCAACACGTACCAGGCGAACAGGAAGTGCGAGAGCGCGGCGGACACCGACAGCGCGGCCCAGAAACCCGGCCGGGCCGCGTTCCACAGCAGGGCGAAGGACGCCGCCGCGTAAAGGCCGCCGAACCCGGTCACGAGCCAGCTGAACCTTCCGTCGTTCCACTCCGCCGGCGCGCCGCCCGCCGTCCACCACCAGAGGGCTAGCGCCGCCAGCGACAGCGCCGGGGCGAGGCCGGCCGCGAACTGGAAGCGCGGCGCCCAGCGCGAGAAGGCGAAGATGCCGAGGCCATGCGCGGCCAGCGCCAGCCAGCCGGCGGTCTGCGCTCCATGGTCCTGCGCGATCGCCAGCACCAGCAGGCCGCCGGTGACGGCCAGCGAAGCCCAGACCAGGGCCAGCACGTCCTTCGCCGGGTTTTCGCTTTCCTGCAGGCGTCGCCAGGAGGCCCAGACGAAGTGGCCGGCGATCGCCACCAGGAAGAGGCCGACCCAATGCAGTTCGGGCAGGTCGGGATCGGCCAGCATCCAGACGCAGGTCCACAGCGCCGAGCCCGCCAGCACGCCCCAGCCGAGCATCCACCAGCCGCGGAGCCGGATCACCGTCAGGGTGCCGGCGGCGATGGCCAGCAGGTAGCCGAACAGCACCGGCGTATTGGGCTGTTCGCTGCCGATGATCGCGGGGCTCAGGAAACCGCCGACGAAGGCGAGTGCGGCGACGAGCATACCGTGGCGCAACGAGAGCGTGATGGCGAAGGCCGTGAGGGCTGCCGCACCGCCGCCCGCCGCGACCTTGGAGATCATGTCGTAGAGCGCCACGGCCGACAGCAGCGAGCCGTAGAGCGCCGCCACACCGGCGGCCGCCAGCGCCTGCGAGACGCGATCGTCGCGCGGCCGCATGCGCTCGGCGCCTGCAATCAGGGCGAAGCCGAACAGCGCCGCGAGGATGACCCTGACCTCCGGCGAGAGATACCCCTCCTCGATCGAGTAGCGGACGAGGAAGACCGCGGCCAGGGCGAGCGTGATGGCGCCGATCCAGAGGAACGCCCGGGCGCCGAGCCGCTGCTCCCATCCGCCCTTCACCGGCTCGAGGGCCGGGAGCTTGGGTGGCGCGGGCACCGACGGAGACGCCGGCAGATCCGCACCGATGATGATCGCCTCGGGTTCGGCCGACGGCAGCGGCTCGGGCTCCGGAACGAAGGGCGGCGCCGGAGGCGGCGGCACGGCGGCTTCGACCGGAGCCACCACGGCTGGCCCCGCCACGACAGCCGGCGAAGGCGGCTGCGTCGCCAGCTGGCGACGCAGGGCCGCGAGGTCGGATGAGAGACGGTCGTTCTGACGACGCAGGGCCGAGGTGCGGACCAGCGCCATGATGGCGATCAGCGGTGTGCCGAGCGCCCAGGCGATCCCGACGAGGATGAGGAAGATTTCTTCCACGAAGGCTCCGGGATCGCCCCTGCCCGCCCGCTACTCGGCCGCGACGCGCACGGCCCCGCGGGCGAACGCCGCGCGGTTGTCACGCGCGACGATGCCGCGCTTGACCACCATCCGGTGGTTCTCCTTGCGCGCGGCGCGCTTGATGTCGGCCAGCGCATCGCCGTCGCACAGAACGAAGTCGGCGACATTGCCCTCCTTGATGCGACCATGATCGGAGAGGCGCATCAGGTCCGCCGCGCTCGCGGTCGCGAAGAACAGCGAATCGCGGGCGGAGATACCGATGTCGCACATGAATTCGAGCTCGCGTGCATTCTCGCCGTGGCGATTGTGCGGCGTGCCGGCGTCGGTGCCCATCGCGATACGGCCGCCAGCCGAATAGTACATCTTGGTCGCGGCGATATGACGGTCGAACACGCGGCGGCTCTTGTCGATCACATAGTCGGGGATCGAGCGGTCGCCCTCGTCATAGCCCTTGAGGATGTTCTTCACGGCGGCGAGCGTCGGTACCAGCCAGACGCCGCGCGCCTTCATCTCGCGGCAGCACTCCTCGTCCATGAAGATGCCGTGCTCGATCGAATCGATGCCACCGCGCACGGCATTGAGGATACCGAGCGCGCCCTGGGCGTGGCTGGCGCAGCATTTGTGGAAGCGATGCGCCTCCGAAATGCCGGCCTTCATCTCCTCGGCGCTGTAATGCGCGTCCTCGGGATTGACCCCGGCGGTCATCACGCCGCCGGTCGCCATGATCTTCACCAGGTCGGAGCCGGCATGGACCTGCTCGCGCACCGCCTTCACCACCTCGTCGACACCGTCGGCGACCCGACCGACGCGATTGCCATGGCCGCCGGTCATGCAGATCATGCGGCCGGCGCAGCGCATGGTCGGACCGAGGAAGCGGCCGGCATTGTAGGCGTCGCGGATCGCGAACTCGATATAGTCCTTGCCGCCGCAGTCGCGCACGGCGGTGACGCCGCCTTCCAGGGTCTGGCGCATGAACTCCATGCCGCGCACGGTCAGCTGGGCGGCGCTCAGCCGGTCCTGGACCGCGCCGGGATTGCCCTCGGCGCCCGACAACGAATGGACGTGGCAGTCGATGATGCCGGGAATCAGCGTCGCCCCGGAGGTATCGACGGTCTCGCCGACAAAGCCCTTGAACTCGCCGGCCGGCGCCACGCGCTTGATGCGGCCGCCCTCTTCCAGCACCGCCTGCCCGTCCAGCACCTTCTCGCCGTCGAAGAGACGACCGCCGACATACAACGTGGCCATTCACCAGCTCCCAATCTGAATGCGCGGCGACTTTGACCTACGTCGAGGGCCGGCCGCAACCTAGTGGATCGGCATCGGCGCCGGCATCCCCGCCCAGAGCCTTCAGCCGCGCGATCTCGCCGTCGATTCCCGCGATATGCGGGTTCCACTTGCGCGCCAGTTCGAAGGCCGCGACGGCGCGCGCGGTCTCGCCCATTTCCGCGCGGATCATGCCGAGGCCGGAATAGGCGCCGAAATGGCGCGGCTCGCGCTTCACCGTCTCGCAGATGTCGGCCAGCGAGGCCGGGAAATTGCCCATCAGCCAGTGCGCCGTCGCGCGCTTGTTCCACGCCTCCGACAGATCCGGCGCGATCTCGATCAGCCGCGTGAAGGTCTCGACCGACGCCTTCAGCTCCTGCTGCTGCATCTCGGCGATGCCGCGCATCATCAGCGCGCGCTGGTTCATGTCGGGCACCATCACCCACTGTTCCCAGATCGCCGCTTCGAGGGTCCGGATCGCCGACGGATCGGTGGCTTCGCGCAGCTTGATGAACAGGGTATCGAGCATGGGGCCGCTCCCGGCGTTCTGCGCCAATGCATTCGCCGCGAGCATCAGTCCGAGAAGGGCGGCAAGGCAAGCGCGAAGAGCGTTCATGCCTTCCCCTCTTTCGCGGTCAGTCGAGCGCGGCCGGCTTCGGTCCGCCGGTCGCCCAGTCGAGCAGTTCGACCGTATGGGCGATCGGTATGCCGGTGCCCGCGGCGATGTTGCCGATGCAGCCGAAGTTGCCGGCGGCGATCACGTCGGGCTTCACGCTCTCGATGTTGGCGACTTTGCGGTCGCGCAGGCGGCGCGACAGGTCGGGCTGAAGCACCTGGTAGGTGCCGGCCCAGCCGCAGCAGAGATGCCCCTCGGGCACGTCCTTTACGATGAAGCCCGCGTCGCGCAGCAGCCGCTTCGGCGGCTCGATCACCTTCTGCCCGTGCTGCATCGAGCAGGCCGAATGGTAGGCCACCGTGAGACCCTTGGGCTCGACGTTCACGAGTCCGATCTCGGCCATGACCTCGCTCACGTCTTTGGCCAGCTTCGCGACCTGCAGCGCCTTCTCGTGCCATTCCGGCTCATGGGCCAGCATGTTGCCGTAGTCCTTGACGGTCGTGCCGCAGCCAGAGGCGTTGATCACGATGGCGTCGAGGCCGGCGCCGTCGATCTCGCGCAGCCAGGCTGTGATGTTGGCCTTGGCGAGCGCGATCGCCTGTTCGTTGCGTCCGACATGGAGGACCGACGAGCCGCAGCAGCCCGAGCCCGCGACGTTCACCACCTCGATGTCGTGGCGCGTCAGCAGCCGTACCGTGGCCTCGTTGACCTCCGGGGCGAGCACCTGCTGGCCGCATCCCGCCATCAGCGCCACACGCTTTCGCCGCAGGCCCTTGGCCGGGAAGGTCTGCGGCCGGTCGACCGGCGACGGTCCGTGAATGCGGGCCGGCACGGCGTCGAGCATCGCGCGCAGCCGGCGCAGGAAGGTGGCGCCGCCCGGATCGGGGCTGGTCGCTGGCAGCAGCGGCGCCAGCGGCTTGGCGAGACGGCCCAGCATCATGGCCCAGCGGAAGGCGGTGGGCCGCGGCATCAGCCAGGCCAGCAGCCCGCGCATGAAGCGATCGGCGGGCGCCCGCTTGTAGCTCTCCTCGATGCGGTGCCGGCCGTGATCGACCAGATGCATGTAGTTCACGCCCGACGGGCAGGTCGTCATGCAGGACAGGCACGAGAGGCAGCGATCGACGTGACGGACCTCCTGCATCGTGGGCGCCCGGTCGCCCTCGAGCATCGCCTTGATGAGATAGATGCGCCCGCGCGGACTGTCGCGTTCGTCGCCCAGCAGCACGAAGGTCGGGCAGGTGGCGGTGCAGAAGCCGCAATGGACGCACTTGCGCAGGATGTGCTCGCTGCGCGCGTTCTCGGGATCAGCGAGTTGGGCCAGGGTGAAATTGGTTTGCACGTCAGCCCATCCGGCCTGGATTGAAGAGACCCTTGGGGTCGAAGCTCTCCTTCACGCGCGCGGCGAGCGCCGCGAGCGCGGGCGATTGTGGCTGGAACACCGGCACCGCGGCGCGCACGGCTTCGGGCGCGCGGATCAGGGTCGCGTGTCCGCCGGTCGCACCCAGCGCGCCGCGGACCAGCGTGTGATCGGCATCGCCGGAGGGCGGCAGCGCCAGCCAGATCAGGCCGCCGGACCAGTCGTAGAAAGCCTGCGCTTCGGGACGCCGCGCCTTGATGCGCGCCAGGATCGCGGGTCCCTCGGTCGGCGGGCAGGAGATCTTCCAAACCACGGCGTCGGGCGCGGCCTTCAACGGCGCCACGTCCCGGACCTCGCGCCAGAAGGTCCGGCTCTCCAGCGTGCCGAGTTCTTCCATCCTGGCGCCGGCGTCCTTCATCAGTTCGCGCAGGCCCTTGAGTCGTGCCTCGACCGAGGGCGCCACGCCTTCGAGGCGCAGCGCCGTGCGCCCCGGGAGATGTGCCGCGCCCGAGACTTCGTGCGGGCTGCCCATCGCCGCGCACATCGCCCGCACCGCCGCCGCGTCGTCGAGCCCAAGGAGCATCAGCGTTGCCGTCTGGTCCGGTGCCGGCAGGACCTTGACCGACACTTCGTCCAGCACGGCGAGCGTGCCCCACGATCCGGCAAGCACCTTGGAGAGGTCGTAGCCGGTGACGTTCTTCATGACGCGGCCGCCCGACTTGAACGCCTCGCCGCGCCCGTTGACGCCGCTGAAGCCCAGCAGATGGTCGCGCGCCGCGCCTGCCGAGAGGCGGCGCGAGCCCGCGAGATTGCCCATGACGGCGCCCACCAGCGTACCCTGCCCCGGCGCGCCGCCGAGCAGCGGCCCCATGTCGGGCGGCTCGAAGGCCAGCATCTGGTTGCGTTGCGCCAGCAACGCCTCGACCTCGCGCATCGGCGTGCCGGCGCGCAGGGTGACGACCAGTTCCTCGGGTGCATAATCGACGATGCCGGACAGGCCCGACAGGTCGAGCACCTGGGCGCACTGCATCGGCCGGCCGAGCGCCTGCTTGCTGCCTTCGCCGCGCACGTCGAGCGTCACGCCCTCGCCCAGTGCCCACTCCACCGCCTGCCGCAGCTCCTTGGCGTCGCGCGGCTTGATCGTACCAGTCATCGAATCAGAACCGCGGAATGTCGGGGAACGGGATGTTGTTCTGCGTCACGACCAGGCGACCGAGTTCGGCGCAGCGGCGCAGCTTGGGGAACACCTTGCCGGGATTGAGCAGGTGGTCGGGATCGAAGGCGCATTTCACGCGCATCTGCTGGTCGAGATCGATCTCGGTGAACTGCACGCCCATCAGGTCGCGCTTCTCGATGCCGACGCCATGCTCGCCGGTCAGCACGCCGCCGACCCGCACGCAGAGCCGCAGGATGTCGGCGCCCAGCTCCTCGCAGCGCCGGAGTTCGTCGGGATCGTTGGCGTCGAACAGGATCAGCGGATGGAGATTGCCGTCGCCGGCATGGAACACGTTCACGACGCGCAGGCCGTACTGCTTCGACAGAACACGCATCTCGGCCAGAACTTCGACCAGCTTGCCGCGCGGCACCGAGCCGTCGAGACACATATAGTCGGGCGAGATCTGGCCGACGGCGGGAAACGCCGCCTTGCGACCGGCCCAGAACAGCACACGCTCCTGCTCGTCGTGGCTGACCCGGATGGTCGTGGCGCCGCGGCCCCGGGCGATCTCCGCGACCCGCTCGACGAGGTAGTCGACCTCGACCGGCGGCCCGTCGAGCTCGACGATCAGCAGCCCCTCGGCATCGAGCGGATAGCCCGCCCCGACATAGGCCTCGGCGCACTTGGTCGCGTCCTTGTCCATCATCTCCATGCCGCCGGGGATGATGCCCGAGGCGATGACGGCGGCGACGCAGTCCGCCGCGCCGGCCTCGGTCGGGAAGCCCAGCAGCACGGCGCGCGCGGTCGAGGGCTTGCGCAGCAGCCGCACCGTCACCTCGGTGACGACCCCCAGAAGCCCTTCCGAGCCGGTCATCAGGCCGAGCAGGTCATAGCCGCCGGAATCGAGATGCTTGCCGCCCAGCCGCACCACCTCGCCGTTCATCAGCACCATCTCGATGCCCAGCAGGTTGTTGGTGGTCAGCCCGTACTTCAGGCAATGCACGCCGCCGGAATTCTCCGCGACGTTGCCGCCGATCGAGCAGGCGATCTGCGAGCTGGGATCGGGCGCGTAGTAGAAGCCCTCGTGCTCGACCGCCCTGGTGACGCCGAGATTGGTGACGCCCGGCTGCACGCGGGCGCAGCGGTTGGCGTAGTCGATCTCGAGCACCCGGTTGAACTTGCCCATGGCCAGCAGGATCGCGTCGCCGACCGGCATCGATCCGCCCGACAGCGAGGTGCCGCCGCCGCGCGGCACGACCTTCACCTTATGGTCCTGGCAGTAGCGCAGGATGGCGGCCACCTGGGCCACGGTCTCGGGCAGAACCACGACCAGCGGCATCTGCCGGTAGGCCGACAGCGCGTCGCATTCGAAGGGGCGCATGCCGTCGAGATCGTCGATGACGCCCTCGCCCGGAACGATGGCTCGCAGCGCGGCGACGATCTCCGATCGGCGGGCGAGAATGGCGGGATCGAGCGGCGGCATCTCCATGCTTCGCTCATACGCCAAATGAAAAAGCGGCGGAAGCCGAAACCTCCGCCGCTTTTTTCGCAAAGACGCTGACGCCGTCTTCAGCCCTGGCGGGCCTTGAAGCGCGGGTTGGTCTTGTTGATCACGTAGACGCGGCCCTTGCGGCGCACGATGCGGCAGTCCTTGTGACGGAGCTTCACCGACTTGAGAGAATGACGGATCTTCATGGCCCTAACTCAACAAAAAGCCCCGGCCGGGCCGGGGTGAATTCCGAAAGCGCGCGGAAAATACGGATCGAAGGCGTTCCCGTCAACCCATTGATTTTCCACCCAAGTTTCGCCCGTGCTTTTTGGCGTCAAAAGGCGGATTCGTCAATGATCGCAAAGGCTTGATGGCCAATTCCAGCGCCGGCGCCTCTCTTACTCCTCGGGCTCCGTGCTGAACTCCAGCGGATGGCCGGCGCTGCGGGCCATGTCGTTGGCCTCGCTGGCTTTGGATTCGGCGATGTCGCGGGTGTAGGTCGCCACGACGCAGGCGCCGCGCTGATGCGCCGTCATCATCACCCGATAGGACTGTTCCTCGGTCATGCGGAACACGGCCTTCAGCACGACGACCACGAATTCGCGCGGCGTGTAGTCGTCGTTCAGCAGGATCACCTTGTAGAGCGGCGGCTGTTTGGTCTTCGTCCGCTCCACCGCCTGCGGCTTGGTGTCGATATCGCTCATCGGCCCCTCCTCGCTCTTCCTACCGATGCTCCTCGTCGAGGAAGCGCTGCACCAGCCGGTCGGCCCGGCTGCGGTCGGTGAACTGCAGGTGGCGCGCCAGGTTGCGGGCCGACGAGGCGAGGTAGAAGCGCTCGTACTGCTCGTTGCGGCTGGCCAGCGCGCTGCCGGCGAAATCCCAGGCGAGGCGGAAGACGCGGATGCGCTCCTCCGCCGCCATGCCCTTGGCCCCCGGCAGGTAGCGGTCGATCAGCGGCCGCAGGTCCGGATCGGCGAGCTGCGCGGCGGTCGGTGCCGCCAGCAGATTGTGCGACCCGATCAGGCGCAGGATCTCGTTCACCCGCGGGAACCAGAGCGGCAGGGTGGCGCGCAAGGCATGCAACGGGCGGGTGCCGCAGGTCCACAGGCCCGACGGCCATTCGCGGGCCTCCGCTTCGGCGGCGACGATGGCGGCGCGCGTGAACTCCGCATAGGTCCAGATCTCGCCGATCAGGCGCTGCGTCTCGGGATCGGCGGCGTTGATCGACGCCGCCATGCGCAACGCGAGCCCCCAGGCGAAGTCGAGCTTCGTCCACGCCCGGATCATCGTCTGCTGCATGATGTTGGGCTGCCAGCTCGACGTCATCACGCTGTTGTAGGCGGCGAGATTGGCGTCGATGAACAGCCGGTCGCGCGGCACCTCGACGTCGTCGAAGATCACGAAGGCGTCCTGCTCGTCGAAGCGGCCAGAGAGCGGGAAGTCGAAACGGTTGTCCGGCGCCGACATCGAATCGCGACAGAGGAACTTCAGTCCCGGCGTACCGATGGGGATGCAGAAGGAGAGCGCATAGTCGTCGGAGCCCGAGGGCAGCGGCGCGCCGGGATAGACCGCGATCTCGTCGGCGAAGGGCGCCAGGGTCGCGAGCACCCGCGCACCGCGCACGACGATGCCGTGCTCGGTCTCGCCGACCTTGCGCAGGGCATGGGCGTTGCCGGCCGAAGGGGCGTCGCCCGTCGCCTTGTCGACCGTGGGCTGGACGATCGTGTGCGTGAGCGCCACGTCGCCGCGCCGCAGGAATTTCTGATAGGCGACCAGCCGCTCGACGCCGGCCTCGTTGCCGTGTGCGCCCCATTCGTCGGGCCGGCCGGCGAAACCCGCATAGGTCACGTTCATATAGTCGGGCGTGCGGCCCATCAGGCCGACCGAATACTCCGCCACCTGCCGAAGCGCCGCGTGGCGACGGCTCAGGTCTTCCCGCGATCGCGGGATCAGGTGGCTGACCGGGATGGGCTCGCCGGTCTCGGGATCCGGCGCGAGGCAGGCCGCGGCCTGTGCGTGGTGGAGATCGTAGACCTCCGCCAGCGCCTGGGCCGCACCGCGCAGCCGGGGATGGTCGACGACATCGGCGATCTTCTCGCCATCGACCCAGACGTCGCGCGGGCCGCGAAGCCCCTTCAGGAACTGCTCACCCGTCCGTGCCGGCATGTCCTCTCCCCTCGGACGAGGACTGTCACCCCACGGGCATGGTCTCGGCAAGAGGCGGCAGCTTCACGACCCGGTCGTACCAGGCGGCGAGCTTGGGATGGCCCGGACGCCACGGCTCGTTGGCGTAGCGGAAATCGAGATAGCCCAGGGCGCAGCCGATCGCGATCTCGCCGATCGTCGTCAGGTCACCGAGCGAATCGGCCTCCTTCTCCAGCGCGTCGAGCGCGCGCGCGACCTTGCCCTGCTGCAGCGCGATGTAGCTCTGGCGGCCCTCGTCCTGCGGCAGCGCGATCTCGCGGCGGCGGGGCTGCGTGGCGTCGAGGATGCCGTCGCCCAGCGCCTGCTGGGTGAGCGCCTTCCAGCGCGCCGGGCCGGGTGCGGGAAACAGCTTCGGCGCGCTGCCCAGACTGTCGAGATACTCGCAGATCACCGGGCTGTCGTAGAGCGACATGCCGTCGTCGGTGACCAGGCTCGGCACCTTGGACAGCGGATTGACCGGCAGCAGCGCCGGATCGGTCGTGCCGACCTTCCAGCGCTCGATCCTGTCGTTGAGCCCGCGCGCGATGGCGCAGGCCAGCACCTTGCGGACATAGGGGCTGGCGGCGGAATAGGCGATCTTCATGGCGTTTCCTCAGGGGTCGTCGAAGCGGCGCGCACGTTATCGCGCCAGGGCGGCGCGACGCCATGAATTTCCCGACGGTAGCTTCCCGACGGTGCCCCGCTCAGTCGTCGCCCTGATAGTCCGACAACTGGGTGACGTATCCCGCCGCCATGTCGGCGGCGAGCGCCGCCGGGGAACGCAGCTTCGGATCGCCATGGCCACCGCCGCCGGGCGTGCCCAGCGAGACCGTATCGCCCTTGTTCAGCACGTATTGCCGCTTGGGATCGGTCTTCTCGCCGTTGATGCGCAGTTCGCCCGGGGCGCCGTCCCGGCCGCCCTCGATGCCGAAGGCGGGAAAGATCGTGCGTTCGGCGAGGAAGGACACGGCGATGGGCGTTTCGCTGCGACTCTCGATCAGGATCTCCTGCCCCAGCCCGCCGCGATGACGGCCGGCGCCGCCCGAGTCGGGGCGCAGCCTCTTGTGATGGAAACGCAGCGGCGCAATGTGCTCGCTGATCTCGATCGAGGTCGAGCTGACGTTGGACGGCCACGACAGACAGGTGACGCCGTCGCGCTGCGTGTTGCCGCCCATGCCGCCATTGTAGAAGAACATGTTGGCGTAGGGCTTGCCGCCTTCCCGGACGCCCGACTGGTTCATGCCCCACATCGGCGAGCCGCAGGCTGCCATCACGCGTTCCGGCACGATCTGGCCGAGACAGCCGAACACCAGCATCGGGATGTAATGGCCGATCAGCATGCGCGAACCGCCCGGCGCGGGGAATTGCGGGTTGACGATGCAGCCCGGCGGCGCGGTGAGCGTGATCGGCCGCCACGCGCCTTCGTTGTTGGGCAGGTTGGAGTTGGTGCAGACCTTCACCCCATACATGCACATCGCGTTCGTGTAGCACATGGCACAGTTGATCGCCCGGTCCACCTGGGCATCGGTGCCGGCGAAATCGATCAGGATCTCGTCGCCCTTGATGGTGAGCGCCATCTTGATGGTGATGGGCTTGTCCATGATGCCGTCGGTCTTGAGCTCGCTGTGGTAAGTGCCGTCCGGCAACTCGCGGATCGCCGCCCGCATCGCCGCCTCGCAACGCCCCTGGATCTCGCGCGCGAGATCAGTGAGATCGGGCAGGCCGTAATTCTCCATCAGCACCAGCAGGCGATCTTCCATGAGGTCGAGCGCCACGATCTGGGCGTAGAGATCGCCCATCGTCTGGTCGGGCGTGCGCACGTTCTTGCGGATCAGCGCGACCAGCGTCTCATCGGTCTTGCCCGCCGCCATCATCTTCATCGGCGGGATCTGCAGCCCCTCCTCGAAAACCTCGCGCGGCTCGGGGCTGCGGATCTTGCCGCCGATATCGGGCACGTGCGCCGTGGTGGCGCTGAAGGCGATCAGCTTGCCGTTGCGGAAGATCGGCTTGGCCAGGGTCACGTCCGGCAGATGGCCGGTGCCCAGCCAGATGTCGTTGGTGATCAGCACGTCGCCCGGCGCGAGCTGGTCCTCCGGAAAGTGACGCAGGAAGTGTTTCACGGTCTCGGGCAGCGTGCCGATGAAGCTCGGGATGCTCTCGCTCGCTTGGACCAGCGACTGGCCCGCCGCGTCCGTGACGACGCAGGAGAAGTCGTAGCTCTCGCGCACCAGGGTCGAGAACGAGGTGCGCACCATCGCCGCCGCGGCCTCGTCGACCAGCGAGATCAGCCGGCGCCAGAGCAGTTCCAGTTCGATGGCATCGAAGGTGCGGCTCATGGGAAAGCCCTCATGGCTGGGAGCGCGCAACTCCAGTTGCGCTCATGGGAACTTGCAACAGGCGAAGATGCGCCACTGGAGTGGCGCGCTCCCAGCAAGGACATCAGTTGGCCTCCGCCAGGATGGAGCCGTCGGCGAGCAGTCGCGCCTTGGAGTTGGGGCCGACGATGAAGGTGCTTTCGTTCTCCTCGAAGACGGCCGGCCCGTCGATGCTGACGCCGGGTTCGAGCGCGTAGCGGTCCCAGACCTGCGTCGGGAGCGTCCTGCCTTCATCGGGAAAGAACACCGGCCGCGTGCCCTTGAGCGCGGTCGCCGAAGCGTGCCGTGGCAATTCGAGCTTGCTGCCGGTGCCGGGCATCGGCGCGCTGACCGAGAGCCGCAGCGCCACGAACTGGATCGCAGCCCCAGGCGGTGTGCGCGCGAACAGCGCCTTGTAGGCCGCTTCGAACGCGGTCTTCACCTCGGATTCGCCCAGGACCTCTGGCAGCACGACGGTGATCTCGCTGCCCTGTCCGATGTAGCGCATGTCGGAGAGGCGGCGCGCGGTGCGATTGCCGACGTCGGCGCCGGTCAGGCGCAGCACCTCAAGCGATTCCTTTTCAAGGTCCGCAAAGATTCCATCCGCGGCGGCGAGATCCGCGCCCGCCAGCGGCGTCGTGAAACTGGCCACCCTATCGACGCGCGCCGGCGCCATCAGCATGCCGATGGTGCTGCCCGCCCCGGCGCCCGGCGGACAGACGACGCGGCTGACGCCCAGCTTGCGGGCGACGTGCCAGGCATGGACCGGCCCCGCCCCGCCCGTCGCCAGCAGCGCGTATTCGGAAGGCACGCGCCCGCGCTCGGCGATGGCCACGCGCGCCGCACCGGCCATGTTCTCGTTCACCACGTCGTGCACGCCGAAGGCCGCCCGGCCGGGCTCGACGCCCAGCGTGCCGGCCAGCCTGCCGAAGGCAGCGTTCGTCGCCACCGCATCGATCTTCATGGCGCCGCCCAGGAAGAAGTCGGCGTTGAGATAACCCAGCGTCAGGTCGGCGTCGGTCACCGTCGCCTCGGTGCCGCCGCGGCCGTAGCAGGCGGGGCCCGGCTGCGCGCCGCTGCTCTCGGGTCCGACGTTCAACGTGCCGAGATCGCTCCTGTGGGCGATCGAGCCGCCGCCGGCGCCGATCTCGATCAGCTCGACCGTGGCGATCTGCATCGGCAGGCCCGAGCCGCGCAGGAAGCGCTTCTCGCGCGCCGCCTCGAAGCCCCAGGCGACCACCGGCTCGCCATCATCGACCAGCGCCAGCTTGGCGGTCGTGCCGCCCATGTCGAAGGCCAGCACGCGCTCCAGGCCGGCGTTGCGGCCGAACCAGGCGCCGGCCAGCGCGCCGGCCGCGGGTCCGCTCTCCAGCAGCTGCACCGGCGCCCGCTTGGCCTCGCTCACATGGGTGAGGCCGCCGTTCGAGAGCATGAGAAACAGCCCGCCCGGGATACCCTCGTCACGCAGCGCCTGCTCCAGCCGCTCCAGATAGATCTCGGCCAGCGGCCGCACATAGGCGTTGGCCACCGTCGTGCTGGCACGCAGATATTCGCGAATCTCCGGCGCGATGTCGGACGACAGCGATAGCGACAGGTTCTGGAAGCGCTCCGCCACCGCGGCGCCGATCTTCCGTTCGTGTTCGGGGTTGGCGTAGGAGTGCAGGAAGCAGATCGCGAGGCTCTCCACGCCCTGCTCCACCAGATCGGCTACTTCAGCGAGCGCCGCCTCGACGTCGAGTGCGATCTCGATAGAACCGTCCGGCCCCAGCCGTTCCCTGGCCTCGCGGCGCCATGGCCTCGGCACCAGCGGCTTCGGCATCTCGATGAAGAGGTCGTAGAGCTCGTACTTGCGCTCGCGCGCGATCTCCAGCACGTCCCCGAAACCCGCTGTCGTGAGCAGGCCGGTCTTCGCCCCCTTGCGCTCGATCAGCGCATTGGTGAACAACGTCGTGGCATGGACGACGCGGCCGATCTCCTGCGGCCTCGCGCCCGCCTTCTCCAGCACACGCCGCGTGCCTTCGAGCGCCCCGCGTGCCGGATCGTCCGGCGTCGTGCTTTCTTTCCAGATGACGGCCCGCCCGGTTCGCGGATCGTGAATGACGAGGTCGGTGAAAGTTCCCCCGATGTCGATCCCGAGGGAAAGCGGCGCACTCATTACGGTTCCTTTGCTATTGGGCCTTCACGTTGCCCTGCTGGGCGACCCTCGCCCAGCGCTCGCGGTCCTTCACGATGTAGGCGGCGAAGGCCTCGGGCCCCTGGCCGAGCGGCTCCAGCCCCTGCTTGGCCAGCGTCTCGGCATTCTTCGGGTCGGCGATCGCCTCGATGAACAGCCTGGCGAGGGCGGCCTTGATGTCGGCCGGCAGGGCCGCCGGCCCCACCAGGCCAAACCAGTTGTTGATGTCGAGCGCCGCAATGTCCTTGGTGAGCAGAGGCAGTTCCGGCGCCAGAGCGGAGGGCTTGGAGGAGGCGAGTGCCAGCACCCTCACCTTGCCGCCGCGCGCCTGCCCGATCAGCTCGGACACGTTACCGAAGAACATGTCGACATTGCCGGCCGCCACGTCGGCGATCGCCGGCGCGCCGCCGCGATAGGGAACGTGGATCAGCTTCAGGCCACCCGCTTCGGCCGCGAGAAACTCCGCGCCGAGCTGGTTGGTCGAGCCGAGCCCGGTCGAGGCGTAGCTCACCTTGCCGGGGTTGGCCTTGGCATAGGCGACGAACTCGGGGATCGTCTTGAAAGGCGCGTCGATGCGGACGATCAGCGCCATCGGCACGCCGACCAGGTTGCAGATCGGCGTCAGCTCCTTGTCGAGGTCGAGCGGGATCTGCGAGCCCGGCACCACGGGGCCAACCGCGAGCTGGCCCATGATGCCGATGCCCACCGTGTATCCGTCGGCCGGCGCCTGGGCCACGGCCTTGAGCGCGATGAAGCCGCCGGCACCGGTCTTGTTGTCGACGATCACCGGATAGCCGTGCTGCCGCTGGATGGTCTCCGCCGCGATGCGCGCCGCCATGTCGGCGGTGCCGCCGGGCGCGTAGCCCACCAGGATCTTGATCGGCTGCTTCGGCACCCACTGCTGGGCACGCGCGGTCCCGGCGGCAAGGACGAGCGGAGCGGCAAACAGGCTTCGACGGAACATGGTTCATTACCCCTTCCCTTGACGACTGCCCGCACTGCCGCAAGCGCTGTGCCACACGGCGAACGAACGCAATCCCTCCCCGAACAGGTCTAGCATCGCACTCTCTAGCCGTGCGATGCTCGCGAAATAGTCTGACAAGTTTCGCATCCAATGCGAACGCAATTTCGGGAGTGACGCACATGACGGCCATCAAGCGACGCCATCTCGCAGGACTCGCGGCGGGTTTCACGCTCGCCGCCGCGGGCACCGCCCACGCAGCCTGGCCGGAGCGTCCGATCACGCTGATCGTGCCCTGGGGAGCGGGCGGCGGCACCGACGCCACGGCACGGATCATCGGCAGCCTGCTGGAGAAGGAACTCAAGCAACCGGTCAACGTCGTCAACCGGACCGGCGGGTCGGGTGTCGTCGGCCACCAGGCGATCGCGAGCGCCGCACCCGACGGCTACACGATCGGCATGGCCACGGTCGAGATCGGCATGATGCACTGGCAGGGTCTGACCGCGCTCAAGGGCTCGTCCTACACGCCGATCGCGCTGGTGAATGCCGATCCCGCCGGCCTGCAGGTGCGCGCCGATTCCTCCTACAAGTCCGCCAAGGACCTGGTCGACGCGATCAAGGCCAATCCCGGCAAGCTGAAGTCGAGCGGCACCGGCCAGGGCGGCATCTGGCACCTCGCGATCGCCGGCATGCTGCGTTCGCTGGCCGTCGATCCCGCGGCGTCGCCCTGGGTGCCCTCGAACGGCGCCGCCCCCGGCCTGCAGGATCTCGTCGCCGGCGGCATCGAGATCGTGCCCTGCTCGCTGCCCGAGGCGCGTTCGCTCATCGACGCCGGCAAGGTGCGCAGCCTCGCCGTCATGGATGCCAAGCCGGCCGCGCTCTACCCCAACGTCCCGACGCTGAAGGCCGCGACCGGCAGCGACTGGACGCTGGCGGCCTGGCGCGGGATCGTGGCGCCGAAGGGCCTGCCCAAGGACGTCTCCGACAGGTTGCTCGCGGCGCTGGAGAAGGTGCACAAGAGCGCCGAGTTCAACGACTTCATGAAGCAACGCGGCTTCGGCGTGACGTGGATGCCGCCGGCCGAGTTCGCCGCCTTCATGGAGAAGTCGAGCAACGATCTCGGCGCGGTGATGAAGGCCGTCGGCATCGTAAAGTGATGCGATGAAGATCGGCGACACGATCCTGGGGGCGATGTTCGCGCTCCTGGGCGCGATCGTGCTCTGGCACGTCCGGACCTTTCCGGTCATTCCCGGCCAGAAGTTCGGCGCGGCGCTCTTCCCCGGGGTCATCGCCGCGGGCCTGGTGGTCTGCGGGATCCTCCTGTCGGTGCGCGGGCTGCGCCAGGCGGGCGGCGGCGGTCGCGCCATCGCATTCGACGACTGGGCACGCGATCCCGTCGTCGTCGTCCGCTTCCTGAGCGTGCCCGCCGGCCTGCTGTTCTACGTTCTGACCAGCAACTTCCTCGGCTTCCACATCGCGGCGTCGGTCACGATGCTCGGCTGGCTGCTGGTGTTCGGCGTGCGCCTGCTGCCGGCGGTGGCGCTCGCCATCGGCTTTCCGGCGCTCATGCACCTCGCCTTCTACAAGCTCCTGCGCGTGCCCCTGCCCTGGGGGCTGCTCGAGAAGGTGGTCTTCCCCTCATGACCCCCGAAATCCTGTCCCAGGCGTTCAGTCTCGTCTTCGATCCCTATGTCCTCTGGGTGGTCGCGGGCTCGGCCCTGTTCGGCCTGTTCGTCGGCGCCATCCCGGGGCTCACCGCCACGATGGCGACGGCGCTGCTGGTCCCCGCCACCTTCTTCATGCCGCCGATCCCGGCCATCGCCTCGATGGTGACGGCGACCGCGATGGCGATCTTCGCCGGCGATATCCCGAGCTGTCTGCTGCGCATGCCCGGCACCCCCGCGTCGGCCGCCTACACCGACGAGGCCTATGCGCTGACCAAGAAGGGACAGGGCGAGCTGGCGCTCGGCACCGGCCTGGTGTTCTCCGTCATCGGCGGCCTTTTCGGCACGTTCATCCTCATCCTCTGTGCGCCGCTCCTCGCCGAGTTCGCGCTGCGCTTCAGCTCGTTCGAGTATTTCTGGCTGACCCTCCTCGGTCTTTCCTGTGCCGTCTTCATCGCGTCGGGCGACAAGCTGAAGGGCGTGATCTCGCTCCTGATCGGCCTGCTGGTGGCGACGGTCGGCCTCGACAATCCGGCCGGGCATCCCCGCTTCACCTTCGGGCTGCCCGAGCTGATGGGCGGTGCCGAGCTGATCCCGATCATGGTCGGCATGTTCGCCGTATCGGAGGTGATGCGGTCGTCGATCTCCGTGGCTGCCCCGCTGGAGACGGCCCAGACCGCGATCGGCAACGTCTTCAGGGGCATGTGGGGACTTCTGAAGAAGTATCCGCTGCAGACCTTGCGCGGCAGCATGCTCGGCACGCTGGTCGGCGCCCTGCCCGGTGCCGGCGCCGACATCGCCGCGTGGATGTCCTACGCGATGAGCAAGAAATTCTCGAAGGAGCCGGAGAAGTTCGGCACCGGCCATATCGAGGGCATCGTCGAATCGGGGGCCGCCAACAACAGCGCGCTGGCCGGCGCCTGGATCCCGGCGATGGTGTTCGGCATCCCGGGCGATTCGATCACGGCCATCGTGATCGGCGTCCTCTACATGAAGAACCTGAACCCGGGCCCCACGCTCTTCGTGAACAACGCCGCCAGCGTCTACGCCGTCTTCCTGCTGTTCATCCTGGCCAACCTGCTGATGCTGCCGTTCGGCTGGGCCGCGATCAAGAGCTTCAAGCAGGTGCTGCGCCTGCCGCGCAAGGCGCTGCTGCCCTGCATCCTGGTGTTCTGCATTCTCGGCGCGTTCGCAATCAACAATTCGGTCGTGGGCATCGGCATGATGCTCGGCTTCGGCGTCCTCGCCTGGCTGATGGAGGAGAACGGCATTCCCGTCGCGCCGGCGATCCTCGGCATGGTGCTGGGCACGCTGCTGGAAGAGCACTTCATCACCTCGATGATCAAGTCCGACGGCAATCCGCTGGCGTTCTTCGACCGCCCGATCTCGGGCACCCTCGCGGCGACGATGATCGCGCTGATCGTGATACCCACCCTGGCGAGGCTGCTGCGCAAAAGGCCGGCTTGAGAAGACACCGTCTTCGGTTAGTCTCCGCCGCGCATGCCCCTCGCCCAACCCGCCACCGATGTCTGGAAGCTCGTCGCCGACATCGCCGAACAGAAACCCGACGCGCCGGCCCTCCTGCACGGCGACCGGACGATCTCCTTCCTCGAACTGACGGAGAGCGCGAGACGCGCCGCCCAGGGCCTTGCCGACCTGGGCATCGGTCCCGGCGACCGGGTGGCGCTGTGGCTGCCCAACGTGCCGGCCTATCCGATCCTCTATCTCGCCTGCGTCCGCCTCGGCGCCATCGCGGTCGCGGTGAACACCCGCTATCGCGCCGTCGAGGTCGCCGACATCGTGGGCCGGTCCGGCGCCAAGGTGCTGGCCTGCGCGCCCGGCTTCCGGCGCATCGACTTCCTGTCGATCCTGGCCGACATCGAGCCCGAGGCGCTCGACCGGCTGACGGCCCTCGTCACCGTGGGCGACGAACCGGCAGCGGTCCCGCCGGCCATCGAGCGGCTGCGCCGGGTGCCGTTCGAGCGCGTGCTGTCGCGCCCGCGGCTCGGCCTGAACAACGCCAAGGCGAGCGCGCCCTGCAACATCTTCACGACCTCGGGGACGACCAGCGCGCCGAAGTTCGTCCTGCACCGCCAGGGCGCCATCGCCAGCCACGCCCAGCAGGTCGCACGCGCCTTCGGTCTCACCGCGCCCGACACGCTGTCGCTGTCGATCCTGCCGCTGTGCGGCGTCTACGGCTTCGACCAGACCATGGCGACGCTCGCGGCCGGCCGGCCCTGCGTGCTGGTGGAGTCCTCCGAAATCGACGAGATCGCGCGGCTGATCGCACGCCACCGGCCGACGACCCTGTTCGGCAGCGACGACATGTACGCCCGCCTGCTCGACGCGGTGCCGGGCGACCGCCCGTTCCCGTCGGTGAAATGGGCCGGCTATGCCGCCTTCAATGCCGCGCTCGACCAGATTGCGGAAAGCGCCGAACGGCGCGGCCTGCTTCTCTGCGGCCTCTACGGAATGAGCGAGGTGCAGGCGCTCTATTCCGTGCAGCCGGTCGACGCTGAGGTGGCGCGCCGCAAGAAGGGCGGCGGCATCCCCACCTCGCCGATCGCCCATGTGCGGGTGCGCGACCCGGAAACCGGCGAACTGCTGGGCGTGGGCCAGCCCGGTGCGCTGGAATGCGCCGGCCCGTCGCTGATGGTCGGTTACTACGGCGACGAAAAGGCCACTGCGGAGACGATGACCGCCGACGGCTATGTGCGCACCGGCGATCTCGCGGAGCTAGACGGGCATGGCGGCTTCACCTTCCTCAGCCGCATGGGCGACGTGCTGCGGCTCTCGGGCTTCCTCGTGAACCCGCTGGAGATCGAGACCCATCTGCAGAAGCTGCCCGGGATCGCCGGCTGCCAGGCGGTGGCGGTGCCTCGCCCGGACGGGGTACGCGCGGTCGCCTTCGTGATCCTCGCACCGGGAGCGACCCTCGACGAGGCCGCCGCGATCGCGCACTGCCGGCACGGTCTCGCCAACTACAAGGTGCCGGCCCGCATCTTCGCGCTCGACGATTTCCCGAAGACGCCCTCGGCCAACGGCTTCAAGATCCAGCGGGCCCGGCTGCGCGACATGGCCATGGCAAGACTTTAAGAAGGGGAGAGAAACGATGGCGAAGCGCCAGAGCATCAACTATCCGGGCTACAGTCACCAGAACCCGATCCCGAATGCCAGCCGCATCGGGAACATCGTGATGTCGAGCATCATGAACGGCACCGAACCCGGCACGAAGAACGTCCCGCCAGATCTCGCGGCGCAGGTCACGAACATCTTCAGGCACATCAGGCTCTGCATCGAAGCGGCCGGCGGCACGCCCGACGACATCATCAAGATCAACTTCTGGATGAAGCAGCCGTCGACCGGACGCGCGGCGCTGAACGAGGAATGGGTGAAGATGTTTCCCGACGAGGCCTCGCGCCCCGCCCGGCACACGCTTCAGCTCTCGGGCGACAGCCCGCACCATGTCACCTGCGACTTCACCGCCGTTATCGACCGGTAGCCAGCAGCGCTGCCGGAGAGCCGGAAAACCGGCCCTTCAGCGGCCGCTGCCCCGAAAGCCGCCGTCGAGCAGGAAGGCCCGCACGCCGGCGTCGTTGGTGAGGCCGGCCGCATGCCTTGCCAAGGTCCAGGCCGCTTCCTCGTCACCCGACAGCCACGAGATGCGGGCGCGCGCCGCCCAGTAGGGCTGATAGTGATCCACGTTCGAGATCCGGTCGAGTTGCGCCAGCGCGCCGGCTGGATCGCCGAACTCGGCATGAGCGACCGCGCGGGCGACCAGCACACCGGTGGTCGGCGCGAACCGGGCCAGAACGTCGTAGAGGCGGACGAGCGGCTCGGCGAAGCGCTCCCCCGTCATCCGTTGGTGTGCATGAAGCGACTGGATCGCGGCTTCCGTCTGGAACCGGCCCGGCGCGGCCTTGCGGGCAGCGGACCGGAGGTGGGCCTCGGCCTCTGCGATCATGCTTGCGGACCACAGCGTCACGTCCTGCGCCTGGAGCGGCACGAAGCCGCCGTCCTCGGAGCGGCGGGCGGCCCCTCGCGCCTGGCAGTGGAGCATCAGCGAAAGCAGGCCCATGACTTCGGGATCGTCCGGAAGCAGCTGATGCAGCAACCGGGCGAGCCAGATCGCTTCGTCCGCGAGGTCGCGAAGCTTGCCGTCGGCCCCCGTCACATCCTCCCAGGCGGTGCCGTAGGCGGCATAGATGGCGGAAAGCACCGCACCGAGGCGTGCTGGCGCATCGCCGGGATCGGGAATGGCGAAGGCGATCCCGGCATCGCGGATCTTGCGTTTGGCCCGCACGAGCCGTTGGCCCATCGTGGCTCCCGATACGAGGAAGCTCGCCGCGATCCGATCCGCATCGAGCCCGAGGACGGTCTGCAACATCAGAGGTGCCTGCGCCTCGCCGTCGATCGCGGGGTGGGCGCAGACGAACATGAGCGCCAGGCGATCGTCCCCGAAGGCAGCGGGACGAGCCTCGTCGCGTTCCTCATCCAGCATCCGAAGCACGCTCTCCGCCGCCGCCGCCGTCCGGCGTCGCCCCGCCGCGTGCCCGAAGCTGCGGCGCGCCACCGTCATAAGCCAGCCGGCCGGATTGGCGGGTATGCCGTCGCGGGGCCACTGTGTCAGCGCGGCGGCGAAGGCATCGGCCAATGCGTCCTCGGCGGCCGCGATGTCGCGCGTTCGCGACGCGAGCATCGCGACCAGCTTGCCGTAGGAGGATCGCGCCGCAGCCTCCGCTTCGCGGGCGGCGGCGCGGCGCTCCCCTTCCATCACGCTGCCGGCGGCAGCATCACGGGACGGATCTCGACGGACCCGGCCGACACGCACGGCGCGCGCGCGGCCCATTCGAGCGCCGCGTCGAGATCGGCGACTTCGAGGATCACGTAGCCGCCGAGGATCTCCTTGGTATCGGCAAAGGGCCCGTCGACGACGTGGCGATTGCCGTTCTGGACCCGGATCGTGGTGCTGACATCGGGTGGCTGCAGGCCATTGCCGCTGACCATCGCGCCGCTTTGCGCAATGGTCTGCATGTAGGCGGTCCAGCCGCCCCAGTAGGCCTCGGCCTTTGCCGGGTCGTTGCGCTTGCCGAGTTCCTCGGCCGTCTCGTTGAACAGCAGCATGTATTGCATCGGAACATTCCCAATCGGATCAGGACGGAGACGCGTCTCCGACCGAGCGACGATGGCCGCTCGGGAGTATGTGCGTCGGCCCCGTCGGATTTCGACAGCACGCCGCCGAAAATCTTCTGGAGCAGGCCCTAGCGGCCGGGCAGCCTGAGATTGGCGACCGCGGATCCGACGAAGATCTGCGGCTGCGAGGGCGTGCGGATGCCCATGCTCCTCTCGAGGTTCTGCACGCAGGTCCGCGTGGCCTGGGCAAGCTGTCCCCAGGTCGGGGCGGCGTCGAACTGCTGCAGCATGCACTGGTCGTAGTAGGTGAAGCGGTCGCCCGCGCCGCAGCCGAAACTGACACGGTCGGCGGCCGCGGCCGTCAGCACCACCCGGTTGGGCTGCCGCATCGCCGGCGTAAGGAAGACGCCGCTGTGGCAGGCCGAGACGATCACGACCGTCGGCAGCGTGCCGCAGCCCGCATCCAGGGCATTGTCGAGCGCGTCCGGCCCGACGAAGCCCCTGGCCTGGCGCAGCACGACGCCGTCCTCGGTGCCGTGGCTGGTGATGAAGGCGAGGCAGGCCCCCGCCCCGCCGGCGTTGCGCAACGCAGCGGAGACGTTGGCCGCGCTCGCGACCTCGGCTGAGGGGTTGCGCCGGGGATCGGAGGTGAGCATGCGGATGTCCCGCACGCCGCGCGCCGCCAGCTTGTCGCGCAGCGCGTCGATGCCGTTGTCGAAGGACGGGCTGTCGTTGTCGCCGGCGATCAGCACCGCGCGCCACCGCGCCGCCGGCACGTCGCCCGGCGCGGGCGCCATCGCCACGCTACGGCCCGACGGCGGCGCCACGTCGGAATCCGGGGTGCAGGCGATCAGCGACGCCAGCAACGCAACCAGGGCCGCGAGGCGAATCAACATGCTGGGCAGCTCCCGTGGAGTTATGCGGACAGCGGCGTGGCGCCCACCATGCGCAAGGCCATGTCGGTGTAGAGCTTCGCCATCTGCTCCTCGGAGAGATCGCCGCCCGGACCGTACCACATGGAAACGTGGGTGCACTGGTCGAGCAGCGCCATGGCCATCGCCTTGAGATCGTACTTTCCGTCGACACGCGGCGGATCGAAGACGCCCTTGTCGACGCCGTGCCTGAGGACCGTCACGACGATGTCGCGGATCGCGCGCCGGCTGCGGCGGATGTCGGCCACGCGCACCGAATCCAGCCAGCCGATTTCGCGGTTGGCGACCAGCGCCTCGATGCGCAGCCGGCAATGCCGGATGACATAGACACGGACGAAGGCCGCCAGTTCGGCCCGCGGATCGCCGCCCGCCCCGGCCACGGCCTGCTGGCACTGCCGCTCCAGTTCGCCCTGGGTCGAGGCGATGATGTCGTGCAGCAGCTCGTCCTTCGACTTGAAGTGGTTGTAGAGCGCGCCCTGCGTCAGTCCGCAGGCCTTCATGATGTCGCGCACCGTGACGACGGGGTAGCCGCGCTCGGCGAACTGGGCGAAGGCCGCGGCACGGATCGCCTCGACCGGCGGCCGCGCTTCGCGTTCCGCCACGGCCGCGGTCGCCCCCTCGTCGGCAACGGAGGTCTTGCGCTTGCTCATCGGGTCGCTCCGGACATGTTACGCACGATGTCCCATGCAAGATCCGCCGCAGGCTTCACCAGTTTGCCCGAGTCGGCGGCACGCACATTGGAGGCCGTGCCGTCGAGCGACCGGGCATAGACGCCCTGGCGGATGCAGGACACGCGGAACAGGTTGTAGGCCATGTAGAATTCCCACAGCGACGGCTCCGGGACGCTGCGCTTCGACAGGGTGCTGTAGTAGTCCACCATCTCGGCTTCGGTCGGGAGGCCGAGAGCGCCGAGATCGTGTCCGAGCAGGCCCCCCCAGTCCTTGGGCGTGCGCCACAGCATGCAGAGATAGGAAAGCTCGGCCAGCGGATCGCCGAGCGTCGAAATCTCCCAGTCGATGATGCCGAGCACGCGCGGCTCGGTGGCATGGAAGATCATGTTGTCGAGGCGATAGTCGCCATGGACCAGCACCGTCTCGTCGTTGGCGGGCAGATTGGCCGGGAGCCAGTCGAACAGCCGGTCCATGGACTCGATCTTCTCGGTCTCCGACGCCTTGTACTGCTTGCCCCAGCGCGAGATCTGGCGCGCGACGTAGCTGCCCGGGCGTCCGAAATCCGAGAGACCGAGGGCGGCATAGTCGACGCGGTGCAGACGGGCGAGCGCCTCGAACTTGGCCCGGTAGATGTCCCGCCGCCCCTCTTTCGGCACGTCCGGCAGCAGCGGATCCCACAGGACGCGGCCGTCGCAGTATTCCATTATGTAGAAGGGCGTGCCCACGACGCCCTCGTCCTCACTGAGCGCATAGGCGCGCGGAGTCGGCACGTCGGTGCGATTGAGGGCCGAAATCACCCGGAACTCCCGGTCGACCGCGTGGGCCGAGGGCAGGAGCTTGCCCGGCGGCTTGCGCCGCAGCACGTAGAGACGGCCGGCGCCGTCGGTCAGCCGATAGGTCGGGTTGGACTGCCCGCCCCTGAACTGCTCGACCCGCACCGGCGGCGTGAATCCGTCCACATGGGCGGACATGAAGCGGCCGAGCGACTGCTCGTCGAAGCGATGCTTTTCCTGCACCGGCATCGTGCCGATATAGTCGTCCCCTCGCCGTGACACCCGCAAACCTCCTGAACGACCGTTCACATTGGCCGGGAGTTTGCTCGTCCCCCGGGACGCATGCAATATCGACCAACGGGGACACTGACGCGTGGAATCGCTGCTTGCCGCCTATCCGCCGGTTGCCTGGGCGGCACTGCTGGGGACGGGAATTCTGATTGGCTTGCTGGCCGGCCTCCTGGGGGTTGGCGGCGGCATCGTGGCGGTTCCGATCCTGCTGGAAATCTTCGAGTTTCAGGGTGTTGCCGAAGCTCAGGCGGTGCCGCTGGCCGTCGGCACCGCCCAGGCGAGCATCCTGATCGCTTCGGTCACGGCCGCCGCGGCCCACTGGCGCGCCGGAACGATCGATCGCGACCTGGTCCGCGCCTGGCTGCCGGCCCTGATGGCAGGCGCCATCGTCGGGCTGGCCGTGAGTCCCTTCACGCCGACCCGGGTGCTGACGACGGTGTTTGCCCTGGTCGCGGCTGCACTTGCTCTGAAGATGGCGCTGGGCGACCGCCTCATTATTGGGCACTCCCAACCGTCGGGTCTGCTGTCCCAGATATCGCCCGCCATGGTTGGCGGACTGGCGGCCGCGGTCGGCGTCGGTGGCGGAACATTGAGCACGCCGGTGCTGACACTCTTCTCATTTTCCATCAAGCGCGCGATCGGCGCCGGCGCACTCTTCAATCTGATCATCGCAGTGCCTGCGACGCTGGTTTTCCTGCAGATGGATCGGGATGTACCGGGCCGTCCCGCCGATGCGCTAGGCGATGTCGCGATGTTCTGCGTTGCAACCCTGTCCGTGCCTGCGCTCTTTGTCGCGCCGGTCGCGGCGCGGTGGTCGGCAAGGGTACCCGTCTCCCTCCTGCGGCGCTTGTTCGCCCTTTGCCTCGCCCTAATCGCAGCCCGTCTGCTGCTGAGATAGTGCACTTAGCACTTGTATTGCACTTGGCACTTGGGCAAAGCGGCCGAATTGTGTTTAGCTGTTGGCGGTCCGGGGGTTCGGACCCAACAGCACATTGAAGACGACGCGTTTCTGGGGAGGCATCGTTGAATCGATTCCTGAGCAAGGACTTCTTGTCCGGGCTGATGTTCATTGGCTTTGGGCTGATCGCCCTTTATTTCGGCCAGAAGCTGGCGCTCGGCACGCCCGTTCGCATGGGACCGGGTTACGTCCCACGCATGCTTTCCCTCACATTGATCGGATTGGGAGCGCTGGTCTGCATCGTTGCCCTGGTGAGCGGCAGCGACCCGGTCGAACGGCTGAAGTGGAAGCCGATCACGCTGGTGACCATCGGCATCGTCTGCTTCGGACTGCTGTTCGAGCGGGCGGGACTCATCCCCGCACTCATCGTGCTCATCCTGATCGCCTCACTCGCCGGCGAGGAATTCAAGCTCACCGAAGTGATCGGCAACATCGTCGTCCTCTCCGTCCTCTGTACCCTCGTCTTCAAGGTCGGGCTGGGTATGAACATTTACGTCCTGCGCGGAGTCTGGTGAGATGGAACTGCTCGACAATCTCGCGCTGGGCTTCAGCGTCGCCTTCACGCTCCAGAACCTGACCTACGCCCTGCTGGGCTGCGTGCTCGGCACGCTGATCGGCGTTCTGCCCGGCATCGGCCCGGTGGCGACCATCGCCATGCTGCTGCCGATCACCTTCCACCTGCCGCCGACCGCCTCGCTGATCATGCTGGCCGGCATCTACTACGGTGCGGCCTATGGCGGTTCGACGACCTCGATCCTGGTGAATCTGCCCGGCGAATCGTCCTCCGTCGTGACCTGTCTCGACGGCTACCAGATGGCCCGCAATGGCCGCGCCGGTGCGGCGCTGTCGATTTCAGCCGTCGGTTCATTTTTCGCGGGCACTGTCGGCACGATCATCATCGTTGCATTCGCGGAACCCCTGACGCGCATGGCGCAGAAGTTCGGCCCGGCCGACTACTGCTCGCTGATGGCCCTCGGCCTCGTCGCGGCCGTCATCCTGGCCAGCGGCTCGGTCATCAAGGCGATCGCGATGATCTTCCTCGGCCTGCTGTTCGGTCTGGTCGGAACCGACGTGAACACCGGCGCCCAGCGCTTCACGTTCGACTTGCCCGAGTTGAGCGACGGCATCGACTTCGCGCCGATCGCCATGGGCCTGTTCGGCATCGCCGAGATCGTGGTGAACCTCGAAAGACGTCTCACCCGAACCGGCGGCACGATCGCCGTGACGTCGCTCTGGCCGACCATGGATGAAGTGCGCCGTGCGGTTCCGGCCGCCCTGCGCGGGACCTTTCTCGGCGCGGCGCTCGGCGTCCTGCCGGGCGGCGGTCCGACGCTGGGTGCCTTCTCGTCCTACACGCTCGAGAAGAAGATCTCGAGGGATCCGAGCAAGTTCGGCAAGGGTGCGGTCGAAGGCGTCGCGGCGCCCGAGGCGGCCAACAATGCCGCCGCCCAGACCTCGTTCATCCCGATGCTGACCCTGGGCATCCCGTCCAACGCCGTCATGGCGCTGATGGTCGGCGCCATGATCATCCAGGGCATCCAGCCCGGTCCCGAGGTCATGACCAAGAAGCCGGACCTGTTCTGGGGCATGATCGCCTCGATGTGGATCGGCAACGCCATGCTGGTGATCATCAACCTGCCGATGATCGGCATCTGGGTGAAGCTGCTGACCGTGCCGTACCGCTTCCTGGCGCCGGCGATCCTGCTGTTCTGCTGTATCGGTGCGTACAGTCTCCAGAACAGTACGTTCCACGTCATGCAGGTCGCGGTCTTCGGCGTCCTCGGCTACATCTTCGTCAAGCTGGGCTGCGAGGGCGCACCGTTCCTGCTGGGTCTCGTGCTTGGTCCGCAGATGGAGGAGTACTTCCGGCGTGCCATGCTGCTCTCGCGCGGCAACGCCATGGTGTTCCTGGAGCGGCCGATCAGCCTGGGTCTGCTCATCACGACGGCCGTGCTGCTGTTGCTGATGGCCTTGCCCAGCTTCAAGAAGGCGCGCAAGGAAGCGTTCGTGGAAGAGGAGGGCTGACGCCCTCCTCCAATATCCGGAGGTTGAGATGTCCGACCTGCCCAAGCGGGTGACCATCGACGAGGAGGGCCCTCGCGAGGGCTTCCAGTCGGAAAAGAAGAACATCCCGGTGGCCGACAAGGTCCGCCTCATCGAGGCGCTGGCGGACACCGGGTTGAAGCGCATCGCCTGCGTTTCCTATGTCAATCCGAAGCGCGTGCCGACCATGGCCGACGCCGAGGAGGTCGCCGCGAAGATCGATCGCAAGCCCGGCGTGCAGTACAGCGCGCTGTGGCTGAACCAGCAGGGCCTCGAGCGCGCGCTTCGGGGCCCTCTGCATGTCGACGGCAGCGTTCGCGTGACCGCCTCCGACACCTTCTCCCGCAAGAACATCGGCAAGTCGGTGCCCGATGCGATGGTCGAGCAGCGGATGTCGCTCAAGACGTTCAAGGATCGCGGCATGCCGGTCGAATGGGGCGTGATCCTGGGCGCCTTCGGCTGCAACTACGAAGGCGAGCTGTCGACCGAGCTGATCCTGCAGAGGGTCCAGCTGGCGCTCGACGAGGCCGAGATGGCCGGTTTCACGCTGAAGGGCGTCAAGCTGACGGACGCGATGGGCTGGGCCACGCCCGCCTCGGTCGAACGGCTGATCGGCGCGATCCGCTCGAAATGGCCGGACCTCGAGATCGCGCTTCACCTCCATGACACGCGCGGCACCGGTGCCGCCGCGGCCTATGCCGGCCTGCGTATGGGCGTCACCAAATTCGACGCCTCCGTCGCGGGCCTTGGCGGCTGTCCCTTCGCCGCGACCGACGGTGCGGCCGGCAACATCTGCACCGAGGACTTCGCCTTCATGTGCGAGGAGATGGGTGTGGAGACCGGCCTCGACATCGAGCGGCTGATCGAGGTCGCGAAGCTCGCCGAGGAGATCGTCGGCCGCCCCCTGCCCGGCCACGTCATGCGCGGCGGCACCTTGAAGGCGGCTCGCCGCCGGGCCGCCGCTTGAACGCCGGGACGGCCGCCGGCCTCGCGCCCGACTCGACCTATGTCGATGTCGCCGGGGTCCCGTGGCAGCCGACGCGCTTCCCCGGGATCGAGTGGAAGATCCTGATGGAGCAGAAGGAGACCGGCCTGTCGACCGTGCTGATGCGCTGGGCGCCGGGCGCCCGCCTGCCGAAGCACGAACACGTGGCGATCGAGCAGACCTATGTGCTCGAGGGCTCGTTCGCCGATCACGCCGGCGTCTGCCCGGCCGGCAACTATGTCTGGCGGCGCGCCGGCAGCCGCCACGATGCCTGGACCGACGAAGGCTGCCTCATGCTGGCGGTCTTCCTGAAGCCCAACACCTTCTTCGATTGAAGGCCGTTCCCCGCAGGAGCGGAACGGCGTCGCCCGTGCAATAGAACCGCCCTCCGACCTCTGCTAATGCTCCGGTGCAGTGCGGCCGCCAGGGCCGGCGCAAGGGAGGCAGAGGCATATGTCAGGCGTTCTGGAAGGCATCCGCGTACTCGATTTCGGCCGCTACATCGCCGGGCCGTTCTGCGGCACGATGCTGGCCGATCTCGGCGCCGAGGTGATCCGCGTCGAAAAGCTCGAGGGCAGCGAAGACCGCTGGGTGACCCCGGTCGTCGAGGGCGGCGAAGGCTCGATGTTCCTCCAGATGGGCCGCAACAAGCTCGGCCTCACCCTCAACCCGATGAAGCCGGAGGGTCGCGAGATCGTCAGGAAGCTGGTGGCGGCTTCCGACGTGGTGATCGCCAACCTGCCCTACGAAGACCTGCAGAAGATGGGCATCGACTACGAGAGTCTCGCCACCATCAATCCCCGCATCATCCTCGCCACCACCTCGACCTTCGGCTCGGAAGGTCCCTACAAGACGCGCGTCGGCTTCGACACGATCGGCCAGGCGATGTCCGGCGCCATGTTCCTGTCGGGCGACGGCGAGACGCCGACCCGGATGAACGCCCCGTTCGTCGATTTCGGCACGGCGCTGCTCAACACCGTGGGCGTGCTGGCGGCCCTCATGGAACGCACGAAGAGCGGCAAGGGCCAGAAGGTCGAGACCGCCCTGCTGCGCACCGCCATCAACATCACCAACGGGCACCTGATCGAGCAGGCGATGCTCAACCTGAACCGCATCGCCACGCTCAACCGCGGCTTCACGGCCGGCCCCTCCGACACCTTCAAGTGCAAGGACGGCTGGATCTACGCCATGACGATCGGCCAGCCGCTGTTCGTGCGCTGGTGCAGGCTGATGGGCGACGAGAGCCTCGCCGCCGACCCGCGCTTCAAGGACGATCTCGCCCGCGGCGACAATGGCGAGGCGCTGTCGGAGATCATGCAGAAATGGTGCGACAGCCGCACCGTCGCGGAGGCGCTGGCCGCCCTCGAGGCCAACCGCATCCCGGCCGGGCCGGTCTACACGCCTCAGCAGGCTCTCGACGACCGCCACGTGCAGGAAGCCGGCTTCTTCCATCCGATGGACTATCCCGGCGCGAAAATGGCCGTGCCGGTGCTGCAGGAGCCGGTGAAGCTGTCACGGACCCCCCTCACCATCCGGCGGCGGGCGCCGACCCTGGGCGAACATACGGACCAGATCCTGCAGGAACTGGGCTACGGGGCCGAAGACATAGCGAGGCTCAGGGCCGACCGGGTCGTCTGAGGGGGCTGATCCGGGGGCTCCTCCGGGCGTATAATGGGAACAGGAGCCAACACATGATGCGACGTCTACTGCTGGTATTGATGACCGTGGGATGCTGCAGCTCCGTGGGGGCGCTGGCGGCCCAGGACCTGCCTTACGGGCAAAGCCATGTTTTCGCCGCTTTCCGCAACGGTGAAAGGATCGGCACCCACACCCTCACCTTCCAACAGAATGGTGACAAGAAGGTCGTGACCACCTCGATCGACTTCTCGGTCAAGGTGCTGGGCCTCACCATGTATCGCTACCTGCACCGCGGGCAGGAGGTCTGGAACGGCAATACCTTCGAGTCGATCTCGACCCAGACCGACGACAACGGCACCAAGTATGCCGTTAAGGCCCGCCAGCAGGGCGGCAGCGTCGCGGTCGTCCGCGATGGCGGCAGCGCCCCGAAGCTGACGGCCAGCGATATCGGCTTCCAGCAGGGCGCCCCCCGGCAGGAGACGCTTCCCCCGGGCGTGATCCCCTCGACCCACTGGAACCTGAACCAGGTGAAGCAGTCGGCGATCCTGAACAGCCAGAACGGCTCGCTCGCCAAGGTCCAGATCACGCCGCGGGGCCGGGAAACCGTGAAGACGGCGAATGGCACCCTGGAAGCCACGCGCTATTCCTATACCGGCGACGTCGTGATGGATCAGTGGTTCGACGACCGCGGCCGCTGGGTGAAGGCCTCATTCAAGGCTTCCGACGGCTCGACGATCGAGTACATACTGCAGGAATGAACCCTGCAGATCGTTTCGCGAAGCTGCCAGATCTCCTTTCCGGCGATGCCGACCTGCTGCGGCGCGGCCAGTGGCTCGACGTCGATTGTCGGATCGATATCGGCGCCGAGCCCTTTCATCTGACGATCGCCCGGGGCGCCCTGGCCGCCTTCGATCGCGGCCCGCGCCTGATGCGCTCGACCGCGTTCACCGTGCGCGGCACCGATGAGGCGTGGAGCCGGCACTGGAAAAAGATGCCCGAGCCGGGCTGGCACGACCTGTTCGCCCTGACCAAGCGCGGCGCCGCCTCGATCGAAGGAGACATGCGGCCGCTCCTGCAGAACCTGCAGTACTTCAAGGATCTGCTGGCGCTGCCCCGCAACCTGCCGGAGGGCAGCTGACATGGCGCCCGCTCTCGACCCCATGGTCGGCCGCTACGTGCGGCTCGAGATCGACGGCACGCCGCATCGCCTCTACTTCGAGGAGGCCGGACAGGGCATTCCGCTGGTCTGCCTTCACACGGCGGGCGCCGACGGGCGCCAGTTCCGCCATCTGCTGGCCGATCCCGAGATCACGCGCCGCTTCCGCGTGATCGCGTTCGACATGCCCTGGCACGGCAAGTCGACGCCGCCAGACGGCTGGGAAAAGACGGAGTACCGGCTGACCACTGCCTCCTACACCGCCTCCATCCGCGCCTTCTGCCAGGCCCTGGAACTCGACCGGCCGGTGGTGATGGGCTGCTCGATCGGCGGCCGCATCGTGCTCAATCTGGCGATCGCGCATGCCGCCGAGTTCCGCGCCCTCGTGGCCCTGGAGGCCGCCGACTTCCAGCAGCCCTGGTACGACACGGCGTGGCTGCATCGTCCAGATGTCCATGGCGGCGAGGTCTGCGCCGCACTGATCTCGGGCCTGATCGCGCCGCAGAGCCCTACGGTCAGCCGCCACGAGACGCTGTGGATGTACATGCAGGGCGGTCCCGGCATCTTCAAGGGTGACCTCTACTTCTACCGGGTCGACGGCGACCTGCGCGAGAAGGTGAAGTCGATCGACACGACCGTCTGCCCTCTCTACCTGCTGACCGGCGAGTACGACTTCTCCTGCACCGCCGAGGACACGCTGCGCACTGCCGCCCAGATTCCCGGTGCGCAGGTGCAGGTCATGAAGGAACTGGGCCATTTCCCGATGAGCGAGAACCCCGCCCGGTTCCGCGAATGCATCCTGCCCGTGCTGGAGAAGATCGCTTCAGCCGGTTAGGTCGAACCGGTCGCCCGCTCGTTCCGGCGCCTCTTCCCGGCACCGCATCAGGCCCGGCAACCGAAACAAACGAAATAGACGAATCGGACGAAACGAAAACTCCCCGGCGCGGCCGGCGCAATTTTATGTCGCCGCAAGGGGCTCGGCAGGAAACTTGGCACCGGCAACGCTCGGCCGGGACGCCGGCGGCAGATCGACCGTCACAGGATCTGGAAGACCTCATAGACCGGTCCCGTGGGATCGCGGCGACCGGTCGAGACGCAGACGATGCGGTTGAGGAAGCGGTACTTCTCCGACGCCGTCTCGAACCAGGGCGTGGCGCGGAAGTAATACTGGCTGGGATCGACCTTCTCGCCCTTGTTGAGCTGCTCGATCACCCAGGCCGGGCCGTGCCGCATGCCGCGATAGCTCATGTACACGAGATGCCCGTCGTCGGTCTTGAGCGTGAGCCGCACGTCGAGCTGCAGGATGCCGTCGCGGCGCTGCAGCAGCCAGTCGCCGGCCGGACTCGGCAGGACGGTGCCGCGCAGTTCCTCGCCCTCGAACGTGCCGCCCGTCACGGTCGCGATGCGCCGGCGTCCATAGGGCGTCTCGCCGACATCGGTGAAGTTCGGATCGACCTGGAGCGCCAGCGTGAAGAGATGGGTGGAGCGGAGTGTCGGTTCGGTCATTCTGGTCCTCTAATCCCGGCCATCAGATCTTCGCCGTCCGGCCTTCCCAATAGGGAGCGCGCAACTCGCGCTTCATGATCTTGCCGATGGTGCTGCGCGGAAGCGAGTCGCGGAACTCGACGGCGACCAGGCGCTGCGTCTTGCTGAGCTGGCCGTTCGCCCAGTCGCGCACGGATTGCTCGCTCGCGGTCGCGCCGGCACGGCGCACGCACAGCGCCATCGGCGATTCGCCCCACTGGTCGCTCGGCACGCCGATCACGGCGGCGTCGATCACCTCGGGATGCTTCAGCAGCAGCACCTCGATATCGGCGGCATACACGTTGAAGCCGCCCGAGATGATCATGTCCTTCTTGCGATCGAGCAGGATCAGGAAGCCGTCCTCGTCGAGCCTGCCCATGTCGCCGGACTTGAAGAACAGCCGGCCTTCGGCGTCGTGCCAGAACAGCTCGCGGGTCTTGTCGTCCTGCTTGTAGTAGCCCTTCATCATCATCTCGGCGCGACCGGCGATCTCGCCGACCTCGCCCTGCGGCAGTTCCCGGCCCTGCTCGTCGAGAATCCTGAGTTCGACGCCGAAGCCCGGCTTGCCGACCGTGTGGAGCTTGTCGGGATGGAGGTTGGCCTCGAGCATGCAGCTCCCGCCGCCCTCGGTCAGGCCGTAGATCTCGATCAACCGCCCGGGCCAGCGCGCGAGGCAGTCGGCCTTCACCTGGGCCCGCAACGGCGCGCTGGTCGAGAGCTTGGCCTTGAACGACGAGAGGTCGTACCTGTCGAAGTCCGGATGGGCGAGGATGCGCTGGTACTGGACGGGCACCAGCATGGCGTGGGTCACACGCTCGGCCTGCGCGAGCTCGAGGAACTTCACGACGTCCGACTTGCGCATCAGAATCGACGTACCGCCGACGCCGACCGTTGCAAGCAAGGCGACCAGCGTGGTGTTCGAGTAGAGCGGCGTGGAGACCAGCGAGATCGTGTCCGGCCCGTAGTCGAAGGCCGGGAAGCGCACGGGCAGCTGGCTGCGAAGCGCATGGGAATGAAGGATGCCCTTGGGCAGGCCGGTCGTGCCGGAACTGTAGATGATGTTGAAGTCGTCGAGCGGTCCGATCGCCGTCTCGAACGGCGCGTCGCTGGCCGGCGCCAGCCAGGCCTCGAAATCCTGCCAGCCCGGGCGGGCGAAGTCGTAGGCGATGCGGCCGCCAGGCACGAGCTTGCCGAGGCGCCCCTCATAGGGTTCGACCAGCGCTCGATACTGGTCCGACAGGAACAGGACCCTGGCATCGCAATCGTCGAGCATCTTCTCGAGCGCATCCGCGGCGGCCATCGTCGAGAGCGGCACGACGCAGACGCCGGCCCGCAGGCCGCCCATGAAGGTCTCGAGATACTCGATCGAATTGGCGGCGAGGATGGCGATCTTGTCGCCGCGCCCCAGGCCCATCTCCGACAGTCGCCGGGCGATCCGGTTGATGCGCCCGTCGAACGCCCGCCAGCTCCGCACCACCCCGTCGCACTTCACCGCCGGCTTGTCCGGATGGCTCGCCGCGTGCCGCGCGATGTAGGCCGGGATCGACGTGAAGTCCGGGATGTCGTCGATGACCGGCTGCGGGACGATGGGCTGGCTGGCCGGCTGGTCGGGGCTCATGGGGCCGCGACCTACTTCTTGGGCTCGACCGTCTCCACCGGACCGCCGGCCTTCTTCCAGGCGCCGAAGCCGCCCTCGAAATGGGCGACCGGGGTGAGGCCCATGTCCTGCGCGGTCTTGGCCGACAGCGCCGAGCGCCAGGCGCCGGCGCAGAAGAACACGAACTTGTTGCCGGTCTGGAAGTAATCCTTGGCGTAGGGGCTGTGCGGATCGATCCACATTTCCAGCATGCCGCGGGTCACGTTGATGGCGCCGGGGATGGTCCCGTCGCGCCACAGCTCGCGCGGATCGCGGATGTCGATGAAGGTGACTCCCGGCTGGCCGTGAATCTTCATCGCGTCGGCCAGTGACAGCGTCTCGATCTGGCTGTTGGCCTCGTCGACCATCTGCTGGACCGTCTTCTTGATCTCGAGCGGCATCGAACCCTCCTACGCGCTTCCTTCGAGCGTCAGTAGCATTTTGGCCGCAGCGCGCAAACGATGGCCAGCCCGCCGCGTGAAATCGCGGCCGCTATTTTTCGCCGGCCCCCGGGATGGCCTTCATCTCCTCGAGCCAGACGTCCGGGCTGCCATCCGACGGCGCGCGCCAGTCGCCGCGCGGCGACAGCGAACCGCCGGACGAGATCTTCGGACCGTTGGGCACGGCCGAGCGCTTGAACTGGTTGGTGAAGAAGCGGCGCAGGAACAGCGCGAGCCAGCCGCGGATCTCCTCCAGCGTATAGGCGCGGCGCGTTCCTTCCGGCAGGTTGGCCGGCCAGGCGCCCCTGTCGATGTCGTGCCAAGCATTCCAGGCCAGGAACGCGATCTTCGACGGCCGGAAGCCGAGCCGTGTCAGGTAGAACAGGTTGAAGTCCTGCAGCGCGTAGGGACCGACGAAGCTTTCGGTGGCCTGCACCACGCCCTTCTCGCCCGCCGGGATCAGCTCGGGCGAGATCTCGGTGTTCAGGATGTCGAGCAGGATCTCCGCCGTCTCCTGGCTGACGTCGCCCGATGCCGCGACGAAGCGGATGAGGTGCTGGATCAGGGTCTTCGAGACCGAGCCGTTGGGATTGTAGTGGGACATGTGATCGCCCACGCCGTAGGTGCACCAGCCCAGCCCCAGCTCGGAGAGATCGCCGGTGCCGACCACCATGCCGCGCTGCTGGTTGGCGAGGCGGAACAGGTAATCGGTGCGCAGGCCCGCCTGCACGTTCTCGAAGGTCACGTCGTAGACCTTCTCGCCCTTGCCGAACGGATGGCCGATATCGGCCAGCATCTGGGTCGCGGCCGGCTTGATGTCGATCTCCGCCGCGGTGACGCCCAGCGCCTTCATCAGCCGCCAGGCATTGGTGTAGGTCTTGTCGGAGGTGCCGAAGCCCGGCATCGTGTAGGCGAGCACGTTCTTGCGGCTCAAGCCCAGCTGATCCATCGCGCGGCAGGCGACGATCAGCGCGTGGGTCGAATCGAGACCACCCGACACGCCGATGACGGCATTCTCCGTACGGCTAGACTGCAGACGCTGCGCCAGCCCCTGGACCTGGATGTTGTAGGCCTCGTAGCAATTGTCGCGCAGCTTCGCCGGATCCGAGGGCACGTAGGGGAAGCGCTCGATGGCGCGGTCGAGGGCGACCGTGTCCCCCGGCGGATCGAAGGCGAACGCGACCTGGCGGAAGCGCTCGACCCGTCCCTTCTCCTGCAGCGCGCAGTCGGCAAAACCGTTGTAGCGCAGCCGTTCCTGGCGGATGCGGCCCACATCGACATCGGCCTGGATCAGCGTCGAGTCGAGTTCGAAGCGCTGCGACTCCACCAACTGGTCGCCCAGCTCGTAGATCGCCGCGTGGCCGTCCCAGGCGAGGTCGGTCGTCGATTCGCCGCGTCCCGACGCCGAGTAGGCGTAGGCCGCGACCGCCCGCATCGACTGGCTGCCGCACAGCAGCCGGCGCGCCTCGGCCTTGCCGATCGTGATGTTGCTGGCCGACAGGTTGACCAGCAGCTCCGCGCCCGCCAGCGCCGCGTGGCTCGACGGCGGGATCGGCACCCACACATCCTCGCAGATCTCGACATGGAAGGTGAGATCGATGCCGGTCGCCTTGAACAGCAGGTCGGTGCCGAAGGGCACGGCGGTCTGCCCGGCGAGGTCGATCTGCTGGCAGATGACGTTGGCGCCGGAGATGAAATGGCGCTTCTCGTAGAACTCGCGATAGTTCGGCAGGAAGGTCTTGGGCACCACGCCCAGCACCTTGCCGCGATGGATCACGACCGCCGTATTGTAGAGGCGGTTCGTGACGCGCAGCGGCGCGCCGACGATCAGGACGGGAAAGAGATCGCGCGATGCCTCGACGACCCTCGCGATCGACTGCTCGACCTCGTCGAGCAGCGCGTCCTGCAACAGCAGGTCCTCGATCGCATAGGAGGAGAGCCCCAGTTCGGGAAAGACCATCACGGCCGCCCGCGCCTTGTCGCCCTGGGCCGCGAGTTTCAGCGTCTCGGCCAGATTGTAGGCCGCATCGGCGACGCGGGTGCGCGGCACGCAGCAGGCCACGCGCACGAACTCATGGGAATAGAGGGAATAGAAATCGGACATCGGAACTCCAGCCATTCCCTACTGGTGCCTTGGACACCGGCTCCGATCAAGGGGTGCTGGGAAGAAGGCGATGGTGGGCGCGACAGGGATCGAACCTGTGGCCACTGCCATGTCAAGACAGTGCTCTACCGCTGAGCTACGCGCCCATCACCTGCTGTTGCCGGGGTCCAGGACCAACCGGTAACGCGGAAGCCCGGTCGTCTACATTGCCGCAAACGGATTGGCAAGAGCGCGAGGGTGACGTGCCCTGTCACACCCGCTATGAGCATGGGATGGATTTTCTTCCGGTCCTGCCCGACCACGAGGCCCTGGATTGCCGGCTGCCGGTCCACCAGGCGGTTCCGGTGGTCGTGGCCTCGCCGCACAGCGGCTCGATCTATCCGGCAGCCTTTCTCGAACAGGCGGCCGTTTCGCTCGCAGCGCTTCGCCGGGCGGAAGACGCCTTCGTCGACGAACTGTTCGCCGCCGCTCCGTCACTCGGCATGCCGTTGCTGGCCGCCCGTTTTCCCCGCTCCTATGTCGACGCCAACCGCGAACCCTACGAACTCGATCCGGGTATGTTCGAGGGCCCGCTTCCACGGCCCCTGAACCATCGAACCACCCGGGTCGCCGCCGGACTCGGCATGATCCCGCGGGTGGCCGCCACCGGCGAGGCGATCTATCGCGGCCGCGTTCCCTCCGACATGATCGAGCACCGGCTCGAGACCTGCTGGCGGCCCTATCACCAGAGGCTGTCCCTGCTGGTCGAGCATACCTACGGAACATTCGGCGGCGCGCTGCTGATCGACGCTCATTCGATGCCGTCATCGGCGTCCACCCTGGGCTCGCGGGACCGCGACCAGCGGGTCGACATCGTGCTCGGCGACAATCATGGCGACGCCTGCGCGCCGGAATTCACCGCCGCCGCCGAACGCTGGTTCCGCTCACGGGGCCTGCGCGTTCTGCGCAACCAGCCCTATGCCGGCGGTTTCACGACCCAGCGCTACGGGCGGCCGGCTCTCGCGCGCCACACGCTGCAGATCGAGATCAATCGGGCGCTCTACATGGACGAGGCGAGGCATGAGAGGCTTCCGACCGCGGGCGTTTTCGCCCGCCTGATCACCGGCTTTCTGGAGGAGATGGGCCAGCAGGCCCAAGAGATCCTGCGGTCGCCCCGGCCTCTGGCCGCCGAATAACCTTCGCCGATCCAAAGGGACAAAAAAAAGGGCCGTGACAAGCACGGCCCGAGTTTAGGGAGGAAACGCCCAAGACGGGCATACAGCAAACAAAGAGGCTACCGAGGTAGCGTTTGCTGCCCCCAAAGAATGGTGCACCTGCGAAGAGAATGCAAGAGCGAAAAAGAGCCCTGAATTCACATATTTAGCGTTCGTTTATGTCTCACTCAGGGTGTGGCGTTTTTGCAACGCACAATAATCGCGCGATGCAGATTTGCGTTGGATGCATTGCTTCAGCAAACGCGCGAGGTCGGCGATTCTGTAGGGTGTTCAAAGACTTAAGACCTGGATGGAGGGGTAGTTGGCCAAGAAGTTCGTAGTCGCGATGATGATGCACGAGACCAATACGTTCTCGCCGCTGCCCACCCCCATCGACTCCTTTGCCCGGGCGGGCTCGCTGAGCGGCCCCGGCGCCATCAAGGAGGCCGAGGGGACCAATACCTCGCTGGGCGGCTTCATCGAGGTGGCCCGCAAGGCCGGCGCCGAATTCACCGTCCCCATGGCCGCCTCTGCCCATCCTTCGGGCCTGGTCACCAAAGCGGCATACGAGGAGATGACCACGGCCATCGTGGACGAGGTGAAGAAGGGCTGCGACGCCGTCCTGCTGGCCCTGCACGGCGCCATGGTCGCCGAACACTACGATGACGGCGAAGGCGAGTTGCTGAACCGCATTCGCAGGATCGCTCCGGACGTGCCGATCGCGGTGGCACTCGACTTCCACACCCAGATGACCGACGCGATGGTGAACGGCGCCACGATCATGACGGGCTACCGGACTTATCCCCATATCGACATGGCCGACACGGCCCGCCGCGCCGGCCGCACGCTGATGCGGACCCTGGCAGGCGAGGTCGAGCCGAAGATGGTCTGGGGCAACCGCCCGATCATGAGCAGCTCGCTGGTCCACACGCCCTCGCGCGAGCCGATGAAGACGCTCATGGGCATGGCCAACCAGGCCGAGGACACCGGCGAGGTGCTGAACGCCTCCGTGTTCGGCGGCTTCCCGCAGGCCGACATTCCCCACCTCGCCCTCTCCTCGGTCATCGTCTGCGACAAGCGCACGGCCGAAGGCGAAATCCTGCTCAACCGCATTCTCGATACGGCTTGGGAAAAGCGCGAGGGCTTCCTGTTCCATCCCGAGCCGCTCTCGGTCCAGGTCGGGCGCGCCAAGGGCTACACCGACTATCCGGTCGTCATGGCCGACCATGGCGACAACACCGCCTCGGGCGGCACCCAGGACGTGATGAGCGTCATCGAAGAGGCGATGAAGCAGGAACTCGACGATGCCTGCGCCGGTCCGATCTGTGACCCGGCCTGCGTCGAGCAGATGATCAAGGCCGGCGTCGGCGCTGAAGTGACACTCGAACTGGGTGGCAAGATCGACATGCCGGCCATGGGCCTGAAGGGCAAGCCGCTCAAGGTCACCGGCAAGGTGAAGGCGATCACCGACGGCCAGTTCACCGTCACCGGCCCGATGGCGACCGGTACCACCGTCCGCATGGGCCGCACCGCCGTGCTCGACACCGGCAAGATGCAGATCGTCGTCTCGGAGAAGCGTGCGGAGCCCTACGATCTCGGCGTCTTCACCCATTGCGGCATCGATCCGCGGCGCAAGAAGTACGTGCTCATCAAGTCGCGCCAGCATTTCCGCGCCGGCTTCGAGCCGATCGCCAAGCACATCGTGATGTGCGACGGTGACGGCTGCACCGCTTCCGACCTCAAGCTCTTCAAGTACGAGCGGGTCAAGCGGCCGCTCTATCCGTTCGACCTCGACATGCGGCTCGGCCGCAACGAAGCCTAGGAGCCCCCATGGCCACTTACGATATCGTCATCCGCAACGGCCAGGTGGCCGACGGAACGGGCAAGAAGCTGTTCGCCGCCGACGTGGCGGTGAAAGGCGACCGCATCGCCGCTGTCGGGGCTCCGGGCACGTTGCGCGGCGACAACGAGATCGATGCCGCGGGCAAGGTCGTGGCGCCGGGCTTCATCGACGTGCACACGCACGACGACACCGCCCTGATCGACAACCCGACCATGGCGATGAAGGCGAGCCAGGGCGTCACGACCGTCGTCTGCGGCAATTGCGGCGTGTCAGCTGCGCCGTACGTCCGGCCCGACGTCGGCCACTGGATGTCACTCATCATCAAGAAGAAGGAAAACCTGTCGAAGGACTTCGCCTCCTTCGCGGCCAAGGTCGATGCGGCCAAGCCCGCCATCAACGGCGCCTTCCTGATCGGACACGGCACGCTGCGCATCAACACGATGGGCGACGACCTCAACCGGGTCGCGAGCGCGGGCGAGATCAAGCAGATGCGCGAGCTGCTCGACCAGAGCCTCGAACAGGGCGCGATCGGCATGTCGAGCGGCCTTTTCTATGCCGTGTCGAGTCACGCCTCGACCGATGAGGTCGCGGAGGTGGCGGCACCGCTCGGCAAGTGGGGCGGCGTCTACACCGCCCACATGCGCGACGAGGGCGACCACATCCTGAAGGCGATGGACGAGACCTTCGAGATCGGCCGCCGCGTCGGCGCCGAGATCATCGTCTCGCACCACAAGTGCTCGGGCCGCTCCAACTTCGGACGCATGAAGGAAACGCTGCCGCACTTCAACGAGGCGATGAAGAAGCAGCAGATCTCCTTCGACGTCTATCCCTACGTCGCCGGCTCCACGATCCTGCGCAGCGACATGCTGGAACGCGCCGACAAGGTGCTGATCACCTGGTCCGACAAGGTCCCGGGCCTGAGCGGCCGCGACCTCAGGGAGATCGCCGAGGAGATGGGCTGCTCGATGAAGGACGCCGCCGACCGCATCCAGCCGGCCGGCGCCATCTACTTCATGATGGACGAGAAGGACGTGCAGGCGGCGATGTCCCACCCCGGCGCGATGATCGGCTCGGACGGCATCCCGTTCGACGCCCATCCGCATCCGCGCCTGTGGGGCACGTTCCCGCGCGTACTCGGCCACTACTCGCGCGACCTCGGGCTCTTCCCGCTGGAGGACGCGGTGCGGCGCATGACGTCCTACTCGGCGCAGCGCTTCCACCTCACCCATCGCGGCGAGGTCAGGCCCGGCTTCTATGCCGATCTCTGCATCTTCGATCCGGCGACGGTGATCGACACCGCCACCTTCGAGAAGCCGATCGCGCCGGCCAGGGGCATCGACACGGTGATCTGCAACGGCGCCTTCGCCTGGCGCGACGGCAAGCCGGGTGGCGGCCAGGCCGGACGGGCGCTCAACCGCCAGGCCATGCAGGCCGAAGCAAAGGCCTGATCGCCGCAGCGCAAGCCAAAGAAAAGGCCCGCTTCATGCGGGCCCTTTTTACTTTCCTCAGTCGTTGCCTTCGTCGCGGCGGGTGCGTTCCATGCGCTCATGGCGTTCCTGCGCCTCGACCGACAGGGTCGCAATCGGCCGGGCCTCGAGACGCTTCAGCGAGATCGGCTCCCCGGTCTCCTCGCAGTAACCGTAGGTCCCTTCCTCGATCGACTTGATCGCCTGATCGATCTTCGAGATCAGCTTGCGGAAGCGATCCCTGGTCCGCAGCTCCAGCGAGCGGTCGGTCTCGGCGGTGGCGCGATCGGCGAGATCGGGCTGCGCCAGACTCTCTTCCTGCATGTTCTGGAGCGTCTGGTTGGACTCCTCGATCAGCTCGTCCTTCCATTTCAGCAGCTTCTGCCGGAAGTACTCCTGCTGCATCGGATTCATGAAAGCTTCACGTTCTGACGGCCGATAATTCTGCGGCAACGTAATCGACATCGTCGGCAACTCCACTCGAAGCCACGACGGTCCGCCCGGGAAGGGCCGACCCTTTTCGAAGCGCGCGGAGTATAGGGACGGACTTTCGCGGAGCAAGAACGTTTCGGGGCCGCGGCCCGATTCAGCCGTGCGGTGCAACAATTACACCGGCTGTAACAAGCCTCGGGTTTCGAGGCTTTTGTGGCAACGGGTCACGGTCTTTGCTGCAGTGCAGCAAAGACCTCCAAAGACAGCAGCCTGGCAAAGCTCACACTCGCATCGAAGTGGGGGGCGACCGCAAACGCTGCCTCGGCCGCCTTCCCCAAGCTGGCGCCCTCGGCCAACGCCGCAACGAAGGCTGCATCCGGCGGGTCGAGGCTCGCGAAGGCAGCATCGTCCGGCCGGCGAAGCACGAGTACCGATGCGGGCCCCTCCGCGAGCGTAACGCTCGCGGCCGGTGCGCCCGGCTGCGACGCATGCCAGATCCGGTCGATCGGGAAAGGGGACCGGAGCAGGGTCGACCCTGCCGCCAGAGCCGGCTTCAGGTCGAAGAGGCGTTCGGCGGACAGGTCGGCCAGATCGGTCACGGTCAGCCGGTCCTCTGGCGACGCATGAAAAGCCACGTTGAGGGCCCAGTCGAGTTTGGCCATGTCCCCGAGATAGGGCAGCGCCGCCGCCGGCCCATAGCCCGAGACGAAGGCCGGAAAGTCTGCACCGTACTCGGCCAGCACCGGGTGCACCGGCGGCTCGCGCAGGACGAATCCCTCCGCCATGGTCCGGAAGAACGCCTCGCCGACGAGCGTCTGCACAGTGGGAAAAGTAGATGCGAGCGCCCCGGCCAGGCTCCGCCACACGTGATGGCGATGAATACGCAGGCGCGCCGCGGCGGTGATCGTGTCGCCCACGACGGCGTCGGCGAGGCCGGGCCGGTCTTCGCCCCTGAGGTGCGCCGCGAAGGCCGCCTGCAGATCACGCAGCGTGAGCATCGGCCTCGATGCCAAGAACTCGGCCTGCCTTACGCGCCTCGTCGAGCAGCACGTCCAGAGCCGGGATATCCGTATCCCATTCCACCAGCGTCGGGCGCGGGCCATAGCGACCCACGAAATCGCCGAACAGGTTCCACACGCCTGCATCGACTCGGGTGCCATGATCGTCGATCAGGATCGGTACCCCGTCCGCATCGTTCACGGCATGGCCCGCAAGGTGATACTGGCCGATTGCGGATGCCGGCAGCCCGTCGAGCCAGGCGCCGGGATCGAGCCGCAGATTGTGGGCCGTAACAACGATGTTGTTCACGTCGAGCAGCAATCCGCAGCCGGTTCGACGACTGAGTTCACCCAGGAACTCCGGTTCGGACAGAGTCGAATGAGCGAACGTCAGATAGCAGGACGGGTTTTCGACCAGGACCTGCCGCCCGATCCGCTCCTGGAGCCGCTGCACGTTGTGCTCGACCACCTGGAGCGCCTCCTCGGTGTAGGGCAACGGCAGCAGATCGTTGAAGTAGCGGCCGTCCGCCAGGCACCAGGATAAATGGTCGGAGACCAGCACCGGCTCGAGGCGGCGGATCAGCGCCGCGACACGATCGAGATGCGCCTCGTCCAATCCGTCGACGGAACCGAGCGACAGGCCGACCGCGTGGACGGAGAAGCCATAATCTTCGCGCAGCCGCTGCACGGTCCGGAGCGCCGGCGAATGCGCCAGATAGTTCTCCGCATGGATCTCGAGAAACCCGGTCGCCGGCCGGTCGCGCGCAAACTCCGCGAGATGCGGCGAACGCAGACCGATGCCTGCGACCGGCTCCATGCTCAGCCGGCGGTGAGCTTGCCGCCGACGATCTTCTCGCAGGCGCCCTTGGGCACCGACACCCAGGCGTCGGCCTGCCCATCGGTCTTCGACGTGCCGGCACAGGACGACTTCGCCGTCTGGCAGTCATTCTTGCCGGCCTTCGCGATGCCGTAGCACTTCTCCATGTTCCCCTGCGCCTGGCTGGTGGCTGCCGGCAGCACGAGGGCGGCGGCGAGAGCCGACGCGATGGCGACGCGGGTGCGATTCATTGTGACCTCCATGACATGACGACGCCCAGTCTATACTGCAGATTGCGGCATCAGGGCGTCGGCCCCCGATAACGTACCCACAGAAGCGGAGTAACGGAAAGTTGTTCGACAAGCCCGGCAATGGACTGCTGAGCCCCGGCGACTTCGTGCGCCACGCCGGTCAACCGGACTGGGGCCTCGGCCAGATCCAGTCGATGATCGGCCACCGCATCACCGTCAATTTCGAGAATGCCGGCAAGGTCGTCATCGACGGCAACGTCATCGAACTTGCTCCAGACGACGCATCGCCTCGCTGAGCTCGGCTGGCGTATTGACGTTCAGGAAGGGTGCGGCATTGCCCGGCCACACCAGTTCCTCGAAGGCATAGCGCTGAGCGAAGGTCTCGACCCGCCGCATGCCCTCCTCGAGGATCGCGCGGCGTAGATCCGCGGCAAGCTTCACCGACCAGATGGCGAGCGTATGTTCCCGGCGCTTGCCGTGACGCACCATCAGCACGTCCGGCTCCGGCACATGCATCAGCCCGCACAGCCGGACGGTGAGGTCGAGCGGCAGGAACGGCACGTCGGCCGGAGCGGTCAGGATCCAGCCGCAATGGGGATGGTGTTCCAGCGCCCATTCCATTCCGGCAAGGATGCCGGCCAGCGGCCCGAGCCGGCGCCCCTCGCGTTGCGCCGCGTCCTGGATATCGGCCGGGTCGGGAATCACCGGCACGTCCAGCGAACGGAACTCGGGCGCTAGGTCGTTGGCCACGATCACGAGATCCATGACCTGCGGCCGCAGCCGCTCCACGACATGCGCCACCATGGGCCGGCCGGCAAGCAGGCGCAGCGGCTTCAGCGCGCCCGGTCCCATGCGCCGCCCCTCGCCGCCGGCAAGCACAACCCCCACGACCGCACCGCTGCGCACGGGCCCAAATTTCCTCAACGCTTTCGTCGCCATGGTGGCACTATGGGACGACCAATGAATCAAGCAAGGGGGAGCCTCCAATGACGTTCAGCATCGCCAAGGCCGCCACATGGCTGCACCAGGTCGACAAGGCACGGGCCGTGGTCGGATGGTGGCCCGAGCGGTTCGCCACCGACGACGAGCGCCTCGCCTACAAGGTCCAGGACGCCTTCCTGAAGAAGCAGGTCGTGAAACAGGGCCCGCTGGTCGGCTACAAGATCGCCCTGACCTCGCCGCAAATCCTGGCGCAGACCGGCCTGAAGGGGCCGGCCTATGGTCCCATCCGCAAGAAGCGCGTCTTTGAGCACAAGGCGACGGTTCGCGCCGACCGCTGGACCCGACTGGGCGCCGAACTCGAGATCGTCCTGGTCGTCAACAAGGACGTGCCGCCACCTAAGGGCAAGCCATACGACCGGGACTCGATCGCGCAATACGTCGGGGAGGCACGCGCTGGCTTCGAACTGATCGAGGATCGCGGCGCCGACTACAGCCGCCTCGCGGTCAATCCGCTCATCATGGATGCCGGCTGGAACGGCGGCTCTCTGATGGCCAGAGCCAACAAGAACTGGACGAGGCTGGATCTCGGCAACCTGCACGGCTCGGTGTCCTTCGACGGCAAGGTCGTGCGTGAAGGCCATTCGGGCGACGTGCTGGGCCACTGCTACAACTCACTGGCATGGTTGGCGAACAAGCTCGGCGAGCATGGCAAGCGGCTAAGAAAAGGCATGATCGTCTCGACGGGCAGCATGGTCGCCTGTCAGTTCGTACCGCCGGGCAGCACCGCGACCGGCAGGATCGAAGGGCTGGGCGAAGTGACGCTGAAGTACGAACTGCCGCGCTAGAGAGTCCGGCGCCGGGGCCGGCATGAGACGGCCGACTCTGCTCAAACGACGAGGAAGTCAGTCGCCGTGAGGATTCCCGTCGGCGACGTCAGCGTTGCGAATTGAATGGCGAGCCCGCTGCCGCTGCCATCGGCGTCGTAGGACAGAGCGCCGGTCCCGGCGTTGAAAACGATCCTGTCGTCCGTGTCCAAAGCCGCTGAACCGATCCGGAAGGCATCGCTGGACAGGGCGCCGGCCGACAGTGCGGTGAAGACCGCGTCGTCTAGGCGGATGATATCGTCGGCGACGTTGAAGTCGGTTATGGTATCCCTGTTCGTCCCGGTGAAGGCCGTGTCGAAAACGAAACTGTCGCTGCCCGCCCCTCCGGTGAGATGGTCGGTTCCCAGTCCGCCGTACAGGATGTCATCGCCTTCGCCGCCGTCCAGGTTGTCAGCGCCGTTGCCGCCCATCAGGGTGTCGTGGCCGATGCCGCCTTCGATTGTATCCGCACCTGCCATGCCGTCGATCGTGTCGTTGCCGGCACCACCGACTAGCCCGTTACTTGCGCCATTGCCAGTCAGGACGTTGTCTTCTTCGTTGCCGAGTGCATCCAGGTTGGCCGTGCCGGACATGGTCAGATTCTCGAAATAGGTGCCCAGCGTCCAGTCGACCAGCGTGATCACCGTGTCGATGCCGTCGCCCACGACTTCAGTCACCGTGTCCGACAGGTTGTCCACGAAGTAGGTATCGTTGCCGATGCCGCCCGACATCGTATCGGCGCCCACACCGCCATCGAGGACGTTGTTGCCGTCATTGCCGACGAGGATGTTGTCGAGCGCATTGCCGATCCCGTCGATGTTGGCACTTCCGGTCAGAGTCAGATTCTCGACATTGGCGGCCAGGACGTAGCTGATCGTGCTGTTGACCCGGTCGGTGCCCTCGCCGACCGCCTCGATCACCAGATCCCCGAGCATGTCGACAAAGTAGATATCGTTGCCCAGGCCTCCGATCATCGTGTCGTCGGCGCCCCGGCCGTTGAGCGTGTCGTCGTCATCGCCCGCGTCGAGGATGTTGGCGCCACTGTTGCCGAACAGTTCGTTTTTCAGCGAATTTCCGGTGGCGTCGATCGCGGCGCTGCCCAGCAATTCCAGGTTCTCGAGATTGGCGTCCAGGACGTAGCTGATCGTGCTGATGACATCGTCCACAATGCCGTCATCGGACGCTTCGACGATCACGTCGCCGACGTCGTCGACGTAGTAGATGTCAGCACCCATGCCTCCCACCATCGTGTCGGCGCCCAGACCGCCATTGAGCGTGTTGCTGAGCCCGTTGCCGATCAGTACGTTGTCCAGATCGTTGCCGGTCGCGTTGATGTAGCCGTCTCCCGTAAGTGTGAGGTTTTCGACATTGGCGCTCAGCGTGAAGCTCACGGAAGTAAGGATTGTATCCACACCCTCTCCCGTCTCCTCCGCGACTGTATCCTGTACGTTGTCCACGACGTAGCTGTCGTTGTCGGTGCCGCCCGACATGGCATCGGCGCCGGCGCCGCCATTGAGCGAGTCGTGCCCGGCGCCGCCCTGCAGGATGTCGTCGCCCTCGCCGCCGTCCAGACGGTCGGCACCGTTGCCGCCGATCAGTGTGTCGTCACCGTCCTGGCCGTACAGGAAATCATCGCCGGCACTGCCATCCAGCAGGTTATTGCCAACATTTCCGTTGATCTCGTCGGCGAGGCTGTTGCCGGTGCCACTGTTGTCGCCCTCACCCACAAGCGTCAGCGCTTCGATTTCGGCGTCGGCTTCGATGGCAAACGACACCCACGACATGACGTGGTCGAAGCCCTCTCCGTCCCATTCGACCAACACGTCGTCGGAGTCTTCGACCACGTACACGTCGTCGCCCAGTCCGCCCATCAATATGTCGGCACCGACGCCGCCCATGAGGGCGTCGTCGCCCTCGCCGCCGATCAACGTATCGGCGCCGGCCTGGCCGTACAGGGAATCGTCGTCCGCCCCGCCATCCAGCACATTGTTGCCGCCGTTACCAGTGATCTCGTTGGCAAGGTCGTTGCCGGCCCCGGCAACGTCTCCAACGCCCTCCAACGTCAGGTTCTCTACATTGGCGCCCAGCGCGTGAGCCACGCGGCTCCTGACGGTGTCGATGGCCTCGTCCGCCAACTCCACGACCTGGTCGCCGGCATCGTCGACCCAGTACGTGTCATCCCCCTCGCCACCCACCATCGTGTCGGCACCCGCGCCGCCGTTCAGCCTGTCCGCGCCGGCGCCGCCGATCAGTGTGTCGTTGCCACGCCCCGCGCCGATCGTATCGTTGCCAAGCCCGCCGTCCAGATGGTTGTCCCCGTCGTTGCCGATCAGGCGGTTGTCGAAGTCGTTGCCTGTCCCGGCGAGGTCGCCGGTGCCCAGCAGTTCGAGGTTCTCGACATTGGTGCCCAGCGTGTAAGCTACACTGCTCCGCACGATGTCAGTGCCCTCGTTCGCCTGCTCCACGACCTGGTCGCCGGCATTGTCGACGGCGTACGTATCGTCGCCCGTGCCGCCCGACATCGCGTCGGCCCCCACCCCGCCGATCAGACTATCCGCGCCGGCGCCGCCGATCAGCATGTCGTTGCCTCGGCCGCCGGTGATCCTGTCGCTTCCCAGCCCGCCGTCCAGGATGTTGTTCCCGTCGTTGCCAGTCAGGGCGTTGTCGAACTCGTTGCCCGTCCCGGCGAGGTCGCCGGTACCCAGCAGTTCGAGGTTCTCGACATTGGCTACCAACGTGTAGGCTACGCTACTCCGCACGATGTCGAAGCCCTCGCTCGCCTGCTCCACAACCTCGTCGCCGGCATTGTCCACGATGTACGCATCGTCGCCCGAGCCGCCCGACATCGTATCGGCGCCCACGCCGCCATTCAGCACGTCCGCGCCGGCACCGCCGACCAGCGTGTCTTTACCTCTACCGCCAGTGATACTGTCGTTGCCTTGCCCGCCATCCAGAACGTTGTTCCCGTCGTTGCCGGTCAGGCCATTGTCGAGTTCGTTACCTGTACCGGCAAGGTCGCCTGTGCCCAGCAGCTCGAGGTTCTCAACATTGTCCCCAAGCCCATAAGCCACAAGGGTCCGGATGATGTCAGTGCCCTCGCCTGCCAGTTCCACGACCTGGTCGCCGGGATTGTCGACGATGTAGGTGTCGTCGCCCGCGCCGCCCGACATCGCATCGGCGCCCACGCCGCCGTTCAGAAAATCACGCCCCGAGCCGCCGTGCAGGACGTCGTCCCCGGCATACCCAAGGAGAACATCGTTCGCATCCGTGCCGAACTTCTCGTCGTCGCGATTGGTACCCCTGATCTTCGCCATGACGTCGTCCTCCTTGCCGAGCCTCGCCCGTCGGGCCGTAGCATCAGTTGCGAGAGGCGTTCGAACGCCGCCCGATGCCACCTTGGATGACGCCAGTGTCGTACGCGTGCGTTTCCCGTGAACTGCGGGAGCCCTCTACATTGTTTCGTTGGTTTCGTGCGCGACCGACCGCACATCGCAGGCGCAGAGCGGCTGCTGGACGCTGCAAGCGATTTGCGGCTTGGGACTATGATTGGCGCAATGCGCCGGCCCCGATCATCGCCATGACCCCGGATCCGGCCGGAGTTGGCGCGATGAGATGCGGCGTACGGCATCGCGCCCAACCACCAACGCGTCATAGTCGTGGGGAAAGAGCTGCGCGATCGCCGGGTCGAGTGCATTGAGGCCGCCGGCATAGGCACCGAATGCCGGAAGGATGAGCCGGCTGCCGTCGGTGAGAAAGCAGCGTCGACGCAGGCCGCGCCCCCTCACCGTGAGCGCCGCGACGGGATGATAGTGACCCGAGACCTCACCCTGTGCCGGCCCGAAGAGAGCCTCGTGCCGGAACACCAGCGGCCCTGCCTTGATCTCTTCCGCGACCTCGCCCCAGCCGGAAGGCGGCGGCACGGGATCGTGATTGCCGGCGATCCACACGAAGCGCGTTCGTGATGCGAGGAGCGCGATCTCTTCACGCTCCCGATCCGGGATGCGCTCGATTGCCGCACGATCATGGAAGGAATCCCCCAGGCAAACGACTGTGCGGGGTCGCACGATATCGACAAGCGCAGCCAGCGCCCGCAGGGTCTGCAGCGTGTCGTAGCGCGGCAAAAGCTTGCGGGCGCTCACCGCATAGGACGACCCTTTCTCCAGATGGAGATCGGCGACCGCCAGCAGCCGTTCGGCCGGCCAATACAGGGCACCCATCGGCAGCGCTTCAAGCAGCTGCCCCGCGCAATTGAACTCAAGTCCCTTCATGAAGTCCCAGATTAGAAGCCCGCCGGAATACCGCCACGATCTCCCGCAATCTCATGCGACGCACGATTGACCTCATCCCCTCCCGTGCGCAAGGTGGCTTATGTATCGTCTCGTGTGTCTCGTCCTCGTCGCCGTTCTCGGCGGATCGCAGGTGGCTTTTGCGCAGATGCAGCCGCATCGTGCAGAGTACGTGCTGCGATTGGGGGCCGCCGCCAATGCGCCCCGCATCGGCACCGCTATCCACGATCTCACGCAGGACTGCGCGGGTTGGCACCTCAAGCGCGACATCACCTCCGAGATCGCATTGACGGCCTCCTGGAAGATGAGCCTGTCCTCCAAGCTCGACGCCGAGGAACCACGCAGCGGCAACAGCCTGCGCTACCAGACCACGCAGGTTCAGAACGGCAACAGGCGCGAGACGAAGGGGCGCGTCCAGCGCGCGCAGGGCGAACTGCGTGCCGAGGTCGCAACGGCCGGCGCCCAGCCTTCACAGTTTTTTCTGCCCTTCGCCACTTTGATGCCGGTGGCGGCGATCGACCATCTCACCGAACGGCTGCGCGCCAACGCCACCTCGTTTCCCGCCCTCATGTTCGACCCTGAGGTCATGGGCGATGGTTTCCTGATCGACGTGACGCAGTTGGAAGACGGCCGCCTGCGGGCGGCCCGGCCCACGGAAAAGCCCGTCGCCACCCCGAAAGGCAAGTCCTGGCCGGTTTCGATGAGCTTCACCCGTGGCCGCGATCAGGCCCAGCGCCCGCTCTTCTCCGTGACGGCCCAGGTTTTCGAGAACGGGGTCCTCGACCGGCTCACCGTCGATACCGGACTGCTCACGGTAACCGCCGATCTCCACAGCCTCGAGATGCGGCAGGCGCCCAACTGCCCCCGTTCCTGAGCCCTTTGCCGCCGTCATCCGTCGGCGCGACGTGTGCGTATGCAGCATATGTCGGTTTCGATCGTCTGGTTTCGCCGCGACCTTCGCCTCTCGGACAATCCCGCGCTCGCCAGGGCGCTGGAGTCCGGGCGTGCGGTCGTGCCGTTGTTCGTACTGGACGAGGAAACCGAAGGCCTCCGGGAGGTCGGCGCCGCATCGCGCTGGTGGCTTCACTATAGCCTGCAAGCGCTCGACGCTTCGTTACGGCGACTCGGATCGCGCCTGGTCCTGCGACGTGGCCCGGCCGAGAAAGTCCTTGCAGATCTCGCCGCCGAATGCGGGGCACGATCGGTCCTCTGGAACCGCGTCTACGACCAGGCCTCGCGCGAACGGGATACGCGCCTGAAGAAGGCGCTCTCCGAACGGGGCCTCGAGGTCGAGAGCTTCAAGGCCAACCTGCTGTTCGAGCCCTGGGAGGTCACGACGCAGAGCGGTGACGCCTTCAAGGTGTTCACCCCCTTCTGGCGCGCCTGCCGCGCACTGCCGCCAGCCGAAGTCCCATTGCGCGCACCGAAAAGCCTGCTGGCGCCAAAGGCATGGCCGGCGGGCGACCCCTTGGCCTCGTGGCGGCTGCTCCCGACCGCGCCCGATTGGGCCGGTGGGATGCGCGCCGCCTGGACGCCAGGGGAGGACGGCGCCAGGCAGCGCCTCACGGACTTCATCGACGAGTCACTTGAGGACTATCGCGCGTCGCGCGACCTCCCCGGGGTGCAAGGAACATCCCGCCTGTCTCCCCACCTTGCCTTCGGCGAGATTTCGCCGCGTCAGATCTGGCAGGCTGCGATGAACCGGGGCGGCTCGGCTTCCATGGACAAGTTTCTGTCGGAAGTCGGCTGGCGGGAGTTCGCCTACCACCTCATCTTCCACAATGGCGACCTGGCGGAGCGCAATTTCCGGCCGGAGTTCGATCTGTTTCCATGGGCCGACCCCGGAGAAGCGCTCACGGCCTGGCAGCGCGGCCGGACGGGATATCCCATCGTAGATGCCGGCATGCGCGAACTCTGGACGACCGGCTGGATGCACAACCGCGTGCGCATGATCACCGCGTCCTTCCTGACCAAGGACCTGTTGATCGACTGGCGCCAGGGCGAGCGCTGGTTTTGGGACACCCTGGTCGACGCCGACCTCGCGAACAACGCGACCGGCTGGCAATGGGTCGCCGGCTGCGGCGCCGACGCCGCCCCCTACTTTCGTGTCTTCAATCCCGTGCTCCAGGGCGAGAAGTTCGACCCCGAAGGAGACTACGTCCGGCACTGGGTGCCCGAACTCGCCCACCTGCCAAACGATACGATTCATCGTCCGTGGGCGGCTGCAGTTCCGGCCGATGTCTACCCGGCGCGGATTGTCGAGCACGGCGCGGCGCGGGATCGGGCGCTGGCCGCCTTCCAATCCATCCGGAAATCAGCGTAGAAGCATTCAGGGGAGCGTTCGAAAATGAAAATCGCCGTCATCGGCGCCGGCGTGTCCGGTCTCGGAGCCGCCTGGCTCCTCAGCCGCAGCCACGACGTGGTCGTATACGAGCGGGAAAGCCGCTTCGGCGGGCACTCCTGCACGGTCGAAGCGCCGACGAAGCAGGGTCGCCTGCCCGTCGATGTCGGCTTCATCGTCTTCAACGAGCGCAACTATCCGAACCTGATTGCCCTGTTCGATCACCTCGGCGTGCCGACCGAATCGTCGGACATGTCTTTCGCCGTCAGCCTCGATGAGGGCGGCTTCGAATATGCGAGTTCGTTCGCCGGCTACTTCGCCCAGCGCCGGAACCTCGCCCGCCCCTCCTTCCTGCGCATGACTCACGACATCCTGCGCTTCAATCGCATGGCGCCACAGCTTCTCGACAGGGCCGAAGACCTCGACTTCACCATCGGCGACTTCATCAAGCAGGCCGGCTTCGGCGCGGCCTTCCGGGACCGCTATCTCGTCCCGATGGCGGCCTGCATCTGGTCGACGCCGCTCGGACGCATGCTCGACTATCCCGCCCAGACCTTCGCGCGATTCTTCAACAATCATGGCCTCCTGACGGTCGGGCCTCAGCTTCAGTGGCGCACGGTCAGCGGCGGCAGCCGTTCGTACGTCGAGCGGATCGTGGCACCGCTGCGCGCCCGCGCGCGGCTGGCAACGCCGGCCAGTGCGATCCGGCGCCTCGGCGAAGGCGTGGAAGTGCGCGATGCGGGCGGGCACTGGGATCGCTTTGATCGCGTCGTGCTCGCCTGCCATGCCGACCAGGCTCTTTCCCTTCTCATCGACGCCGACGAGACGGAGCGCGACCTGCTCGGCCGGTTCGCCTACTCGACCAACGAGGTCTGGCTGCATGGCGACGAAAGCCTGATGCCGAAGCGCCGCAACGTCTGGGCGAGCTGGAACTACGTGGCCGACAGCCGCAGCCGCGACAGCAACGTCAGCGTCACCTACTGGATGAACCGGCTGCAGAACCTGCCCGACGACGTGCCGCTGTTCGTATCTGTGAATCCCGGCCGCGTGCCCGCGCCGGCAATGGCCCACGCCCGCTTCTCCTTCGAGCATCCGATGTATGACGCCGCAGCCATCCGCGCCCAGCGCGACCTGCATCGCATCCAGGGTGTGCGCGGCACGTATTTCTGCGGGAGCTATTGCGGCTACGGCTTCCACGAGGACGCCCTGTCCGCCGGCCTCGACGTGGCGGAGCAACTGGGCGTTCACCGTCCGTGGCCGCGTCCCGACGAGCACCGCCGGATCGGCGATCCGCCGCGCGTCGTGGCCGACAGGCCGGCGATCCCGCCGCTGCCGATCCCGGTGGGCGCCCGCACCGCGGCCGAGACCCCGTGAGCGGCGCCGCACCCCATTCCATCGTCGATGCCACGGTCGTTCATCGGCGGCTGCGCCCGCGCGAGAACGCGTTCCGCTACAAGGTCGGTTACCTCTGCCTCGGCCTCGATGCGCTGGAAAGCGCGGCCGGCCGCTGGCTGAAGGTCGACCGCCGTGGCGCCGTCTCCTTTCGCCGCGCCGACCACGGCGCGCGGGACGGGTCGGATCTCAAGCACTGGCTCGAGGGCATCCTGCGCCAGCAGGGTCTCGCTGAGATCTGCGACGGCGAAGTCGTGCTGATGACCATGCCGCGCATGCTGGGTTATGTGTTCAATCCCGTGAGCTTCTGGTTCTGCCGCGACCGAACGGGCGCCCTGCGGGCCGTGCTCTGCGAGGTCAACAACACCTTCGGCGAGAGCCATTGCTATCTCGTGCATCGCGACGACCGGACGCCCATCGGGCCCGACCAGTGGCTCGATGGCCGCAAGGTCTTTCACGTCTCCCCGTTCCTGCCGATCGAGGGCGGCTATCGATTCCGCTTCCGTCTCGACGCCGAGCGGGCCCATGTCGACGTGAACTACCATGACGCCCAGGGTCTGATGCTTGCCACCTCGGTTGGTGGGCGGCGCGAGCCGCTGGGCGACCGCGGTGTCCTGCGGCGCTTTCTCGCCAATCCGACCATGACCCTCGGCGTCATGGTCCGGATCCATTGGCAGGCCTTGCATCTGTGGCGGAAGCGGGCGAGATTTTACGCCAAGCCAGCACCGCCGTCGGAGCTCGTGACCCGCTGACTTCCCCTCGGACCGCATGACCTTCGCCGCCCGGTTTGTCCTGAAATCCCTGGAACGTCTGTCCGTCGGTCGCCTGAGCGTGCGACTCCCGGACGGCAATGTCCGCGCCTTCGGCAGTGCCGACGCGTCGCCACGGGCCGAGATCGATGTGCGGGACTGGCGCTTCTTTCGCCGGGTCCTGCTCGACGGCGACATGGGATTCGCCGAGGCCTACATGGAGGGTTTCTGCGACTCGCCCGACCTGCCGGCCCTGATCGCCCTGCTGCTCGCCAACGAGCAGGCCCTGGGCACGATCACGCGAACGAATTTCATTCACGGACTGGTGCTCAAGTTCCTGCACCGGCGCCACGAGAATACACGCGAGGGATCGAAGAAGAACATCCATGCCCATTATGACTTGGGCAATGAGTTCTACGGCCTGTGGCTCGATCCTTCGATGACCTACTCTTCGGCCCTCTACGAGGGCGAAATCGAAAAGCCACTCGAGGCGGCTCAGATCGCCAAGTACGAACGCATCCTGTCGCAACTCGGCGCCCGGCAGGGCGACAGTATCCTCGAGATCGGATGCGGCTGGGGCGGCTTTGCCGAAGTGGCGGCCCGGCGTGGCATGCGGGTCACGGGCGTCACCATCTCCAAGGAACAGCTGGACTATGCCCGCGCGCGCCTGCAGCGGGCAGGGCTGGCCGACAGGGTCGACCTCCAGTTCCGCGACTATCGCGATATCGAGGGCCGCTACGACCACATCGTGTCGATCGAGATGATCGAAGCCGTCGGCGAACGCTACTGGCCCGACTATTTCGCGACGCTGAAGCGCCATGTGGTGCCCGGCGGATCCGCCATCGTGCAGGCCATTGTGATCGCTGATGACTTCTTCGAGCGCTACCGCAAGCACCCGGATTTCATCCAGACCTACGTCTTTCCGGGCGGCATGCTCCTGTCTCCTTCGAGTTTGCGCGAGCAGTGCCGGCAGGCCGGCCTAAAGGTCGCCGAACTCTACAGTTTCGGACTGGACTATGCCCGGACGCTGGAGACGTGGCTGGGCCGCTTCGACGGGGTGGCCGACCAGGTCGGCCGCATGGGCTTCGACGAGCGCTTCCGCCGGATGTGGCGCTATTACCTCGCCTATTGTGCTGCAGGCTTCTCGACGCGCCGCACGGACGTTTTGCAGGCACACTTCAGGCATATATAACTGTCGGCAATCACAAGGCCGCCGGTCAAAGGTGAGCCGAACAGGAAGGCAGAATTCGCGTGCATGCGCCCAAGTCCGGCCTCGGCTCGACGACGTCCATAAGACTGCGTTTCGACCGTCTCGTCGCCTACTCTACCAATCAGCTGCCGCTCAACATGGCGGCCCTGCCGGTGGTGCTCAACGTCAGCCACTTCTACGGAGAAGTGCTCAAGGTGCCGCTCGGCATCATGGGCCTGATCTTCATCACGACGCGCGTGATCGACGCGATCCAGGATCCGGTGATCGGCCTGATCAGCGACAAGTTCACCCATCGGGGCCCGCGAGGTCGCCTCACCTTCGTCGGCCTGATGCTGCCGCTGCTGATCGGCGGCTTCTACATGCTTTTCCATCCGCCGGAGTCCCTGTTCACCCAGCCCGGATGGCTGGCGACCTGGCTGTTCGTCGCGCTCTTCGTGGTGCATCTCGGCTACGCCGGCGTCTCGATCAGCTATCACGCGCACGGGGCCGAGCTCACCGACGACTACAATGAGCGAACCAAGGTCACGGTCGGCCGCGAGGTGTTCGGCCTGATCGGCATGACTCTGGCCGTGGTGCTCCCCACCTACTTCACGGCGCAGATGGGCGAGCATGCCGGCTACGTCTACATGGGGCTGATCTTCATCCCCATTGCCGTGCTGTTCTCGCTACCGACCTTGCTCTGGTCGCCGCCCTCGGTGCATCCCCCGGTGGTGCGCGAGAATCCGGAGATCCACGTCCGGTACTTCCGCGACTGGTTGATCGGCCTGATGCCGTGGCTTGCCCGGCCGACCCGAAACATGGAGCGGAGCGCCACCGTCAAGACGCTGATCCCGTTTTTCGCACCGTTGAAGAACCGGCTGTTCCGCCGGCTGCTGCTCGTGTTCATCGTCAACGGCGCCGCCTTGGGCGTCGCGGTTTCGGTGATGCTCTTTTACGTCGAGCACGTGTTGAAGGGGAACAAGCTGCAGGCCGGCATCATCCTGCTGGTCTACTTCGGTGCCGCCGCCGCCAGCGTGCCGCTCTGGATGCTGCTGTCGCGGCGCTACAGCAAGACGGCCGCCTGGTTTATTGCCATGGTCCTGACGGCAGTGGCGATGACGTTCGGCGTCTTCCTCGGCGCCGGCGACTTCGTGTGGTTCATGCCGATTGCCGTAATCACCGGCCTCGGCATCGGGGCCGACTACGGCCTGCCGCCGTCTGTCCTGGCCGACATCATCAACTCCGACGAAGGCAAGGATACGAAGGGCGACACCGGCGCCTATTTCGGCCTGTGGGCGCTGTCGACCAAGCTGGCGACGGCCATCGGGGCCGCCGGCTCGCTGCCCGTGGCCGCCGTCCTGGGCTTCAATCCTTCTCAGGGCCAGTACAGCGGCACAGCCCTGATCGTCGTTTACATCGTCGTTCCGGTGATCATCAAGATCATCGCCGCACTGCTCATCTGGTTCATCCGGATCGAGGCCGACCGCGGCTCCGTGCGCGACGAACTGCTGGGGCGCGGCCTTTCGAGGCCCCGCTAAGCTAGGAAGTCGAGCCTCTGCGGCTGGCGCAGCCCGAAATCGTATGACTGGCCCCAGCAGCCGCGGGCCAGCGTGGCGAAGACGGTGCGGAAGTCGACCGTGTACCTCAGGTCGCCGTTCTCGAGATCGGACAGCGGCGGGTAAGCGCCGTGGAGGCCGCCCTTCACGCTGCCGCCCATGATGAACTGCGGCGCCGAGGTGCCGTGGTCCGTGCCGCCGCTGGCGTTCTGCTTGGCGCGCCGCCCGAACTCCGAATAGGTCACCACGACCACATCCTTCCAAAGGTCGGCGGCAATCAGGTTGCGGCGCAGGACCGCGAGATTGGACGCCAGGGATGCCAGCAGCCGCTCGTGTGTCGGCGGCTGGTTCGCGTGCGTGTCGAAGCCGCCGAGGGCCACCTTGATCGCCACCACGGGCACCCTGGCGGACAGTACTCGCGTGGCGAGATCCAGCTGGCGGCCCAGCAGAAGCTCCTGCGGATAGGACTCGGCCGGCGCCGGCGCCTCGCGCAGCCGGTCACGCAGGCCGGCCGCCGCGGCATTGATCTCCTGCCGCACCGCCAGCAGGTGGCGCAGCGCTGGATTCCCGCCGTCGTCCGTGGCCGATGCCGTGGCAACGGCAGTGGCCTGGCTCAGGAAGTTCTCGGCATCCTGCATCACGATGGTGCGCAGCGATGGGCCGGTCGACGGCAATGCGTTGGTGTCCGCAACGATACAGTCGACACCGATGCCTTTAGCCAGCCGGGCGCCCCGGAAGGCCTGGGCGATCCAGCCCTCGCTCAGCGTCTGGGACGCTGCGGAGGCGGTGTCCCATATCTCGATCGAGCGAAAGTGAGAGCGGTTCGGATAGGGATAACCGACGCCCTGGACGATCGCGAGGTCGCCCGCCTTCCAGGAGTCCATGAGCGGTGCGAGTTTTTCATGCAATCCGACCTTTTCGTCGAGTTGCACGACCCTCTCCCGAGGGACGCCGATGCCGGCACGTAGTTCTCGGTACCTGGGATCGGCATAGGGCACGAGCGTGTTCAGCCCGTCGTTGCCGCCCTTCAGTTCGACCAGCAGGAGAATACGGCCCACGGCACCCTCCTCATTTCAACTGATAGGCCGTGTCGAGCATCGCCGCCGCCACGATCGCGCCGGCCGTCCCGCCGGAATCGACGCCATCGACGGGCTGGCGCGGCAGCAGCGTGCGCAACAGGGTGGCGCCGTCGACACCCGCCAGGGTCGGGCCCAGGCGCGCCTCGTTGCCGGCATTGCGCAGGCTGCGGCCCTCGACGGGACGGGGGGGATTCATCATCTGCATCGACTCCGCGTCGGCAAGCTGCTCGCGGCGGTCGGCGCGGCGGTTGGGACGGTCGGCCATCCGAATGCCCCCCTCCATGGGTGCCACGGTCGTCGCCTCGATCATGCGCCGCAGGAACTGCTGGCGCAGCAGCAGCGTGTAGGTCGAGATCCAGCTCTCGCCGCCGGCCCACCCCTTCACGTTCGGCGGGTCGAACGGCACCTGTCCCAGGCCCTGCAGCATACGGACCAGTCCGGTCTTCTCCGGTACCGGGAGGCCCAGCACGCGGACCGAGCCGACGATGAGGTCGACCGGCGACTTGATGAGGGCGCCCCGGTTGGCGGGGTCGCGGAACGCGGACGACAGGAAGAGCGCCCGCATCAGCGGCTTGATCTCGTATCCACCCTGGCGGAATCCGGCCGCCAGGCGCGTCACCTCGGCGGGATCGGGCTTCAGCGACACGAACTCCCGCCACAGCTTCTCGACGATCGTCTCCGCTGTGCGAGGCTGTGCCAGAAGTATCGTCAGGATCTCGTCTCCTCCGAAACGACCGGACTTGCCCAGGAAGGTCTTCTGGCCATCGTCATGCCGGCCCGGATGCTCGACGAACTGGCCTGACTCGCGGTCGACGCTCCAGCCGGTGAAGGCGCGCGCCGCCGCCTTGATGTCGGCTTCGCCGTACCGGCCCTCGCCCAGGGTGAAGAGCTCGAGCAGTTCGCGCGCGAAGTTCTCGTTGGGCTGGCGCGCCACCGATCCCCGGCCGTCGAGATAGATGAGCATCGCAGGATCGCGCGCGACGGACCTCAGCAGGCTTGCATAGTTGCCCAGCGCCTCGCGCCGAAACAGGGCGTTCTGCCGGAACAAGGAAGACGGATAGCGCACCTTCATCAGCGAGGACGTGAAATGCCCGTGCCAGAACAGGGTCATGCGCTCGACCAGGGGCTGGTCGGTCGCGACCATCTCCTCGACCCACCAGTTCTTCAGCTCGCGGCCCTGCTCGCGGACCGGCAGCGTGACCTCCAGCTTCTTGCCGTCGACGCCCGGCTTGCGCTGCGCTTCGGCGGCTTTCTGGCGGCGCTGCAATTCACTCGGGCCCATTCCGAGCCAGTCGGGCGCAGGCGTTGCAGCCTCGCGCCGGGAATTGGCCAGCAGGCGATCCACGGCAAGGGCATAGTCGACGGTCTCGAGCGCGCACACCTCCGCCGGCGTCACACCGAACGAAGTACGTGACAGAAGATGGCGCGCCTCGTCGAAGCCCATCGCCGCCGCCGCGCGCACCGATGTGGCCGACCAGAGACCGCTGGACAGGGCCGCGGCGCCTCCCACGAAACTTCGACGCCCCAGGCGCAAGCTCACGACAAGCCTCCTATTGTGGCGGACGCGGCGGGCCTCCGCCCGGCGGGCGATGCGGTGGCGGCGGCGGTGGCGGCGATGCGACACGGTCGATCAGCAGCCTCTGCAGCCTTTCCCGCTGATCGGGCCGCAGACTCGGCTCGAGTTGGGTCAACGTCCGCAGCGTCTCCTTCTGCTGCTCCGCGCGCAACTGACTGACCTGGTCCACGAGCGCATCGATCTTCGCCATGTCGAGGGGCTTGCGGGAAATTTCGACGGCTGTCTGTTCCCGAAGGCGGGCAATCGCCTGCAAGCGCTCGCGTCGCTCCTTTGCATACTCATCGAACAGGTCCTGCATGACCTTGCGCTGACTGGCATCGAGATCGAGATCACGGACCACCATCTCGACGGGATTGGGGCGCGGCCCCCCGGGCTGCCCCGGTGCACCCGGCGCCCCGCGCGGCGGGGGCGGCACTTCATGCATGTCGAAGGGCGGCACGATCCAGCTGCGGTAGATGAAGCCCGCCAGGACGAAGGTGTTCAACAGCAGGGAGAGGCCGAGCAGGATCTGGATCAGGCGGGACGTCATGTCAGATGCCGTCGCCGGCGAAGAACTCGCTGACCTCGTTCGATGCGGTGCCCGACGCAGCCACGGTCTCGGCGGCCGAATAGCTCTCGCTCTGCCGCGCGAGCGATTCACTCAAGCCACCTCCCACCATGAACCCCCCGGTCGCGACCGCCACGGCCGCCACCGCCATGACGCCCTGCTGGAGGGCGTGGCGCGACCGTCCGAACAGCCATCCGGCGAACAGGCCGGCCGGCGCGATCTTGCGCTCGGCCTCGAAACCGACCAGCGCGCGGGCCCGCACGATCATGCGCTCGGGCGCGGCCGGCAGCGGCTTGCCCAGGATATCCGCGAGGTCGAGGGCGGCGCGTCGCAGGGCCGGGTCGGCCGCCACGGCCGCTTCGATCGGGGCAGCCTCATCTTCCGACAAACGGCCTTCGAGCCAGGCGGCCACGTCCATTTCGCTCACCGCGGCGGGCGCGGAGACAGGCGCAACGGGGGGCTGACTGGCGAGGCTCCGCCACAGCTCCTTGTCGCTCCTCGGGGTCCGCTCGGTATTCATCGGTCGCTCCTGCTCATACTACGCCAATACATGGCGATTCATCCCCCGCCACCGGGACCTTCCTCCCGGAAATGCGCACGCAGCCTCAGCAAGGCCTTGTGATGGGTACTCCGGATGGTTTGCGCATCGACGGACAGCAGCCGCGCGACCTCCATGACGTCGCGCTCCTCATCGTAGAGGTACTTCAGAACGAGAATCTGACGGGCGGTCAGGAGCCCGTCGGGAATCCTGAGCTTCTCCACATGGCGATCCTCGACCCCCAGAAAAGCCTCCGGCACGTCATCGATCGGCTCCGTGGCCTGACGCCTGCGCCGCAGATGGTCTATGGCGCAGGATCGCGAAACCACGGAGAGCCAGGTCGGCAGCCCGGCGCGGGCCGGATCGTAAGTTTTCAACAGCCTGAAATCCTGGGCGCACAGGCGGACGAAGACGTCCTGGGCGGCGTCCATTACATCGTCCTCGCTCAGCCGATAGGCGCCCAGGGTCCGGCGAACGACGGCATTGATCAAGGGCGCTGCGGCACTCACGAACGCGTCCCATGTGCGCTTGTCGCCTCCGGTGAGCGCCCGCAGATCGATCTGGTTCAGTTCAGCCACACCCACGATCTTTCCGCCGGTCCGCCCTGCAGTCTAACGGGCTTTGTGGCCAAATAAGGCCCCGCTACAGTTCTCCCACAATTTGAGGAGCATCGATGAGCGAATCGCTGACACGGCAACTGAAATTCACCAAGCATGCGATTCGCGGCAAGGGTGTGGTCGTCGCCCAGAACGTGAAGGCGGCCGAAGTCGGAGCCTCGATTCTGCGCAAGGGCGGCAATGCCATCGACGCGGCGGTCGCCACCGGCATGGCGATAGGCGCTCTGGAACCCTGGATGAGCGGCATCGGCGGCGTCGGCTTCATGACCATCTGGAGCGCCAAGGAGGGCCGTGCGTGGACGGTCGACTACGGTCCTGTTTCGGCGAAGAAGCTCGACCCTTCGGTCTACGAGATCGTCGGCCCCGGCCCGGCCAATCCCTTCGCCTGGCCCGACATCAAGGAGCAGCGCAACGAGGTCGGCTATCACTCGATCGCGGTGCCCGGCATGGTCGCGGGTCTCGCCAAGGCGCTGGAACGCTTCGGCACTGTTGCCTGGAAGGACGTGCTGCAACCCGGCGTCGAGCTGGCCCAGCGCGGCATGGAACTCGACTGGTACATGCAGGTGATGATCGCCAACGGCGCCAAGCACCTGGCGAAGTACCCCGCCTCCAGGGCCAGCTATCTGTGCGACGACGGTCGCGTGCCGGCCAGCGACTGGGCCGGCACCCGCCGCTACATCAAGCTCGGCAATCTCGGCGAGACGATGCGGCGCCTCGCCGAAGGCGGCCCGCGCGAATACTATGAAGGCAGCCTTGCGCGCGACATCGCCGCCGATCTGCAGGCTGGCGGCTCGGCCATTTCATATGAGGATCTCGCCGGCTACGAGGCGAAGATCGTCGACCCGCTCGCCTTCGAGCACAATGGCGTCACGATCAACGTGGCGGGCGGCCTCACCGCCGGTCCGACCCTGCGCCGCGCCATCGAACTGGCGGGCGCGGCGACGAAGGGCAAGGGTGCGCCCGGCGCCGAATTCTTCGCGGCCATCGCCGAGGGCATGCACAAGGCCTACGACGAGCGCCTGAAGACGCTGGGCGATAAGCCGACCGATACCTGCACCACGCATTTCTGCGTCGCCGACTCCGAAGGCAACATGGTGGCGCTGACCCAGACCCTGATGAGCCTGTTCGGCTCCTGCGTGATGCTGCCCAAGACCGGCATCACCATGAACAACGGCATGCTCTGGTTCGATCCCGAGCCCAACCGGCCGAACTCGATCGCACCGGCCAAGAAGCCGCTTTGCAACATTTGCCCGGTCGTCGTGGTCAAGGACGGCAAGCCCTGGTTCTGCATCGGCGCGTCCGGCGGGCGGCGCATCGTCCCGGCCGTCTCGCAGCTCTCCCTGATGCTGATCGACCGCGGCATGGATGTGGAAGCCGCCTTCCATCAGCCGCGCGTCGACATTTCCGGCGTCGGCCCGATCCGGGTCAACCGCGACCTGCCCGACGACGTCAAGAAGGCGATCGCCGCGAGGCTGCCGATGGTCGAGGTCGACAATCCAGTCTCGCCGCTGGGCTTCGCCAACCCGTCCTGCATCGTGCGCGATCCCACGACCGGCGAACTCACCGGCATGAACGAGGTCATGTCGCCGTGGGCGGGCGGCGCGGCGCAGTAGTCACCCTCTCCTCCCGCCGGCCGCGCGTCGGCGGGAGGAAATCGGACAAGGCCGAGGCGGTCAGCGATGATGGGCGGGCGGCTGGGAGATGCGATCGACGACGGCGATGCCCACGGCCGACAGGATGAACAGCGCGTGGATGATCGACTGCCACATGATGGCGGCTTCGGTGTAGGTGGCGTTCGGCTTGCCGAGGGTGCCCGCCTCGATGAACGTCCGCAGCAGATGGATCGACGAGATCCCGATGATTGCCATCGCCAGCTTGATCTTGAGGACGCTCGCATTGACGTGGCTCAGCCATTCCGGCTGGTCGGGATGGCGGTTCAGCTCCATGCGCGACACGAAGGTCTCGTAACCGCCCACGATCACCATGATCAGGAGGTTCGAGATCATGACCACGTCGATCAGCCCCAGCACGATCAGCATGGCCTGCAGCTCGGTGACGCTCGGGCTTTCGACGACGAGGTGCAACAGCTCCTTCAGGAACAGGAACACGTAGACGACCTGCGCCACGATCAGTCCCACGTAGAGCGGGAGCTGAAGCCATCGTGACGCGAAGATGAACCGGGGGATCGGCCGCAGGCTGCGGGGGTCACGTACGGGTTCGGAACGCGCTTCTTCGGTCGCCATCAATGCCCTCTCCAGAGTTTCGGGAGGCGCATTTGCCCGATCCGGGCGGGCGCCGCAACCGGCTCACGGTTACGGCCTGGATCACAGCTTCGTCAGCCCGCGGCCGCCGGCACGTTCGCCGGGGGCGCCGGGACCGGCGGCAGCCCCTCGCTCCCCGGTTCGCTGGAAGCCGGCCCGGTATGGACCACCACGTTGGCGCCATCCTTGGCGAACTCGAAGCCCATGGCCGGGAAGGTGCTGAACATGCGCTTCATGGCCTCGCGCTGGATGGCTGCCGGATTGCCCGGCCGGGCGGTGAACTTGAACCGCACGACGATGGCATTGCCCGTTATGTCCGCGACGCCCTGCATCTTGAAGGGTGCCAGGATCTGGTCGGCGATGGCCGGCATCTCCATCATGTCGGTGCCGATCTTCTTGGAGGCCTTGCGCAGCTTCTCGATATCCGTGTCGCGGGCGAAACGCAGGTTGAATTTCGTCGTGATCCAGTCGCGGCTGAAATTGGTGATCTGCCCGAGCTGACCGAACGGGATCGTATGGACCTGGCCGTTCTGATGGCGCAGCTTGATCGAGCGCAGGGTGAAGCCCTCGACCGTGCCCTTGGCCTTGCCGCAGTCGATGTATTCGCCGACCCGGAAGGCATCGTCGGACAGGTAAAAAAGGCCCGACACGATGTCCTTCACCAGCGTCTGGCTGCCGAACGAGATCGCGATGCCGAACACCGAGGCGCCGGCGATCAGCGGCGTGATGTTGATGCCGAAATCCTGCAGCGCGATCATCACCGCGACCAGAACGATCAGCACAGCCCCGGTCCGGCGGATCAGCGGCATCATCGTGCTGAGGCGCGACGCCGGTCCCGCCGCCGCGTCGCCGTCGGCGATCGCCTGCGCGGCATCCTTCGTCTTCGGCCCCATATAGGGGTCCGTCATGTACTTGAAGAGTTCCCACGCGACGAAGGCCACGAACAGCGTGGCACCGGCCGTGCGCGAGGAACTCGTGAGCTGCTCCCATTCGCTGACGTTCACCAGGCCGAACACGTTCACGACCCAGCTCTCGGCGATCATCACCGCTATGGCAATGAGAACCGCAACACGGATGCAGCGCGCCACGACGTCCGGCAGTTTCGGCGCCGCGCTGGCCGGCGTGCGGCCGGCGAGTTTTGAATCCAGGCGCCGGACGAAGGCCTGCATGAGCGTCTCGAAGATCAGCATGCCGACGACAAGGTTCAGGGTCAGCACCATCGCCGATCCGACATGCACGGAGCCGGAGACGGCCCCATAGATCAGCGTCACGCCCAGCGCGATGAAGAACACGGGTGCGATTGGGATCCACCGGCGGCCCAGGCCACCGATCACCGGCGCCAGTTCCCCCAGCCCGCCGAACCATTGCTGCGCGGCACTGCGCGACCTGTAAGCGAGCCACAGGAACACCGCCAGATAGAGGAAGCCGCCCAAGACCTGGAAGGCGGCGATCGCATCGGCCGGTGTACGAATGGCGATCAGGACCTGCCCCAGGATGCGCATGAGGACGATGACCAGCATCACCGCGGAGATGCGCAGGTACATGGTCTTCGCTTCGCGGTCGTCGACTGCGCAGAGGCGCGCGCTCGCCAGTTCGGGCTGCAGGATCACGCGGAACAGCAGGATGTACAGTCGCCAGGAGAAGATGCCGGCCAACACGGCGGCAGCCAACTTGTCCTGCCCCGTCGTTCCCGTGAACCAGGCCCCGGTGGCTGCATTGCAGATCAGCCACACGGCCAGCACGCCCAGCCCGTCCAGCAGGGCGAGACCCGCGAGGTTGACGATAGACCGCACGCCGCCTTCGGGTCCGGCACCCATCGCCAGCTGCGCCCTGAACCGATGAAGCAGCAGACGCAGGAGGCCTTCGGCAGCGACGGCGACCACTCCCACCGCGACCAGGAGCAGGAGGAAAGTCGACGCGCTGCGTCCACCGCTCGCCTGTTGGTCCAGAAGGCTCGGAATGCGTGCCAGTTCGGTGCCGAGCGCCGGAAGCGCCTTGACGACCTTCGCCGTCCCTTCGATGAAGGCGGCAAAAGGATCGGGGCCCGTCTTCGGTTCGACCCTTACGATCTTGGGCGGCGGCGGCGCCTTCGACTTGGCCTTGGAGTCGGATGCAGCGGGGGCGTGAGCAGGCGCGGCAGCTGGCGCCGGCGCATGGGCGCCTTCGGCCTTCAACTTCTCGGTCACGGAGTTGCTGATCGCGTCGACCAATGTGTCGAACTGCTGCTGCGAGAGGCCCGCGGGCGGAACAGCCGGCGTCTGCGCCTGTGTCGAAAGGACCAGCCCCAAAGCAAGCGTCAACGCCAGTGCGAGCGTGCGAATAGCGTTCACGTTCCAGATCCTTCCGTAAGCCAAGTGTCTCGTAGGCAGCAATTGTCGCGTTCTACACTACTTCTGTATGTTTTCGAACCTCGATGTCAGGGCGGGCGATCGACACGTTCGTCGGCCTTGTCATCGGTCAAACCGCCCGCCACGATCCGATTGATCGAGGAGCGAACATCGCGCGCGGCCATGGACAGGGAACAGCTGGAACGGGTGAACCGGGCGCTTGCCCCCTGGATGCCGGCCCGCCGGATACACCGGCATCTCGTGATGGCCCTCATCGGGCTCGGCATGATCCCGTTCCTTCGCCCGGACATGCACATGGAGTTCCTGCTGGTCGCCTGGCTGGCGCTGCCGTTCACCTCGCCCCGGGTCAGGGTCACAGTCGCAGGCTGGTTCCGCCGCTAGCTACCTCAGGTCCATTTCCCTGTAGTCAGCTGCGGCAACCGCGTCGCAACGCGCACGATATGCCGGCGCGCTGCCGCTGTAGCGCGAGATGCGCCGCGTCTGCTTGCCCTCGACATTCGTGTTCACGCCGGTGAACCATGAGTTGACGTCGTTGGAGAGGAGGCCGGCCGACGCCTCGTGGACCGTCCTCATCCAGTCCTTCACGCCGTCGGGCCGGGCGTCGATGCGGGTCAGGCCACGGTCGCGCATGAAGCGCAGCAGGTCGGTCACCCATTCGACATTGTACTCGATGCTGCGCGGGATGTTGCCGAGGGCGGTATGCGGCCCGAGCAGCATCAGCATGTTGGGGAAGCCCTCCACCGACATGCCCACGAAGGTCTCTGCGCCCTCTGCCCACTTGTCCTTGAGCTTCTCGCCGCCGACGCCGCGGATGTCGATCCGGTCGAAGGCGCCCGTCAGGGCGTCGAAGCCCGTGGCGTAGATGATCATGTCGAAGTCGTAGTCGCGCGCGGCGGTGCGGATGCCGGTCGGCGTCACCCGCTCGATCGGCGTGGCGGTGAGATCGACCAGTTCGACATTGGGCTGATTGTAGACCTCGTAGTAGCGGGTCTCGAGCGGCACACGACGGGTGCCGAAGCCGTGATTCTTCGGAATGAGTTTCTCGGCGACCTCGGGATCTTTCACCCGGCTCCTGATCTTGCGCGCGACGAAGTCGGAAATCAGCGCGTTGGCATCCTTGTTGGTCAGGATGTCATTAAAGTTGCCGACCCAGATCCCGAACCCTGGCTCGCCGTAGAGCTTCTCGAAGAAGGCCTCGCGCTCTTCCGGCGTGACCTCGAACGTGCCGCGCGAATCGGCGGTGTGGAGGAAGCAGGCGAAGGTTTCCTGGCAGCGCCTGAAGATCTCCGGATAGTCGGCCCGGATGCGCGCCATCTCGGCAGCATCGATCCTGCGGTTGTGCAGCGGGGCGCACCAGTTGGGCGTGCGCTGGAAGACGGTCAGGTGCTTCGCGGTCTTGGCGACCTCCTGGATGGTCTGGACGCCGGTCGCGCCGGTACCGATGACCGCCACCCGCTTGCCCTCGAAACTCACCGACTCGTGCGGCCAGCGGGCGGTGTGGCAGCTCTGGCCTTTGAAACTGTCGACGCCTTCGATGCGCGGCATCGTGAAGGCCGACAGGGGGCCGATCGCGGTGATCAGGAAGCGCGCGCTGTGCTGGCTGCCATCCTCCAGGGTGACGCCCCAGCTGCGGCTTCCCTCCTGCCAGTGCGCGGACACGACCTTGCTGCGGAACTGAATGTCGCGGCGCAGGTCGAATTTGTCGGCGACATGGTTGAGGTAGCGCAGTGTCTCGGGTTGGGGCGAAAAGTGCTCGGTCCAATCCCATTCGTCCAGCAGCTCCTGCGAGAAGGAGTAGCCGTAGGAGTAGCTCTCCGAGTCGAAGCGTGCTCCGGGATAGCGGTTCCAGTACCAGGTTCCTCCCACGCCCGTTCCGGACTCGAAGACTCGGACTTTCAGACCGAGCTGGCGAAGCCTGTACAGTTGGAAGAGGCCGGACATGCCGGCGCCGATGATGATGGCGTCGAAATCGGGGAGCGGGTCGGAGCACATGGATTGACCCTAGCGGCGAGTGTGCCCGGCCTGCAACGCGTCAGCGCCGCACAGCGGCCCCGGTGCCTTGAACGCAACCGATTCGCACCGCTCCCGTTGCGGCACATCTACTGCAGGCAGAGGAGCCGCCATGTTCAAGTCTATCGTTCTCGCAATGCTGGTCGGCACCGTGGTCGCGGGCTGCTCGGTCCGCAGCGAGCGTGTCGTTGAGGTTCCGGCCTCGACGACGACCCAGCGCACGACGACCGTTTCGTCAGATCCCTATACCCCGACGACGACCACCACCACCACCTATACGACTCCCACCCGCTAGCCCTCGCGATCATGATGCGGCTCACCGGACGGCGGCGAGCCGCGTCTTCACTCTTTCCAGAAAGCGCTCCCGAGATCTCCGGCTCGAACGGTCCATGCCATAGTGGGCCAGCCAGAACGTGGATACCCGCCTCGCGCACATCGGCTGAAGGCCGCGCCTGAACACTTTTCGTCCGGGGTCGCCGGCGTACAGCCGGACGACCCACCAAGGTGTGCCGAATGTCGTTACGACGCCCAGCAGCCTGATGTTGTGGAGGTTCGGCACGAGGTGGTTGTCCGTGGCGTCGTACACGAAGGCCGTGCCCGGTCCCCAGACACGGTCGACATAGCCTTTCAGCATGGCGGGCATCGAAAACCACCAGTGCGGGAAGCAGAAAATGACGCCATCGACGCTGGTCAGCGTCTCGACGTAGCGTGCGACGGCCGAGTCGTCGTACCCGTTTCCCATGTAGGTCCGGCGCTCGGCTTCGGTCATCGCGGGTTGAAAGCCCTCGCGATAGAGGTCGGTCGCCACCACGTCGTGGCCCTTGTTCCGCAAAGTCTCCACGATCCCGCGGAAAAGCGCGTGATTGAAACTATCTTCGAGCGGATGGCAGTGAATGACCTGTATGCGCATGAGGACGGTCTCTCCGCCTACCGCACCGGACAGGTCCCGGCATAGTAGGCTTCGGCCGGACAGGAGGTGCGGCTGGAAAGCGTGCAAATGCCCTGCTCCGGGATTGCGCCCGGCGCCGAGACGACCGAATACCGTCCGCCTGTGATGGCGCAGTAACGCCCCGCCGACGTAGCGAATCCGGTCACGCGCAGGCCGGTCTTCGGGCACTCGCCCCGCAGCAGCGCCCATTCCTCGCACTGGTAGTTGTCCGCAAAGACGCAGACACCGAATTCGCCGCCGTTGGGCCGCCGCTCGATCGTCAGCTTGCCACCCTGCTGGGTGCAGTTGACGGATGCCGGATTCGCCAGCTGCGGCTGCGCCCCGGCACCTGCCGGCAAGAGCAGAATGAGTAGTGAAACCAGAATCCGGGACATGCAGGCCTCCTGCCCCACCGTATACGAAGCGGCGCATTGCGTCCGCCACCGGTCCGGGACCAGACTGCGAACGAATTCGACATGAGCGCGTCAACCTCCCCCTTGCCCGACGACGGCATCAAGCGCCTGCTACCCTGGCTGGTCGCCGTGGCGTTCTTCATGCAGTCGCTCGACACGACCATCCTGAACACTGCGGTTCCGGCCATCGCCCACGCCATGCAGGTGACGCCGCTCGACGTGAAATCGGTGCTGGCCAGCTATACGTTGAGCCTCGCCGTGTTCATTCCGGTGAGCGGCTGGATGGCGGACCGGTTCGGGACGCGCCGCGTCTTCGTGGCGGCGATCGCCGTCTTCTGCTTGGGATCGCTGCTCTGCGGCCTCTCGACCAGCCTCGAAATGCTGGTGGCCTACCGCGTCCTGCAGGGCGCGGGCGGCGCGATGATGATGCCGGTCGGCCGCATGACGCTCGCACGCACCTACGGCAAGGCCGATCTGGTGAAGGCCATGAGCTTCGTCGCCATCCCGAGCCTGATCGGCCCGATGATCGGGCCGGTGGCGGGAGGCGCCATCGTCCATTGGCTGCACTGGAGCGTCGTCTTCTTCGTCAACATCCCTGTCGGGATGGTGGGACTGTACTTCGTTGGCCGCTACCTGCCGGATTATCGCGAGGAAAAGACCCATCCGCTCGACCTGCTCGGCCTGATTCTGTTCGGGGGCGGCATCGCGCTCCTCTCGTATGTGCTGGAGGTTTTCGGCGACAACAAGCTCACTGGCCAGGAAGCGATCGTCCTGCTCGCGGTCGCGGCGGCACTGCTCGCGGGCTACGGCATCCGCGCCACGCTGACGGCGTTCCCGCTGCTCGATCTCGGCCTGTTCCGGATCCGCACGTTCCGGGCGGCCGTGAACGGCGGGTTCTTCACCCGCCTCGGCCTGGGCGGCATCCCGTTCCTGTTTCCCCTGCTCTACCAGATCGGGCTCGGCTTCTCGCCGATCCAGTCCGGCTTGCTGGTGCTGCCGCAGGCCATTGCCTCGATCGGGCTCAAGAGCTTCATGCCCGCTATTCTCGCCCGCTTCGGCTATCGCAACGTGCTCGTGTTCAACACGATCATCGTCGGGCTGCTCATCATGTCATTCGCGACCGTGGGAGCCGAAACACCGATCTGGCGCATCGTGCTTCAGGCCTTCGTCCTCGGCCTGTTCACATCGATGCAGTACACCAGCATGAACACACTGGTTTACGCCGACGTCTCCGGACGGCAGACCAGCGGCGCCAGTACGATCGCGTCAACCGGCCAGCAGCTGTCGATCAGCTTCGGCGTGGCCGGCGCCTCGCTGATCGCCGCAATGTTCGTACCGGCCGGGATGCACACCCATGCCGGGGCGATGATCTACGGTGTGCAGTGGGCGTTTTTCATCCTGGGCGTCATGACGATCGCTTCATCGATCGTGTTCATGGAACTGAAGGCCGATGATGGCGCCGACATCAGCAGGCGCGACACACCCGCCGATCACCCCCACGAGCACTAGTTCAGCCGCCAGATCGCGATGTTCAGGATCGTCGCGAAGGCGATCCACGCCAGATAGGGTACCAGTAGCATCGCCGCGAGACCGTCGATTCGCCGGAACAGGAGAGCCGTCGTGAGCACCAGCAGGTCGAGCACGAGGATCACGGCCACGGCCAGTCCCGGGTCACGCAGACCGAAGAAGGCCACGCTCCAACCCAGGTTGACCGCCAGTTGCAGGGCAAAGAAGGCCAGCGGGGCACGGGTAGTGTCGCGGTCGGCGGCGCGCCAGACCCGCCAGGCGGCGACGCCCATCATCACGAAGAGTGTTGTCCAGACCGGGCGGAAAACCCAGTTCGGCGGGTTGAAAGACGGCTTGTTCAGCGTCGGATACCAGTCCGTCAGGTTGGACACCGTCACGGCGCCGCCCAGCCCGCCGATGCCGAGGCAGATACCGACCAGCAGGACGAGAGCCAGCAGGTCCTTGGTGGTGCCGAGGTCAGGACGTTTTGCAATCATTAGAGGAGGCTCGCTCCGACGTTGATGGTGAGGGCGAGGATCGCCGTATTGAATACGAAGGAAACGATGCCGTGGACGAGTGTGACGCGCCGCATGGCGGGCGAAACCGTGCCGACATCCCCGGTTTGCGACGCACAGCCGATCACGAAGGCGTAGTAGAGAAAGTCCCGGTAGTCCGGCGGACGGTCGCCCGGGAACTCCAGGCCGCCCGGTCCGTCATCGTCCGGCCGGTAGTAGATGTTGGCATAGTGCAGGGTGAACACGAGGTGCGTGAACGTCCAAGAGAGGGCGACGGTTGCGCCCGTGAGCACCAGGGCGTGCCACATGGCACCGTTGGGCGTCTTGAGGATCGCAAGTTCCGAGAAGATCGTGGCAAAGCTCGCGCTGGCGCTGACGACGATCACCAGCAGGATCACCCAGTCCCCCTCGTCATAGTAGGCCGCGCGGGCATAGCAGGTCTCCACCGTCGACCGCGCGATCATGAACAGCGTCATCCCGATGTAGGCCAGGGCCGTCAGATCCCAGCCCAGCAGGGCGCGGGTGGCGAACCGTATGTCCTGCGGCAGCACGAGAAACAGGAGGAGACCTGCCGCCAGCGCGATCAGCAACCGCGTACGGGCGTGAACGAAGCGGCGGAAGGCGCTGGAGGTGACGGTCGACTCGGGCATGCGGTCTCCATACCGCACTTTGGCACCTCGGCGGCGTACGGCAATCGCTGTAAGGTCCCGGAATGTTGTTCGACGCCATGGATCTGGCCGCCACCTTCGTGTTCGCCATCAGCGGTGCCACGCGGGGCGTGCGCAAGCAGCTGGACCTGTTCGGGGTGCTGGTCGTCGCCTGGCTGGCCGGTGTCGCCGGCGGGCTGGCGCGCGACCTGCTGATCGGGGCCGTGCCGCCGGCGGCCATCGTGGACTGGCGCTATCTCGCGGCAACGGCGGCGGCGGGCGTGCTGGGCTTCTTCGCATCGGACGCGATCGACCGGTTGCGGACACCGGTTCTCCTGTTCGACGCCGCGGGCCTCTGCCTGTTCGCCGTCACCGGCACCGAGAAGGCCCTGCTCTACGGTCTCAACCCCCTGATGGCCGCGATGCTGGGTACGGTGACCTGCATCGGCGGCGGAGTGGCGCGGGACCTGCTCACGCTCCAGGTCCCGACCGTCCTGCGCTCCGAACTCTATGCAGTGGCGGCCCTTGCCGGTGCGGGTACGGTTGCCCTTGGCTATTGGGTTGGCTGGCCCCTGCTCCCGACGGCCCTTGCCGGCGCAGGCATCTGCCTGTTCCTCCGGCTGATGTCGATCTACCGGGGGTGGCGCATGCCCGTCGCGGTCACCCGACACAAGTTTCACCCGGAAACCGATTAAATTTCTGCCTTCTTCTCGCCAGAATGCCCGCCGCGCCCTTGCCGGTGAAGTGCCTGGACGCTAAACACACGGCCGTCATTTTGTCGCAAGCGGCGTGGGGGAAAAAGCAGCATGGCGACGAAGAAGAAGGTCAAGTCAACTGAAACTGCGACCGCAACAAAGGCCGCCAAGAAGTTGACTCCAAAGGCGAATTCGGACCGCGCCAGCGGTACGCCGGAAGCGCGCGACACCGCCCGGCTCCTGCTCGAGATCGAGGCCATCCACTGCCGGCCGGAGAATCCGTACATCTTCACGTCGGGACGGGCGAGCCCGGTCTATATCGACTGCCGCAAGATCATTTCCTTCCCGGAGGCGCGGGCCAAGATCATGGCCCATGCTCACAAGGCGATCGACAAGGCGATCGGCTGGAACAAGATCGACGTGGTGGCCGGCGGCGAGACCGCGGGCATTCCCTTTGCCGCCTTCCTGGCCGCACTCTCCAAGAAGCCGATGATCTACGTGCGCAAGCAGCCCAAGGGCTTCGGGCGCATGGCGCAAATCGAAGGCGAACTGAAGCCCGGCAAGCGGGTCCTGCTGGTCGAGGACCTGGCCACCGACGGCGGCAGCAAGCTGGTCTTCATCGAGGCGCTGAAGAAGGCCGAGGCCAAGGTCACGGACTGCTTCGTGGTCTTCCACTACGGCATCTTCCCCCAGAGCATCGAGATGCTGGCCGCGGCCGGCGTGAAGCTGCACGCCCTAGCCACCTGGTGGGACGCGCTGGAAGCGGCAGAAAAGCACAAATACTTCAACGAGGCCGGCCTGACCGAGACCCGCGCCTTCCTTGAGGCGCCGGAGAAGTGGTCGGCCAGCCACGGCGGCCGCGCGCCGTCGCGCGCGCTGGGCCGCTAGCCGGCTCTTTGCTACGGTGCGGCGGACATGATCCGCCGCCTCCTTCCGATCTTCCTCGCGTTCGCCGGCCTCATTCCGCCCGCCGCCGTCACGGCCCAGGCCAAGGACGAACTCGTCGTGGCCATGACGCAGATGCCGGGCACCTGGAACCCGATCATCAGTTCCATGCTGGCCAAGTCGCTGATCGCCAACATGACGGCGCGGCCGGTGACGGCCTATGACGCCGACTGGAAACTCGTCTGTCTGGTCTGCACGGAATTGCCCACGATCGAGAACGGCAAGGCCCGGGTGATCGATCTTGCCGATGGCAAGAAAGGCATGGAAATCGACGTCGAGCTGCGCGACATGCGCTGGGGCGATGGTACGCCGGTATCGGCAAAGGACGTGGCTTTCACCCTTGAAGTCGGCCAGCACCCGCTCTCCGGGGTCGCTTCTTCAGAGGGTTACAAGCGGATCATCAAGCTCGACGTGAAGGACGACCGTCGCTTCACCATGACGATCGACCGCGTCACCTTCGACTACAACAGTATCGGTCTGCAGCTGCTGCCGGCGCATATCGAGAAGCCGATCTTCGACGCCAACCCGGCCGAGTATCGCAACAGGACCGCGTACGATACGCAGTCCACCAACCCCGGCCTCGCCTTCGGCCCCTTCCGACTGACCGAGATCGTTCCCGGCAGCCGCGTCGTTCTCGAGCAGAACCCGACCTGGACGGGCGAGAAGCCGCGTTTCAAGCGCATCACGGTGCGCATCATCGAGAACACGGCGGCGCTGGAGGCCAATCTCCTGTCCGGCAGCGTCGATTACGTGCTGGGCGAGCTCGGCCTGTCGCTCGATCAGGCCATCGCTTTCGAGAAGCGCCACAAGGAAAGGTACAATGTCGTCTACAAGCCGGCGCTGATCTGGGAACATATCGACGTCAACCTCGACAACAAGCTGCTGGCCGACCGGCGGGTGCGTCAGGCAATGCTGCTGGCCATCGACCGCAAGGCCATCTCGGAGAAGCTGTTCGAGGGCAAGCAGCCGATCGCCCATGGCGGGATCAGTGAACTCGACCCGATGTTCAGCCCGGCGGCCCGACAGTATGGCTACGACCCGGGGGCCGCGCGCAAGCTGCTGGACGACGCGGGATTCTCCACCTTCCGCAACAATGTCCGCCACAACGCAGCCGGCGAGAAGCTGTCGATCGAATTGGGCACCACAGCGGGCAATCGGGTGCGCGAGCTGGTGGCACAGGTCATCCAGAGCCAACTCCGTCAGGTCGGTATCGAGGTCCGCCTCAAGGCCGAGCCGCCTCGCATCTTCTTCGACGCGATGGGCAAGCGGACCTATACCGGACTGGGCATGTATGCCTGGGTGCAGCGGCCGGAAGGCGTGCCGCGCTCGTCGCTCCATTCAAAGGAAATCCCGTCGGCAGCCAACGGATGGAGCGGCCAGAACTATCCCGGCTATGCCAATCCCGAAATGGACAAGGCGCTGGACGCCGCCGAGCGAGAACTTGACGTTGTCAAACGACGTACCCTGTTCGCCGAAATTCAGAAGCTGGCGGCCGACGACCTCCCGTCGCTACCGCTGTTCTTCCGCGTCGATCCCTTCGTGATTCCCAAGCCGCTCAAGGGCGTGACGCCGACCGGCACGCTCAACAGCTCGACCCTTTGGGTCGAACAGTGGCGCTGGGAGACGCAGTGAGCCGTTACTTCGTCGCGCGCGCCGTCCAGACTGCTGTCACGCTCCTGCTGATGAGCCTGGTGGTCTATCTGCTGATCGGCCTGATGCCGGGCGATCCGATCGACATGATGATTTCGGGCGACCCGACCATGACCAGCCAGGATGCGGCCCGCCTGCGGGCGGCCTATGGGCTCGACAAGCCGCTGTTGGAGCGATACCTCGCCTGGCTGCTGGAGGCCGTGCAGGGCAATTTCGGCTACTCACGATCCTTCGGGCAGCCGGTGCTGACGGTCCTGTGGCCCCGTCTCCTGAACACCCTGCTGCTCGCCGGCATCGCCTTCGTTCTCTCGGTGGCGATCGCCCTGCCGCTCGGCATGTGGGCCGCCGCCCATTCGCGCAGTCGGGCCGACTATCTGATCAATCTCCTCTGCTTCGGCGGGATCTCCGCCCCGCCCTTCTGGCTGGCGCTGCTGCTGATCACCCTGTTCGCCGTGAAGCTCGGCTGGCTGCCGGCCGGCGGTATGGCGGATATCCGGCCCGGCACGCCATGGAGCAAGGCCCTGGCCGAGCAACTGCGGCACCTGGCCTTGCCGGTGCTGACACTGACCCTCGTCCAACTGGGCGGCTACACCCGGTTCATGCGCGGCGCGATGATCGAGGCGCTGCGCCAGGACTATGTGCGGACGGCCCGGGCCAAGGGCGCATCCGAGCGCATCGTCCTGTGGCGCCACGCCTTCGCCAATGCGCTTTCCCCGGTGCTGACGATCCTCGCCCTCTCCTTCGGCGGCCTGGTCTCGGGCGCGCTGATCACCGAGACCATGTTCGCCTGGCCCGGCATGGGCAAGGCGATCTACCAGGCGATTCTCGAGAACGACTACAATCTGGCGCTCGTCGGCCTGCTGGTGGCGACGGCCGCCACCATCGGCGGCAACCTTCTGGCAGACCTCGCCTACGCTTGGGTCGACCCGCGCGTCTCGCTGGCGGACGCCCGATCATGACGGCGGCCGCGCTCCAGCCGACGGCCTGGCGCCGCATGCTGCGCCACCGGCTGGCCTGGATCTCCCTCGCCTTTCTCTCGCTCATGCTCGTGCTGGCGCTCGCCGCGCCCCTGATCGCCGACCTGCGCGGCATCGATCCGACAGAGACCGATCTCTTCCGCCGCTTCGAAGGACCTTCGGCCGAGCACTGGCTGGGCACCGACGATCTCGGACGCGATCTCTTCCAGCGGCTGCTCGACGGCGGCCGGGTGTCGCTGCTGGTCGGCATTTCCGGCGCCGTCCTGTCAGCGATCCTGGGCGCCGTCATCGGCGTCCTGGCGGGCTATCTCGGCGGCCGCCTCGACGCGTTGCTGATGCGGCTGACCGACGGCGTCATCTCCCTTCCGCTGCTGCCGCTGCTGATCGTGCTGGCCGCCGTCGATCCGCGGAAGCTGGGCGTGCCGGCGGAGATCGCCCAGTCGGAGATGTTCTCGCTCTATCGTATCGTGGTGATCGTGGCCCTGACCGGCTGGACGACCGTCGCGCGTCTGGTGCGCGCCGAGACGCTGTCGCTCAAGGCCCGGGACTTCACCCGCGCCGCCGTGGCGCTGGGCGCGCGGCCCGGCCGCATCATGTTCCGCCACATCCTGCCCAACACCGCCGGCACGCTCGTCGTCGCAACCACCATGTCGGTCGGCACGCTGATCCTGTTCGAATCGACCCTGTCCTTCCTCGGCCTCGGCATCCAGCCGCCGGCCGCGAGCTGGGGCAACATGCTGACAGGCGCCCAGGAGCTGCTGCAGGAGGCCCCCGTGCTGGCCCTGTGGCCGGGCCTGCTGATCTTCCTGACCGTCATCGCCTTCAACTTCCTGGGCGACGGACTGCAGGATGCCCTAGATCCAAGAAGCGAGAGACGCTGATGACCGACGCAACGCTCAAGTCCACCGAATTCACTGCGATGAGCCGGCTCACGCCAGACATCGATCTCAACGCCGAGGGCAAGGCGACAGGCTTCGTGCGCGTGCCGCACTCGGTGCACCGGTCGGCTTATGGCTGGATCCCGATCCCGATCGTGCGCATCAAGAACGGCGAGGGCCCTGACGTGCTGATGCAGGCCGGCAACCACGGCGACGAGTGGGAAGGCCAGATCGGCCTCGGCAATCTGATCCGCAGCCTCGAACCGAAGGACATCAGGGGCCGCCTGGTGATCCTGCCGTCGGCCAACTTCCCGGCGGCCATGGAGGGCCGCCGCACCTCCCCCATCGACGAAGGCAACCTCAACCGCTCCTTCCCCGGCGATCCCGAGGGAACGATCACGCAGCAGATCGCCTACTGGATCGAGCATGCGCTGCTGCCGGGCTTCGACTACGCCTTCGACTTCCACTCCGGCGGCAGTTCGCTCGCCTACATCCCAAGCGCGCTGGCGCCGCGCCACCAGGACGCCGCGCGCATGGAGAAGGTCATGGGCCTGCTGAAGGCTTTCGGCGCCCCGGTCAGCTACATCTCGGCCGCACCGCAGGGCGGCGGCCGCACCTTCACCTCGGCCTCCTACCGCCAGGGCGTGGTCGGCATGGGAACCGAACTCGGCGGCGGCGGACTCGTCACGCCGGGCTCGCTCAAGGTCGCCGAGGACGGCATGCGCCGCGTGCTGGCCCATGTCGGCCTGCTGCAGGGCGCCGTCCCCGCACCGACGAAGACCCGCTTCACCGAGATCGGCGGCGACGACTACTACGTCTATGCGACCGACGGCGGCCTGTTCGAGCCCCTGGTCGAACTCGGCGACGAAGTGACCGCCGACCAGCCGGCCGGTCGCATCCACTTCCACCACACGCCGTGGCGCGAGCCCGAACTGGTGCGCTTCAAGCGCGCCGGCCTCGTCCTCTGCAAGCGCGTCCCCGCCCGCTGCGAACGCGGCGACTGCCTGTTCCATCTCGCGACGGATCTGGCGGTTTAGCCTTCATTGGAGCGCACCACTCCAGTGGCGCTCATGAATCTGATGCGCCACTGGAGTGGCGCGCTCCACTGCTACGCCGTGCGACAACTCTTGCAGGAGAGCTTCGGCGCCGTCCGCCGCCCGTCCTTGCGCGGTCGGACTTCGGCATGGCCGCAGACGTTGCAGCCGTCGATCTCGAAGTCGATCCAGTGGGTGGGGTCGCCGCAGGCCTCGCAGGGCAGGCCGCGACGTGACTGAATGCGGCCGAAGCCTGGCGCGTGGCATTTCGGGCAAAGGCACTGCAGGCGCTTCGCAAGCTGCCAGCCCGCCGCGCGCAGCACCTTCATGCGGGTCGGATTGCGATGCGCGCGCATGTCCGAATAGAGGACCGCCAGCCCTTCCGTGGAGCGCTCGGCCTCGCGGTCCATGGTCGCGATCACTTCTTCCTCGGTGGCGAGGCCCTTGACCGGATGATCCATGTCGCTGCTGCAGGCGACGAACACGCCGTAGCGCGGGAACCCCATGGCCCGCAGCACCGCGAGGCGCGCGGGATCGCCGGCGCGGAAGCGCGACAGCCGCCAGCTCGTGTGATGCGTCGGAAAGGTGTCGATCAGCCGGATGCCGCGATTGCGGTCGATGAAGGCCAGGATCTCGACGCCGCTCGGGATCAGCGGCACCCGGTCGATCGGCCCGTAACTGCCCTCGCTCGCCACTGCGCAATCGACGTCCATCGTCCGGAAGGCCAGTTCGGCCTTGAGCAGAGATGTCTCGACCAGCGCGTCGGGACGCGGCACCTCACCGGAGAAGGTGCCGAGCGTGTCGGTGTCGAGTTCGGGTACGGCCACGACGTCCGCGCCGAGCACGCGCCGGAAGGCGGGCCCCAGCGCCCGCTCCTTCTCGTGCATCGTCGCCAGCCCGATACGGGCATTGGCGTAGGGGTGCAGACCTGACACGACCGCGTCGCGGGTTGAGAGAGCTTCGGCTTTACTCCGCCGCCTGCGGCATCGCCTGACGCGCGAGCTGCTGCTCGACCAGGGTCGCCCAATAGGAGGCGCCGAGCGGCAGGATCTCGTCGTTGAAGTCGTAGCCCGGGTTGTGGACCATGCAGCTTCCGGCGCCGTCGCCATTGCCGATCCAGATGTAGCAGCCGGGCCTGGCGAGCAGCATCCAGGCGAAGTCCTCCGAGCCCATCGCCGGCGTCGGGTTACGATTGACGTTCTCCAGGCCAACCAGAGCGGCGGCGGCATGGGCCGCGAACTCGGTCTCCTGCGTGCTGTTCACCGTCGCGGGATAGCGCTTCTCGTAGCGCCACTTCACGACCTCGGCGCCGAAGCCCGCGGCCACGTTGCGCGAGATCTTCTCGATGTTCTTCTCGATCAGGTCCTGCACCGGCTTCTTGAAGGTGCGAACCGTGCCGCGCAGCACGCATTCCTGCGGGATCACGTTCCAGGCGTCACCGGCATGGATCTGCGTCGTCGACACGACCGCTGTGTCCATGGGATCGACGTTGCGCGCCACGATCGACTGCAAGGCCGTCACGATGTGCGCGCCGACGACCACCGGATCGATCGTGTGCTGCGGCATGGCACCGTGGCCGCCGACGCCCTTCAGCACCACCTCGAAGATGTCGTAGGCGGCCATCATCGGGCCGGGACGCACGGCGAACTTGCCGACCGGGATGCCCGGGATGTTGTGCATGCCGTAAACGCCCTCGACCGGGAACTTCTCGAACAGCCCCTCCTCCACCATCACGCGCCCGCCACCCTCGTTCTCCTCGGCCGGCTGGAAGATGAAGTAGACCGTGCCGTCGAAGTTCTTGGTCTCGGCGAGATACTTGGCCGCGCCCAGCAGCATCACTGTGTGGCCGTCATGGCCGCAGGCGTGCATCTTGCCGGGGATCGTCGACTTGTGATCGAACTGGTTGGTCTCGTGGACGTCGAGCGCATCCATGTCGGCGCGCAGGCCGATCGCGCGGTTGGACGTGCCCGCGCGCAGCACGCCCACGACGCCGGTCTTGGCCAGGCCGCGATGGACCTCGAGCCCGAAGCTCTTCAGCTTCTCGGCGACCACGTCTGCGGTCCGCACTTCCTCGAAGGCCGTTTCCGGATGGCTGTGAATGTCATGACGCCACGCGGTCATGTCCTTGTGGAACGAGGCAATGCGGTTGATGACCGGCATCCTGAAATCTCCGTTGAAAATGTTGCGCCGGATCGTAAGCGAGCCCCGCCCCAGATCAAGCCCGCTCGGCCTTCGTCGATGCACATCAGGCCTGACATGGAACGGGCTCCCGACGCGTCAGGTATTGAGCGCGTAGCTCCGGTCCTCGATCGGCAGCCGGCCCTCCTCGATCGCGTGGCAGGCCACGGTGCCGCCCTCGATCGGCAGCGCCTTGGGCCGCTCGGCCTTGCAGCGGTCGTTGGCGAACGGGCAGCGCGGATGGAAGGTGCAGCCCGAGGGCGGGTTGATCGGGCTCGGGACCTCGCCGCCGACCGGGCTGCGTTGGCGGCCGGTCATGTCGAGGTCGGGGATCGTGTCGAGCAGCATCCGCGTATAGGGGTGCTTCGGCCGCCGGAACAGCGTGTCGGTCGGCGCCACTTCGACCAGCCGGCCGAGGTACATCACGCCCACCCGCGTGGAGATATGATAGACGACCGCGAGATTGTGGCTGATGAACAGGTACGTGAGCTGCAGGCGGCGCTGCAGGTCGACCATCAGGTTCAGGATCTGCGCCTGCACCGAGACGTCGAGCGCCGAGGTCGGCTCGTCGCACACCAGGAACTCCGGCTCGCTGGCGAGGGCGCGCGCGATCGAGATGCGCTGGCGCTGGCCACCCGAGAATTCGTGCGGATACTTGCGACCGTCGGCCGGGTTCAGCTTCACTTGGCGCAACAGCGCCGCGACCCGGGCCTCGAGGTCGGCCTTGCCGGTCGAAAGACCGAAGGCTCGGATCGGCTCGGCGATGATGTCGAACACCCGCCAGCGCGGATTGAGGCTGGCAAACGGGTCCTGGAAGATCATCTGCATGCGCCGGCGCAGCGCGGCCATGTCGGACCGGCTGTGGCGGCCCGACATGTCGTTGCCATCGAACTCTATGCGGCCAGCCGTGGGCGGATAAAGGCCGACGACGAGACGGGCGACAGTCGACTTGCCGCAGCCCGACTCGCCCACCAGCGAGAAGGTCTCGCCCTTGGCGATCTCGATGTCGATTCCGTCGACCGCCTGCACGACCTGGCGCGGGCGGCCCTCGAGCTTGCGCACCAGCCAGGGCGCGGAGACATCGAAGTGGCGCTTGAGCCCTTCGATGCGAACGAAATCGGTGCCGCCGTCAGGCATCGACCGTCTCCTTCGCAATGGACGCGCCGACGCCGCCACTGTCGTGCAGCCAGCAGGCCGCCCGCGTGGCGCCGGCCGGCATCAGGTCAGGCCGCTCGACCAGGCAGCGCTGACCCTTGACGGTGCAGCGCGGATTGAAGGCACAGCCTCGCGGGATCTCCGTGAGACGCGGCATGGCGCCATCGATCTGCGCCAGCCGCTCGGTGCGCACGCCGAGGCTGGGGATCGAGCCCATGAGGCCCTTGGTGTAGGGATGCTTGGCGTGCTTCACGACCTCGCGGACCGGGCCGATCTCGGCCACCCGGCCGGCATACATCACGGCGACCCGGTCGGCGGTCTCGGCGATCACGCCCATGTCGTGGGTCACCAGCATCACCGCCGTGCCGTGTTCGCGGCACAGCCGCTTCAGCAGCGCGATGATCTGCGCCTGGATGGAGACGTCGAGCGCGGTGGTCGGCTCGTCGGCCACGATGAGGCGCGGGCCGGCGCACAGGGCCAGGGCGATCACGACCCTCTGGCGCATGCCGCCGGAAAACTGGTGCGGGTAGTGCTCGATGCGCATCTCGGCGCCGGGAATGCCCACTTCCTTCAGAAGTTCGATCGCTCGCGCCTTGGCCTGGCCGGCCGAGAGCGGCAGATGGGTCTGGATCGTTTCGACGAGCTGGCGGCCCACCGAATAGAGCGGATTGAGGCTGGTCAGCGGGTCCTGGAAGATCGCGCCGATCCGCGCGCCGCGGATCTTGCGCATCTCCTCGTAGGGCAGATTGTCGATCCGCCGCCCCTCGAGGCGGATCTCGCCGCCGGCAACGCGGCCCGGCGGCTCCAGCAGCCCGATGATGGCGTTGCCGGTCAGCGACTTGCCGGCACCGGACTCGCCCACCACGCCCAGCACTTCGCCGGGCGCGATGTCGAAGGAGACGTCGTCGACGGCCAGCAAGGTGCCCCGGCGTGTCGGAAACTCGATCCGCAGGTTGCGGACTTCGAGGAGCGGCTGGTCGTTCGATGCGGCGGCCATCGGTCGTGACTATCGCAGTTTCGGGTTGAGGGCGTCGCGCAGCCAGTCGCCCAGCAGGTTGACGGCCAGCACCAGCGCCGCGAGCGTGATCCCCGGAAAGACCGTGATCCACCAGTCGCCGGACTGCAGCACCTCGTTGCCGAGCCGGATCAGCGTGCCGAGCGAGGGTTCGGTGGACGGCAGACCGACGCCGAGAAACGACAGGGTCGCCTCGGTGATGATGGCGAGACCGAGGTTGAGGGTGGCGATCACCAGCACCGGCCCGGTGACGTTGGGCAGGACGTGACGCACCATGATCAGCAGCGGCGACAGGCCGATCACCCGCGCCGCCTGCACATATTCCTTGTTCTTCTCGACCATCACCGAGCCGCGCACGGTGCGCGCATAGCTCACCCAGAAGGAAAGACCGATCGCGCCGACGACGACGAAGATGGCGATCTCGTCGTGGCGCTTCACGGAGATCAGGCCCCGCACCACGCCGTCGATCAGAAGCGCCACGAGGATGGCCGGGAACGTGAGCTGGACGTCGGCCACGCGCATGATCACGGCGTCGATCGCGCCGCCGAAGTAGCCGCTGACCAGGCCGAGCGATATGCCGATCACCATCGCCACCGCAACGGCGGCGAGACTGACGATCAGGGAAAGGCGGGTGCCATACATGATCGAGGACAGCACATCGCGCCCCTGGTCGTCCGTTCCGAGCGGGAAGGCCCAGTCCCCGTCGGGCGATATCAGGACGGGCGGCTTCAGCCCGTCGCTGAGGCTGAGCGTGGCCGGATCGAACGGCGTGTGAGGCGCCAGGACCGGCGACAGGAAGGCCAGGGCGATGATCAGGAAGGTGGCGACCGCCGCCGCCACCGTCATGGGCGAGGACTTGAAACTCCACCAGATGTCGCTGTCGGACGCTCGGTGAAGCCAGCCCGACAGGCCGGATTTCGCTGCCGTCGCCATATCAGTGTCCCGCCACGCGCGCGCCGCCACCCTGGCTGCGCAGGCGAGGATCGACGGCGAAATAGAGAAGGTCGACGATGAGATTCACCAGGACGAAGAACAATCCGATCAGCAGCAGGTAGGCCGCCATCACCGGAATGTCGGAGAACTGCACCGACTGGATGAAGAGCTGGCCGACGCCCGGCCACGCGAACACCGTCTCCGTGACGACGGCGAAGGCGATCAGGCTGCCGAGCTGAAGACCGGCGACGGTGATCACCGGGACCAGCGTGTTCTTGAGCGCGTGGCCGAAGTTGATCGCCCGGTTGGTCAGGCCGCGCGCGCGCGCGAACTTGATGTATTCGGTGCGCATCACTTCCAGCATCTCCGAGCGCACAAGGCGCATGATGAGGGTGAGCTGGAACAGGCCGAGCGTGATGGACGGCAGGATCAGCGCCTTGAGGCCCGAGACGGTGAGGAAATTGGTGACCCACCAGCCGACCTTCACGGTGTCGCCGCGACCGAATGACGGCAGCCAGTGCAGCATCACGGCGAACACCAGGATCAGGAGAATGCCGATCAGGAAGGTGGGCAGCGAAATGCCGATCAGGGAAATCGCCTGCAGCAGCCGGCTCGACCAGTGCCTGGGGTAGAGGCCGGTATAGACTCCCATCGGCACGCCGATGAACAGCACGAACACGGCGGCGCAGAAGGAAAGCTCGAGGGTCGCCGGGACGCGCTCCAGGATGAGGCGGCCGACCGGCTCCGACGTGCGATAGGACAGCCCGAAATTGCCGCGCGCCGCATTGGCGATGAAATGGAAGAACTGCACCGGCGCCGGATCGTTGAGGCCGAGCTTCTCGCGCAGCGCGTCGCGCTCCTCCATCGTGGTGTCCTGGCCGACCATCGCGTTGACCGGATCGCCGACGTAACGGAACAGCGAAAACGCAACCAGACCGACCGCAAGCAGTACGGCGCCCGATTGCAGGATACGTCGGAGAATGAAGGCGAGCATCTGTTGGCGTGATCCGGTGGCAGGCCTAGCAGGAAAGGCACCAAAACGGAACCGGCCCCGGGTGCAGGTCCTGCAACCGGGGCCGATTGAGTTTACGACCGCGCGGCTACTTCACGGTGACGAAGCGCAGCGGGAAGCTGTTGTCGGCGGGCTGCACCAGGTCGACGTTCTTGCGCGTCGCCCACACCACCGCCTGCTGATGCAGGGGCACGTAGGCGAAATCGTCGACGTAGAGCTTGGTCGCGTCCTTGATCATGGCATCGCGCTTGGCCTTGTCGGTCTCCTGCTCCATCGCGTCGGCCAGCTTGTCGAGCGCGGGGTTGGAATAGCCGCCGGCGTTGAACTGGCCCTTCTTCGTCGTCTTGTTGGGCGTCTGGATCAGCGCCTCGAAGACATTGTGAACGTCGTAGGTCTGCGCCGGCGACCAGCCCAGCATGTAGAAGCTGGTGTCGCCGGGCGACAGGTCGGCTTTGCGCAGGATCTTGGCAAAGTAGAGGTTACGAGTCTGGGCCCGCAGGTTCACCTTGACCCCGATCTTGGCCAGCATGGCGACCACCGCCTGGCAGATCTTCTCGTCGTTGACGTAGCGGTCGTTGGGGCAGTCCATCCCGACTTCGAAGCCGTTGGGATAGCCCGCGTCGGCCAGCATCTTCTTGGCCTCTTCCGGCTTCAGAAGGGCGGGCCGCTTGTCGAGATCCTTCATGTAGCCGTTGATGCCCGGCGCCACCATCAGGTTGGTCGGGAAAGACTGGCCGCGCATCACGGTGCGCTTGATCGCGTCGACGTCGATCGAGCGATGGATGGCCTCGCGGACCTTCTTGTCCTTGAACGGATTCTTGCCCTTGACGTTCGACTCGAGCAGCTCCGGGCGCTCCTGGTCGAAACCGAGGAAGACGACGCGGGTCTCGGGGCCTTCCAGAACCTTGATGTTGGCGTCACGCTTGAGGCTCTCGGTGTCGGCCGGCGGCACCTCGTAGGTCATGTCGATGTCGCCCGCCTTGAGCGCGGCGACACGGGTCGCGGGGTTGGCGACCGGCGTGAAGGTAACCTCGGTGAGATTGTGGACCGGCTTGTCCCACCAGTTCGGATTGGCCACGAGGATGGTCTTCTCGCCGGCCCGGCGCTCCTTGAGCATGAACGGGCCGGTCCCCATGGCATTGCGGGTGGCGAAGTTCTCCTCGTTCTTGGTCATGTCGGCCGAATTGACCGCATTGTTCTTCTCGGCCCACGCCTTGGACATCATGCCGAGCGCCGCCCATTTGTCGGCCAGCAGCGGATCGGGATACTTGGTCGTCACCTCGACGCGCAGGTCGCCGACCTTCTTGATCTCCTTCACGGACACGAAGTTGCTGCCCATGTTCGAGCCCGGGCCGTTGGCGCGATTGAGCGAAAAGACGACGTCGTCGGCGGTGAGCGGCGTGCCGTCGTGGAACTTCACCCCCGGGCGGATGTCGAAGAACCATGTCGTGGGGTCGGTCTGGCCCCACTTCGTCGCCAGCGCCGGCTCGAGCTTCAGGTCCTTGTCGCGGCGGATCAGCGGATCATAGATGTTCGAATTGAAGGTCAGGAGAAACGTCTCCTGGCGGGCGTAGGGATCCATCGAGCTGACGTCGCCCGAATTGGCCCACTTGAACGTCTTGGCGTCGGCAGACGGCGCGAAGCCGAAACCGGCGCAGGCGAGCGCCGCCAGCGCCACTGAATGCCGCAGTGAAAAGTGCATGAATCAACCCCTTGGATGGTCCCCGTTCGCGTGCGCAGAAGGCCCCCCGGCCGCCGTCCCTGCGCATGCAGATGATTCACACAAATTGCACCGCGGCCTGGAGGCCGTCAATTGCACAAAAAATTTGCATGGACAGGCACAGTGTACTTCGGGCTCGGGCGGGCTATCGTGCTCGCTTCCATAGTCCAGGGGTAATGGCATGAACGACGTCTCTCGCAGCTTCCGCGGCAATTCCAACGCCTCGCGGGACATCGCGCACCATCTCCACCCCTACACCAACTTCAAGAAGCACGAGCAGACGGGCCCCCTGACCATCGTGCGCGGCCGCGGCGTCTACGTCATGGACGACGACGGCAAGGAATACATCGAGGGCATGGCCGGCCTCTGGTCGGCGGCACTGGGCTTCAGCAACGAGCGCCTCGCGACCGTCGCCTACGAGCAGATGAAGCAACTGCCCTTCTACCACGCCTTCAACCAGCGCTCCCACGAGCCCGCGATCAACCTCGCGGAGAAGTTGAAGTCGATGGCGCCGGTCGAGATGTCGAAGGTGTTCTTCGCCAACTCCGGCTCCGAGGCCAACGACACCGTCGTGAAGATGGTGTGGTACATGAACAACGCCCTGGGCCGTCCGCAGAAAAAGAAGATCGTCTCGCGCATCAAGGGCTATCACGGCGTCACCGTGGCCTCGGCGAGCCTGACCGGCCTGCCGACCAACCATCGCTCGTTCGACCTGCCGATCCAAGGCGTGCTGCACACGTCCTGCCCGCACTTCTACCGCTTCGGCGTCGAGGGCGAGACCGAGGAGCAGTTCGCGACCCGCTGCGCCGAGGAACTCGAGGCCCTCATCATCAAGGAAGGCGGCGCCGACCAGGTTGCCGCGATGATTTGCGAACCGGTGATGGGCGCCGGCGGTGTGATCGTCCCGCCCAAGGGCTACTACGAGAAGATCCAGGCAGTCTGCACCAAGTACGACATGCTGTTCGTCGCCGACGAGGTGATCTGCGGCTTCGGGCGCACCGGCAACGTCTGGGGCTCCCAGACCATGAACATCAAGCCGGACATCCTGACCTGCGCCAAGGCGCTGTCGGCATCGTTCCTGCCGATCTCGGCCGTGATGGTGAGCGAGAAGGTCTACCAGGCGCTGATGAGCGAGAGCGACAAGATCGGCACCTGGGGCCACGGCTTCACCTACTCCGGCCACCCGGTTGCCGCCGCCGTCGCGCTCGAGGCGCAAAAGATCTACGATGAGACCGATCTGTTCGGCCATGCCCGGCGCATGAGCCCGATCTTCCACAAGCACATCCAGTCTTTTGCCGATCATCCGCTGGTCGGCGAGGCGATGAGCGTCGGCATGATGGGTGCCCTCGAGATCGTCGCCGACAAGAAGACCAAGGCGCCGTTCGACCTCGTGGCCGTCGGTGCGGGCCTGCGCGTCTACAACCACGCCGTGACGCGCGGCCTGTTCATCCGCAACATGGGCGACCGTGTCGCCATTTGCCCGCCGCTGGTCATCAACGAGACCGAGCTCGGCGACCTGTTCGGCCGTCTGCGCCAGGCCTTCGACGCCGCCCTCGCCGACCTCACGGCGGAAGGCCTGTTCAAGGGCTGATCGTGGGCGCCGGTTCCGAAGGCGGCGACGCGACGGCTTTTCGCACGCCGCCCTTCGGCACGGGCCAGCGCATCCGCACGCGCGCGATCTGGGCGGTGTCCCTGTTCACCGCCGCGATCCCGCCGGCCGTGGTGGGCCTCGGCATCGCGACCGCCACCGACGACCAGGTGAACGTCGCGATGCCCCTCGCCCTGATCTTCTGGGCGCTGGGCTTCCTGTTTGCTCTGTGGGCCGCCGTCCCGACGTTGCGCCACTGGGACGGGCTGCCGCCGCAGACGCGCTGGCTGGGCTCTCTGCCTCTCCTCTCGGTCTCGCTCTTTCTCAGTCTCGGGCTCCTCGTTCCGCTCCTGCGCTGACGGTCGGTGCGAACCGTTCTCGTTTGACACACGTCAACGCGACCAATTGCGGCTGCGGACAAAAAGCGCCTTGCGCCTCGAGTGAGCGCGGGGGAGACACCTGCCCATGGACTACGAAGCCTTCTTCCACGGCCATTTGGACCGTCTTCGCGACGAAGGACGCTATCGCGTCTTCGCCGAACTTGAGCGCATCGTCGGTGCCTTCCCCCGTGCCCGCCTCCATCGCGAGGGCTGCTCCCCGCGCGACGTCACGGTGTGGTGCAGCAACGACTATCTCGCCATGGGCCAGCATCCGGCCGTTGTCGAAGCCATGCAGGCAGCGATCGGCGCCCAGGGTTCGGGCGCCGGCGGAACGCGCAACATCTCCGGCACCAATACGCTGCATGCGGCGCTGGAGCGCGAGCTTGCCGCGCTTCATGGCAAGGAAGCCGCGCTCGTCTTCACCTCGGGCTACGTCGCCAACGAGACAACCCTGCAGACCCTGGGGGCGCTGCTGCCGGGCTGCGAGCTCTATTCCGACGCCTTCAACCACGCCTCGATGATCGCGGGCATCCGCCACTCGGGCGCCACCCGCCGCATCTTCCGGCACAACGATCCGCGCCATCTCGAGGAGCTTCTCGCCGCCGCCGATCCCGCGACGCCGAAGGTCGTGGCCTTCGAGTCGGTCTATTCGATGGACGGCGACGTGTCGCCGATCGGCGAGATCTGCGACGTCGCCCATCGCCATGGCGCCCTCACCTATCTCGACGAAGTCCATGCGGTCGGCATGTACGGCGCGCGCGGAGCCGGCGTGGCCGAGCGCGACGGCGTGCTCGACAAGGTCGACATCGTCCAGGCGACGCTCGCCAAGGCGTTCGGCGTGGTCGGCGGCTACATCGCCTCGACCGCAGCCACCGTCGACTTCGTGCGCTCCTGCGGTTCGGGCTTCATCTTCACCACCTCGCTGCCGCCGGCGATTGCCGCCGCGGCGCTGGCCAGCGTGCGCCTCGTGAGTGGCCAGCCGGAACTGCGCACCCGCCACCAGGAGCGCGCCGCCACCCTCAAGCGCCGCCTCGCTGCCGCCGGCCTGCCGGTGATGCCCTCGACCACCCACATCGTGCCGGTCTTCGTGGGCGATGCCGCACTGTGCAAGCAGGCGAGCGACCTGCTCCTCGACCGCCACGCGATCTACGTCCAGCCGATCAACTACCCCACCGTGCCGCGCGGCACCGAACGGCTGCGCCTCACGCCGACGCCGATGCACGGCGACGACGACATGACCCGACTGGTCGCCGCCCTGCAGGACGTGTGGCAGACGCTGGGCCTAGGCTCCCGCGCCGCGGCCGAATAGCCGCCCTACTCCACCGTTCGCATCGACCAGAGGCGCGAGCGGAGCAGGACGATCGCGATCATCAGCAGCATCGCGATCCCGCCGATCAACAGCGCGACCTTGAGGCCCCAGACCGAGCAGATCGTGCCGGTGAGGAGGGCGCCGATCGGACCACCCCCGCTCAGGCCGAGCTGGAACAACGACATCAGGCGGGCGCGGTGGGAGGCGGGTGCCACGATCTGCACCACGGTCCGGCTCTGGGTCATGGTGATACCGGCGCCAATTCCCCAGACGAAAATCAACGCAAGGAAAACCGGGAACGGCGGCAGCGTCGCGAGCAGCAGCAGGATCACCGCGCCTGTCAGCACCGCACACCCGATCAGCCGGCCGCGCAGGGTAAAGCGGCGTCCGAGGCCGGCCAGCGCCATGCTGGCCAGGATGGTCGCGGCCCAGAAGGCCAGGTTCATGTACGAGAGCTCGGCAGCACCGCCGGCATAGTGGTCGCGGATCGCCAGCGGCAGCACCGCCATGAACGGCCCGACATAGAAGACCCCTACCCCGAAGTTGAGCAGCATGACCGGCCAGATCTGGTCCGACTTCGCGGCGGCCGACACGCCCTCGCCGATGCTGCGCCAGAAGCCGGGATGCTCGGTCTTGGGATGCGGCGGCGGGTCGGGCAGCCGGCGCACGAAGATGCAGCCCGCCAGCACCATGCCGGAATGCAGCAGCAGGAGCGGCAGGGCGCCAAACCGGTCGGCGGTCGACGCACAGGCGATGCCCAGCAACTGCCCGCCGAACTGCAGCGCCGTTGCCAGCGCCACCGCCTTGGGCAGGCCGCCCTTGGGCGCCATCACCGGCAGCAGGGCGTCGCGGGTAGGGATGGCAAACGCGCCGATCGCGCCGACGGCGAGACCGTAGGCGATCAGCAGCGGATAGCTCAGCCCGTCGGACCACAGGACCAGCGCCAAGGCGAGTGGCGGCAGGGCGTAGATCAGGTGGTATCTCAGCAAGAGCCGGCGGGCATTGCCGCGGTCGGCCATCAGGCCGCCCAGTGGCAGGAACAGCAGCGAGGGTGCCATGAGGGCCGCCTGGGCAACGCCCACCGCAAAGGCGTCCATGCGCAGGACCACGGCGACCAGCCAGGGGAACAGAACCATCTGGATCCCGAGGGGCACGAACCAGGTGGCGAGTCCCGCGAGGTAGACCGGGAAAGCGTTGGTGGGGGGCTTGCCTTGATCCAAGGCCTATCCATCTATATCTTGTAGGCACTTAGTGCCCGTTGCTAACGCGATAGTCAAAGGCGCCGAACGCGAAGTGTCCACCTTCAATCGCAATACCCTGGTCAAGGTCCTCGAGATCCTCGACAGCAGCCACGCCCAGGAGGCGCTGGCGGCAGCCAAGCTCGCCTCGGCGATGGTGCGGGAAGCAGGCCTCACCTGGGACCAGGTGATCGACGACGCCATCCTGCCGCGGAGCGCGGCGCCCACCGCGCCGGTGCAGGAGCCCGTCCAGGAGCGCGCGCCCGGCGTCGGCCCCTTCGGCTACCGCCGCGAGCGCGAGCTCTCCCCGCACGAGCAGTTCTTCATGGTGCTGCTGAGCCCGCGCACGCCAGTCGACATCAAGCGCAAGCTGCGGTCCTGGGAAGGCCGCGTCCTCGATGGCGAGATCACGCCTCAGGAAAGCGCCGACCTCCAGTTCATGTACCAGAGTTTCGTCGTCGGCTGACGGGTCAGGCGGCGAGCAGGACGCTCTGCTCGCGCTCCAGCACACGCTTCACGGCCGGCCGCGCCAGCATGCGGTCTTTCCAAGCCGTGTAGTTCGCGAGTTCCGCGACCGGCAGGCCGATGCGCTTGCCCCAGCCGTAGAAGACCAGGGCATAGCCGTCGACCACGGAGAACTCGTCGCCCAGGATCCAGGTCTTGCCCGCGAGGAGACCGTCGATCTCCTTGAGGTTGGCGAAGAAGTTTTCGCGACCCACCGCCTTGAGGTGATCGAACACCGCCGCGTCGGTTGCGAAGCGCTCGGGCCGGCCGATATGGGTGAAGTTCGGATGCACCGCGTTGGAGAACCAGGCCATCAGGGAGATGGCGCGGGCCCGCTGGACCGGATCCTTGGGCATCAGGTGCGGCGCATACGTCGTGGCGACATAGTCGAGGATTGCCGTGTTCTCGACGATCGTCCCCTCGTCCACCACGAGGGCCGGCACGCGGCCGCGCGGGTTGACCTTGAGATACTCCGGCGTCCGTTGCTCGCTTTTGGCGAAGGACAGGGCCTGCGAGTCGTACGCCGCACCGCTCTCCTCGAGACCGATATGGGAAGCCGTCGAGCAGGCGCCGGGGGCGAAATAGAGCTTGAGCATAGGTGCCTCTGGAAGGTTAGAGCGGCTTCGCGGCGTCGGCCGGCCGGTTGCGATGCAGGAACTCGCGTCCGATCTTCACGCGCTTCTCGCCGTCATACTCGACGATGTCGGCGGTGGCGTAGGTCTCGGACCAGTTGGACGGAAGGAACGACCCCGATCCCACCACGTCGATCGGCGCCTTGGCCTCGGCCATGACGCGGCACTTGGCCGGACCGAAGCCGGAGGATGCCACGATCTTCACCTTGTCGAAGCCGTTGCGGTCGAGTTCGGCCCGCAGATGGAAGATCGCCGCGGCGGAGACACCGGTGCCGACGAGGTAGCGCAGCTCCTCCTCGCTCCGGTAGCCGCGGATCGATTCCGGGGAGAAGCGCTCCAGCACCGCATAGGAGGATGCGGGATCGAGGCCCTCGAGGTAACGGCCGCCTGTCGTGTCGAGGCGCAGCGACAGGTTTCCCTGGGCCGCCAGTTCGGGGAAGCGACGGCAGACTTCGAGCGAGTCGGAAATCTCGCGCGCGAAATAGTCGACCAGGACGGTCATCCCCTCGTTCGGGAAGGTCTCGTGGAACATCTCCGCTGCACGAACCGTCGACCCGGCATAGCCGATCAGGGCGTGCGGCATGGTGCCGAGTCCGAACTCGCGGCCGAAGTAGTGGGCCGTGGCGTGGGTGGCGTTGCCGATGAAGCCGACGGCACCGACCTTGCGTTTGGCCCGCGCCGAGCCGACCGAGGCGGCATAGGCCATCATCTCGGCCATCTCCCGGCCCGCGCAATGGCGGGCGTCCATCGCGAGGAAGGCCGACTTCGGCATGTCGGCGCACATGGTCCAGGCATTGTAGGCCGCCACGCAGGCCGGCCCCAGCTTCTGCAGGAAAATCGTCTCGAGATCGACCAGGTGGAAGAAGGAGCCGGTGATGTACATCATAGGCTCGCCGGCCCCGACCCACTTGCCTTCGCGGTAGCGCATGTCGAGTTCGACTGCGGCGTTGCGCGCGCGGCCGGTCTCCTCGAGCCATTCGAGTGCAAGCCGCGGCGCGAACACCACCGGGCGCCGCATGAAGATCGCGTAGGTGACCTTGCAGTCGCCGAACTTGCCGATCACCTGCTTCGATCGATTGAAGTAGTGATCGGTGTAGCGAGCGATCTCGCCATTCTCAGGATGCGTCATGGCCCTCCCCGGGCTCTCGCGCCAGGCCTCGGACGTCGCTCAGACGCCCGGGCGGGCTCTTGCGACGGACAGGCGCTCCGCCTTGAGCTGCTCTGCCAGCAGGAACGCGAGTTCGAGGGCCTGGCTGGCATTCAGCCTGGGATCGACCAGCGTCTCGTAGCGCTCGTTGAGGTTTTCGACCGTGATGTCGGTCGAGCCGCCGATGCATTCCGTGACTTCCTGGCCGGTCATCTCGAAGTGCACGCCGCCGGGATGGGTTCCCTCGGCTCGGTGCACCGCGAAGAACTCCTTCACCTCGCGCAGGATCGCGTCGAAGGGACGGGTCTTGCGGCCGTTGGAGGCCGTGACCGTGTTGCCGTGCATGGGATCGCACGACCAGACGACCGTCCGGCCTTCGCGCTTCAGGGTACGGACCAGCGCCGGCAGCTTGTCGGCCACCTTGTCGGCGCCCATGCGGGCGATGATCACGATGCGGCCGGCCTCGTTGGACGGATTCAGCGTGTCGATCAGGCGCAGCAGATCGTCGGTCGGCAGGGTCGGGCCGGCCTTGAATCCGATCGGATTGCGGACGCCGCGCAGGAACTCGACATGGGCGCCGTCGGGCTGGCGCGTGCGGTCGCCGATCCACAGCATGTGGGCCGAGCAGTCGTACCAGTCGCCGGACGTCGAATCGACGCGGGTCAGCGCCTCCTCGTAGGGCAGCAGCAGCGCCTCGTGACTGGTGAAGAAGTCGGTCTCGGCGATCTGCGGCGTCGTCGCCGAGTTCAACCCGCACGCCGCCATGAAGTTCAGCGTCTCGTCGAGCCGGGCCGCGAGATCCTCATAGCGCGCCGATGCCGGCGAGTTGCGCACGAAGTCGAGGTTCCAGCGGTTGACCTCGTGCAGGTCGGCATAGCCGCCCTGGGCGAAGGCGCGCAGCAGGTTGAGCGTCGCGGCCGACTGGTTGTAGGCCTGCACCATGCGCTCCGGATCGGGCAGGCGGGCGGCGGCCGTGAACTCGATGCCGTTGACGTTGTCGCCACGATAGGACGGCAGCTCGACGTCGCCGATCTTCTCGACATTGGACGAGCGAGGCTTGGCGAACTGGCCGGCGATGCGGCCGAGCTTCACCACCGGCATGCCGGCGCCATAGGTCAGCACGACCGCCATCTGCAACAGAACGCGGAACGTGTCGCGGATGTTGTTGGCGGTGAAGTCGGCGAAGCTCTCGGCGCAGTCGCCGCCCTGCAGCAGGAAGGCCTCGCCGTTGGCGATCTTGGCCAGCGCTGTCTTGAGCTTGCGGGCCTCGCCCGCAAAGACCAGGGGCGGATAGCGGCGCAGGCGCGCCTCGGCATTCGCCAGGACGGCGGCATTCGGATAGACCGGCATCTGCAGCGCCGGACGGCTGCGCCAGCTGGTCGGCGACCAGTCGGCGGCGCTCGAACTGCGGGACTGGCCTTTTGCGGCCGTTCGCGAATCGGCCCTGGATTGGCCCTGGATCGCGGTCATCGACTCCTCCTCGGCCCGCGGGCGAAGGGGCCGGCGGGGTGGGTGAACCTATACGTGCTGTGGATAAAAGGCCAGCCGGCAGGCCGGCCCCGTTCTACTCCGCGGCTGCCCGGGACGGGGCCGAATCCGCCCGGGCCGTGCGCATGGTGACGAACTCCTCGCCGGCGGTCGGATGGATGCCCACCGTGGCGTCGAAATGGGCCTTGGTCGCCCCCGCCTTCATGGCGACCGCGAGTCCCTGGATCAGTTCGGCCGCATCGTCGCCCACCATGTGGATGCCGACTACGCGGTCGGTGGCGGCTTCAACGATCAGCTTCATGAAGGTGCGCTGGTGCCGGCCAGAGACCGTGTACTTCATCGGCCGGAACGCCGCCGTGTAGATGCGCAGCTCGCCGAGCTGCAGCCTGGCCTGCTCCTCGCTCAGCCCGACGTTGGCCATCTCGGGCTGGCAGAACACGGCCGATGGCACGTCGTGATGGTCGGCCTTGCGAGGCTTCTTGCCGAACTCGGTGTCGGCGAAGCAGTGGCCTTCCATGAGGGCGACCGGCGTGAGGTTGATGCGGTCGGTGACATCTCCCACCGCCCAGATGTTGTCGGCCGTCGTCCGGGACCATTCGTCGACCGCGATGGCGCCCGCCTTGTTGAGCTGTACGCCGGCCTTCTCCAGCCCGATGCCGGAGGTGTTGGGAGCGCGACCTGTCGCATACATCACGCAATCGGTCTCGAACATGCCGCCCAGGGGCGTATGGACCTCGAAGGGACCGCTCTTGCCGTCTGCCCCCTTGGCGACGATGCGCGCGATTTCCATCTCGGTACGCATGCGGATGCCGCTCTCCTTCAGCGCCTCGTGCACGAACGTGCGGCACTCCTCGTCGAAGCCGCGCAGGACACGGTCGCGTCGCAGCACGAGGTCGACCTTGGCGCCCAGCCCGTGGAAGATGCCGGCGAATTCGACGGCGATGTAGCCTGCACCGACGATAGTGATGTGCCGGGGCAGCTCGGCCAGATGAAAGGCGTCGCTCGATGTGATCGCCAGCTCGCTGCCGGGAATCGCGGGGACCACCGGGTGGCCGCCGGTTGCGATCAGGATCTTCTCGGCCGTGATCGTCTCCTCGCCCACCTGGATCGTGTGACGGTCCATCAGTCGGCCACGGCCCATGTGCAGCTTGACGCCGGCCCCGTCGAGCAGGCGCAGATACACCGCGTTCAACCGGTCGACTTCCCTGTTGACGTTGTCGCGCAGCGTCGCCCACGAATGCGTCGGTGGGGCGACGGTCCAGCCATAGGCTGCAGCGTCCTCGAACTCGTGCGCGAACTTCGAGCCGTACATCAGGAGCTTCTTCGGCACGCAGCCGCGAATCACGCAGGTGCCGCCGACACGGTAATCCTCGCAGATGCCGACGCGCGCGCCGTGGCTGGCCGCGATGCGTGAGGCGCGCACGCCGCCCGAGCCGGCGCCGATGACAAAGAGATCGTAATCATAGGCCATGGGTTATCCCCAGAGAGAACAAAACCTCAACGCGGCCACATTTCGGTCGCCGGACGGACTATATCGGGGCCTAGACGGGCCGGTAAGGGAAATGGCGCGTGTATTGCCGTCTCCTGATACAACCTCACGGAGAGACAATGCCGAGACTTTCCCTGCTCGCGACAGCCGTCCTGATAGTGGCCCCTCCGGCGTTCGCCGCGCCGGGCGACACGACCGCTCCCCAGACGGCCCCCTCCTCCACCTCTGCCCGGCCGGCGCGCATGGATGGCGGCGTCATGCGCTATGACAGCAACAAGGATGGTGCAGTCACCACCGAGGAATGGAAGGCCGGCCAGGAGGCGCGGTTCAAGCGCCTCGATGCGAACGGCGACGGCAAGCTCAGCAAGGACGAGTTGTTTGCCCGCACACCGGCCGTCGGCAACAGCGTTCTTCCGACGGATCGACAGGCCAACCAGCAATCGAGCTACTTCCTGCTTCTCGACACAGACAAGGACGGGTTCGTCACTCTGGCGGAGTTCATGGCCGGCGCAGAGCGCAACTTCGCGCGCTGCGACCTCGACAAGAATGGCCGCATCGACGCGGCCGAGTGCCGCCAGGCGCTGCAGCGCAAAGCCGCCCAACGCTAGGCTCTCGTCCGATTCCAAAGAAAAGAGGCCGCCGGCAATGTCGGCGGCCTCTCATTCTGCCCGGACCGGGAACTCAGGAACCTTCGGCAGACATGATGTCGCCGAACAACTCCCAGGTCTCCCCCTTGAAGCGGGCCAATTGGACCGACTGGATCGGGTAGTAGTCGGTCGGGCTGGTGCTGACGGTGATGCCCGGCAGCAGCAGGGGTACCCTGTACTTCTTGAAGCTGGTGGCCTGCTTCATCAGGTTCTCGCGGGTCAGCGTGTCGCCGCACCGCTTCAGCGTTTCCTCCATCAGGCTCGAGACGGCGTAGGCGAAGATGTAGTTGCCGTCATCCTGGTTGGCGCCCGGCATGTATTTGTTCATCCAGGCGCGCCAGGTTTTCATCTCGGCATTGTCGTTCCACTGCTTGTCGGTGGGATCCATCAGATAGAGCGCCGTGATCTGGCCCTGGCTGTTCTCGAGACCGGCCGGCTTGAGCGTCGAGGCGACCGAGGACGAGACGTTGTTCAGGTACTGGATGGGCTTCCAGCCGATGTCGGCCGCCTTCCGGATGGCCTGGGCCGCGAACTTCGGAATCGCGATATTGAAGAACACGTTGGCGCCGGCATCCTTGAGCTGGATGATCTGGCTGTCGACCGTGGGGTCGGTCGTCTCGTAGGTGACGTGCCTAACCACCTTGTTGACGTCCTTGCCAAGTCCTTCCTTGAAGCCTTCCCAGTAATCCTTGCCGTAGTCGTCGTTCTGCATCAGCACGCCGATCTTCGGATCCTTCACGGTCGCGAGGATGTGCTTGGCATAGATGACGGCTTCGGTGTGGTAGTCGGGCTGGAAGCCCATCGTCCACGGGAACTCCTTGTACTTGCCCCACTTGGAGGCTCCCGTGGAAACGTAGAGTTGCGGCACCTTTTTCTGGTTCATGTAGCGGTGGATCGCCGAGTTGGTCGGCGTGCCCAGCGTGTTGAACAGGCAAAGTACTCGGTCCTGTTCCACCATCTGGCGAACCACCTCGACGGTCTTGGCCGGATTGTAGCCATCGTCCATGGTGACGAACTTGACCATGCGGCCGTTGATGCCGCCGCGTTCGTTGACGCTTTTCCAGTAGGCTTCCTCGCACTTGCCGATCACGCCGTACGAAGAGGCCGGCCCGCTGTACGGGTTGGTATGGCCGATCTTGATTTCCTTGTCGGTCGCACCCTCGTCGTATTTTTTCTGTGCGAAGGCTCTGCCCGACGCCGACAAGACGGCGGCCACCGAAACGCCGCCCAAAAAGGTACGCCTGTTGGTCTTCAATGCTGCCTCCCTTGGATGAACCGTCTCTTCCCTCTTCTTGATTCGTTAAGCGAAATATCGTTGCGCAGAACGGACGGGTTGGAAAGTCAAAATCTCGCCCGGTCGTCCTGTTTTCTATGCTGCAGCGCGGGATCAAACAAAAAAAAAGGCCGCCGGGATCACCGGCGGCCTTTCGCATCGTCGCGGAAGCTGGGGCGTCAGGAACCTTCGGCCGACATGACATCGCCGAACAGATCCCAGGTCTCGCCCTTGAAGCGGGCGAGCTGCACCGACTGGATCGGGTAGTAGTCGGTCGGGCTGGTGTTGATCGTGATGCCCGGCAGCAGCAGCGGCAGCTTGTACTTCTGGTAGTTGGCCGCCTGCTTCATGACGTTCTCGCGGGTCAGTGTGTCACCGCACTTCTTGAGCGTCTCGAGCATCAGGTTGGAGACGGCGTAGCCGAACACATGGTTGGCATCCGCCTTGTTGGCGCCCGGCATCCACTTGTCCATCCAGGCGACCCAGGCCTTGAAGTCGTCGGTGTTCTCCCACTGCTTGTCCGTGGGGTCCTTGAGGTACTGCGCCGTGATGATGCCCTGGCTGTTCTCGAGGCCCGCCGGCTTCATCACAGAGCCCACCGAGGCGGACACGTTATTGAGATACTGCGCCGGCTTCCAGCCGATGTCGGCGGCCTTGCGGATCGCCTGGGCGGCAGCCTTCGGCGTCGCGATGTTGAAGAACACGTTGGCACCGGAATCCTTGAGCTGGATCACCTGGCTGTCGACCGTCGGGTCGGTGACCTCGAAAGTCACGTGCTTGACGATCTTGCCGGTCTCCTTGCCCAGGCCTTCGCGGAAGCCTTCGTAGTAGTCCTTGCCGTAGTCGTCGTTCTGCATCAGCACGCCGATCTTGGCGTCCTTGACGTTGGCCAGGATGTGCTTGGCATAGACGACGCCCTCGGTGTGGTAGTCGGGCTGGAAGCCCATCGTCCACGGGAACTCCTTGGGCTTGCCCCACTTCGACGCGCCGGTGGCGACGTAGAGCTGCGGCACCTTCTTCTGGTTCATGTAACGATGGATTGCCGTGTTGGTCGGCGTGCCGAGCGTATTGAAAAGGCAGAGGACCTTGTCCTGCTCGACAAGCTGGCGCACCAGCTCGACCATCTTCGGCGGCGAGTAGCCGTCGTCGCGCGTGATGAAGTTGATCTTGCGGCCGTTGACGCCGCCGGCCTCGTTGACCGACTTGAAGAACGCCTCGATCGTCTTGCCGATCTGCCCGTACGACGATGCCGGGCCGCTATAGGGGCCGGTGTGGCCGATCTTGATTTCCTTGTCAGTCGCGCCATCGTCATACTTCTTCTGCGCGAAGGCCGAATTCGCTCCCAGAACCGCGAACGCCGACGCACCCGCTACAAAACCACGCCTGCTCGTACGCATTGCTTTTCCTCCCAAGTGAAGAACACTGCCGGAGCTTCGTCTCGATTCCGGCCAGAAAGAAGGCCGCCTTCCGGCGACTTTCGGACAAGGGGCCCGGGTTATGCCCGTGCACCCCGCAACTTGCGATAGGCCATATAAAGGCCGCCGGCGATTCCCATGGGCATCAGGTAGATGATCGCGATGAGCAGCACCCCGAAGACCGTGTAGGCCGAGAGGTCAAACGGCAGCCCGAGATCGTTTCGGATGAACTGGGTCAACGACTGCGCGGAGTTGTCAACCAGGACATAGAAGACGCCTCCCAGCACCGACCCCAGCAGCGAACCGATGCCGCCCACCACGAGTCCGATCAGGAACTTGATCGACAGGAAGATGCCGAAGCTGTCGGGCGCCACGAACGCGATGGCGGAAGCCGACAGCGCGCCGGCGATCCCGGTATAGGCCGCGCTGATGCCGAAGGTCACGGTCTTGTAGAGGGCCGTGTCGATGCCCATCGTGTCGGCCGCCATGTACTGGTCGCGGATCGCCATCATGGCCCGGCCGCTGCGGCTGTTCAGCATGTTCGCCGCGCCCCAGAACAGCACGATCATGACGATCAGGCAGAAATAGTACAGCCACTGGTCTTCGCTGAGCGGCAGGCCGAACGGCACTTCCGGCTTCATCAGCACGATGCCCTGCACACCGCCGGTCAGCCCCTCGAGCCACTTGTATTTCAGGATCTGCGGCACCGCGAGCGCCAGCGCGAAGGTCGCGAGCGCGAGATAGTGCCCCTCGAGCTTGAGGGCCGGCAGTCCGAACAGGTACCCAACGATGAAGCACACGATGGCCGCCGCCGGAATCGTCGCCCAATAGGGCACGTTCAGCTTGTCCATCAGGATGGCGGCGGTATAGGCGCCAACCGCATAGAAGGCGCCGTGGCCCAGCGAGAACTGTCCGTTGAACCCGGTGAGCAGGTTCAGCCCGAGCACCGCGATCGCTGCGATGATCATGGTGCTGATCAGGAACAGGCGGTAGTTGGAGACGACCTCCGGGAAGACCGGCTGCAACAGCGGCACGAGCACCGCGAGGACGATCGCTCCCAGCACCCACTTTTTCGACGAGCCGGCCATGATCACACCCTCTTCACGACGACGCGGCCGAACAGGCCGGCGGGTTTGACCGTCAGGACGAAGATCACGATGATCAGCGCCACAGTGAGCTTCTCGCCGTTGCCGATGATGTAGACGCCGGTCGCCTTCTCGATCTGGTTGCCCGCGTAGGCCACCATGTTCTCGAGGATGCCGACGATGAAGCCGCCGGCCACCGCGCCCGCCGGATTGGAGATGCCGCCGACCAGCGCACTAGCGAAGGCGTAGAGCAGGATACCGCCCATCATGTTGGGCTCGAGATAGACAATGTGGGCGACCATGATGCCCGCCACCGCTCCGACCGACGCCGCCAGCCCCCAGCCCAGCGCCAGCATCCAGTCGACCCGGACCCCGACCAGCCGCGCCATCTGCGGGTTCTGCGCCGCCGCGCGCATGGCCAGGCCGAGCGGCGTGTAGCGGAAGAAGACGAACAGGAGCCCCAGCACGATCAGCGTGACCAGGACGACACCCAGCTGATGGGGGCCGATCACGCCGGCAATGCCGAAGTCGGACTTCGGGAACGGCGAGGGGAATTCCTTGATCAGGTAGCTCCAGAAGGCGCCGGCCATCGAGTTGAAGATCGCCAGCAGGCCGATGAACACCACGATGATCGACAGGACCGGCGCATTGTGCAGCGGCCTCAGGATCAGCCGCTCGATCAAAACACCCATCGCGAAGGAGATCATCACGGTGAGGATGAAGGCGACCCAGAAGCTCATGCCCCAGCTCATGAGCTGCCAGGAGATGTAGGTGCTGAACATCGCCATCTCGCCCTGGGCGAAATTGATGTGGTCGGTCGACACGTAGATCATGACCAGCGCAAGCGCCACGCAGGCATAGATGGCGCCGTTGGCAAGGCCCGAGGCGAATTGCTGAAGTAACTGTTCCATGGGGATCTGCCTCAGTAGCCGAGGTAGGATTTGCGGACGTTCTCGTCGTTCTTCACGACGTCGGAGGGGCCCGACATCACGACCTTGCCGGTTTCGAGCACATAGGCGTGCGTGGCGAGATCGAGCGCCAGGGCGGCATTCTGCTCGACCAGCAGAATGCTCACCTTCTCCTCCTCGTTGATGCGGCGCAGGATGCGAAAGATTTCCAGCACGATAAGGGGCGCCAGGCCGAACGACGGCTCGTCGAGCAGCATCAGCCTCGGCTTCAGCATCAGCGCGCGGGCGATCGCCAGCATCTGCTGCTCGCCGCCCGACAGCGTCCCAGCCTGCTGCTGGATGCGTTCCTTGAGCCGCGGGAAATAGACGAACACGCGCTCCAGTTCGTCCTTCACAGCCTGTTTGTCCTTGCGGGTGTAGGCCGCGATACGGAGGTTCTCGTCCACCGTGAGCGTGGTGAAGGTTCCGCGTCCTTCCGGCACGTGGGCGATCCGCTGGCGCACGATCTCTTCGGTCGCCATGCCGCGGATGTTCTTGCCGTCGAAACGGATGGTTCCGTCAGTACGAACCATGTTGCAGATCGCCCGCAGCGTCGTCGTCTTGCCGGCGCCGTTGGCGCCCAGCAGCGTCGTGATCCCGCCCGTGGGGATCTCGAAGCCGACGTCGTAAAGGGACTGGGTCTGACCATAGAAGGCCTTCAGTCCGCTCACCTCCAGAAGTGCGGCCATCACGCGGTCCCCAGGTAGGCACGGATCACTTCGGGATCGCGCTGGACTTCAGCCGGCGTGCCGTCGGCGATCTTCCTGCCAAAATCGATCGCCACGACCTTGTCCGAGACGGACATGACGAGGCTCATGTGATGCTCGACGAGCAGCACGGTGACGTTCTGCAGGTCGCGGACGCGCTTGATCTGCCCCTTCAGCACCTCGATCTCGTCGTGGTTCAGGCCGGCCGCCGGCTCGTCGAGCAGCAGCAGCTTCGGACTGGAGGCCAGCGCCCGCGCGAGTTCGACCCTCTTGCGGATCGGGAACGGCAGTGGACCCGCCTGGGCATGGGTAAACGGAACCAGGTCCATGAAGGCGATCAGCTCCTCGGCGCGGCGCGTGATCGCCTCTTCCTCGCCCTTCACCTTCGGCAGTCGCAGGGCATTCTCGAAGAAGCTCGTCGAGCTGACGCTGTGGCAACCCACCTTGACGTTGTCGAGGACCGACATGTTGTCGAACAGGGCGACGTTCTGGAACGTCCGGCCGATCCCGATCTTGGGAATGGCGTGCCGCGGCTGGTCGAGGATGGTCCGCCCCTGGAACTGAACATCGCCGCTGTTGGGCGTGTAGAGACGGCTCAGGCAGTTGAACAGGGTCGTCTTGCCGGCGCCGTTGGGACCGATCAGGCCGGCGATCTGGCCCGAAAAGACGTCGAAGGTTACGCCATCGAGGGCGACGATACCGCCGAACCGGACGGACACGTCGCGCACGCTGAGAAGCGGCGAGCCGCGGGATGAAGTTGGTTCTGCCATGTGAATTTCGGTTTCACCGGCCAGCGCATTACACACGCCAACCAAGCGAAATTACCTTGTCCTCCCAAGTACTTGCGACCCTTCTTCGGAGTCTGCACGCGAATTACGATGGCTCATCCCGAGCGGACGTGCAACCCAAATGGACGAATGCCATGCTTTCGGCGCGATTGCGCCGCAGGTTGGCTGTGGTTGGCGGACATTGACATGCCGCTCTTTGCAACCGATACGAAATCTCCCCTTACAAAAGCGGGCTCACCGCAATGAATCGCATGTTCCGGCCGATCCTCTTCCTCACCGCCACGGCCTGCTTCGCCTTTCCGGCGATGGCCCAGACGCCCCCGACCCAGGCTTGGCCCCAGAACAAGCCGCCGGCCCAGGCCGCGCCGCCCGCGCCGGCCCAGCCCGCCGCGCCGCCCGCCGCGGCCGGAACGCCTCCCGGTACTGCCGCGGCCCCTGCTCCGGCGCCCGGCGGCGCGGTCCCGCTGCCGCAGTGGTTCGTAGACATCGACGTCGACAAGAAGGGCGAGGTGACCCGCGCCGACTTCCTGAAGTACCGGATGAAGTCCTTCGAGACCCTCGACACCAACAAGGACAACAAGCTGTCGGTCGAGGAATTCATCAAGGTGGTCGAGCCGCCGGTGACGCCAGCCGATGCGCCCGGCCTGCCGCCGCTCGAGGAGCGCCGCAGCCGCGCCCGCGCCGAGTTCCAGAACCTCGATACCAACCGCGACGGCTTCGTCGAGCGCGGCGAGGCCGAAGCTCTGGTCCATGCGGAGTTCAATAACTACGACACCGACCGCGACAACAAGATCACCGAGCCCGAGGTTCGGCTGATCATCCAGCGCGCGATGCAGCGCGAGGCGGCCGAGCGCCAGCAGGCCGAGGCGCGTCGCCGCCAGGGCATGATGACCCTGAACGAATTCATGGACATGCAGCTGCGCCAGGGTGACGAACTCGACAAGAACAAGGACACCAAGATCAGCGGCGCGGAATACTCCGTCCTGGCCGGCCCCGCGGATGGACCGCAGGCCAAGAACCTCCTGCCGTTCGACATGCGCAAGCAGATCGCCATGCGCAAGTTCGCCGAGATCGACACCAACAAGGACGGCCAGATCGACCGTGTCGAGCTGACGGCCTATGCGCTGAAGCAGTTCGGCGAGATGGATCTCAACAAGGATCGCTTCATCAGCGAGGAAGAGTTCAAGAAGGCGCAGGAGGCGGAAGCCGCCAAGATCCGCGCCATCGTGCAGACGATGATGCCGGCCCAGCAACCGGCGCAGCCGCGTCCCGCCCAGCCCCAACCGCGGGGTGGCCAGCCGGCGCCGCAGCCCTCGGGCCCGCCGCCCGGCCTGCCGCAGGGTACGCGCTGAGCATCCTCGGGAGCGAGAGCCGCGGGACCGCACGGCCCGCGGCTTTTTCGTGCCAGCCCGGCAGCGCTGGTCGAAGCAACGCTATTCGACGGTGACGCTCTTGGCGAGATTGCGCGGCTGGTCGACGTCGGTGCCCTTGGCGACGGCGGTGTAGTACGCGAGCATCTGCACCGGGATGGTGTAGAGGATCGGCGCCACGACCGGATCGACCGCCGGCAGGGTAACGGACGCCGCAGCCTGCGATCCCAGCCTGGCCACGCCGGTGGCATCGCTCATGAGTACCAGCTTGCCGCCGCGCGCCTTTACCTGCTCGAAGTTCGACGCCGTCTTGTCGAAGATAGAATCGGAAGGCGCCACCACCACGACCGGCACCAACTCGTCGATAAGGGCGATCGGGCCGTGCTTCATCTCGCCGGCAGCATAGCCCTCGGCGTGAATGTAGGAGATCTCCTTCAGCTTCAGCGCGCCCTCGAGGGCAATCGGGAACGAGGTACCGCGGCCGAGATAGAGAACGTCGCGGGCCTCGGCGAGGATCGCCTCCGAAATCTCCCGGTACTGTTCCTCAAGGTTGAGGGCTTCATTGACCAGCGCCGGTAGCTCGATGAGTGCCAGTCCGAGCTTCGCCTCGTCGGCCTCGCTCAGGGTGCCGCGCGCCCGGCCGGCGGCGATGGCAGCACAGAGCAGGACGGTGAGCTGGGTCGTGAACGCCTTGGTCGAAGCGACACCGATCTCCGGCCCGGCCAGGGTCGGCAATACACCATGCGAATCGCGCGCGATCGCGCTCTCCGGCACGTTGACCACCGCGAGGATGGTCTGCCCGTGGGCCTTGGCGTAGCGGATCGCCGCCAGCGTATCGACTGTCTCTCCGGACTGCGAGACAGCGATGCAAACGCCGTCCTTGGGCATTGGAGGCTCGCGGTACCGCAGTTCCGAGGCGACCTCGACCTCCACCGGAAGGCGCGCCAGCTGCTCGAACCAGTACTTGGCCACCATGCAGGCGTAAAAAGCAGTCCCGCAGGCCGTCATGGTGAGCCGGCTGACTTTGGCCCAGTCGACCGGCAAGGCCGGCAGGGTCACCGTCCGCGTCGCGGGGTTCAGGTAGCTGTGCAGCGTATCGCCGATCACCGCCGGCTGCTCGTGGATCTCCTTCAGCATGAAGTGGCGGTGATTGCCCTTGCCGATCATCGCCCCGGAAATGCTGCTCTGGCGGACTTCGCGAACGACTTCCCTGGTACCCTGGTAAACCTTCGCACCCTGCTGGGTGAGCACGACCCAGTCCTCGTCCTCAAGGTAGCTGACGCGCTTGGTGAACGGGGCCAGCGCCAGGGCGTCGGTGCCGATGTACATCTCGCCATCGCCATAGCCGACGGCCAGCGAGCTGCCGCGGCGTGCGCCCATCAGCAGATCGTGACGACCGCTGAACAACACGGCGAGCGCGAAGGCGCCGCGCAGCCGCTCCATCGCCGTGCCCATCGCCTCTTCGGGCGACATCTGCCGTTCGAGATAGGAGGTGATGAGCTGGGCTACCACCTCGGTGTCCGTATCGCTCTCGAAGCGGCGGCCCTCGGCCTCCATCTCCGCCTTCAGCTCCTGGAAGTTCTCGATGATCCCGTTGTGAACCACCGCGACCCGGTCGGTGGCGATCGGGTGGGCGTTGCGCTCGGAGGGCTTGCCGTGCGTGGCCCAGCGGGTATGGCCGATGCCGATCGTGCCGGTGAGCGGCTCGTCCTTCAACCGTGCCTCGAGGTTCACCAGCTTGCCCTCGGCCCGGCGCCGGTCGATATGGCCGTTCACCAGGGTAGCGATGCCGGCCGAGTCGTAGCCGCGATACTCCAGTCGCTTCAGAGCGTCGACGAGGAGAGGCGTGACAGGCGCTTTACCGATGATGCCGATGATGCCGCACATGGTGTTCCGTCTCGATCGGAGGGATCTATTTCTTGCCGGACCGCTGCGCCGCAGCCTTCTTGAGAGCAGCGGCGCGCTCCTTCAGCTTTGCACGAAGCACCGCCGCGCGCCCCTTCTTCGTGACCTGACGGGCGCGACCGAAGGCCAGGGCTCCGGCGGGAACATCCTCCGTCACCACGCTGCCCGCCGTCACGTTGGCGCCCCGCCCGACTTTGACGGGCGCCACGAGGGAGCTGTTGGAACCGATGAAGACGTCGGCGCCGATGATCGTCCGGTGCTTGCCGTATCCGTCGTAGTTCACGGCGATCGTGCCGGCGCCTATGTTGCTCCTCGCCCCGATGTCGGCATCCCCGAGATAGGCCAGGTGGTTGGCCTTCGCCCCCTTCGCCATCCGCGTTGCCTTGAGCTCGACGAAGTTGCCGATATGGACACCGTCGGCAACCTCGGAGCCCGGGCGGATGCGCGCAAACGGCCCGACCAGAACGCCCCGGCCGATGCGAACGCCCTCGATGTCGCAGAATGCGTTGATGACGGTGCCGCTTCCGACGCTCACCCCGGGCCCGAAGCGCACATTGGGCCCGATCGTGACGTCGGTGCCGAGCTTCGTGTCCACCGACAGCCAGACCGTGCCGGGATCGGTCAGGGTGACGCCGCCCGCCATCGCGGCGACGCGCAGCCGCTGCTGAAGCGCCTGCTCGGCCATGGCCAGCTCCGCCCGTGAATTGACGCCCTGGAATTCCGCTTCCTCGCCCGCCACGGCGATCGCCTTGTGGCCGGCCTTGCGCGCCAGCCGCACGGCGTCGGTGAGGTAGAATTCGCGCTTGGCATTGTCGTTGCGGATCGCGCCCAGCAGTGACGCGATCAGCCTGCCGTCGATGCACATGACGCCCGAGTTGGAGAAGGCGATCTTTCGTTCGGTCGCGTCGGCGTCCCTGCTCTCTACGATCCTCACCAACTCGCCGTCCTCCACGATAAGCCGGCCGTAGGGCTTGGGATCGCGAGCATGGAAACCCAGCACGCCGACCGCCGCCCCCGCTCTTGCACAGGCCGTGACCAGCCTGCGCAGGCTGGCGGTCGTGACGAGCGGTGCATCGCCGAACACGATCAGAACCGGTCCCTTGTGCCCGTCGAGGGCGCGAAGGGCCGCCTTTGCCGCGTGGCCGGTTCCCAGCGGTTTGTCCTGGACCACGGTCGGATGGGGCGCGAAGGCCTTGGCCACCTCGGTGGCGCCGGGCGCGATCACCCCGACGATGCGGGCCGGCTTCAGCGCCTCCGCATTTGCCAGTACGTGGGCCAGCATCGGACGATTGGCCAGGCGGTGCAGGACCTTCGGCAGGGCCGACTTCATACGGGTTCCGGCGCCGGCCGCGAGGACGACCACGGCAATGAGTGAGTTCATGCCCGTCGGATGCCACGCGAGTGGCAGGGGGGCAAGACGGATGTGCTAGAGAGAGCGGCATGCAGACAGATGCCGAGAAACTCATCGCCGCCCGCTTCGAGACCGTCCTGTACGACCTCGACGGCACCCTGATCGACAGCGCGAAGGACATGCAGCTCGCCGTCAGCCACGTGCTGGCCGACCATGGCCTGCCGCCGGTCACCGAGGACGACGTCCGGATCTTCATGGGACAGGGCAGCAAGGTGACCATGGGCAAGGCCTTCGCCAAGCATGGCAGGGCGCTCGACGACGAAGCCCTCACCGCGGCGACGCGCGAGTTCGTGCGCTACTACGAGGCCGACCCGATCAGCCATACCACCGCCTTCGCGGGCGTCGCCGACGTGGTCACGGCCTTCGCCGGCCTCGGCCTGAAGCAGGGCGTCTGCACCAACAAGTTCGAGAAGCCCTCGCGCATCATCCTCGAGCATCTGAAGCTGATGCCGCCGATCAGCGACGTGGCCGGTGCCGACAGTTTCCCGGTGCGCAAGCCCGACCCGCGCCACATCCTGATGTTGCTGGAACGCATGGGCGGCGATGCGAAGCGCGCCGTCATGATCGGCGATTCGATCCACGACGCCGAAGCCGCGCGCGGCGCCGGCATTCCGGCCGTGCTGGTCAGTTGGGGCTATACGGCCAAGCCCGCGAGCGAGCTGGGCGCCGATGCCGTGATCGACCGCTTCGACGCCCTGCCCGCGGCCCTCGCTCGGCTCGCATCGGCCCGTTGACGGCCAAGCCAGCCTGCCCTATACGCGCCGCTTCCGGGCGCTTAGCTCAGCGGGAGAGCACACCCTTCACACGGGTGGGGTCGTAGGTTCAATCCCTACAGCGCCCACCACGGATTGATTAAGGCTCCGAGGCACTTTGCTTCGGAGCCTTTTTCTTCGTTTGGGTCGGTATACGAGACAGGGAGGCTAGGCGCGCGTACTCCTTCGGCCCCTCTGGCTGCCTCCGTCGTTTCTCCCGAGGGAACCGACGGTCAACGTCAGTTCACTGAATGACCCCAAAGCCACGAGCACCGGCGCTGCGTAGGGCTTTTTCGGGCGTGGCGGATCACACCGATCATCCTCATTGCAATTGTGCTGCGCATCCATGGAAGCCGCCTCTCTGTCCAAGACTCCCAAGTCACGGACATCCACATTCCCAGTCGCCAAACTCGATTAGCATGGCGCTCCAACGAGGCACAAGACACCGCAGTGGCGGTGCAATAAATTGCACTCAGAGGGAAGTTTCCAACAGTCATTCAAAGTGATCGCCGCGACGCAACATCGTGCCACAGACGACTCTGGTCCTGAACTCTGGCGCACGCTGGGACATCCGGCGGCGAACGACTGTCCCGATGCCGTCACGGAGAGGCAACGCCGCCAAGGTGCCTTCTCGCGAGCCAGTGATCGAGAACTTGGACGGCAAGTACCCGAGCCTGCAGGCGGTCGGACAAGTTGCCGCCGGGTACCATCGAAACGTCGACATAGCGATCCAGGGCCCCGTTGCGCGACAAGGCCGGAAGTCCACCGCCAAACGGTAGCGTGACCGCGTTCGGCATCTTCTTTCGCGCGAGCACCTCGTCCGGAAGCCGCCCACGCATCGCTTCGCGCAACAGTATCTTGTCCCTCGCCCACGGCATCGTCGGTACCGACAACATGAACTCGAGGACACGCAAATCGAGAAATGGATGACGCAGGATGAGAGGTCCGAGCGATTCCTCGAATTCGTAGTCGGCGAACACCGCCGGCCAGATGGGATCGTTGAAGCTGGCGACCGCTCTCGGGCGCCAGGGATGGCGAGGCGCACGATCCGCTCCGACACCGCCGGGCCGCCTCGCGTCCGCAACCCGCCGTTCCAGGTCAAGGCGACGGACCAGCCCCGGCTCGATCCAGGGCGGCACACCCTTGAAGCCTTCGTCGGGATGCCGGCGTCTGCCATAGCGCGTGAGAGTCTCCCACCAGCCCGCCAATCCCTTGGTCCGTAGATAGAAGCCGGCGGCCTCCGCGAGGCGCCGCCAATCCCGCCGGCCGGCCAGCCAGGACAGATAGGCCTCTCGCTCGAAAATGAGGGCATTGTCCGGACCTTCTCCATAGAACCAGACGGAGGCTCTTTCAGCCCGTTCACACACGACCTCGCGATCGAGATGGGCGGTGGAGATCAAGTCGGACGGCTCCGGCGTCGTCGTCGATCTCGCCCACCACCTTGCGTCATAGGCGAGATCGTCGCCGGGCCGATGCCTGAGTTCGATGCCGAGCCGATGGGCCGCCAGTGAACTGAGCTCCCTTTCTTCCGCAGATGCGAATCCCTCGAAATAGAGGCATTCGGCTACGACGCGCGACGCGTCTCCGGTCGCATTCACCGCACAGGCCGCGAGCGTGGTTGAATCGAGCCCACCACTCATGGCGACGCCGACCCTGCCGGCAGGCAGACGGTCGGCAATCGATTTCGACATGAGATCGACGAAGCCTTCGGTGTATTGGCGACGGTCGCGATAGTAGAGGGGATCTCCGATATCCAGTCGCCAGTATCGGCGGATCGCGGCGCGGGCGGCGGAGATCGTCAAGGCATGCGCCGGCGCCAGGCGCCGGATGTGCCGATAGACCGTTTTCTCTGCGTCGAGAGAATAACCGACGGTCAGGAAATCGGCGATCCAGGTATCGTCGAGGGCGCTCGAAACGCCGGTCTGTGCGGCAATCCAGTCCAGCGAGTCGCTGACAAACCAGGCGCCCCCAACCTCGGCATGAAAAAGCGACCGCACACCGAGCTGGTCGCGGGCACAGATCAGACGCTGGCGCGGATCGTCCCACAGTACGAAACAGAAGTCGCCGGCAAGGTGCTCCAGGAACGCCTCGCCCCAGGCGGCGTAGGCGCGCAAGCACAGTTCGGCGTCGGATACTTCTCCAATGCGGGCCCCGGAAAGAGACGAAAGCAGCGACCGAAGTTCGTCGCGTGCATCGAGCCGGACCCGACCGACCATCCAGTACTGGGCACCGAGGCCTCGAATGCCGATCGACTCGCCGGTGGCCAAATGGGGGTCGGCCTTCGAGCAAACGAAGGCTACATGGCCGGCCCGGTCAGGACTCTCGATGTCGAGCCTGGCGGCTCCGAACCGCCTTTGATCGACGGGTCTGCCGTCGACGTTGAAGATGGCGGCGAACACTTTTCAGGCGGTATGGCGTAAGGCGCGCGACACCGTTCCGGTGTACCTTGCGCACTGCCGATGAACGCCGAGCGGAGCCCGCGCAGCCCGAATCACTGCGAGAGTCCCGCTGGCTTCTTCGAGCTGAAAAAACCGATCGACCTGGCGATGGTTCGAGAGGCGCGTCATGAAAATGCTCCTTCATTCTCCAGGCAGCGCCGCAGGCTGGCCCGCGGCGACATGAACCGCGCGGTTGAACTCCGCAACAAGGACCTCCGAATTGTCGGGGTCGAGCATGCTGACATGATTGCCGGGGACGGGAATGATGGTCAGCTTGTCGGTGCGCGCCTGCCACCCAAGGTCAACGCCACCCTCCTCTGAACGGAACAGCACCACCGGGACATTCAAGGAAGTGGGCGGCCCGCGCCGGATCCAGGATTCACGTTGAAACTGGACGAGCATCGACCGCAAGTGCCAGCTCAATCGGAACATGAAGTGACTGTTGGCTCTGAAGCCAAACGACAAAAGGAAATGCAGCGCGCGAAGCCCCACCGGCCCGGTTACCACGGACGGGGCCAGCATTGCTTCCGCAATCGCCCCCCAGTCACGATTTCCTGCGAGGCGATACAAAGTCGAAAGTCGTTGTGCGAGGCCGCGCCGTTCCGGAGGCGGACCCGAATCGTATGTATCGGCATCCGTATCCAGCACCAGAAGCGCCGGGATCCTCCGGCCACGCTTCGACAACTGGTCCGCAGCTGCGTAGGCAAAATCTCCTCCCAGGGAGTATCCGGCAAGAAGGATGGCTCCGTCCGGCGCGAACTCGTCGATCTGGTCCACCAGATGCGCGACGGTGTCTTCAAAACCACCCCGTGCGAGGCTGCCGAGATCGGGATAGCGTGTCGGGACAATCCTGAGGCTCCTGGCGCACGCCATTCGGAAGCGGGCCAGGAGAGGCGTGTCGCCCCACTTCCCCGGCACGAGGAAAACCATCGGCAAGGAGTCCTGAGGCTCTGGCGACGGTGCTTCGTTCAGGCGATCCAGAAGGAGGGCGAATTCCGCCGGCCTCAGTCCAACGTGGAACCGATCCAGCGAGAGCGATCGGCCACAGGCCCGTTCCAGATGGAGGATCAGGAGGAGCAACCGAAGAGAATCGCCGCCCGCCTCGGCGAAGCTGCTGCCGTCTTCAGGTACCGGCCGCCCGAAGGTCCGCCGCCAGGCCTCGTTCACCTTCTCGGTAGAGCGTTGCGTGGGATGCGCCGTTATGGGTGGTCGCGAAGGCACCGACGTGGCAAGCGCGTGCCGGGCGGCATGGGCCAGCAACGCTTCCTCGTCGATCTTCCTGCCCGGCAACAGCGGCAATTCCTCGAGCATGAAGAGTTGGGAGGGCTGCATATAGGCCGGAAGTCTCTCCTGCAGATGTTTGCCGACCGCGGTGGTGATCGGCGGCGAGCCCCTCCGGCGCGGAACGAAAAAGCCGAGCAGTCTCGGCTCCCCCTCGCCCCGGCGTGCGACCACTGCCGCGTCTGCGACGTCGGGTGCCTGTCGTAGGACGGTCTCGATCTCGGCGAGTTCGACGCGGTTTCCCAGGATCTTGACCTGCCGATCCTTGCGACCCAGCGTCACGAAGAGCCCGTCGGCGCGCCGGCGCGCGATGTCGCCTGTGCAATATACGGGCGCCGACGGGTCCCGCTGGTCCTGCTCGAAGGGACCGGGTTGGACTGCCCCGTCTCGCCAGATCCCGAGCGACATCCAGCCACTCTTGACCACCAGTTCGCCCGGCTCACCCTCCTCCACCGCATTGCCGGCCTCGTCGAGCAGGGCAAAGGCGAAACCAGGCAACGGATAGCCGGTCGGCACACGCGGTCCATCGCTCGGCACTTTCGACGACACGAACCACTGCAGAAGCGCCGGCGCCTCCGTGGCACCATAGACGGAGAGTAGGTGACAATCCGCGGGCAGCACCTTTCGAAGGAGTTCGAGGTCGATCGCCAGCAGCGCATCTCCCGAGGATTGGATGCATCGCAGGGTAGTCAGGGCCGATGCCGCATTCTCGATGCCTGCAATGCTCCGCCACACAGCCGGCGTGGAGAACATCATGGTGAGACGCCGCTCGCCTATCACCTGCAGGACCGTGCCGAGGCCCGTCCGCTGGAGGTCGAGCTTGACCAGCGTCGCACCCGACAGCATGACCTCGAATATCTGCTGCAGGCCGCCGATCGTGCTCGGTGACGCGAGCGACAGAACCTTGTCGTCGGGGCGCAGGTGGACGGCGTTGACGAGCTGGCGCGCGCGATGAAGCACTGCGCGCTGGCTGAGCACGATGCCCTTTGGGGTGCCGGTACTGCCTGACGTGTAGACGATGAAGCTCGCTTCCACCGGAGGCGCCAAAGAGGCAGGAAGCCAGTCGGGAGCGGACTCGGCCTGCAAGGCCTCATCGATCACGATGGTGCGAACGCCGAGAGACAATGGCAAGGCGGCGACGCTGTCCGATTGCCTCGTGATGATCGCCTTGAGACCAGCGTCGCGAACGATGGCGGCGACTCGATCTTCAGGGTGATGGCGATCGATCATCACGCAAGGCCGGTTCGCCGCCAGGCAGGCGAGGACAGCGACTGGATACGAGGCTTCGTTCGGAAGCAGAATGCCAACGGGTTGTCCTGTCGGGACGGCGCCCTCGATCACGTGGCCAAGGCGCCGGCATGCCGCCCAAACCTGTGCGTAGGTCAGATGCCCCGCAAAATCTTCACAGGCGACCCGATCTCGGAACTCCTCAGCGGCAGACCGGAACAGGTCGAGCGCTGGTCGAGCGATCCAGTCCTCAGGAAATGGGCAAAATGGAACGGTCGGACCATTCAGGTCGAGTGGCGGAACGCTCGGATGGGACCACGGGACGTCTGATGCTCGAACGAAGGTCATCTCTATTCGGATGAATTCAATAACGTTGGTGTGATTTTTAATCGCAGCTTGAATGCATGCTCATGGCAAAGACTGTCGGTTCCAATATACTGCTGGAATCGAGTCTCGCGAAAAAGCTTCCAGAGTAGACGATGAACTTTTCCTCGCGCCGCCGCATCATTGCCGCCGGCCTGTCGATCATGCTGGCTCTGTCGACGATCATGCCAGCCGCCGCGCAGGACATCATCCGCTTCGGCACGGCCCTGTCGCTCACCGGCAATCTGGCGACGGAGGGCAAGCTCGTTCGCGAAGGTTACGACTTTTTCGTCAAGACGGTGAACGAGCGCGGCGGGATCGACGTGGCTGGCAAGAAGTACAAGGTCGAGATCGTCTACTACGACGACGAAAGCAACGTGAACACCTCGGTCAAGCTCTACGAGAAGCTGATCTCCGAGGACAAGGTGAAGTTCCTGCTCGGCCCCTACGGCAGCGGCATCACCATCGCCGTCAGCAACCTCACGGAGCAGCACAAGCTGCCGCTCGTGATTGCGCACGGTGCGGCCTCGACGATCTACAACCGCGGCTACAAGTACATCTTCGGCGTCCTGAACTCGATCGATCACTATACCTACAACATGGTGAAGATGGCGTCGGAGCAGAAGCTGACGCGGCTGGCCCTGCTCAACGAGAACCAGCTGTTCGCCCAACTTGGCATCGACGGGGCCGCGCGACAGGCCAAGGAGCTTGGAGTCGAGGTCGTCTACAAGGAGAAGTACTCGTCCGGCACCAAGGACCTTTCGCCCGAACTTGAGAAGATGAAGGCGGCCAGGCCGGACATGATCATCGCCGGCGGTTACACCAACGACATGATCCTGCTGGCCCGCCAGATCGGCCAAGTCGGCCTGAAGCCCAAGTTGCTGGGCTATCTCCTCGGCCCGACCTTGCCGGGATTCGTGAAATCGCTGGGCGCCGAGGCCGAGCTCACGCTGGAGCCGGTGCAGTGGAGCATCAACGTTCCGTACAAGGATCAGATCTTCGGCTGGACGGCGCGCGAATACGCCGATGCCTTCCAGAAAGTGTACGGACACGTTCCCGATTATCACCCGATCCAGTCCACGGCGGCGCTGCAGGTCTACTACAACGCCTTCCAGAAGGTCGGCGGCTTTGACCCGCAGAAGGTGCGCGATGCCATCGCCGAGACCGATATCGTCACCGCCTACGGGCCCATCCGCTTCAACGAAAAGGGTCAGAACATCGCCAAGTCGATGTCGGTGGTACAGATCCAGGACGGCAAGCCGGCGGTCGTCTATCCGGCCGATGTGGCGGAAACCAAGCTGAAACTGAACCCGTGACGACGGGCGGCGGCGCCCGCTGATGCAGCTCGTCGCGCAGATCGTCCTGAACGGCGTGCTGCTGGGCGGCTTCTACGCCTGCATGGCGCTCGGCTTCTCGATCGTCTGGGGCGTGATGAACGTGGTCAATCTGGCCTACGGCAGCATGATCATGATCGGTGCCTACGTCACCCAACTGGCCGTGCTTCAGCTCGGCCTGCCGCTTGCCGCCGCCCTGCCGCTGGCCGCCCTCGCGACATTCACGATGGGCTACGTCCTGCAGCGCGCCCTGCTCAACCGGTTATCCGAACGTTCGGTGTTCATGACGCTCATCTTCACCTTCGGGCTGAACATGGCTCTCATCAACCTCAACCTGGTCCTGTTCTCGGCCGACGTGCGATCCCTGCCCGACGTGTTCGGCCGCGCATCCTTCACCATCGCCGGCCTCAGCGTGCCCTATGGCCGGGCAACGATCTTCGCCGTCGCGATGGCGATGACGCTTGGACTTCACGCTCTGCTCAACTGGACCCGGCTTGGCAATGCCATCAAGGCAACCAGCTTCGATCCCGATGCCGCGCGGCTTTCCGGCATCGACGTGCCGCATGTCTACGCCCTGACATTCGCGATTGGCGGCGCGATAGCCGGAGTCACCGGAGCGCTCGTCGCCACCAGCTACTCCTTCTCGCCCTTTGCCGGCGAGAGCTACACCATGAAGGCCTTCGTCGTGGTGGTGCTGGGTGGCCTCGGCAGTATTCCAGGCGCCATCTTCGGCGGCATGCTGCTGGGCATCGTTGAGAACCTGGCCTCGTTGTTTCTCGATTCGGGATATCGTGACGCAGTCGGCTTCACCCTGCTGCTTCTGGTGCTGGTCCTGCGGCCGCGTGGCCTCATGGGCCGGCGCTTCTTCGCAGAGGTGAAGGGCTAATTCACATGGACGCGTCCGCCTTGCGCACCATCCGGGGCAACGGCCCGTGGGCACCGACCCTGCGCAGCGCGGCGATCGGCTGCTTGCTGATGGTGATCCTGGCGGTGCTGCCGTATTTTCTGTCCCTCTATTGGCTGCGCCTCCTGACCAGCGTTCTCATGCTGGCCGTCATCGCCCAGGGCATGAACGCCATGGCGGGCTTCGTCGGCTACCCCGCCTTCGGCAACGTGGTCTTTTTCGGTATCGGCGCCTATGGCACGGCGCTGGCCCTCGCCGCGGGCTTCGGTATAGGGCCGGCCCTGCTCGTCGGCGCGATCCCCGCCGGGGGGCTCGCCCTCGCCGTCGGCCCGCTGCTGCTCCGGCTGCGCGGCCACTACTTTGCCATCGCGACCCTCGGGCTGAACGAGGTCGTGTCGGCCCTGGCGGCAAACCTCTCGGGGCTTACCGGCGGTGCCGCCGGCCTGTCGCTGCCGCTGGGCGCGGGCACCGCCGGCGATGCCGCGCAACGCGCCTACATCGGCTTCGCGGTGCTGTTTGCCGCCAGCCTGCTGCTCGGCATCTTCCTGCGCGACAGCCGCTTCGGCTACGGCTGCCGGGCCATCCGCTCCAACGAGGAGGCGGCGGAGGCGACCGGTGTTCCGACACTGCGCGTGAAGTCGATCGCCTGGATGCTGAGCGCGCTGCTGACGGCCGTGGCGGGGGGCCTCTACGCACGCTGGGTCGGCTTCATCGAGCCCTCGCAGGTGTTCGACATGGCCATATCGGTGAAGGCATTCGTCATGTTCCTTCTGGGCGGAGCCGGCACCGTCTTCGGCCCCCTGATCGGCGCGCTGCTGATCGAAAGCGCGACGACGCTGGCCTGGAGCCATCTCCTGAAACTGCACCTGCTGGTCCTGGGGGTGACCATCATGCTGGTCGTGCTGCTGCTGCCCGACGGCGCCCAGGGCCTCGTGGCGCGGCACTGGCCGGCGATACGGGCCCGCCTGCGGCGCCGGTCCCGATGCTGAGTGTGCGCGGCCTTTCCGCTGGCTACGGCGGCCTGATGGCGATTAGGTCCGTCAGCCTCGAGGTGAAAGAGGGGGAATGGTTGGCGCTGCTCGGACCGGTCGGCGCCGGCAAGTCGACGTTGCTCGGCGTTCTGGCCGGGCTGGTCGCTGCGCGCCAAGGGGAGATCCAGTTCGACGGCGAGGACATCCGCCCGCTCCCGCCCCACCGCCGGCTACGTCGCGGCATCGCGCTGGTGCCGGAGGGCCGACGACTCTTCGCCGGCATGACCGTGCGCGAGAACCTCATGGCCGGCACGCATGCGCTGGCCGATGTGGCGATGCGGCGGCGCAATCTCGATCGGGTCTGCGACCTCTTTCCCGTTCTTGCCGAGCGGGGTCGCCAGGTCGCCGGCACCCTGAGCGGCGGCGAGCAACAGATGTGCGCCATCGGCCGCGCCCTGATGGCCTCGCCCCGGATTCTGATCATCGACGAAGTCACGCTCGGCCTCGCGCCGCTGGTCGTCGAGTCCTTGTTTGCCGCCCTGGCGGAATTGCACCGGCAGGGCATGACCCTGCTCACCGTCGAGCAGAATGTGCCGCTGGTACTGGTCCATGCCGATCGCGGCTGCGTGCTGAGCGGCGGCGCCATCGTCCTGGAGGGCCCCGCCAGAGTGCTGCGCGACGACCCGGATTTACCGCGCCATTTCATCGGATAGCGAGCCGACATGCCATGACACCGCCCGACCTCTCCCGCCTCTTCTCGCCGCGATCCATCGCCGTGCTCGGCGCCTCAGCCAGCCTCGACAAGCTGGGCGGCCAGGTGTTTGCCAGGCTGGCCGCATCCTTCCGCGGTGAGTTGATCGCCATCAACCCCGGCGAAAGCGACATCGCGGGCCGGCTTTCCGTACCCTCGGTGGAGGCGCTGCCGCATCCCGTCGACCTGTTGATCGCCCTGGCGCCGGGAGAACGCCTGGTCGAAGCGGTCGAGCGCTGTCCCGAGGGCCGCGTCGACTTCCTGCTCGCCATCCCAAGCGGCTTCGGCGAAGTCCCGAACGAAGGGCCCGACCTGCAGCACCGGCTGGCGGGGGCCGCGCGCCGAGCGGGTCTGCGCGTCGTCGGGCCCAATTGCGTCGGCCTGCTCAACGGCGCCATCGGACTGAACGCATCGATCATCCCATTGATGCCCCCTGGCGGCGCGGCCGGTCTCGGTGTGGCAACGCAAAGCGGTGGCTTCGGCATGGCGCTCGCGATGTACGCCGCAGACAGCGGCATGGCGGTCTCCAGCTTCTGCGACGTCGGCAACACAGTGGACATCTCGCTGGCCGACTGCCTGGCGCATCTCGCCGGCGATCCGGCCACGGGTGTGATCGGCCTGTACGTCGAGTCGGTGCGCGACCTGCCGTCGTTCCTGAAGACCGTGACGGAGGCAGCGAGGATCAAGCCGGTCGTGGTGTGTCCGCTCGCCCGCACGCCGTTTGGCCAGGCCGCGTCGCTCGCCCATGTCGGCATCTCGGCCGACGGCGCGCACCTGGCAGGCGACCTTCCCGGCGAGGCGATCGTCGTGCACTCCGGTCTCGATCTGCTCCATGTGGCGCGTGCCCTCCTCTGGCAGGGCCGCCCGCTCCGCGGCAAGCGCCTTGCCATCGTCACCGGAACCGGCGGCATCGGCACCGAGATCGCCGATCTGGCAGGAGAGCAGGGCATGATCGTTCCGCGCTTCTCGGCACGGCTAACGGCTGCCATCGCCCGCCACCTGCCGCCCTATGCCGCCAGCGCCAACCCCGTCGATCTCACGCCGGTGTGGCGCGACTATCCGCGACTCTATCCGCTCGTGATGGCGGAGATTGCTGCATCCGGCGAAGCCGACCTGATCGCGGTTTCGATCACCGATGTCCCGACCACCTGGCCCGACCTTGCACAGAGTCTGGCCCACGCGGTGCCGACGCTCGGCCTGCCGGTAGCGGTCTACTGGGCGTCGCGTGACGTCGATGTCGTCAACATGGCGGCGCTCAATGCCGCCCGCATCCCCACCTATCGCGCTACGCGAGACCTCGCCCTGGCGCTGGGCGCACTGGCCCACCACGGCGCGGCGACAGGCGGCCATGCTGCTTGATGTCCAGGATGTCTCGGTGCTGTTCGGCGGCCTTCGCGCGCTGAACGGGGTTTCCTTCGGCGTGCAGGAAGGCGAGATCGTCGGCCTGGTCGGTCCCAACGGCGCGGGCAAGTCGACGATGGTGAACGCCGTGTCGGGCGCACTGGGCCGCCATCGGGGGAGGATCGCCTTTGCCGGCCGCGATATCTCCGGTCTTGCGCCGTCCCGCATCGCAGCGATGGGACTGGTGCGCACCTTCCAGCTCGTGCAGCCGTTCCGCGGGCTGACGGCCATCGAGTGCGTCACGCTGGGTGCGCTATACGGCAGCATCACCGACCGGCCGATCGGGGTCGCCGGCGCGCGCCACTTGGCCGAGCAGGTGCTCGACTTCGCCGGACTGTCGGCGGTGGCGGATGTTGCCTGCGATACGCTGAACGCCAGTCAGCGTCGACGTCTCGAAATCGCCCGCGCGCTGGCGGCGCGGCCGAAACTGATCCTGCTCGACGAGTGCCTGTCGGGTCTGAACAGCAGCGAAATCGACCAAGGCATCGCCCTGGTGCGCGCCATCCGCGAGCGTGGCATCGCCGTGCTCATCATCGAGCACATGGTGCGCGTCATGGCGACGCTCGCCGATCGCATCGTGGTTCTCGACCGCGGCGAGAAGATCGCTGATGGTCCGGCAGCCGAGGTCCTGACGGACCGCCGGGCGCTCGGCGTGTACTTCGGTGCGACTGCTTGAACCGCGGCTCAGTCGCGAAACAGCGGCTGGGTCTTGCCGCGGCGAAGCAGGAATGGTGTCGCCAGCGCGCCGCGAGGCAGGAAAAAATAGACGCGTCCGCATTCCTGCCAGCCCAGCGCGCGGAGCCCCTTGTGCGCGTCGGGCCGATCGACCTGGCCCAGCGTATAGGCATGCCGGGCACCCTGCCGCCTCGCCTCGTCCAGCATGGTACCCAGCACCAGCCCATGGACGCCCTTGCCGCGGAAGGCCGGCGGCGTGAAGGCATCGGTGGTGTAGACCTCGCCCGGACGCAACCTAATCGGATGTCCCGGCAGCGCGTCGCCCCAGGTGAAGCAGGTCCAGTTGGCATGCGCCAGGACGCCGTCGACAAAGGCTAGGAAGCAGCGTTCGCCACGCCGTAGACGGTCGAGGTAGAGCCCGCGAGCCGCCTCGTCGCGCGGTCCGTCACCGAGCCACAGCCAGGGATCGTCTGCATAGAGCCGGCAGATTGTGTCCAGATCGGACTCCTCTGCCAGTCGGATCGCGGCGCCGAGCGGGTTCGCGGGCGGCCGCACCGGCTCGGCCAGCGAGCGCTCGTAGAAGAGCGCACAGGTGAGTTCGCCGAATGACGCCGTCGCCCGCTTCGACCACTGCCACGCCCGTGTCCGCAGATCGACCATGGACCGAGTGTAGGGCGCCCCGCTTGCTGCCGTAAATTGCCAGGGTTGGAACCGCGAAACGGAGCGACAGGAGCTGAAGGTCGTTCGGGAGGCTCTCGCGGCTGCCGGCTCACGGTCGATCAAAGCATGGTGAGCGAGGGTGGGCGTCGTGGACCCGCGCGAGACGCGTGCCTAACTTCAATACGTGAGCAAGAACGTTCCTGAGTTTCAGCGTTTCGATCTGCCGCGCCGCGGATTCTTCACGGGTCTCGCCGCTGGTATCGCTTTCGGCGCACATCGTTCCGCTTCGGCCGAGAGCGATGTGTGGGCGGCGATGCGCCGCCCCGGCTTCCTTGCGCTCATCCGCCATGCCACGGCGCCCGGGACAAACGATCCGGCCGGTTTTCGCCTGGACGACTGCGCGACACAGCGCAATCTGTCGGCCGAGGGCCGGGCGCAGTCCGTCCGGATCGGCGACATGTTTCGTGCCAATGGCATTGCCGACGCCGCGGTCTATTCCAGCCAGTGGTGTCGTTGCCTCGACACGGCGCGACTGATGAAGTTGGGTGAAGTGCGGCCGCAACCGCTGCTCAACTCCTTCTTTCAGGACCGGTCGCGCGAAGCCGGCCAGATCGAGGCGCTGCAGCGCTGGATCGGACAACTCGACCTCGCGAAGCCGACCGTGTTCGTGACGCATCAGGTCGTGGTGACGGCGCTCAGCCAGGTCTTTCCCGGCAGCGGCGAGATCGTGGCGATGCAACGCGGCGCCGACGGCCGCCTCTCGGTTCAGGGACGGCTGCCGACCGCCTGATGGACGCCGGCACTGCCCGGCGCGACCGAAGGCTGGTATGACGCCGGCACTCCGCCTGTCGCGGACGGGTGAAACAACCGCGCATGCGCACGACCAAACCGCCGATCTGGCTGCTGATGAGCGCCACCGTGTCCTCGCAGATGGCGCTGACCATCTTCCTGCCGTCCCTGCCGACCATCGCGAACGACCTGGGCGTCTCCTACGGCACCGCCCAGCTGACGCTTTCGATCTATCTGTTCGCGTTCGCCTTCGCCCAGCTCGCCGTGGGCCCTCTCTCGGACAGTCTGGGCCGCCGGCCGATGCTGCTGGGCAGCCTCGTCGTCTTCACGCTCGGCAGCATCTGCTGCGCGCTGAGCCCGACGATCGAGACCCTGATCGCCTCTCGCCTCGTCCAGGCCTGCGGCGCCTGCGGCGGCGTGGTCCTGGGCCGCGCCATCGTGCGCGACAGCCGGACCGGCCCCGAGGCGCCGCGGGCGATGGGCTACATGGCCTCTTCCATGGCGCTGGCACCCGCACTCTCGCCGCTGCTGGGCGGCCAGCTGCTCGGCTTCTTCGGCTGGCGGAGCAATTTCTGGTTTACCGCCGCCTGCGGGCTGGCGGTTCTGATCGTCGTCTGGCGCATCCTCGGCGAGACCGCCCCGAAGGCGGCGCCGCGCACGACGGGCGTGGTCCGCGACTATCTCGACGGCTTCCGGGCAGTGCTGCGCGAGCGCCGCTTCATCGGCCTCCTGACCGCGACCACCTGCGCCTCGGCCGGCTTCAATGTTTTCTTCTCGGGCGGTCCCATCCTGCTGATCCAGGTGATGGGCGTGGCCGTCGAAACCTTCGGCTGGTTCACCCTCGCCTGGGCCGGCAACTTCGTCGTCGGCAGCCTCGTCTCCAGCCGCCTGCAGGGCCGGGTGAAGAGCCTGCTCCTGATACCGGTGGGCCAGGGAATTCTCACCGTCGGCGCCCTGGCGATGATGGCCACGGCGGCTCTGGGCTACGTCACGCCGCTGGCGCTGATCGTGCCGCTGGTCCTGATGGGCTGGGGCAACGGCCTCAACATGCCCAACGCAATGGCGAGCGCGCTGTCCTCCGTGCCGGCCAGCCGGGTCGGTGCGGCCTCCGCCCTGATGGGCTTCGTGCAGATGGTCACCGCGGCGGTGCTCACCCTGCTGATCGGCTACGTGCCGCACGACACGCAGATGAACATCGGCATCGGGGTGGCCTTGACCGGTATCGTCGGGCTGATCGGCTGGTGGACGCTGGTCCGCCGGCCCGCCGCCCCGGGGGGCGACAGTGGTTCGACCCGCAGCACCCAGACGAGGTGAGAACGCCATGCAATTCGTGAACGGTACGGAGAGCCTCGTCGTCGATGCGATCGACGGGCTGCTGCGCAGCAGCGGCGGCGCCAACCTGGCGCGCCTCGATGGTTATCCCGGCATCAAGGTCGTCCTGCGCACCGACCACAGGCGCGGTCGCGTGGCGATCGTCGCCGGCGGTGGATCCGGTCACGAACCGGCACATGCCTCGTTCGTCGGAAAGGGCATGCTGACCGCGGCCGTTTGCGGCGAGGTCTTTGCCTCGCCGTCGGTCGACGCCGTCTTCGCCGCGATAATGGCGGTCACCGGCAAGGGCGGCTGTCTCGTCATCATAAAGAACTATACGGGTGACCGCCTGAACTTCGGTCTCGCCGCGGAACGCGCCCGCGCGCTCGGCAGGAAGGTGGAAGTCGTCATCGTGAAGGACGACATCGCCATGCCGGACGTGCTCCAGCCCCGCGGGATCGCCGGAGTGGCGATCGTCGAGAAGGTGGCAGGTCACTATGCCGAGTTGGGGGCGAACCTGAAGACCGTCGCCGCCATGGCCCGGAAGGCCGCCGACCATGTGGTCTCGCTCGGCATTTCGCTCTCGTCCTGCACGCTTCCCGGCATCGGCCGAGAAGACCGGGTGCCCCGCGGCAAGGCCGAACTGGGACTAGGCATCCATGGCGAACCGGGCAGCGAACTGGTGACCTTCGAAGGCGCACGCCAGACGGCGCTCGTACTCCTCGACCGCCTGTTCGCCGCGGCAAGGCCCGCGCGTTCCTATGCCCTTCTGCTCAACAATCTCGGTTCCACCACGGCGCTGGAGATGAACCTGCTGACCAACGAGGTGCTCGCGAGCCGGCGGGGCGCCAGGATCAAGCTGGTGCTCGGCCCGGCCACGCTGGTGTCCTCGCTCGACATGCATGGCTTCTCGCTCAGCCTCCTGCCCCTGACACCCGAGTTCGAGAAGGCGCTGCTTTCCCCGGCCAGTCCGCTGGTCTGGCCAAGGGTCCGCTCCCACGTGAGGCCAAGGCTCGTGAAGTTGCCGCGTGAGCTGAAGCGGAAGCCGCTCAGGGCGAGCCGGAACCCGGCGCTGAGCGCCGTGGTGAGCCGGGCCTGCGATGTGCTCATTGCCGCCGAGGGAAAGCTCAATGCGCTCGATGCCAAGGTGGGCGATGGAGATACCGGCTCGACCGTCGCCACCGCCGCCCGTCACCTGCAGGCAGCCCTGCCCCTGATGCCGCTTGCCAGGCTCGACCGCTTCTTCGCGGCGACGAGCGAAGCGCTCTCCCGCTCCATGGGAGGATCCTCGGGCGTCCTGTTGGCCATCTTCTTCGCGGCCGCGAGCCAGTCTGCCTCGGATGGTGCAAGTTGGCAGGACTCCCTGGCGGCCGGCCTCGTGGCGATGATGGCCCATGGCGGCGCCAGGCCCGGCGACCGAACCATGGTCGATGCGCTCGCGCCGGCCCTCGGGGCCTTGCCGACGGGACTGGCCAAAGCCGCGACGGCCGCGCGCGCCGGTGCCGACGCCACCGCCCGGATGCAGGCGGCCCGCGCGGGCCGATCGAGCCATGTCCCGGCTTCACACCTCAAGGGCGTTCCCGATCCCGGCGCGGAGGCCATTGCCCTATTGCTGGAAGGTCTGGCAAGAGGCTGAGCCCCTAGCCGGGCGGCCGGCCATTATCCACAGACCGCGGCCACTTCCGGCGCAACGCACCCGGCGCTTCCAGTATCCTGTCCGCTCGCTTTCACAGGTCGGCTCGCCACTCCGTTCCGACAGCCCCTCCCTCCGGCAGCCCAAGAACGAATGATGACGAACACGCTCTCCCTCCGGCCCGGTGACCGTCTCCCCGACTTCGTGCTGCCCGGACTGGACGGCAAGCTCCGGCAGTTCGTCTGGTCGTTCACCGGCGATCCGGTCGCCCTGCTCGTCGTGACGGACCTCTCGACGCTGGATGCCGCCCAGTTCGTCTCCCTGCGCGATGCCTGCACCGCCGCCTCGACGAAGCTCGTCGTCGTCGCCGGCAATGCCGTGGCGGCGTCTGCCCCCCTCTGGAAGAAGCTCGGTGCCTTGCCCGAGGAGCCGCTGCTGCTTTGCGACGTCAAGGGGCAGTTCCTGCCGGCGCTGCTTGCCCAGGGCGGAGCAGTCTCGTTCGGCCAGGGCATGGGCCTGCGCCAGCGCGTGATCGCCCTCGATCCCAATCAGAGGGTCGCGACCACCTTCGACACACGGGCCCTGCCGGCTGCTGCCGAGGCAATCAGCGGCGTTGCCGACTCGATACGCGCGGACGGCGGGGCCAACCTGTGCCTGACCACCGCGATGGCCCCGGTTCTGGTTCTGCCGCGTGTGTTCGAGCCGGAATTCTGCACCCAGCTCATCCGCCTGTGGGGCAAGGGCGACCACAAGGACTCTGGCGTTTCGAGCCATTACGGCAATGTCGACATGAGGGCCTTGAAGAACACCGAGGACTACGTGATCGTCGAGCCGATGATGCTGAAAGCGGTTTCGGACCGCTTGGCCTATCGCATCGGGCCCGAGCTCACCAAGGTTTTCGCCTTCGATCGCGAGTTCACGTTCGATGGCCATGTGGTGCTGTCGTACAGCGCCGAGGGCCGGCACTTCTTCGCCGCACATCGCGACAATGGCGCGCCGACCACGGCCGATCGCGTCTTCGCCGTGTCGCTGAATCTCAACGACGATTTCGAGGGCGGCGAGCTGGTCTTTCCGGAGTATGCAGCCACACGCGTCAGCCCTCCCGCCGGCGCGGCAGCCGTCTTCTCCTGCTCCCTGTTGCACAAGGTCGGCCCCGTGACCCGGGGCCGCCGCTACGCGCTCACGACCTTCTTCCGCCAGAAGCGCTGAGCAGCCCAGGCGACCCGGTCAGGCAGCAGTCGCCGGGATCCAGCTCTTCTTCTCGCCGGCATAGTAGGCGCCGGGATTACCGTGGACCGTGGTGCGCCACATCAGCCGGCCCTCGCGGTCGCCGTCGAACCAGGTGGCCGCGTGGACGAGGCAGCGATTGTCCCAGATCAGGAGATCGCCTTCGCTCCATTCGTGGGCGTAGCAGAAGCGCCGCTCCGTGAAGTGCGCCATGATCTCGTCGAGCAGAGCCGCGCCGGCGCCATGCGGTCCCGGCTCCATGCCGACGAAGGGCCCCTCGAACCAGTCCATCTGCCCCCATTCGCAGAGGTAGAGCGACTTCTCCCCCGTCACCGGATGGGTGCGCACGACCGGCTGCGGCTGCGAGCGCTCGTGCGGGGCAAAGGCGCGTGGCGTGCGCCCGGCCAGGGCCGCCTCGCGGGAGCGGCCAGTGCCTGGCTGAGCGTGCAGACCGACCAGGGTTTCTACCTTCGCCTTCAACGCCGGCGGCAGCGCCGCGTAGGCGAGGATGCCATTGGCGAACAGGGTCTGGCCGGTGTCGCGCCGCGCCGGCGTCACGGCATAGAACAGCGAGATGTCGGGCGGCGGCCGGCGATAGCTCTGGTCGGTATGCCAACCCTTGCGATGGGGATACTGTGTCGGAATCAGGCCATCGGCGGCCAGCGGCGGCTCGGGTCGCTCGGGCGGCGCCTTGGAGACCGGTGGCATGTTGGACACCAGCAGGATCTCGGGCACCGCGACATGCACGGACTTAAGGTTCGTCAGGGTATGGCGATAGTCCTCGACCTCCGGACCGAAGACGCGGCTGAGACGAATGAGCAGGTCCGGATCATCGGAAATCCCGTTCATGCCCTGGATGAGAAGCAGTCCCTTCGCCTCGGCCAGGGCCGCCGGCAAAGCCTGGGGATCGCGCTCGGCCGAGGCCACAATCTCTGCCGCATTGCCTGCCAACCGGAGAGTGGCTCCGAAGGACGCGCCGGGGAACGGCGCTTCGCGTGTGATGTCCATGCCGAACCTCATGCCAGTGTCGTGCCAACGCTCAGGGTCGCTGCCCCGCATAGGGATCGTTGACGCCGTCGAGCGGCCAGATCGGCCGACGCAGCTTGGTGAACTTCAGCCGCGAGATGTCCGGCGAACAGATGCCGCCGGAATCGACCAGCACGATCTCGCGGGCGATCGGTGCATAGGCTGCCCGGAAGTGCTGCACGCTCTTCACCACGACCACGCTCTTGCTCCGCGGGTCGATGCCCTGGCTCAGGAACACCTGCAGATCGATGGTCTGGATACGGTTGGAGATGGTGATCACGTCGATGCCGCCGATGCGCAGCACCGCGGTCGGTCCCATGGAAGTCTCGACGCCGGCATTCATCGGCCCATCGTTCTTGAACGAGCCGTCCGACAGCATCTTCACGACGGCCCGGGCCTTCACCGGCATGCCCATCGAAGGATCGGTATGGCCGCCCAGCTCGACGTCGATCTCCGCGCCGACGCCGGCCGCGATGGCCTGCTGAACCGTACCGGGATCGTAGATCGTGCCGAAGGCCACGTTCTCGACCTTCGCGTCGATGAGTGCCTGCAGCACCGGCGTCGTGTCGTTGTAGCCGCCGCCACCCGGATTGTCGGTGCCGTCGGCCACCACAAGCGGTCCCTCCTTGCCGGCGCCGGCCTTGGCGGCGGCGATGGCTTCGGCCACGGGGCGGAAGTTCGACGTATTCTCGGTGCGGCGCTTCCAGATCTCGTCGAGCAGCGAGGCCGCCACTTCCTTCGCGCGGCCCTCGGCCCCGGGCTCGTGGCTCACGGCAATCGAAGGGCCGGTATAGGGAATGTCAGCCCAGGTGAAGCCGGCCTGGATGCTGACGACGTTGATGCCCGGTTCCTTCTCGAAGGTATCCGCCTTTGCCAGCAGATCGCGCATCAGGCCGGGCTGGGTGGTCTTGCCGGAGTCCGCGCCCTGCAGCATCGCGGGCTGGACCAGCAGGCACTTCGGCTTCTTCCGCCCCGCCAGCGTCTCCTGCACGAGGGTGGCCGCCTGTACGGCGCGGTCGTAGCCGTCGATATGCGGATAGGTGCGATAGCTCACCAGCGCATTGGCGTGCCGGGCCATCTTCACCGTGGCATTGGCATGCAGGTCGAGCGTGGCCACGATGGGGATCTCCGGCCCGACGATGGCGCGCAGCGCCTCGAGCAGCGCGCCCTCGGCATCGTCCTCCGTCTCCGTCACGGCCGCGCCATGGAGCGACAGGCAGATCGCATCGAGCTTTCCGGCCTTCTTCGCCGCATCGAGGATCAGGTCGCGGATATGCTCCCAGGTCTCCTTCGTCAGCTTGCCCGAGGGCGTCGCATTGGCCGCCGCAGCCCACACCGGTTCCCAGCCATGCTTCTTCACCGAGTCGATGTATCCGCCGACCTCGTTCCGCGTACCGGTGAAGCGAGGCACCATGGCCTCACCCTCGATCAGCCAGCGCTTGCGATAGTCCTCCAGCGTCGTCTTCAGTTTGCTGAAGGTATTGGTCTCATGCATGAACTGCGCGATCAGGACGCGGTACGCCATTTCTCTGCTCCTGGTTTTCCATCCCTTCCTCCCCGTTCAAACGGGGAGGTGCCCCGTCGTCGGGGCGCAGGGGTCATGCTCATTCAAACGGTCCTTACCCCTCCGTCGGCGCAGGACGCCGACACCTCCCCCGATGACGGGGGAGGCATTTGAGCGCTTAAAGCTTGGCCGTCTTGAGCCATTCGGCCTGGCCCTCTTCGCCGTCGACGCCCATCGACTCGAGGAAGCGGCAGACCATCATGTAGTAGCCGATGGTCAGGGTGAGTTCGACGAGCGCACCCGCGGTGAGGAAGGCCTGGACCGGCTTCAGTGTCTTGTCCGAAGCGCGGACGTTGCGCACCACGTCGTCGGTGTAGCGCAGCACGGCCTTTTCGTTATCGGTGAAGGCCGGCGCCTCGATGGTGGCGTCGCGCAGGGCGGCGATCTTCTCCTCGCTCACGCCGACCTCACGGCCGATGCGCTCATGCTGGAATACCTCGTAGGCGGTACGGCTGAGACGGCCGACCCGGATGATCGCCAGTTCGCGCAGCACCGGGTCGAGTTCGCAGCGATAGAGCAGCCCGTTGCCCATGCGCAGGAAGCCCTTCGCGCCCTGCTCGGAATTGGCCAGCATCCGGTAGATGTTGAGCATTGGGTTGAGCTTGCCGAGCAGTTCGGCGTGCTTGCCCGTGGCGTTTTCGACTTCGTAGTACGGAATGCGCGGCATTGGGTTCCTCTCTTCAGGCTTCAAACCTGAAGGGAACCCTTTGCGCGGTCAACGCTGCTTCAGATCCAGCCGCGACTGACCAGCGGGTTGAGCCAGCGGCCCCACGGGCCGGTCAGGACAATGGGGTTCTCCACGACGATCAGCGCGATGCAGGGCTCACCCGGATCGGCGATCGGCTCGTGCCGCTGTCCACCCGGCCCGACCGCGAAATCGCCGACGCCGTAATTGCCGGTCTCGTCCGTGTAACCGCCCTGCAGGACGACCGTGTACTCGTAGCCGGCATGCTTGTGCTCGGGCAGGCCCCGACCCGATTCCAGCCGCAGCAGCGAAACCCGATGGAAGTCGCCCGGCAGGTCGAGGCGGATCTCGTCGAACTTTCCCATCACCCGGCGCCAATCCATGCCAGGCCGCAGGTGCGGCACGAGGGGCGCCGGTGCCCAGTCGACGCCTGCATGGCGGCGTGACGTGGCGGCGGGCCGAGGCTCCACGGGCACCTCCTCAAGCCGCGCCAGAACTCGTTCGAGCGCTGCCGCATCCTTCTCGTCGCCGAACTCCGGCACCGGCTCACGTTCGATCAGCGCCCCGCCCACGGCATTCAGGCGGTCGACGGTACGCTGCGAGCCCGGATCGAGGGCGACATGCAGTGCCACAGCGAGCGCCGGCCCGTCCGGCAGAGCGCCCGCGGCATAATCCAGCAGAAGTTCGTCGGGTGCCGGATGGCGGCTCATGACTCGTCTTTCTCCAGTGCTTCCCGCAGGCGGGCCAACGCCAGGCGGATGCGCGACTTCACCGTCCCGAGGGGCAATTTCAACTCCTCGGCGATGGCCGTGTGGGTCTTGTCCTCGAAGAACGCCTTCTCGATCACCAGCATCTGATCGGCAGACAGCCCCCCGAGCAATTCCTTCACCCTGCTATACGTCTGCCCCGCGAGAACGGATTTGTCGGCGTCGTCTTCTTCCGGTGCAAAAACAGTAAGCCAGTCGTCGGTGTCGATCGCCGGCCGGTTGTTGCGCCGCAGGTGATCGATCCGCTTGTTGCGGGCGATGGTGTAGAGCCACGTCGATGCCGAGGCCTTCGTGCGGTCGAAGCTGGCGGCCTTGCGCCAGACCATGATCAGGGCTTCCTGAGCCACCTCCTGCGCCGCCTCGGGGTCGGCACCGCTGCGCATGATAAATGCCTTCACGCGAGGTGCGAAATATTGGAACAGGCGTGAAAAAGCCGCGCGATCCTGGCGGGTCGCGATGGCTTCGATCAGGTGTGCGGCCTCGTCGGCGGAAAGCATCGCGTTGGAGCCTAGACCGGCCGCCCCTGTGCGCCCAAATCCCAGAACAGGCCGGTCATCAGCCGGAGACCTTCCCGTGCCACCGGCGCCAGCAGGTGCTCGTCCGGCGCATGCTGCGAGCAGGCGGCGTAGGAATGCGGCACCCAGACCGTGGGCAGCCCGAGAATGTCGGTGAACACCTCGTTGGGCAGCGAGCCACCCAGGTTGGGCAGCATGTTCGGCTTCTGGCCCGCCGTTCTCTCGATCGAGCCGGAGGCGAATTTCGCCCAGGGATTCTCGGGGTCGAGGCGGGTCGCGTTCATGATCACGTCGCGCGCCTGCTCGATCTCGATCATGCCGAACCCATGTTTGTCGAGATGGCGGCGCAGCGCCGGGATGATGTCATGCGGATCTGTGCCGACGACAAAGCGCAGCTGGCAGTAGGCGACGGCGCTGGGCGGGATCGCATTGACCGGCCGCTCGGGGTTGCCGGTCTTGAAGGCCAGGACCTCGAAGCTGTTCCAGCCGAAGACCCGCTCGACCGGTGTGAGTGATTTCTCGCCCCAGTCCTCGTTGATCTCCGGAGCGCCCTCGCCCGCGTCGACATGGGCGTCGGCGAGCGCCGCCCGGATCGAGTTCGTCAGCGTCTTGGGCCGCCATTCCGGGACTTTGATCTGGCCCCGCTCGTCGGTGATGGTCGCCAGCGCATGGGCCATGATGATCCCGGGATTGGCCAGCAGGCCGCCCCAGTTGCCGGAATGGTGACCGCCCTCGCGCATCGTAAGCTTGAGGTTGAAGTTCAGGGTGCCGCGCGTGCCGCCGAAGATGGTCGGCCGGCGATGATCGAGGCGCGGTCCGTCGGAGCCGATCAGGGCATCGGCCTTGAGGGCTTCCCTGTTGGCCTTGCAGAACTCACCCAGGCCCGGCGATCCCGTCTCCTCGCCGGTCTCGATCAGGATCGTCGAGTTGAAGCCCAGCGCCCCGCGCTCCTGCATCACGCAGGCCAAGGCCGCGATATTGATCGTGTGCTGGCCCTTGTTGTCGGCCGTGCCGCGGCCGTACATCTTGTCGCCCTCGATCACGATCTTCCATGGCGACAGGCCGCTGCGCCACTGCTCCTCCTGGCCACGGATCACGTCGCCATGGCCGTAGGTCAACACGGTCGGCTTCGCGGGATCCTCGACCCGGCGGGCGATCAGGAAGGGGCCGTATTCGCTGCGCGGGTTGGGCAAAACCGTGCAGTCGTAGCCGAGCTTCTGCAGCGATTCGGTCATCTCGCCGGAGACGTATTCCTGCAGGGCGGGCATCGAGCCCTGCTCCTGGCTGGTCGTCGGAATGGCCACCCGCCGCTGCAGCTCCTCGAGGAAGCCGCCGTCGTCGAAATATTTCTCTGCGCGGGCGATCGCGCCATCCCGTGTCCCGGTCATGCTTTCCCTTGTCCGTTTTCGCGGCCACGATAGCAAAATTAGAGGGAGATGAGCATGACCGCATCGGGCCGCGTCGTTTTCAGCAGGATGGAAGAAGTCGTCTTCGGCCGGCCCGCCGCCGAGGCGCTGGCGGAGTTGGTCGAGCGGCAAGGCGCGAACCGCGTCTTCCTGATGGTGAGCGGCACGCTCAACCGCCAGACCGACGAGATCGAGAAGCTGCGTCGCGCGCTGGGCAACAAATGCGTCGGGACATTCGACAGGATGCCTGCGCATTCCCCGCGCAGCGCCGTTGTCGCGGCGGCCGAGCAGGCCCGCGCCGCCGGCGCCGACCTGATCGTCACCCTGGGCGGCGGCTCCATCACCGACGCCGCCAAGGCCGTCCAGCTCTGCCTGTCGAACGACGTCCGCACGCCCGAGGACATGGACCGCATCCGCGGCCAGGCGGACGTGAAGCCGCCGACGGTGCGCCAGATCTCGATTCCGACCACCCTCTCGGCCGGCGAGTTCTCCGCGATCGCCGGCGTCACCAACGAGGCGACCAAGGTGAAGGAGATGTACCGCCATCCCCTCACCATCCCGCAGGCCGTGATCCTCGATCCCGAGGTCACGCGCCACACCCCGATGTGGCTCCTGCTCTCGACCGGCATCCGCGCCGTGGACCACTGCGTCGAGGGCGTCTGCTCCAACGAATCGACCGAGTACAGCAACGCCTCGTCGCTGCACGGCCTCTCGCTGCTGGCCCGCGGCCTTTCCCGCGTCAAGGCCGATCCCTCCGACATGGCGGCCCGGCTCGACTGCCAGACCGGCGCCTGGCTCTCCATGACCGGCATCGCCGCCGGGGTGCCGATGGGCGCCAGCCACGGCATCGGCTATGTGCTGGGCGCCGTGTTCGACGTACCGCACGGCCACACGTCGTGCATCATGCTGCCGTGGGTGATGCGCTGGAACAAACCGGCCAATGCCGACCGCCAGGCCCTGATCGCCGCCGCGATGGGACATCCCGGCGAGGACGCGGGCGACGTGCTCGACCGCTTCATCCGCGGCCTCGACATGCCGCGTACCCTGTCCGACGTGAAGGTCGGCCGCGAGCATTTCGACCGCATCGCCCAGCAGGCGATGGGCACCCCCTGGGTGCCGCGCAACCCGCGCCCGATCCCGACGCCCGCCGAGGTGAAAGAGATCCTGGAACTGGCCGCGTAGCTCAGTCCCACTTCCGGTCGAGGAAGCGCTTCACGTCGTCGGTGAACTGCTGCGGTGCCTGGAGCATCGAGAAGTGGCTGACTTCCGGCTGCAGCAGGAGGCCGGCATTGGGGATCGCCCCCGCCATGAACTCGGTATTCTCGCGCTTGATCGCCTCGTCGTGATCGGCGTCGACGATCCAGGTATGGACTTTGATGCCGGCGAGATCGGCGGCCGTCCAGTTGGGCTGCGTCGCCCACATGGTGCTGATCTCCTCGACGAACTTCTTGTACTCGCGCGGCGTGGCCGAGAGCGCCTCGTATTCCTTCTCGCCGCGGGCGATGAACGCCATGAACACCGGGCTCTTGTTCACGTCCTTGACGCCGCTCGGGTCGGAATTGGCGGCGAAGGCGAAGAGGCGCGACACGCGCTGCGGATGGGACATCGCCATGCTGAGGCCGATGATGGCGCCGTCGCTCCAGCCCACCACGGCGGCCTGCGGCACGCCGAGATAGTCCATCAGGCCGATCACGTCCGAAGCCATCAGTGCATAGCCGTAGGGCTGGGCGTCGCGCGTGCTGCGGCCGTGGCCGCGGCTGTCCATGACGATCACCCGATGGGTCTTCGCCAGTTCGGGAACCTGATGTCCCCAGTAGTTCGAGTTGGCGAGCCCGCCATGAAGCAGGATCACCGGCGGCCCGCTGCCGAAGGTGGCGTACCAGATCGAGATGCCGTTGACCGGCGCGTGACCGCTGCTCACGGCGGGCGGCAACGTCGGCGTGGGCGGCAGGGTCAGCCAGCGCGGCACCGGCTGGGCCGAGGCGGACGAGGCGACGAGGGCAACGAGGAGGCTGAACAGAAAGGCGCGCATGGTCTGAGGATAGCGCCGACACCCGGACGGGCGCCATCCCCGGCAAGAGCGAAGGATCAGATCCGCCCCTTGCGCCTCGCCACCGATTCGGAGAGCAGGCAGAGGATCTCCCACATCATCGTGACGCCAACGAGAGCGGTATTGCCGCTCATGTCGAAGGGCGGCGAGACCTCCACCACGTCGCCGCCGACCAGGTCGAGGCCGCGCAGGCCGCGCAGCATACGCTGCGCCTCGTGCGGGGTGTAACCGCCGATCTCGGGCGTGCCGGTGCCCGGCGCATAGGCGGGATCGAGGCCGTCGACGTCGAAGCTCACATAGGTCGGGCCGGTGCCGACGACGCGGCGCGCCTCCTCGATAACCTTCTCGACGCCGAGATCGAAATACTCCTCGATGGTGATGACCCGCATGCCCTGGTCGAGGGCCCACTGATTGTCGTCGGCCTTGTAGAGCGAACCGCGGATGCCGATCTGGACCACCCGCCTGGGGTCGAGCAGCCCCTCCTCCACGGCGCGGCGGAACGGCGTGCCATGCGTGTACTTGAAGCCGCCGAAATAGGTGTCCCAGGTGTCGCTGTGGGCGTCGAAATGGACCATGCCGAGCGGCGGCTGGCCTTTGCGGATACCGCGCATGATCGGCAGCGTGATCAGGTGGTCGCCGCCGGCCGACAACGGCACGACGCCGGCGGCATGCAGCCTGGCATAGTGCTTCTCGATCCGGTCGAGCGAATCGTCGAGGCTGGCGGGATTGACCGGCGCGTCGCCGAGATCGCCGCACCTCGCCAATTCATAGGGCGCGACCCGGGTGACGTGGTGAATCCGCCGCATCATGGTCGAGAGGTCGCGCATCTGGCGCGGGCCATGCCGCGCGCCCGGACGATTGGTGGTGCCGCCGTCCCACGGCACGCCCACCATGCCGATCTCGACCTCCGACGGGTCGCGGAACAGCGGCAGGCGCATGAAGGTGGCGACGTCGCCGAATCGCGGCACAACGGTGCCGGCAACCGGCTGGGGGAAGTCCTGGCTCCTGGTCATTCCCCCACTGTAAGCCGTTACGACGGCTGCAAAAGGGCCTTTCGCGCCGAGACGAACTCTTCCACCGCCGACACGAACCGGTCGCCTTCGCCGTCGCCGATCATGATGTTCAGGGCAACGAAGCCGCGGCGGGCGATCCAGATGCCGGCCGCCACCATGTCGAAATAGAACAGCTCCTTGGCGTCCTGGTTGCTGGACGCGAGATCGGCCGCGTTCCTGATCGGCCGCGTCGTGGCGTGCGCCGTCATCATCGAGCCGATACCGGAGAACTGGAACTCCACGCCGGCCTTCTTGCAGATCGCGTTCAGCCGCTCGCGGATCTTGTCGCCGCGATCGTTCAGTTCCTTGGCCGCTTCAGGCGTATAGACCTCGCCATAGCCCGCGACACCCGCGGCCATGGTGAGTACGTTGTTGTTGAACGTGCCGGCATGCGGTAGCGAATCAGGCTTGGTCGGATCGAACAGCTCCATGATGTCGCGTCGGCCACCGAAGGCGCCGAACGACATGCCGCCGCCAATGTATTTGCCGAGCGTCGTCATGTCGGGAATCACACCGGTCTTCTCCTGCAGACCACCGGGCGACAGGCGCGAGGTCATGACCTCGTCGAAGATCATGGTGATGCCGCGCGCCTTGGTCTCGCTGCGGACCATTTGCAGGAAGTCGAGATTGCCGGGCAGGCAGCCGCCGCTGCCCTGCATCGGCTCCAGCAGAACGGCGAACAGCTCCTCGCCATGCTTGGCGAGCAGCGCACGGGTGCCTTCGACGTCATTGTACGGCGCGACGACATACTCGTAGGGCATGTTGACCGGCGAACCGCCGCTCACGAAGTAGAGCACGCCGCCGTGATAGCCACCGTGGAACACCATCACCTTGGTGGCCCTGGCGCGGCCGTTGCGCTGGGCGAAGACGCGCGCACCGGCCAGCGCCATCACGTTGCCTTCGGTGCCGGAGTTGGTGAAGCGCACGAGGTCGATCGACGGCATGCGATCGACCACGAGCTTGGCGAGCTTGCCTTCGCTCTCGTTGCGGCCGGCGAAGTTCCAGCCATGATCGAGCGCCTTGTCGATCGCCTTGCGGATCACCGGGTGGGAGTGGCCGTAGATGCCGGCGGTGTATTCGCCCAGCACGTCGATGTATTCGTGACCGTCGGCATCCCACAGCCGACAGCCCTCGCCGCGCACCACGGTCAGCGGGAACGGCGCATTGTGCAGGGTGGTGCGGGTATTGCCGCCGGGCATCGCCACGCAGGCATCCTGATGGCGGGCAAAGCTCTTGGGGTTGCGGTCTACATAGGCCTGCTTGGCTTCGGCCAGAGCCGATTGCAGATCCGAATTCACCAGCGCTTGATCAGGCACGTCGCTCTCCTCGCGTGAGGCCCCGAGTATCACACGACGTTGAGCTCGCGGATAGGCCGGCCCGATTCAAGGCGATCATAACCAAAAGTATTGAGATCGAGTGTCCGATAATCCCCGTGCACGATCAGCTCGGCGACGGCGCGGCCGACCGCCGGCGACTGCTGGATGCCGTGACCCGAGAAGCCAGTGGCGAAGATCAGACTCTCGATTCGGGGATGGCGCCCGACGATGCCGTTCTGGTCGAACGTGTTGTACTCGTAGTAGCCCGCCCATGAATTCACGACCTTCGCCGCCTCGAAGGCCGGCACCCGCGCCGCCAGCGTCGGCCACACCATCTCGTCCCATTCCTGGTGCTGGACCTCGAGCGGCGCGCCAGCCGGGTCGTTACCCTCGGCGGGTGTCGTGCCGGCGATGTAGAAGCGGCCCTCCGGCCGGAACCAGGTTCCCGACGGATCGATGGTGAGCGGCGTCAGGCCCGGCGCCTCGCGCACGTCGAAGACGAAGACCGAACGCCGCCGCGGCTCGACCGGCAGGGCGATGCCCGAGCGCCCCGCGACCTCGCCCGACCACGGGCCCGCCGCCAGCACGACGGTACGCGCCTCCAGGCGGCCGCCTTGCTTCAGATGCACACCGCCGGCATCGAACGAAACCACCTCGTCGGCGAGGTAGGTCACCCCCAGATCTCGCGCGGTGCGCCGGAACCCCTGCATCAGCGACGGACCATCAAACCAGCCTTCATTGGCCGTCCCGTGCGACGCGAGCGCCAACCCCTCCTCCGAAACCCAGGGAAAGCGGGCCTTCAAGGCTGCCGGATCGAGCAGCTCGACCGAGCATCCCTCACCCTTCTGCACCGCGTGATTGGCCCGCAACACCGCCTCGCCCGCCGGACTCGCCAGGAAGAGATAGCCGGGTTCCTTGAGACCGAGCTCCACGCCCAGCAATTCGCCAGCGCGCCGCAGGAAGCCGATCCCGTAGCGCGACAGGTGGATATTGAGCGGAGTCGAGAATTGTTGCCGGATGGAGCTCGCCGACAAGGCCGAGGAGGCACGCGTATAGGCAGGATCGCGCTCCACCACCGTCACGGAGCCTTCGAAAGACGGATCGGACTTCAGATGATAGGCGACGGAAGATCCCATCGCGCCGCCGCCGATCACCACGACGTCGGTCTTCATCGTCGGCGCCAGACCTGCAGTCGGGCGAAGAGGAAGCGGTCGGCGACGAGGTGGGCGGCCTTGACCGCGGCCGAGGTCAGCACGATCACGACGCACAGAGCGGCCGCAGCCGCCGTCGTGCCCGCCTCCTCGATGTTCACGGCCGCCACCGAGGCGAGCTTGGTGTCGGGGGCATAGAGGAAGATCACCGACGAGACCGTCGTCATGGCGTTGACGAACAGGTAGATGGCGATATCGAGGATCGCCGGCAGGCAGATCGGCGCCGTCACCCGTGCGAACGTCTTCCAGATCGGCACCTTGAGTGAGGCTGAGACCGCCTCGAATTCCGGATCGATCTGCTTCAGCGCCGTCGTCGCCGTGAGGTGGCCCACCGTGTAGAAGTGCGCCACCGTGTTCAGCACCAGGATCCCCATGGTGGCGTACAGGAAGTTGAGCGGGTTGTTGGGCGCGTTGAAGAAGAAGATGTAGCCCAGGCCCAGCACGAGGCCGGGCACCGCCATGGGCAGGAAGGCCAGGAACTGCACCACGCCGCGCATCGCCCCGAAGCCTCGCGTCTTTTCGTTGAGCCAGGCGCCGGTGAACATCAGCACGGTGCCGAACACCGCGGCGCCCAGCGCCATGCGCACCGAGTTCCAGTAGGAATCCCAGCCGTTGGCGTCAAACTTGGCGAAGTCGTAGTTGTCGAGGGTGAGGCTGAGATTGTAGGGCCAGTACTTGATCAGCGAGCCCCAGATCGCCATCCCGAGAATGGCGAGGATGGCCGCCGACACCAGCAGACAGAACAGGGTGAAGAAGAGGTCACGCGCGAACTTCGGCCTGGGCACCAGCGGCACGGCACGCGCCGTGAGCAGTGCCACCTGTTTGCGCTGGACCAGCCGGTCGACCAGGAAGGCCAACGCCGCCGGCGCCAGCAGCACCATGCCGACCACCGCGCCCATCGAGAAATCCTGCTGGCCGATGACCTTCTTGTAGACGTCGGTGGCGAGCACGTTGAAGTTGCCGCCGATCACCTTGGCGATGCCGAAATCGGTGATGACCAGGGTGAAGACGACCAGCGCGGCGCTGATCAGACCGTACTTCGCGCCCGGCAGTGTCACAGTGAAGAAGATGCGCCGCTTCGAGGTGCCCAGCACCTCGGCCGCTTCATACAGGCGCGCGTCGGCCGTCGCGAGCGCGGTCGTCAGGATCAGCGTCGCGTGCGGGAAGCAGTAGAAGACCTGCGCGATCACGATGCCATCGATGCCGTAGATCGAGCCGCCGCCGAGCAGCACCTTGAAAAAGCCCTGCGTGCCGAACAGGTAGATCAGCGCAATGCCCGGCAACAGGGACGGCGCGAAGATCGGGATCAGCGAGATGCCCTGGAACAGCCAGCGCATCGGCAGCACCGTGCGCGTCAGCGCATAGGCGTAGAGGAAGGCGAGCGGCACCACGATCGCGGTGGTGATCGATGCGACCTGAAGGCTGTTCAGCGCCGACTGGAACAGCGCCGGCGTGGAAAAGTACGAGACGTAGTTGGCTAGACCGATGAACCTGCCGTCGCGGTCCTCGAAGCCCTTGGCGAGCAGCGACCAGAGCGGCAGCCCGACCATGACGAGCAGCGTGCCCGCCAGCAGCAGGATGCCAATGCGCATCGTCAGGTCGTCGCGCGACAGGCCGACCTTCAGTCCGGGCACGGCCAGGCTCACGGGCAAGCCATCAAGCGAAGACCCTGAGCCGGTCGGGCGGCAGGGCGATGTCGAGTTTCGTGCCGATGTCGACGCCGAGGTCGCGGATCAGGTTGCTCGAAAAATCCGCCGTTACGGCCACGTCGGCGGCCGCGCGTGCCCGCAAGGTCGCACGGCAGAACGCTCCCACGAAGTCCAGTTCGGCCACCTCGACCGGCACGCGGTTAGCGATATCGCCCGGCAGGTCACGCACCCGCACGTCCTCGGGCCGGATGCAGAGACTCACCTTCTGGCCGGGTGCCAGCCCCTCCTGGGCCGGGCAGGCGAAATCGACGCCGGCGACCCTTACCCGGTCGGGCGCCATCAGGGTCCCGGCCAGGAAGTTCATGGAGCCGACGAAGTCGGCCACGAAGGCCGTCGCGGGCCGGCGATAGATCTCCTGTGGCGTGCCGACCTGCTCGATGGCGCCGTGGTTCATGACCACGATGCGGTCGGCCATGGTCAGCGCCTCCTCCTGGTCGTGCGTCACCATAATGGTGGTGACGCCAAGCGTCCGCTGAAGCGCCTTGATCTCGTGGCGCAGTCGCAGGCGCACCCGCGCGTCGAGGGCCGATAATGGCTCGTCGAGCAGCAGCAGCCCGGGAGAGGTCGCCAGCGCGCGCGCCAGCGCCACTCTCTGCTGCTGACCGCCCGACAGCTGGGCAGGATACTTCGCGCCGGCATCGGGAAGGCCGACCAGCGCCAGCAGCTCCGCGACCCGTCTGGCGATCGCCCCCTTGTTCTGCCGCCGGTTCACCAGCCCGTAGCCGACATTGTCAGCCACGCTGAGGTTGGGAAACAGCGCATAGGACTGGAACACGATGCCGAAATCGCGCTGCGCGGGAGGCAGGGCCGAGACGTCACGCCCCTTCTGCCGGATCGTCCCGGAGGTCTGTGGATCGAGGCCGGCGATGGCCCGCAGCAGCGTCGTCTTCCCGCAGCCGGAAGGGCCGAGGAAGCAGACGAACTCGCCCTCGACGACGTCGAGCGAGACGTCGCCGAGAGCCGAGAAGTCGCCGAACCGCTTGGAGAGATTGCGGACTTCGAGATAGTTGGTCATGGCAATCACGGTCATCGCGGGCGGGGTACCCCCGCCCTGAGGCGAAGCGAAGGATCCTTCGGCTTCGCCTCAGGATGACAACAGGGCATCGATGCCGACGCCCCTACTTGGCCTTGGGCGCCGACTTGCCGTCGTAGCGCTTCGTCCACTCCGCCAGGATGCGGTCGCGGTTCTTGGCCATCCACTCGACGTCGTTCTTCACCATCACCTTCTCGAGGTTCGGCGGGTAGTTCGGCGGCGTGTTGGCGACGCCCGGATAGGCGACGATGGGATAGGTCTTGGCATAGAGCTCGTTGGCCTTCTTGGAAGCCGCCCAGTCGGCGAGCTTCTTCGCGGCTTCGAGGTTCTTGGTGCCCTTGACGATCGCCGTGACCTCGAGTTCCCAGCCCAGGCCTTCCTTCGGAATCACCAGCTCGAGCGGCGCGCCCTTGGTCTTCTCCGAGGCACCACGGGTGTCGAGGCCGATGCCGATCAGGCGCTCGCCCTTCGCGGCCTGGACGCAGGGCGCCGAACCGGAGTGGATGTACTGCGCGATGTTCTGGTGAAGCGCATCCATGTACTTCCAGCCGGCTTCCTCGCCCATGATCTGCAGCCAGGCCGCGATGGTGAGATAGCCGGTCCCCGACGAGGCCGGGTTCGGCATCACGATCGAATCCTTGTACTCGGGCTTGATCAGGTCGGCCCAGCTGGTCGGGACCGGCTTGTTGCCCTTCTTGCCTTCCGCCGTGTTGAAGCAGACGAGCGAGAGATAGGCGTCCATGCCGACCCAGGTCTGGGGCGACTTGCCGCTCAGGAACATCGGGTTGAGCGCGGAGGCTCCAGCCGGCGTGTAAGGCTCGAGCATGCCCATCGAGGCCATCAGGCCGACGTTGGAGGCGGCGAGGCCCCAGATGATGTCGGCGCGAGGATTGTCCTTCTCGGCCATCAGCTTGGCCGCGACGACACCCGTCGAATCACGCACCCAGGCGATTTCGATCGTCGGATTGTCGGCTTCGAAGGCCTTCTTGAACGGGTCGAGCTGGTCGTTCTCCAGCGCGGTGTAAACGGTGAGCTTCGTCTTTTGCGCGAAGGCCGGCGATGTCAGGCCGAACATGGCGAGTGCGGCGGCGCCCGCCAGCGTGGCGCGCCTGAAGACGGTGCGATCGATCATTTTCCCTAGCCCCCTGGTCTCAAACCCCTGTCGAACGCCTGCTGCTACAGGCCGTCCATGACCTTTATGTTACACCGCCCGCGAGCGGGTGCACGCGGCCTTCTCACCCTTCCCCAGACAATTTCTCGCCAACCGCCGCGAGCCAACGCCGAACCACCCGCTCCTCGTCCCGATCCAGCAGTTCGAGAAGCCGCGCCTCCACTTCCATGACCCGCGCACGGCACCGCCTCAGGAGCGCCGCGCCCGCCGCGGTCGCGTGGAGCCGCAGGATCCGGCCATGCGCCGGATCGGCCGACTTGTCGACCAGCGCCGCCCGGACAAGGTTGCTCACGATCACGTTGATCGTCTGCGGGGTCAGAAACGTAAGCCTAGCAAGCTCCGCGCCAGAGATGCCGGGATAGTTGACGACCATGGTCAGCACCGCGAATTGCGGCGGCGTGACATGGAGGTCGGCCAGCGCCTTCTCCATCGCCCCGCGCACCGCCGCATGGGCCTGCCGAATCAGGTAACCGAGATGTCCCTCCGCCCCCCGCTTGCCCTCGCCGGCGGCGGGAATCGCGTCGCCGGGTTTCGCCGTGCGCTTCATCGCGGTGCGAACACCTTCTTGAGTTCGGCTGTCGGCATCGTCTCGCGCATCCACTGGAAGCGGCCGGCCTTCATGTCGCTGGCCCCCTTCATGAACGCCGCCAGCGCGAGCCTCGAAAGGGCCCCGCCGACGCTGATCCGCTTCACGCCGGTGGCCGCGATCTGTTCGGCGGTGAGGTCGGGATCGCCGGCGCTCATCACGACGTTCAGCGGCTTCGTCACCTCCGAGGCCACGGTGCGCATCGTCGAGAGGTCGTGGAGACCCGGAGCATAGAGTACGTCGGCGCCCGCTTTCTCGAACGCCTGGAGGCGCCGGATCGTATCGTCGAGATCCTTCACGCCGCGGATCAGGTTCTCGGCCCGGGCGGTGAAGGTGAAAGGCACATCCAGCGACCGCGCCATCTCGGCACCCGCCGCGACGCGCTCCACCGCATGGTTGAAGTCGTAGATCCGCTCGCCGTTCCAATCCTCGATCGAGCCGCCGACGATGCCCGCCGCGGCCGCGTCGCGCAGCATGGTCGCGGCCTCCGTCGGATCGTCGGCATAGCCGTTCTCGAGATCGGCATTGACCGGCAGGTCTGTGGCGCGGGCGATCACCCGGCAGTTCTCCAGCAACTCGTCCCGGCTCACCGCACCGTCGCCGTCGACGCGGCCGAGCGCATTCGACATGCCGAGGCTGGTCGTGGCCAGCGCCTCGAAGCCAAGCGACTGCAGCAGCTTCGCGCTGCCAGCATCCCACGGATTGGGCAACAGGATGAGGCCCGGCCGCTCGTGCAGTTCGCGAAATACTCGTCCCTTTTCAGCCTGGCTGCGCATCCCGCTTCCTCCGCTTTCTGCTAAGGAACACCGATGGACATGACCGCGCAACGGGAACTCGCCCGCCTCCTCGCCTCGCTTCGCCGCGAACATCGCGGCCAGAGCGGCCTTGCCCCGCATCTGGTGCCGCCCGACAAGGCGACCGCCTATCGCATTGCCGGGATGGTCGCCGAGGAGCTGGGCTGGCCGGTGCTGGGCTGGAAGATCGCGGCGATGAAGGAAGAGATGCAGCAGGCGCTGCGAACGGATTCGCCGATCTACGGCCGCGTCTACTTCGTGACGCAGACGCCGCACAGCGCCGTACATGCAAGGCTAGCAAGCCCGATCCCCGAGGTCGAATACCAGGCGAAACTCGGCCGCGACCTGCCGCCGCGCGAGCAGCCCTACTCCGTGGAAGAAGTGACCGATGCGGTCGCCTCGCTTCATCCCGGCCTGGAACTGGCCGAGTGCCGCTTCATGCACGACGCGTCGTTTCCGCCACTGCCGGCTATCCTGGCGGACGGAGCCGGCTCCGGCACCATCGTCTACGGCGCCGCCATCGAGGACTGGCGGAACCGCGACATCGCCGGCCAGGAGGCGACCCTGTCGTCGAATGGCCGCCTGCGCCGCAAGGGCACGGCGGCTGCCGCGCTCGACCATCCCATGGTGCCTCTCACCTGGCTCGCCAACGAGCTGTCCCGCACCCGCGTCGGCATGAAGGAAGGCCAGATGGTCAGCACCGGAACGCTGACGGGCATGCTGGCGCCGAGGCCGGGCGAGACCTACGTGGCCGGGTTCGGCCCGTTCGGCTCGGTCGAGGTCTCGTTCGTCTGAACCGGCGGGAGCGCCGCCGGTCAAGCGTCAGGACGAAAGCTCGTCATCCCGGCTGATCAGCATGGCCGTCAATGTCAGCAGGCAGGCGGCGATAAGATAGTAGCCCACCCAAGCGAGCGAGAAGTTGAGTGCGAGCCAGGTGGCGATATAGGGCGCGAGCGACGCTCCGAAGATGCCCGCCAGATTGAAGGTCATCGACGCGCCGGTGTAGCGCACGGACACGGGGAACGGCGAGGCGAGCGCCGCTCCAATCGGTCCGTAGTTGAAACCCATCAGCGCGAGGCCAACGATGTTGAAGACGAGCGCCCCGCCGAGTCCGCCGGCGAGAAGCGTTTCGAAGAAGAGACCGAACACGGCGGTACCCGCCGTGGCCAGCAGCAGCACGACGCGACGCCCGTAGCGGTCGGCCAGCCGGGCCGCCAGAGGGATGGTCGCGGCGAAGAAGACAACGCCGATCAACTGGATTTCGAGGTAGCGCTCGCGCGAGATTCCGAGCTTGCCGGTGGCCCAGCTCAGCGAAAAGACCGTCATGAGATAGAACAGCACGAAGGTCGCAAGCGCGACCAGCGTGCCGAGCAGCAGCGCGCGCTTGTGGCTGCGCAGCAGTACCATGAGCGGCACCGCCACCCGGGACTTGGTGTCGACGACCTTCTGGAATTGCGGCGTCTCGGTGATGTTCAGCCTCACATACAGGCCAAGCAGAACCAGCAGCAGGCTGGCGACGAACGGCACGCGCCATCCCCAGGCCAGGAACTGCGCGTTGGTGAGTGTCTCCGTCAGGAGCAGGAAAGAGGAGGCCGAGAGAACGAAACCGAGCGGCGCGCCAAGCTGCGGGAACATGGCATACCAGCTCCGGCGATGCGGCGGCGCGTTCTCGGTCGCCAGCAGGACGGCTCCGCCCCATTCGCCGCCAAGCCCCAGCCCCTGACCGAACCGACAGAGCGCCAGCAGCAGCGGTGCGAGGACGCCGATCGTGTCATATCCAGGCAGGAGGCCGATCAGGACCGTCGACAGGCCCATGGTCATGAGCGCGGCGACCAGCGTGGCCTTGCGGCCAATCCGGTCGCCGTAGTGGCCGAACACCGCGGCGCCCAGCGGCCGCGCGAAGAAGGCAATGGAGAAGGTCGCGAAAGACTGCAGCACCGCCGAGGCGGGATCGCTGGTCGGGAAGAAGAGGTGCGGAAAGACGAGCACCGCCGCCGTCGCGAATATATAGAAGTCGAAGAATTCGATCGTCGTCCCGACGAGGCTCGCAATGAGGATGCGTGCCGGGGAGGCTGCCTGCTTGACCATCTACTTCGAGAACACCATTGCCTTGTCGCGCAGCGATCCGTGCCGCAGGGTGAGCAGGTCGAACACGTAGTTCTGGTAGAGCTTCCACGGCCGCTTGCTGCCCTGCTTGGGCTGGTGCGGCAGCGCCCGCTGGATGTAGCCGGACGAGAAGTTGACCCACGGCTCCTCGGTCAGGGTCGGATCGCTGTTGTGCGGAACCGCCTTGGTAAATCCCTTGCGGTCCATGTAGTTCAGCAGCCGGCAGACATATTCGCAGACGAGATCCGCCTTCAGCGTCCACGAGGCGTTCGTATAGCCAAAGATCGAGGCAAGGTTCGGCACGTCGGAATACATCATGCCCTTGTAGATCATCGTGTCGGACGGCTTCACCGGCTTGCCGTCGACAACCAGCTTCGCGCCCCCCAGCGCTTGCACGACCAGCCCGGTTGCGGTCACCACCACATCGGCTTCGAGTTCGGCGCCCGATTTCAGCCTGATGCCCTTCTCGGTGAAGGTCTCGATCGTGTCGGTGACCACCGACGCCTTGTTGTTGCGGATGGCGCGGAACAGGTCGGCGTCGGGCACGAGGCAGAGCCGCTGATCCCAGGGATTGTACTTGGGCGTAAAGTGAGTGGCGACGTCGTAGTCCGGCCCCAGCATCTGGCGCACGCCGCCCAGGATCAGGCTCTTCACCTTCTCCGGCTTGCGCTTGCACATCTGGTAGAAGAACATGCCCAGAAACACATTCTTCCAGCGGGTCAACATGTAGGCGAGCTTGAGCGGCAGGCGCCGACGCAGCTTGTCGGCCACGGGGTCCTGCGCCGGCCGCGCCACGACGTAGGTGGGCGAGCGCTGCAGCATGGTGACATGCGCGGCCGTCTCGGCCATCGAGGGAACCAGGGTCATCGCGGTGGCGCCGCTGCCGATCACCACGACCTTCTTGCCGGCGTAGTCCAGATCCTGCGGCCAGTGCTGCGGATGCACCACCTTGCCCTTGAAGCCGTCGATCCCGGGAAACTCCGGCAGGTAGCCCGCCTCGTAGCGATAGTAGCCGCTGCACATCCACAGGAAGCCGCACGAAAGGAACAGGCGCTCGCCACCGCGCTCGATCTCGACCGTCCATCTTGCATCTTGTGTCGACCAGGAGGCCCCCACGACACGATGGTCATAGCGGATCTGGCGATCGATGCCGTGATCGCTCGCGACCTCGCGGATGTAGCTCAGGATCGAGGGACCGTCGGCGATCGCCTTGGCGTCCTTCCACGGCCGGAACCGGTAGCCCAGCGTGTACATGTCCGAATCGGAGCGCACGCCGGGATAGCGGAAGAGGTCCCAGGTCCCGCCGCTCGCGGCACGGCCTTCGAGGATCGCGTAGCGCTTGGACGGACAGTTCTTCTGCAGATGCCAGGCGGCGCCGATGCCCGAGAGGCCGGCGCCGACGATCAACACGTCGAAATGTTCAGTTGCAGTGCTGTTCCGTGGCGCCGGCGAGATGATCGTGTCCATGGCGACTTCATTGCGGAAAGAGTTCCGACTGGCAACTCGCCTTTCCGCACCCCCTTCGTTGCGGCCTACAGCGCCGCCGTGATGATGATCTCGATCAAGTCCCCCTCGGGCATGACCGATTGGACGAAGGAGCGGACGGGACCGTGATTTGCGGGCATCCAGGTGGCCCAGGCTTCGTCAAAGGCGGGCTTGTTGTCATGATCGGTCACGACGATCTCGGCCTTGATGACGCGCGTCCGGTCGAGGCCGGCGTCCTTCAGGTAGCCGTCGATGACGCCCAGCGCGCCCAGTGTCTGGACCCGGATGTCCTGCGTCCGGTCCGGCGAGGTCGCCACGCCCCACAGGAAGCCGCCGCCGCCCGGCAGCCGGTAGATCGCGACCGAGGATTTGGCCGGTACCCTCGGATTGGGCACCCGCGTGATGTCGCTGCTGCTCATGTTCTGCTCTCCAACTCGTCGGGCGGCACTATGCGCCCGCGGCGGCCGCCGATGAACAGCGATGCGCAGCCGACGAGGGTCACGACGGCGGCGATGGCGAATCCCGGCCCGTAGCCACCGAACCCGTCACGCAGGAAGCCGAAGAGCGCCGGCCCGAAAGCCGAGGTCAGTTGGATCACGGTGGCGGCCGTGCCGTAGGTCGCGCCGAACGCCGCCGCGCCGAATTCGCGCCGGACTACGACCGGACCGAGTGTCGTGACGTGGCCGATGCCGTAGCCATAGACGAGGCTTGCCGAGACGAGGACCGGCACGGTCGGCCAGAAGGAGATGGCGAGCAACGATACAGCCTGGGCGATCATGACAGCGCAACCCAGTCGCCGCGCATCCACGCGGTCGACGATGCGCGCGAGGATCAGGCGGCCGATGAAGGCCGTGACGCCCGCGGCGCTGACCAGCAGCCCCGCCCCGGCCCGCCCCATCAACGGTTCTGCCAGAGCGACATGGTGGGTGATGAAACCGATCTGGATGGTGAGGCCCAGGGCGAAGGCAATCGTCGCGCTCCACAGGAGCAGGCGGCGATTGGCCGCCGTGGCGACCGGCGCGAGAGCGACCTGCGTCCGGCCATCGCCCTGCGCGCCCCCGCCATCGCGCTGCAGGCCGAGATCGGCCGGACCGCGATGGCGCAACACGATGGTGATCAGGGGCCCCAGAAGCAGCACGGCCGCGATGGCGGCCACGATCAGTCCGCGCCCGAGACCCAGTTCACCGATCGACAGCAGCAGCAGCGGCACGCCTGCAATGGCGCCCACGCTGGCGCCCATGATGGCAAGGGTCATCGAGCGGCCCTGATGACGCTCGAACCACGGCGCCACCGTGGTGGTGATGCCTGTCATCGAGAGCGTGGACCAGCCCAGCCCCAGCAGCACGAAACAGGGATAGAGTTGCCACGGCGCCGACACCTGGCCGATCAGCGCCACGCCCGCCGCCATGCTGGCGAGCCCCAGCAGGAGCACGGGACGGGGTCCCCGCCGGTCGATGGCGCGGCCGACGAAGCGCTGGATGCTTGCGCTCACGAGGAAGAACAGCGTGATGGCCGACGCCACCTCGGCGATCGGCCAGCCATGCGCGGAGGTCACCGCCTGCAGGTAGACGCTCGATCCGAAGAGGCCCAGCGACCATGCGACGGCTGCGACGAGAAAGCAGGCCGCGACGACGCGCCAACCGTAGAACAGGCGGGCCAACTCAGCCCGGCTCGATGCGACGCGGCACAGACGACATGATCGTTCTCTGGCAACTTTCTCGTTTGCGATACCCTATACGAAAGGGGAAAATTTGCGCCAGCGTGTGCCCGGTCGCACACCACCGCAATCGCAAGGAGGAATTGATGGCCACCAGCGTCAAGCAGCTCATGGAAGCGGCCAACGCCGCCGTTCCGAGGATCACGCCGGACCAGGCGAAGGAGATGATCGCCAAGGGTAACACGCTGGTCGTCGACGTGCGCGATGCCGCCGAGGTTGCCAACAGCGGCAAGGTCGCGGGCGCGGTCCATGTCTCGCGCGGCATGCTGGAATTCCGGGCCGATCCCGAGTCGCCGGCGCACGACAAGGCGTTCGACAAGACCAGGACCGTGATCGTCTACTGTGCCTCCGGCGGCCGCTCGGCGCTCAGCGGCAAGGTCTTGAAGGACTTCGGCTATGCCAGCGTCTTCAACCTCGGCGCCTTCAAGGACTGGGTCGACAGCGGCGGCGCGGTCGACAAGGCCTGACAACCGGAATTGGCGGGGGCCAGGACCAACCGCCCTTTCGGTTGTTATCCTGGCGGCCCTACCCCTTCATGAACTCGTTGAGCTCGCCTGTCGGGATCGCACGGTCGAGATAGGAGAAGGTTCCCTTCTCCTTAACCTCGGTCGCCGCATCGATCAGGCTCGTCACGGCGGCGCGATAGAGCGAGGTGGCGAGGCTGATTCGCTTCACGCCTGCCGCCTCGAGTTCGGCCTTGCTAAACGACTTCCCCTTGATGCCCACCATGAAGTTGAAGGGCTTGCGGAGCGCGCTGCAAACCTTCTTGACCGACGCCAGATCGGGCAGGCCCGGCGCGAACAGGACATCGGCGCCTGCCGCCTCGTAGGCCTGCAGGCGCTTGATCACCTCCCCGAGATCCGCGTTGCCGCGCAGGAACCCCTCGGCCCGCGCCGAAAGCATGAACGGCACCGGCAGCGAACGCGCCGCATCGACCGCCGCCTTGATGCGGGCCGACGCCGTTTCGATGTCGAACAGCGGCTGGTCCGGGTTTCCGGTCGCGTCCTCGATCGAACCGCCGACCAGCCCCACGCCCGCCGCCTGCCGGATCGTCTCGGCCGCATCCTCCGGGGAATCACCAAATCCCTTCTCGAGATCGGCTGACACCGGCAGATCCGTGGCGTTCACGATCAGCCGCGCATTCGCCAGCGCCTCGTCGCGCGTCACCCTGCCGTCGCGCTTGCCCAGCACGGCGGCCTTGGCGCCGCTCGAACTCGCCAGCGCCTCGAAGCCCAGCCCCGCGAGAATGCGCGCCGAACCCGCATCCCACGGATTGGCGATGACGAACGCACCTGGCCTCTCATGAAGCGTCCGGAACTTGCGGGCCTTCTCGGCCTGGCTGACACTCATGGAACTCGTCCCCTCTCTCGAATGACCTGGCGGAGTTTGTCTCGGCCGCGCCCGGACGGACAATCGAGATTAATTCAACGTCGCCTCTTGTCTGGCAGCAACCAGCCGGCGCCACCGCGTGTAGGGCAGCGTGAGGGCGACGGAGACGGCGACATAGATCGAGATCACGACGGCCGTGCGTACCCCGGGCAACGCTGTCGCGACCACCACCGCAACGCCGAGATGGCGGGTCGCGCAGGCGACGGCCAGCGCCGAACGGTCATCCTCCTTCGGCCCACCGGCCAGGTGGCCGATGACCAGGGCCATCAGGATCAGGAGCGCAAGAGCGGCGATACCCTGCCACCTGACCTCCAGAACCACATGCCAGTTCACGGCCATCAGCACGACCGCCGCCAGCGTCATGGCCAAACCTGCGAGGCCGACGACCCGTCCGCCGGTCCAGGCCGCCAGCTTCGGGAAGAAGCGGCGTACCGCCATGCCTGCCAACAGCGGCAGGAAGAAGGACTCGCCCAGAACGAGCGCCGTCTTCTCCGGCGCGAGGCGCGGCAGGCGGGGGAACAGTGGACTGAGCATCTCGAGCCACAGCGGCACGAGGATCACGGCCAGGACCGACGAGACGACGACCAGACTGAAGATGTATGCCCCGTCACCGATGCCCAGCAGCTTGCGCGGAAGCAGCGGCGCCCCGGAGGAGACCGCAAGAACCAGTAAGGCTGCCTCCGCCCCTGCCGGCAGCGGCAGCAGAATGACCAGCCCGACGGCCGCCAGCGGCACCAGCACGTACATGGCCACCAGGGAGCGCAACAGCAGCGCGGGGTGTCGGAACAGGCGGACCGCGTCGTGCGGCGTCGAATCGAGGCCGATGCCGAAGATGATGATCGTGACGGTGATCTTGAGAACGACGAGAAGCGCGATGGTCATGACGCAGGTTTACAGTGACCCGGCCGGTCCGACACCATCCAGAGTGTGAGGCTAGCCCGGCCAGGGCAGCGACCAGGTCTTCACGTTGGTGAAGCTCTTCATTGCCTCGAGCACGCCTTCCTTGTAGCCAAGCCCTGAATCCTTGATGCCGCCGAACGGTGACATCTCGATGCGGTAACCCGGCACTTCCCAGACGTTCACCGTACCGACCTGCAGTTCGTCGACGAACTTCGTGATGTAGTCGAGCCGATCCGTGCAGACGCCCGACGAGAGGCCGTAGGCCGTGCCGTTGGAGACCTGGATGGCGTGGGCGATGTCCTTCACGCGGATGATCGGGATCGCCGGACCGAAGGTCTCCTCGCGCACCAGCTCGGCCTGCGGATCGACATGATCAACAACGGTGGGCGGGAAGAGCGCGCCGCGGCGGTCGTTGCCGTGCAGGAGCTTGGCGCCATGCTTCGCGACGGCCTCGCTCACCCGGTTCTGGAACAGTGTGGCGGCCCGCTCGTGGATCACGGTGCCGACATCGGTCTCGGGATCGAGCGGATCACCCGCCTTCAGCTTCTTAGCCTTGGCCAGCACCCTCTCGACGAAAACGTCGGCCACCTTGTCGACCACCAGGATTCGCTTCACGGCGGTGCAGCGCTGGCCCGAATTCTTCGTCGCGCCGGCGACGGCCAACTCGGCCGCCTTGTCGAGGTCGGCATCCTCCATGACGATCAGCGGATCGTTGCCGCCCAGCTCCAGCACGATGCGCTTGTAGCCGGCCTTCTCGGCGATGTACTTGCCGACCCGGACCGAGCCGGTGAAGGTCACGAGGTCGGCGCGCGGATCGACGATCATGGCATCGCCGATATCGGACGGATTGCCGGTGATGACCGACAGCATCTCCGGCGGCAGGCCCGCCTCGTAGAGCGTGTCGGCGAGGAACAAAGCGGTGAGCGGAGTCAGCTCGGTCGGCTTCAGCACCACGCAGTTGTTGGTCGCGAAGGCCGGCGCCAGCTTGTGCGCGACCATGTTGAGCGGATGGTTGAAGGGCGTGATCGCCGAGATCGCGTTCAGCGGCTGGCGCAGGGTGAAGATCTTGCGCGACTTGCCGTGCGGGGTGAGGTCGCAGGAGAAGGTCTGGCCATCGTCCAACATGCACAGCTGGCCAGCGAAGGTGAAGACGTCATAGGCACGGCCAACCTCGTAGAGCGAATCCTTGAGGCAGAGGCCCGACTCCAGCGTGATCAGGCGCGACAGCTCTTCCTTCCGCGAGACCAGCAGGTCGGCGGTCTTCAGCAGGATCTTCTGGCGCTGATAGCGCGTCAGCTTCGGCTTGTAGTCATGGGCGATCTGGAAGGCCTCGGCGACGAGTTCGGGCGTGGCCCGCGGCACGGTACCGACAAGGCGGTTGTCCCACGGGAAGCGCACTTCGAGGCGCGCCTTGGTCTCGACCTTCCTGCCGGCGATGCGGAGATATTCGTGCCGGACGTCGGAGTCCGTGCGGGCGATGGTGTCCATGGAACTCTCTCAGGCGACGAGGTTGAGGGCGAGGTCGAAGGCATCGAAGTTGCGCCAGCGATGCGCTCCCCCGTCGCTATTCTCAAGCTTGCGATTGCAGAGAAGCGGGACACGCTGCTCGGAGACGCCGCCATGGCTGCGCAGCGGCTCGGTCAGGCCCGAGAGATCGTGCCGCGAGGCCGAGGTGCCCAGCACCTTGTGCGTGGTCGAGACAACGATGAGATCGCCCAGCCGATCGGCCGGCAACTCGAACCGTGCCGCCGCCTCTTCCTTGGTGAGCGCCGCCTCGATGCCCGGCATGGTCTTGAGCTTCGCTGCCCACTCCTGGGGCTTGTCGCAATAGACGACCGCGAAGGAGCCCAGCGCGCCGTGATGGACGACATAGGGATCGGTGATCGGCAGGATCACGCGCGCCTTGTCCTTGCCCACCCAGCCATCGAACAGGTCCTGAAGATAGATCACGTCGGGCTGGCCGTCGGAGCCGAACTTGGCGTTCATGCCGTGGTCGGCGGTGACGACGATGGTGCAGCCCATGGCGTCGAGCCTCGCCAGGTAGCCGTCCATCATCGCATAGAAGTCGTTGGCGACCGGGGTGCCCGGCGCGTGCTTGTGCTGGATGTAGTCGGTAGTCGACAGATACATGATCTCCGGCCGGTCGCGCTCCATCAGCTTGACGCCGGCGGCGAACACGAACTCCGAGAGGCCGGCGCTGTAGACGTCCGGCACGGCCATGCCCACCAGTTCGTTCACACCGTCGATCCCGTTGTCCGCCAGCGTGGCCTTGTCCGACTTCTCCGACGAGAAGGAGCAGGCCTTGCCGGCGCCCAGTTCGAGCCCCTTGCCCAGGAGTCCGCGCAGCTTGTCCTTGGCGGTGACGACGGCAATGCGGCAACCGGCGCGCTGAAAGGCCGGGAACAGCGTCTCGACCCGCAGGAACTTTGGATCGTTCATCATCACTTCCTTGCCCGTCTCGGGATCGAGGAAGTAGTTGCCGCAGATGCCGTGGACCGACGGCGGACGGCCGGTGACGATCGACAGGTTGTTCGGATTGGTGAAGCTCGGGACCACGCAGTCGCCGACGAGGTTGGTGCCCTCCTTCAGGACTTTGGCGAACCACGGCGCCCGCCCCGCCTCGACGGCGCGCTCGATATAGCCCGGCTCCGAGCCGTCGACGCAGACCACGACCACCGGCTGCCGCGGCAGCCGATAGGTGCGGTCGTTGACGGAGATCTCGCCGCCGCTCACGTTCATGCTGTCGGGTGCCATGTCTCGTTTTCCTATTCTGCCGCGAGCGCCGGGCCGCCATTGGTGACCCGCATCTCGTCGAGCACCTCGCGCACCGCCGCCAGGGCGCCGCGCATGTGGTCGGCGTTGAGCCGGCCGATGCAGCCCATGCGGAACGAGTCGGCTACGGTGAGTTTGCCCGGATAGATCACGTAGCCGCGGTCCTTCAGCCCGTCATAGAAGCGCTGGAAGACGAACTTGGGATCGGTCGGCATATGGAAGGTGACGATGATCGGCGCCTGCAACTCGTTCGGCAACAGCGTGCGGAAGCCCATGGCGCGCATGCCGTCGATCAGCACCCTGGCGTTCTCGCGGTAGCGCCTGCCGCGACCCGCGACACCGCCCTCCTCGCCGTGCTCCTCGATCGCCTTGCCCAGCGCCACGATCACGTGAATGGGCGGCGTGAAACGGTACTGCCCGGTCTTGGCGAATCCTTCGGCCTGGTCGAACAGATCGAGCACCAGAGTGGTCGCATTGCCCTTGCATTCGGCGAGTGCGCTGTTGCGGCAGACGACGAAGCCGAGACCCGGCACACCCTCCAGGCACTTGTTCGAGGAAGCGGCAAGGGCGTCATAGTAGACGTTGCGCGCGTCGATCTCGATCGCACCGAAGGCCGACATCGAATCGACCAGCAGGCGGCGGCCCTGCTTCTTCACCAGTGCGGCGAGGTCGGCGATCGGGTTGAGGATGCCCGAGGTGGTCTCGCAATGGACGGCGAAGACGTGGGTGATGGCGGGATCGGCCACCAGCATCGCTTCGAGCTTCGCGAGATCGGGAGGCGTGTCCTCCGGGGTCTCGTAGGTCGCGACGGCACGGCCGGCGATCTCGGCGATCTTCTTCGCGCGCTGGCCGTAAGCACCGTTGATCACGACCAGCAGCTTGCCCGACTTCGGGACGAAGCTGGTGATCATCGCCTCGACGGCGAAGGTACCGGACCCCTGCACCGGCACGGTCACGTGAGTCCCCTTGCCGCCTGCCAGTTCGACGATCTTCTCCAGCACCATTTTGTTGATGGCGATGAAGCCCTGATCGCGGGAGCCCCAATCGTGGACCATGGCCTGCTTCACGCTGGCCGAGGTGGTGAGCGGGCCGGGCGTCAGCAGCAGCGGATCGCCGGTTTCGGAGGCAGCAGGTCGCTTGGTCATGGCACGGATGATCGGCTCGCGGTCTCTATCCGTCCAGTATATAATCTCAATGTTAACTATCGGTTTCTCATATATGACACCCACCCAGCTTCGCGCCTTCCACCTCGTGGCCGAGGCGGGCTCCTTCTCCGCCGCCGCCCGCGCGTCCGGCCTCAGCCAGCCCAACCTCTCGGGCCAGGTCACGGCGCTCGAAAGGTCCTATGGCGTGCGGCTGTTCGACCGCCGCGGCCGCAGCGTCACGCCGACCGAGACCGGCCGTCAGCTGCACGGCGTGACGACACGCCTGTTCGCCCTCCAGGACGAGGCTCAGGCCCTGCTCCAGGGCGAGCGCGCCCTCACCCGCGGTCATCTTCGCATCGCCGCCGATTCCGCACACCATGTCGTGCCGATCATGGCCGCCCTGCGCCAGCGCGCCGGCGGCCTTACCTTCGCCCTGTCGATCGACAATTCCGCCGTCGTGCTGGAGCGCCTGCTGCGCCATGAGGCCGATGTCGCGGTGATGGCCAAGAGCCTGTCCGATCCGCGCCTGCATGCGGTACGCTTGCGCACCGACCGCCTGGTCCTGTTCGCGCCGTCTGGCCACGCCCTGGCCAGGCGCGGACGCGTACCGCTTTCAGCTCTGGTCGGTCAGGAACTCGTGCTGCGCGAACGCGGCTCGATCACCCGCGAAGTGCTCGAACAGGCGATGGCGGCCGCCGATGTCCGGCCGGCGTCGATCGTCGAGGTGCAGACCCGCGAAGGGGTGCGCGAGGCAGTGGCGGCCGGCTTCGGCATCGGCGCGGTGTTCGCGAGCGAACTCGGGGAGGATCGCCGTTTCCGCCGCATCACCATCAGCGACCAGGACCTGGCCGTCGCGGAATATGCGGTTTGCCTGCAGGAGCGTCGCCGCGTGGCGCTCGTTAGAGCCTTCATGGACGAAGCCACGCGGCTCGCCTCCTGAGGCGGCGCCGTAACAAAATTGTCAAAAAACTTTCATCGCCGAAGGGCGAAGCGTAGGATTCCGCGATCATGCAGGGCCTCGACACCATCCTGAACGTTCTCGGCAGCGTCTGCCTGCTGTTGTGGGGCGTACGCATGGTGCGAACCGGCTTGACGCGGGCGTTCGGCGCCACTCTGCGACGGGCCATCGGCGCCTGCTCGCGCAATCGGCTCACGGCTTTCACCGGAGGCATGGTGCTGACGGGCGTGCTGCAGTCCAGCACCGCGACCGCCCTGCTGCTCGCCTCCTTCGCCGGCCGCGGACTGATCTCGCTCTCTATCGGTCTCGCGGTGATGCTCGGCGCCAATGTCGGCACGACGCTGACGGCTCAGATCCTGTCCTTCCCGCTCGGCTGGATCTCGCCGCTGATGATCGCCGGCGGCGTCGTCGCCTTCCTGTCCAACAGCTCCGACCAGGCCCGCCATCTCGGCCGCGTCGCCATCGGCCTCGGCCTGATGCTGCTGTCGCTGCACCTGCTCGAGGCGGCCGCCCTGCCGCTGCGCTCGGCTCCGGCCTTCGTCGCAGTTCTGGAAGGCCTGCAGGACGAGTACGTCATGGCCGTCCTGGTGGCGGCCGCCGCCACCTGGTTCGTCCATTCCAGCCTCTCGACCGTGCTGCTGGTCATGTCGTTCGCGGCGAGCGGCATCATCGATCCCAAGCTCGGCATGGCGCTGGTGATTGGCGCCAACATCGGCGGCGCGATCGCGCCCTATTTCGACCAGGCCGCCACCGACACCGAGGCGCGGCGTCTTCCGCTCGGCAATCTCATCACGCGCGTTGCGGTCGGCATCGCCCTGCTGCCGTTCCTCGGCCCGTTGCACCAGTGGCTGATGGTCCTCGATCCGGCGCCGGGGCGGCTGCTGGTCAACTTCCACACCGCCTTCAGCGTGGTCGCGGCGATCGTCTTCCTGCCGCTGATCGACCCGGTGGCGGCGCTGTGCCGGCGACTGGTGCCCGCCCGCCCGCAGGCCGACGATCCGGGCAAGCCGCGCAGCCTCGACCCCAATGTGCTCGACACGCCGGCCGAGGCGCTGGGCTGCGCGATGCGCGAGACGCTCAATCTCGGCGACAGGGTCGCCGACATGCTGCGCCAGACCATGGACGTCTTCGAGAAGAACGACGCGCGCGCCGTGAAAGCGATCGAGGCGGCGGACGATGCCGTCGACAGCCTCTACGAGGCGATCAAGCTCTACCTGATCCAGACCTCACGCACGGAACTCGGTGAAGAGGACGGCAAGCGCTACGTCGAGATCCTCACTTTCGTCACCAACCTCGAACATGCCGGCGACATCATCGACAAGAATCTGATGGAGCTGGCCGCCAAGAAGATCAGGAACCGCTACGCCTTCTCGGCCGAGGGCACGGCCGAGCTGCGCGCCTTCCACGCCCGCGTACTCGACAATCTCCGGCTGGCGCTGAACGTGTTCACGACCCGCGACATCACCCTCGCCCGACGCCTGGTCGCCGAGAAGGCCGCCATTCGCGAGGCCGAGGCCCACGCCGCCGACAGCCACTACGCCCGCCTGCGCGAAGGTCGGCCGGAGTCCATCGAAACCAGCTCGATCCACATGGATGTGATCCGCGACCTGAAGCGCATCAACGGCCACTTCACGACGGTGGCCTACCCGATCCTCGAGGCGGCCGGGGAACTCGCCGAGACGCGCCTCAAGACGACGGCGGCCGGACCGACCGGAGAGACGGCTGCCTCCCACTGAGCGCTTTTCGCGCCTGATGCTATTGCATCAGGGCAATCCGCCTCATCAGAAGCGCGGTGTAGCTGAAGACACTCGCCGCGCTCAAATAGCGCTTCGCGAAGAGATGGCCCGCCTGGGCGACGTGCCTGTAAGCGCCAGGTTGTTCCCGCTCCCTTTGGACGATCGGCTGTACCTCGACTTCGCTGTCCACCGATATGTATTCCCGACCCGCTTGAAGCGCCGGAAAATAGAAGAGCTGCGCCGGCGAGCGATACTTGATCACCGCGCTGTTGCTTAGAAGGCTTCTGGTCATGCGAGACCAGGTTGCGGCGTTTCCGTCCATCGAGATGATGAACCTGTTGCGCAGTTGGTCACGCCAGGGGATGTGGGGTCCGAAGTACGGCTGTGCTTTGAGCAATGAAGCGACGTCCGGTGATGCGCACTGAGCCGCCGCAGAGATTCGGAACAGGACGTCCGGATTGCCCTGAAAATACGCAGCGGCGCGCAGTCTAGGAATCTGGACGTTCCTGATCGCGTTGGCATCAAGCCGCCGTCCCCCCGTGGAGGCACCCGCAAAGCAAGCCCTGATCTCCTTGGCCTCGTACGTGAACGGGTCATCGTCGCGGCGGTACCAGTCGTAGTGGAAGAAATCCGGGTCGGGCAGAACTATGTTGTGCGACGTCGCATCCCTCTGAAACCCGAAGACGGGAAATGCTTCCGTATCTCCGGGGCGGTCACCGACATCGAGAGCGAAATCGAAGGAACCCTCGTTCCCACTCATGCCGAGCACACGCTCAAGGTAGATCTTGCAAAGCCCGGCACGAAGGGCAGGAAGCCGCGGCAGGCCAGGCTGCCGCGACTTGTCGGCAACAGGAGGCGCAGGCGGGACCTTCTTCCAAACGCTGATCTTTCCTGCCCTGACCGAGAAAATGTACGTACGGAGTGAGCGCTGATTGAGTGCAGCCAGCGCGCTGGTCTTGCGCAAGGAACGAAGCGGCCCTCTCTTCTCCCACCACTCGGTCTGGGTGCTCACCAGCGCTTCAAGCTCCTCCCGGCTGGCAAGAGCCGCTTCTCCGGATCTGAGGGTACGCGCCAGTCGGGCACGAAAAACGAGCCAGGCAGCCGAATTCGCAAGGTGGTCAAGCATGATGGCTTGCTGGACCATGTACGATGAAGCCCACGCCGTACTCCTATGACTTGATGCGTGCTCCCGCGGGGTCATAGGGGCACCGCAGCGAAACCTTCGCCGCGAGACGCGTCCCGGCGAGGTCGACCTCGAAGCGGCCGCCTTCGAGCCAGGCCGTGTCGATCGCTGCCCCGTCACCGCGCTTCACGTAGCCGAGACCGACCGACGCGCCGAGCGTGTGGCCGTAGCCCGCTGACGTGAGATCACCGACCGGCCGGCCGTCGCGCAACAGCGCCTCGCCGCCCCACAGGAGCGGCTCGCCATCCTCCAGCACGACCGACACCAACCGCCGCGCGAGCGGCTTGCCCTTGGCCTCGACCAGCGCCTTCTGGCCGATGAAGCCGCCGGGCTTGTCGAGCTTCACCGCCCAGCCGAGGCCGGCCTGGAACGGCGTGTCGTCGGGCGTCAGTTCGCGGCCCCAGGCGCGGTAGCCCTTTTCGAGCCGCAGCGTATCGATCGCGTAGTAACCCATGTCACGCAGGCCGAATTCGGCGCCGGCCTCGTGCAGCGCCTCGAAGACGGTGACGGCGAATTCGACGGGGACGTAGAGCTCCCAGCCCAGCTCGCCCATGTAGGTACGGCGCGAGGCCAGCACGGTGGCGTGGCCGACGCCGATCTCTCGGATCGTGGCGAACGGGAAACCCTCGTTGGAGAGATCGGCCCGGCTCACCTTCTGCAGCAGCGCGCGGCTCTTCGGTCCCATGACGGAGAGCACGGTCCAGCCCGAGGTCACGTCGGTCAACACGGCATGGGCGTCCGCCGGCATGTGCCGACCCAGCCAGTCCATGTCGCGGATCGGCTGGGCCGAGCCGGTGATCACCATGAACCTGTCGTGGGCCAGCCGGGCGACGGTCACGTCGCTCTCGAAGGTGCCGCGCTCGTTCAGCACGCCGGTATAGACGGTGTGGCCGACCGGCACGGCTACGTCGTTGGCGCAAAGATGCTGCAGCACCGCCTCGGCATCGCGGCCCTGCACCAGCAGCTTGCCGAACGAGGTCTCGTCGGTGACCGTGACGCCTTCGCGGGTGGCGCGGTGCTCGGCGGCCACGGCGTCGAACCAGCCGCCGGGGGCGCCGCGGCCCCAGCCATACTGCATCTCCGGAACCTTGCCCGCACCCGCGAACCAGTTGGGCCGTTCCCAGCCCATCTTGTTGCCGAACCAGGCGCCGCGCGCCTTCAGCCGGTCGTAGAGCGGCGAGCGGCGGAACGGCCGGCCGCTCTCCTGCTCGCGCTGCGGCCACGGCATCTTGTAATGGAGGCCGAGGGTCTCGGCGACCCGGCTGCGCAGCCACGCGTCGTTTCCGTGGAAGCCGGCAAAACGCCTGATGTCGACCGGCCAGAGATCCATCGTCGGCTCGCCGGCGATGATCCATTCGGCCAGCGCCATGCCGGCGCCGCCGGAACTGGCGATGCCCATCGAATTGAATCCGGCCCCGACGAAGAAGCCGCGCAGCTGCGGCGCCTCGCCCAAGATGTAATTCATGTCCGGCGTGAAGCTTTCCGGGCCGTTCATGAATGTCTTGATGCCGGTCTTCTCCAGCGACGGCACGCGGATCAGCGCATTGTCCATCAGGATCTGGAACTGGTCCCAGTCGTCCGGCAGCATGCCGAACTCGAAATCGTCGGGGATGACGTCCTTGTTCCAGGGCTTGGCCTCGGGCTCGAAGCCGCCCATCAGCAGTCCGCCGACCTCTTCCTTGAAGTAGATGTAGCCGTCGGGATCGCGCATCACCGGCAGGTCGCGCGGCACATTCTCCATCTTCTCGGTGACGATGTACATGTGCTCGCAGGAATAGAGCGGCACGGTGACACCGACCATGCGGCCCAGCTGGCGGGCCCACTGGCCGCCGCAGTTGACCACGATCTCGGCCTTGATCGGCCCTGCGGTCGTCTGCACGCCGGTGACCCGCGGGCCGCGCGGCCCCGGCTCGGTGTCGATCGAGATCACCCGCGTCTTCTCGAAGATGCGGACGCCGCCGTTGCGCGCGCCCCTGGCCAGCGCCTGCGTGATGTCGGCCGGGTTGGCCTTGCCGTCACCCGGCAGCCACACCGCGCCGACGAGATCGTCGGTGCGCATGACCGGGTACTTGTCGCCGGCCTGTTGCGGCGTCAGCGGCTCGCAGTCGACACCCTGCGCATTGGCCATCGCGGCCGAGCGGCGCAGCAGGGTCATGCGCTCCTCGGTGCGTGCCACCGTGAGCGAGCCACACTGCTTCCAGCCGGTGGCGAGGCCGGTCTCGGCCTCCAGCTTCGAATAGAGCTCGGTGCTGTAGCGGATCAGCCGGGTCAGGTTCTGGTAGCTGCGCAGCTGGCCGACGAGCCCCGCCGCATGCCAGGTCGTCCCGCCGCTCAGCCGCCCCTGTTCCAGCAGCACGATGTCCTTCCAGCCCAGCTTGGCGAGATGATAGGCCGTCGAGCAGCCCATGATGCCGCCACCGATGATGACGACACGGGCGTGGGACGGAACCTTGGCCTTTGGCGCAGGAGAGGACATCAGATGATTTCCATGTAGCGGTCGAGTTCCCAGTCCGTGATGGCCTTGCGGAACTCGCGTTCTTCCCACTCGCGGGTTGCGGAATAGTGATCGACGAAGGCGGCGCCGAAGAGGTCGCGGGCGGGCTTCGAGGCCTTGAGGCGACCGGCCGCCTCCATGAGTGTCCGCGGCAGCTGGGATTTCGCCGGGTGCTTCTTGTCGTAGGAATTGCCGGTGACCGGCTCGCCGGGATCGATGTCGTTCTCGATTCCCCACAGGCCCGAGCCGATGGCGGCGGCGATCGCCAGGTAGGGATTGGCGTCGGCGGCGGCGACCCGGTACTCGACGCGGGTGGACTTGGCCGAGCCCGGGATCACGCGCAGCGAGGTGGTGCGGTTCTCGACGCCCCAGGTCGAGGCGGTCGGCGCCCAGAAGCCCGGAATGAGCCGCCGGTAGGAATTCACGTTCGAGGCGACCATGCCCAGCAGTTCGGGCATCAGCGCCGCCTGGCCGCCGACGAACTGGCGCATGGTCCTGCTCATGCGGTGCGGCGCCTTCTCGTCGAAGAACACCGGCTTGCCGCCCTTCCACAGCGACATGTGCATGTGGCCGCCGCAGCCCGGCCAGTCCTTCGACCATTTGGCCATGAAGGTGGCGAGCCAGCCCTGCTTCTGCGCCAGCACCTTGGTGAAAATCTTGAACAGGGCGGCCTTGTCGGTGGCGGCCAGCGCATCGTCGACCCGCAGTGCCGCTTCGAGCACGCCGGCGCCCGTTTCCGTGTGCAGCCCCTCGATGCCCATGTCCATCGCCTCGCACATGGCGAGCAAGTCGCGGTACCAGTCGGACAGGACTGAGTTGCGCAGCATCGAGTAGCCGAAGAAACCGGGCGAGATCGGCTTCAGGTTGCGGTAGCCCTTCTCGCGGATCGACTCCGGGGTCTCGGCGAAGACGAAGAACTCGTACTCGAACCCGACCTTGACCTCGAAGCCGAGCCTGTTCGCGCGCTCGAGCACACGGCGCAGGGTGCCGCGCGGGCAGATCTCCTCGGCCTTGCCGACGAACTCACAGAGGAACAGCAGGTTGCCGGGCTCGGTCGCGATCTCGCGGCAGGTCTCGGGAAGGATCCGCACGGTGGCGTCGGGATAGCCGGTATGCCAGCCGGTGTAGGTGACGTTGTCGTAGAGCTGGTCGTTCATGTCCCAGCCCAGCACCACGTCGCAGAAGCCGAAGCCTCCCTCGAGGGCCGACCGGAACTTGTCGACGTGGATATACTTCCCGCGCAGGATGCCATCGATGTCGTGCACGCCCACCTTGACGTGCGTCAGCCCCCGCTGCTTGACGATCTTCAGTGCATCGGCAGCCGTCCTGACCTGTCGCGCTTCCATCGAGCTCCCCCGTTAGGCCACGGCAGACTAGCTGCTGAGGTAGCGCGGAAGCCAGAGGGCAATGTCGGGGAATATGGCGATCGCCATGGTGAACAGGACCATGATCGCGAGATAGGGCAAGGTCACGCGGGCGATGTAGCCCAACCCGTCCTCGGTCAGTCCCTGGATCACGAACAGGTTGAAGCCGACGGGCGGCGTGATCTGCGCCATCTCGACGACGAGGACGAGGAAGACGCCGAACCAGATCGGATCGAAGCCGGCGGCCTTCACGATCGGCATCACGATCGGCAGCGTCATCACGATCATGCTGAAGCCGTCGAGGAAGCACCCCAGGATCAGGTAGAAGACGATCAGCGCCACGATCAGCATGAACGAGGAGAGACCGAGGCTCTTCACGAACTCCGCGACGGCCGCCGGAATGCCGAGGAAGGCCGCGGCACTGCCGAGGATCGAGGCGCCGAGCACGATCAGGGCGATCATGGCGCAGGTCTGCACCGAACCAATGGCGATCGCCTTCAGCGCGGGAATCGACAACTCGCGCTGGACGCCGGCAACGATCAGCGCGCCCAGCACGCCCACAGCGGCGGCTTCGGAGGGCGTGGCGAGGCCGCCATACATCGAACCGAGCACGCACAGGATCAGGAACACCGCCGGCCCCAGTTCGCGGATCGACGTCAGGAACTCCGCCGCGGTGGCGATCCGCACCTTGCGCTCCGCCTCCGGCACCAGCTCGGGCTTCAGCGCGGTGTGGATCATGATCCAGCCCATGAAGCAGCCCGCCAGCAGGACGCCGGGAATGAAGCCCGCCGTGAACAGCTTGGCGATCGAGACGTCGCCCAGGACGCCGTAGATGATCATGATGTTGGACGGCGGGATCAGGAACCCGAGCGTGCCCGCACCGGCCAGCGAGCCCACGGCGACGTCCTTGGAATAGCCGCGCTTCAGCAGTTCCGTCAGCGAGATGCGGCCCACCACCTGCGTCGTCGCCGCCGACGAGCCCGAGATGGCGGCGAAGATCGTGCAGCCGATCACGTTCACGTGCAGCAGCCGCCCCGGCAGCATCGCCGCCCATGGCGACAGGCCGCGGAACAGGGTCTGCGACAGACGGGTCCGGAACAGGATCTCGCCCATGATGATGAACAGCGGCAGGGCCAGCAGTTCCTGCGTGGTCAGGATGTTCCAGGTGTACTGCGCCAGCAGCTTGTCGAGCGGGATGTCGCGGAAGACCGCCAGCAGCACCGTGCCGGTGACGGCCAGGGTCCAGCCGATCCACAGGCCGCCCGCCAGAAAGGCGAACAGCACGACGAACATGGTGAGGACGACTTCAAGCATGGGATCTCAACTCGCGCGACGAACTACTCAGCGACGGAACCGGCGCGCATGTTGAGGTCCTCGAGCGGCAGACCGAAAAGGGCCTGGAAGAACCGCGCGATGAACTGCATGACCAGCAGGCAGATGCCGAAGGTCACGAGGGCCTGCGGAATCCACAGCGGCGTCGCACTGGAGATCGACACCTGCTCCGACACGAAGCTGCGCCAGGTGAAGTTCACCATCGCCACCGCGAGATAGCCCGAGAAGGCGACACCCAGGGCTGCGAGGACCGTTTCCAGCCAGCGGCGCGCCTTCGGGCCTATCCGCGCGAGGACGAGGGTGACCCGGATATGACCGCCGGCCCGTAGCGTCATGGCGGCACCGAAGGTGAAGGCCGCCGCCATGAGGTAGGAACCGTACTCCCAGGCGACGGGAATGTCGGCCGGCACCCAGGGGAAGATGTCGGAGAGAGCCCGAACCAGGACCTCCCCCAGCATCAGGCAGGTGAGCGCCACCAGGCAGGCGGCGCCCATCCAGCCGTCGAGACGGCCCAGCATGTCGATCCCGTCGAGGAAGGCGCGCAGCACGGGCGGCGCGCCGGCGTTGGGATTGGGGCCGTGGCCGCTCACGCGCGCTTCATCTCGGCGAGGTAGGCCTTGATCGGCTTCTCGGCCGCGGGAACGCGCTTGTAGAACTCGGCGATCATCGGCGCCGTCTTCTTCTGGAGTTCCGCCGTCATCGCCGCCGAGGGGATGACGAGCTGCATGCCGCCGGCAATGAGGCGGGCGTTGCTGTCCTTGTCGGCCTGCAGCGACGACTGCCAGAACTCAGGCTCGAGCTTCTTCGCCAGATCGACGATAATCTTCTGGTTGGCCGGCGAGATCTTCTTGAAGGTGTCGTTGTTGATCGTGACGATCTCGGACGACCAGGCATGGTTGGTCTGATGGAAGAACTTCAGGAACTCCCAGAACTTCCCGTCCACGGCCGAGACGGACGAGGTCGACACGCCGGAGACGGCGCCCGAAGACAGGGCCGCGATCGTCTCGCCCCAGGGGATCAGGGCCGGCGCCATGCCGATGGCGCTGCACATTTCCTGCGCGTTCTTGTCGGGCACGCGGATCTTGATGCCCTTGAGCGCATCCAGCGTTTCGGCCTTTGTCTTGAGATGCAGGTACTGCGTCGGCCACGGCACCGTGTAGAGCATGGTCTGGTTGTTCTTGAGCAGCACCTTCTCGAACTCGGGCCGGATGTACTTGTGCAACACCTTCAGCTCTTCGATGTTGTTGCTGATGAAGGGGATGCCTTCGATGCCGAAGATCGGTTCGTCGCCGATCTGCTGGATGTTCAGGATGTCGGCCATTGGCACGAGACCGTCGCGCACGGCACGCATCTGCTCGGGGCCCTTGAAGCCGAGCTGACCGCCCGCCTTGACGTCGATCTCGACGGCGCCGTTAGTCGCCTTCTTCACTTCCTCGGCGAAGCGCTTGACGTTGACCGTGTGGAAGTTTCCATCCGGCCACACCGTCGCCAGCGGCAGCTTCAGCGGCGCCTGCGCCCGCACGACGGCCGGCGCACCGACCATCGCCATCGCACCCGCACCCACGCCGGCCTTCAAGGCCATCCTGCGTCCCAGCTTCATTTTAGCCCCCTTCGTTGAATTGACTGCCGTTCCCCGTATCCCGTCGTCGCCGGCCTATTCGGCGGCCTGCGGCGGCTTGAATTCATAAACCTTCTCGGCCGTCTCCGCCGAGATCAGCCCGTCGGCCAGGTCGTTGGCGACCTGCGCGCGATCGCGGTCGCGCGGAGCGCCGATGCCGGCGCCTCCGGGCGTCAGGATCATCAGGCGTTCGCCCGGCGGTATGAGCTGGAAGCCCTTGCCCTTCAATGTCTTGCCCGACTTGAAGGCGACCACGCCGGCCTCGCCGTCGCCGCCGCCGTCACGGCCGCGCGCCGGATGGTCGATGCGGTCGAAGGCGGCCAGCAGGTCGAACGGCTCGTCGATGCCGCTCTCGATTTCCATGATCTGGCCGAGGCCACCGCGGGTGCGGCCGGCGCCGCCCGAATCGGGGCGGAATTCCTTGCGCCAGAAGATCAGCGGCGTCTGCGTCTCGGCGATCTCCACCGGCGTGCCGCGCACGCCGCTGGGATAGGCCGTGGCCGAAAGCCCGTCCTTGTCGGGCCGCGCACCGGTGCCGCCATTGGAGGTAATGGCCATGCCGAAGCCGTAGTTGCCGCCCTCGCCGCCCTTCACCCGGCCGCGCACGTTGATGTTCCACAGGCACGAGGTACCCTCGGCCGGCACGCGCTCCGGCACGACCTGGCGCAGGCAGCCGAACGTCACGTCCGGCAGCATCTGGCCGATCACGTGGCGCGAGGCCACGGCGGTCGGCTTGGGCGCGTTGAGGATGCAGCCCTCCGGTGCCGACACGGTGAGCGGTTCGAGCGAGCCGGCATTGTTGGGGATGTGCGTGGAGACCACGCAGCCCAGGCCGAACACCGTATAGGCCGTCGTATAGGCATGCGGCACGTTGATGCCGCGCCGCGACACGCCGGTCGTGCCGGAGAAATCGACATGGATGCCGGTGTCGGAGATGGTCAGAGCCGCCTTCAAGGTCACCGGCTCGTCGTAGCCGTCGACCGTCATGCTGTTGTGCCAGGTGCCCTTGGGCAGCTTGGCGATCTCGGCCAGCACCGCCTCGCGCGAGCGCGCGATCACATGGTCGCCTAGTTCGTCCAGCGAATCGATGCCGAACTCGTCCATCATCTCGACCAGGCGCCGGGCGCCGACGTCGTTGCAGGCGGCCAGGGAATAGACGTCGCCCTCGGTGTCGACCGGCTGGCGGGTGTTGGCCCGGATCATCGCCATCAGCGTCTCGTTCGCCCGCCCCTGGTCGAACAGCTTCAGCATCGGGATATAGAGCCCCTCCATGAACACGTCGGTCGCATCCGGGCCGAAGCCGATGCCGCCGATGTCCATAAGATGGCTGGTGCAGGAGAACAGGGCCACCAGCTTGCCGTTGCGGAAGCAGGGCGTGGTGATGACGAAGTCGTTGAGATGGCCGGTGCCCATCCACGGATCGTTGGTGATGTAGGCATCGCCCGGCTTCATCGTCTCGATCGGGAAGTAGCGCAGGAAGTGCTTCACCGACTCGGCCATCGAATTCACGTGGCCCGGCGTGCCGGTCACCGCCTGGGCCAGCATGCGGCCCTGCAGGTCGAAGACGCCGGCCGAAAGATCGCCGCACTCGCGCACGATCGGGCTGAAAGCAGTGCGCATCAGCGTCTGCGCCTGCTCCTCCACCACCGCGATCAGGCGGTTCCACATGATCTGCAGATCGATCAGGCCGACGCTGTTGGACTGGCTCATGGGTTACTCCTCACGCTGCCTTGCGGTCCATGACGATACAACCGGAGGCGTCGATATGCGCGGCAAAACTGGCCGAGACATAGGTCGACGTCTCATCTTCGGCGACGATCGCAGGGCCGCTGAAGCGGCTGCCGGGTGGCAGCTTCTCACGGCGGTACACCGGCACGTCGGCGGTCTTGCCGCTGCGTCCGTCGAACACAGGGCGCCGGCCGACCGGCTCGGGCGCGGCGGCGGCGCCGGCCTTGCCCTGCACGTCGGGCCGCTTGGCCTCGGTCGAGACCTGGACCGACCAGCTCAGGATCTCGATGGCGGCGTTCGGGATGTGGCGCTCGAACAGCACGCCGTAGTCGCGCTCGTAGGCCTCGCGCAGGGCCGCGGTGTCGCCCGCCGTCAGCGGCCGGTGCGGCAGGGTCACCATGATCTCGTGGCCCTGTCCCACATAGCGCATGAAGGCGACTCGACGCTCGAAGGTCGGCTGCCCGCGTGCACCCGGCGCCACCAGTGCCGTCGCTTCCCGGCTCATCTCGTCCAGCATCCCGCTGGCCGCCGCGGCATCGAACGCGTCCAGGCGCATGTAGCGGCTGCGCACCAGTTCGAACGACACCGGCGCGGCGAGGAATCCGACGGCCGAGCCGACGCCGGCATTCGGCGGCACGATCACGCGCTGCACGCCGATCTTCTCGGCCACGCGCGCGGCATGGAGCGGTGCGCCGCCGCCGAAGGCGATCAGCGTGTACTGGTTGACGACGGAGCCGCGCTCGACGGCATGGACGCGCGCCGCACTCGCCATGTTCTCCGACACCATCTCATAGACGGCGTAGGCCCCCATCTCGGTGGAGAGTCCGATGCCTTCCGCCACGTCGCGCTCGATGGCGCCGCGCGCCGCGTCGATGTCGAGGGCGATCGAGCCGCCGGCGAAATGCGCCGGGTCGATCGTTCCCAGGACGACATTGGCGTCGGTGACGGCCGGATGCCGACCGCCGCGGCCGTAGCAGGCAGGACCGGGCTCTGCGCCAGCGCTCTCCGGGCCGACCGTGACCCGCTTCAGGGCATCGAGCCGCGCAATCGAGCCGCCGCCGGCGCCGATTTCGACCATCTCGATCACCGGGATGCGGACGGGCAGGCCCGAGCCCTTGAGGAACCGGGCCGCACGATCGACTTCGAACACGCGGGCGGTGTGGGGCTGGTAGTCGTCGATCAGGCAGATCTTGGCGGTGGTGCCGCCCATGTCGTAGCTCAGCGCCCGAGCCTCGCCCGCGCGCGCCGCGACCTGCGCCGCGAAGATCGCGCCGCCGGCCGGGCCGGACTCGACCAGCCGCACCGGGAAGCGCCGCGCGGTCTCGATTGCCGTGAGACCGCCGCCGGAGGTCACGAGGTAGATCGTGCCGACGAACTTTTCCGCCGCCAGGGCGGCCTGCATGCGGGCCAGGTAGGAGTCCATCAAGGGCTGCACATAGGCATTGGCCACCGCGGTCGACGTCCGCTCGTACTCGCGAACTTCCGGGCAGACCTCGCTCGACAAGGTCACCCACAGGTCGGGCAACTCCTCCTTCAGGATCTCGCGCACCCGCCGTTCGTGCGCGGGATTGACGTAGGAGTGCATGAAGGCAACGGCGACGCTTTCGATCCCCTCGGCCTTCAGCGTCCCCGCCAAACTCCGTACCGCACCTTCGTCCAGGGCAAGGCGCACCTTGCCATGCACGTCCATGCGTTCGGGAATGGTGAACCGCATCGCGCGCGCCACGAGTGGCCTCGGCTTCTCGATGCTGAGGTCGTACTGGTCGTAGCGGCTCTCGTTGGCGATATCGAGGACGTCGCGGAAGCCCTCCGTGGCGATCAGCGCCGTGCGCGCACCGCGCCGCTCGATGACGGCGTTGGTGGCGAGCGTGGTCCCATGCACGAACACGGAGACATCGCCGAAACCCTTTCCGGCATCGCCCAGAATGAGACGCACCCCTTCGAGGACGGCCTCCTCTGGTCGCTGCGGTGTCGTCAGCAGCTTGCGGGTGATCCGACGGCCCCCCTCTTCCAACACGACGTCCGTGAACGTGCCGCCGATGTCGACGGCAATGCGCAGATCCTTGATCACCTTGAGTGCAAACCTCTGTCCTTGGGGGATGCCGCGACGGTAGACCGAGCGCCGTCTCGTTGCAATTCGCAGGCCAGCCCGCCTATGGTCGCACCGTGACGGTCAAAGAAAAAACGCTCCGGGCGCGGATGTTCGAGCTGCTGCGCCCCAACGATCCGATGGCGGGGGCCCGCCGCTGGCGGAAGGCCCATCTCCTCGTTCTCGGCATCGGACTGCTCGCCGTCATCCTGCTGTCGATCGATGAAATGCCTCCGGCGCAGCGGGGGATCCTGCGTGGCGCAATCTGGTGCGTGACCCTCCTCTTCCTCATCGAGTACCTGGCCCGGCTGTGGGTGGCGCCCGAAATGCCGCACATGGCCGACATGTCTCCCCTCACGGCGCGGCTGCGTTGGGCCGCGAGCGTGCCCGGCCTGATCGGTCTGCTCGCGATCATGCCCGCGATCATGCTGGCCGGGGGCTACAGCATCGCCGGCACGGACGCGGCTTCGGTCTTCTGCATCCTCTGGATCCTGAAGCTCGGCCTCCACGCGCCGGCCTTCGGCACCCTTGCGCGCGTGATCTCCAACGAGCGCGCACCCATTACCAGCGTTCTGATCGTGTTCGCGATCCTGCTGATGTCCGCGGCCACCGGCGCGCACATCGCCGAGCGCGACGGCCAGCCGCAGCAGTTCGGCACCCTGCCCAATGCCATGTGGTGGGCGGTGGTCACCCTGACGACGACCGGCTACGGCGACGTGGTGCCGCTCACGCCGGTCGGCCGCATCATCGGCTCGCTGCTGATGATCAGCGGCATCGCGGTGCTGGCGTTGATGACCGGCGTGCTCGCCACCGGCTTCGCCCAGGAAGAACGGCGGCGCGAGTATCTCAGGGTCTGGGACCAGGTATCGCGGGTCCCGATCTTCGCGTCGCTGGGCGTCGTCACGCTCTCCGAGATCGTGGGCAAGCTGCGGACCCGCTACTATCCCGCCCGCGTGACCGTGCTGCGTCGCGGGGATCCCGGCGACTCGATGTTCTTCATCACGAACGGCGAGGTGGAGGTGCGCCTGCCGACCGGCGGCACGGTCCGGCTGGGCGACGGCGCCTTCTTCGGCGAGATGTCCTTGCTCAACCGGCAGCCTCGCGCCGCAACCATTGCCACGATCACACCGACGACACTCCTCGTCCTCTATGCGAGCGACTTCTACGAAATCGCCTCGCACATCCCCGCTCTTGCCGAAGCGGTTGAGAACGAGGCGCGGCGTCGGCGTGAAGAGAATCTCGAGCGCCAGGCCGGGAGCTCGCCGCACGGTGGGGAGAAGTCATGATCGAAACGGACCTGCTGGTCGTCGGATCGGGAGCCGCCGGTTTCTCCGCGGCCCTGACGGCCTCCCATTCCGGGCTCAGCGTGCTCATGGTCGAGAAGGAGCGACTGTTCGGCGGCACCACCGCCTACTCGGCGGGCGTGATCTGGATTCCCGGCAACCGGCACGGCCGCGCGCTCGGCATCGCGGACTCGAAGGAAGAGGCCCTCACCTACCTGCAGCACGAAGCCGGCAACCGTCTGAACCTCGACCTGGCCAATGCCTTTCTCGACAACTGCAATCCCGCGGTCGAGTTCATCGAGAACAACACGCACGTGCGCTACGAGGCCGTGCCGATCTGGGCGGACTACCATCCGACCAAGCCCGGCGCCGCGCAGGGCGGGCGGTCGCTGCTGCCCCTGCCGTTCGACGGACGCCGGCTCGGCAAGCGCTTCAAACAGTTGCGGGCGCCGCTGCGGACCATGATGGCCTTCGGCGGCATGATGCTCGGCCGCAACGACCTGCCCCATGTCTTCAAGATGACGCGGTCGGCCCGCTCCGCGCTGCACGTCGCCGGCATGACGGCGCGTTATGCGGTCGACCGGCTGAACCACGATCGCGGCACACGCCTCACCAACGGCAACGGCCTGATCGCCGCGCTCGCCCTCTCCGCCGAGGAACGCGGCATCGAGCTCTGGCTGGAGAGTCCGGTCGTCGAGCTGGCGCAGCGGGACGGAGTCGTCACCGGCGCGATCGTGCAGCGTGACGGAAAGCGCCAGGAGATCCGTGCACGACGCGGCGTCGTGCTGGCGTGCGGCGGCTTTCCGGCCGACGACGAACTCAAGGGCCGGTACTACGGCCATGTGCGCGACGGCCATTTCCACCGCTCGGCGCCGCCGCCGGGCAACCGCGGCGACGGAATCCGGCTCGGCCAGTCGGCCGGCGGCGCCATGGCCGAAGACGTTGCCTATCCCGCGGCCTGGGTTCCGGTCTCGCTGGTCCCCCAGCCGGACGGGTCGACCCTGCCGTTCCCGCACTTCTACGAGCGCGGCAAGCCGGGCTACATCGCGGTCGATCCGACGGGCCGGCGCTTTGCGAACGAATCGGCCTCCTATCACGACTTCGTCCCGGCCATGGTCGAGGCCTGCCGCGGCCGCCGCGAGACGAGCGCCTGGCTGCTCTGCGACCATCGCGCCATCCGGCGCTACGGCATGGGCGCCATCGGCCCCGCCCCCCTGCCGCTCGGGCCGCACATCCGGAGCGGTTACCTGCTCACGGCGCGGAGCTGGCCGGAGCTGGCCGGCAAGATCGGTGTCGATGCAGCCACCCTGCGGTCCACGATCGATGGCTTCAATGCAAACGCCGCACGGGGCGAAGACCCCGATTTCGGCAAGGGTACCGATGCCTACCATCGCTTCAACGGCGACCCCACGCACCGCCCCAACCCCTGCCTCGCGCCGCTCGAGCAGGCGCCCTTCTACGCCATGAAGATGGTTCCAGGGGACATCGGGACCTTCCTCGGCCTGCGGGTGGACGGGCATGCCCGGGTTCTGGACGCGACGGGGACGCCTATTCGAGGCCTCTATGCCGCCGGAAACGACATGACCAGCGTGATGGGCGGCACCTACCCGGGCGCCGGCATCACCATTGGCCCGGCCCTCACCTTCGGCTATATCGCGGCCCGGCACGCGGCCGCGGAAGCCGCCCGCTAGGCCCCTCAGGCAACGAAAGCTCAAGAATGTCGCTGATCACGCCCGTTATCCTCGTTGGAGGCTCCGGCAAGCGCCTGTGGCCGCTGTCGCGCGAGAGCATGCCCAAGCAGTTCGTGCCGCTGCTGGGCAAGCAGTCGACCTTCCAGCAGACGCTGTTGCGCGTGGCCGACCGCAGCCTTTTCGGCAAGCCGGTGATCGCGACCAACGACGCCTACCGGTTCATGTGCGAGAGCCAGGCGCGCGAGATCGGCGTCGAGATCGACATCCTGGTCGAGCCGTCGCGCCGCGACTCCGGCCCGGCCATGGCCGCCGCCGCGGCCTACACGCGCGGCCTCGGCGCCAGGGCCGTGCTGGCGCTCGCCTCCGACCATCTGGTGATCGGCGCCGAGGAGTTCCTCGCCGGGTGCCGCGAGGGCCTCGCGGCGGTCGAGAGAGGCGGCATCGTCACATTCGGCATTCCGCCGACGGAACCCAAGACCGATTACGGCTACATCCGTCCCGGGACCGAGAAGATCGGACCCGTGATGAAGGTCGCGGCCTTCGTCGAGAAGCCCAATGCGCAGAAGGCGATGGAGTACATCGCCGAGGGCCTGCTGTGGAACAGCGGCAATTTCCTGTTCCCGCCCGAGCTTCTCCTGTCGGAGATGACCCGCTTCGAACCGGAGATGGCGGCGGCCGCCCAGGAGGCGGTCGCCAAGGCCCGGAAGACCGGCTCCACCGTGTTCCTCGACGCCGACGCCTTCGCCAAGGCGCCGGCCAAGTCGATCGACTATGCCGTGATGGAACGCACCGACAAATGCTGGGTGGTGCCGGCCCGCTTCCGCTGGTCCGATCTCGGTACGTGGGATGCCCTGCTCGATGTCGGGCACGCGGACAGCGCGGGCAACGTCACCGAAGGTCCCGTCGAGATCGACCGGGTGCGCAATTCCTACATCCGCTCCGATGGTCCACTGACCGCGGTGATCGGCGTCGAGGACGTCGTCGTGGTGTCGATGAACGACGCCGTGCTGGTCGGCCATCGCGACAACCTTCCGCGCCTCAAGGACGTGGTGCAGCGCATGTCCGACGGCAAGCACCGCGCCGCGACCGAGCACGCGGTGATGCATCGTCCGTGGGGCAGCTACCAGGATATCGATCGCGGCGAGCGCTTCCGCGCCAAGCGTCTCACGGTCAAGCCCGGCGCCAAGCTGAGCCTGCAGAGCCACAATCGCCGCGCCGAGCACTGGGTCGTGGTCAAGGGCGTCGCCGAGGTCACGCTCGACGGCAAGGTCATGACCCTGCGCGAGAACGAATCCACCTACATTCCGATCGGGGGCGTCCATCGCCTCGCCAACCCGGGCAAGGAACTGCTGGAAGTGGTCGAGGTGCAGACCGGCGACTATGTCGAGGAAGACGACATCGTCCGCTACGAGGACATCTACGCTCGGGTGTAACCATGCGGTTGGGCGCACACCACGAATGGGGCACGCTCAGGGAAGCCGTCGTCGGCATCTCGCCGGCCGATGATTTCGTCGTCTTCTACGAGGAATCGGCCCGCTGGATGACGCCGGAGGTCGCCGAGTTCTCGCGCCGTCATGCCGGCCGTCGTCTCATCGACATCGACCCGGACTGGGCCCGGACCTGCGAACGGCAGGTCGATGACTTCGCCGATCGGCTGGCGCGCGAGGGCGTGACGGTCCATCGGCCACAGCGGCTGTCCGGCGCAGAGCGCACGTTTCTCGCCCCCAACGGCGAAGGGCTGCAGCTCTTCCCCCGCGATCCCATGATCGTCGTCGGCAATCACGTGATCGATTCTTCGCTGCGTCTGATCTGCCGCCAGCGCGAACGGTACGGCCTGCGCCCGATCGTCCAGCGCATGGTGCAGGAGCGCGGCGCGCGATGGTCCACCGTCCCGCTGGGCTCGCCCAATTGCGTCGACGGTCCCTACCTGGAGGGCGGCGACACTCTGCTCAACGGGCATGAGGTCTATGTCGGCCTGTCGGGCTGCGCCTCCGATCTGGCCGGCGCGGACTGGCTGCAGGCCTTGCTGGGGGCGCCCTACCGGGTCATCCCCGTCGCCATGAAATCGAACGTGCTGCACCTCGATTGCGCCCTCGCGCTGGTCAGGCCGGGCCTCCTGATCTACTGCCCGGAAAAGCTCATCGACGGCCTGCCCATGACCCTGCGCAGCTGGGACAAAATCGCGGTCTCGGTCGACGAGGCGACCCGACTGGCGACCAACGGCCTCATTCTCGAGGAAGGCCGCATGATGGCCGATGCCGACAATGTTCGCGTGATCGGCGAACTCCGCGCCCGGGGCATGGATGTCGTCCCCGTTCCCTTCGATGGGCCGATCCAGTTGGGCGGAGGCCTGCGCTGCGCCCACCATCCGCTGCTGCGCGAGAGCGTCCTCGGTTAGGTTCCGCGCTTGGGCGTGCGGTCGAAGACGACCGGCTTGGGCTTGCTGAACATCTTCCGGAAGTGGACGCCGAACGAGCGCACGACGGTCGCCACCTGGCCGCCGACGAAGCGCAGCAGCACCACGCCGAACTGGAGCGGCGGGATCTCGCCGCCGCGGATGAAGTTGTGCCCGGCCCGCAGGAAGGTCGTCGCGCAGACGAGCACCCAGGCCACGGTCGCGACGAACAGCGTCAGCAGGAGTGGCACCAGCGACGGCGCCAGCAGGCCGGCGAGAATGCCGGAGACGACCCCCACCAGCAGGACCGGCTGGTTCAACGCCATGCACAGGTGCAGCAGCGCCGCCAGCTTGGCGGAAGGGGTAATGTCCCGGCTTTTCAGGATCTCCGGGAACATCCGCAGCGAGACATGGCGGAAGCCATCCTGCCAGCGCTGTTGCTGACGCAGCCAGGTCTTGGTGTCGGCCGGCAGTTCGCCCGGCACGCCGACACTGGTGAGGAACAGCGCCCGCCAGCCTTTCACCCAGCCGCGATAGGTGAGATCGAGATCCTCCGTGACGGTGTCGCCCTTCCAGCCGCCGCCGGCCTCGATCGCCGCGCGCTGCCAGATCCCGCAGGTCCCGTTGAACGGCAGCGGATGCCCCGCCCAGCAGCGGGTCGCCTGCTCGATGCCGAGATGGGCATCGAGGGTCACCATCTGCATCTCGGTGAGCGCATTCTCGTGCGGATTGAGGAAGTCGAAGCGCGCCTGGACGAAAGCCGTGTTCGGCTCGGCGAAGAAGGGCCGCATGCAGACGCGCAGGAAGTCCGTCGGCGGAATGTAGTCGACGTCGAAGATCGCGAAGAAGTCGTGCGGCGTCTTCTGCATCGCCTCGTGCAGCGCCCCGCCCTTGTAGCCGCTGCGGTCGGTGCGCTGCAGCGCCACCACGTCGAAGCCCTTCGCGCGCAGCTCGGCCGCCACCTGGCGGACCATCTCGGCCGTTTCGTCGGTGCTGTCGTCGAGCAGCTGGATGTGCAGCTTGTCGCGCGGCCAGTCCAGCGCCGCCGCGGATTCGGCGCCGCGGCGCACCACCGGCCCTTCGTTGAAGGACGGAATCTGCACGACCACATGCGGCAGGTCCGCGTCGGCCGGCAGTGGCGTCGACAACAGCGCCTCCTCGCGCCGGAGGCCCCCGGCCTTCAGGCGATGATGCAGGACCACCATGTAGAGCAGGCTGCCGATGAAGGCGGCGAGCAACAGGCAGCAGACCGTGAACACGGCGCCGAACAGAAGAGCCAGGGTGGCGAGGATGGCCATCGACGCTGCCTCAGACGCCCGTCTTGGGCGTGCGGTTGAATTCCGTCTTCTTGCCCAATCCCGCGCCGACGATCGCGGCGGCATTGGCGACGGCGAGGTATACGATCAGCGCGGGCACGCTGGCAGCCGTGACCAAGTAGCGCGCCGCGCCGCCGCGCTCGAGGCGCCGGTAGGCGCCCCACGTCATGCCGAACAGGACGGCCAGCATGCCGATCAGCCACAGCCACAGGCCGAACTGGAAAAGCCCGAGCAGCCGGCCATGGCCGACGATCGAGATGGCCAGGGCCACGACGCCGACCACGAGCAGCGGAAAAATGAGCTGCTGGGCAAGGGCAACGGTGGTGGCGAGCTTGGCCTCGGTCGGCCAGGGCGATTTCCAGATCGGCCCGAGAAGCTTACGGGCGACCTGCACGAACCCCTTCGACCACCGGCTCTGCTGGGCGCCGAAATCCTCGACCTTCTGCGGCAGTTCGCCGACCACGTGCGTGTCCATCAGGAACACGCCGGTCCAGCCCTTCAGGTAGGTGCGCAGGACGAGGTCGAGATCCTCCGACAGCGTGTCATGCGACCAGCCGCCTGCGTCCTCGACGGCGGCACGGCGCCAGATGCCGCCGGTGCCGTTGAACTGGAACGGCACGCCGCGCCGCGCCCGGACGTCCTGCTCGACGGCAAAGTGCGCGTCCTGCATCAGACGCTGTGCCCGCGTTAGCCAGTTGCGCCCGCCATTGCCCCACTCGATGCGGGTCTGCACGAAGGCGGCGCGCGGGTGGCTGAGCATCGCGGCCATGGCCTGCTTCAGCCAGCCCGGCGGCGGCACGAAATCGGCGTCGAACACCGCGACATAGGGGGCATCGTCGAGCGCCAGCCCCGCCGCCAGCGCACCGGCCTTGAAGCCGCCGCGCTCGCTGCGCCGGACGTGATGCGCATCGATGCCGGCGCGGCGCAGGCGCGCGATGGCGTGGGCGGCGATGTCGGAGGTGATGTCGTCGCTGTCGTCGAGCAGCTGGATGGTCAGGCGGTCGCGCGGCCAGTCGAGGGCGCCCATCGCGGCCATCGAGCGCTCCACCACCAGCGGCTCGTTGTAGACCGGTACCTGCACCAGCACGCGCGGCAGCTCCTCGGGCAATGCCGGTGCCGGCGCGTCGTCGCGCGGCAGCTCGAACAGCCAGTAGACCAGGTAGAGGAAATAGCCAGCGATCGCGAACTGCGCGGCGAGGCACAGGATCACGAGGAGGTCGATCAGGAACAGCAGCATGCCGGGGCCGCCGCTCTCAATGGTAGTGGATCGGGACTTCGAAGCAGCGGCCGTCCTCGATATGGAGGCGGCGCGAGGCCACGTCGAAGATGCGCTCGTCGTGGGTCGACAGGACCACGGCGCACTTGGCGCGCATCGAAAGATCCTTGAGCTGGTCGACCACCAGCCGCCCCGACACGCGGTCGAGCGCCGAGGTCGGCTCGTCGGCAATGATCAGGTCGGGCAGGCCGATCATGGTGCGGGCGATGGCCACGCGCTGCTGCTGGCCGCCCGACAGTTCGTCGGGCCAGGCGGACGCCTTGTCGCCGAGGCCGAGCATGCCGAGCAGGTGACGCGCCCGCGGTTCGTCCCAGGCGGGATCGGCGAGCGGCGTCGTCGAGACGCCGGCGATCACGTTCTGCAGCGCCGTCAGCGAGGACAGGAGATTGCGCTTCTGGAACAGGAAGCGGATGCGGTTGCGCAGGACGTCGAGGTCGGAACCGCCGAGGCCGACGATATCGGTGCCGAGCAGCCGCAGCTTGCCCTCGGACGGCTTGCGCATGGTGCCGAGGATGGTGAGCAGCGTGGTCTTGCCCGATCCCGACGGACCGGTGACGATCACCAGCTCGCCCTCGCGGACCTGCATGTTGATGTCGAACAGGACATCGACCCGCTGCGGCCCCTCGCCGTAATGGTGATGAACATCGACCGCCTCGACGACGGGCGGCCCGAATCCCTGGGTGTCTGCCATCGCAGTCACTCGAACAGCATGATGGGGTCGACCCGCCACAGGCGCCGGATGGCGAACAGGCTGGAGACGAGGGTCATGATCAGGCAGGCGACCAGCGCCACGACCATCTCGCGCAGGCCCATCGACATGCCGAGATGCATGGCAGCCTCCGTGGCGCCATAGACGAAGCGCGCGAGGGTGAAGGCCACGAGGAAGGCCGGCGTGATGATGGCGGCGCCGATCTGGGCGATCATGAAGAGGAAGAACCACCAGTCGTAGCCCAGGCTCTTCAGGATGGCGTATTCGGGCAGGTAGAATCGGATGATCTGGTACTGGGCGTAATAGATGAAGACCATGCCGATCATCACGCCCATCACGAAGCCCAGGTCGGTGATGTAGCCGACCGGCGTCTCGCGCGACCAGTAGGTGCGTTCGCGCTTCTCGAAGTCGCGCAGGCTGACGACCTCTCCGCGTCCCGCGAGCGCGGTGTTGAGCTCCTGGCGAACCTCGTCGACGTTCGAGCCCTTGGCGAGCTGGATCGCGATGAAGGCCGGCCGCTCCGACCACCACGAGCCGAACACTTCGGCCATGGTCTCTTCGGACATGATGATCGAGCCGTCGTTCAGGACGTTCGGACCGAGCGCGAAGGTCCCGACCACGAAAAGCTGGCGCAGCAGCCCCCGCGTGTCCGGCGGCCCAAGAACCTGGAACTCCGGCTTGCCGCCGCCTACCTGTTCGGCGAGATCGCCAAAGTAGGGTCGCGATTCACGGTCGTAGAGCAGCCGTCGGGCCTCGCGAAGACGGTAGAGATTGTCGCGCAAGCCGGGAACGTCGATCGCGGGTCTTTCCACATCGACGGCGTACCAGGCAATGCGGCGGCTCCCTTCCATGCCCTTGTGCGTCATTGACATGACGCCGAACCAGAAGGGCAGCGTGTTGATCACCGCCGGGTTCGCCGACACAACGTCCATCATGGACGCCGGCACTTCGGCATGAAGCTGCAGCGACTTGAAACCGTAGGGGACCAGCACGAGGTCGCCGACGACGGAACGGTGCAGACGGATCGCCGAATCGTAGACGGCGCGCTCGATGCCGAGCTGGGCGAAGATCACCAGCAGGCTCGCGGTGACGCCGGCGAGCGACAGCAGGGTGCTGGTCCGCTGGCGCTTGAGCTGCTGGGCGCCCAGCGGCATCCGTGTGGCTGTGATGGCGGCCGCCCGCAAGCGCGCCAGCGAGAAGCCCGTCCACCAGCTGAACCAGCGCCGCGGCCGCAGCGACGGATTGTCTGGCAGCGTGACAGCCATCAGAGAAAGGTGACGCGCGTCTCGCGGCCCAGAACCTGGGGCATGCTGGACGGGTCGTCGAGCTGGATCTCGACCTGGACCACGCGCGCGTCGGTGGAGGAACCGCCATCGGGCTCCATGCGCTGCATGCGCTTCACCGTCGGCGCGACGCGGGAGATCGTGCCCATGTAAACGGTCGGACTGCCCCGGAAGGTCACCTCGACCTTGCCCCCGGCCGCAATGCGCCCGACATTCAGTTCGTCCACGTCCGCGAGCACGCGAAGCTGGGACAAGTCGACGATCTTGGCGATGCCGTTCTGCGAGACGCGCTCGCCCTGCCGCGTGTAGATCTGGATGACGATGCCGTCGAGCGGAGACCGCACCAGCGCCTGCTCACGCGTGTTCCGGGCATTGTCGAGCTTGGCCTTGATGATCGAAATGTCGGTATCGATCTGCTGCAGATCGGTCTGCAGCGTCTCCTTCATGACCCGCAGCTTGGCCTGCTCCCGCTCCAGGCTCTGAAGCGAAATGCTCTGCTCGAGCTGCTTCTGGTCCGGCGGCTTGCCGGAACGCTGCATCTCCAGGTTCTTGAGCTTGACCTCTTCGGCCGCCGACTTGACCATGACTTCCTGCATGGCGATCTCGGCGGTGCGATAGCCGCTGACCATCGACTCGCGCGCCCGCTCGGTCTTGACGAGTTCCGCCTCCGTGGTGCGAACGGCGATGTCGGCCTTGGGATAGTTCGACAGGACGGCGATGATCTCGTCACGCTTGACCCTCTGGCCATCCGTGATCCGCAGTTCGATCAGCACGCCGCCCCCGGCCGGGTCACCGGCGATCAAGGCAGTGCCCGCGGGCGCGTCGGTGTAGCCCCGGGAGATCAGCGGCGGCAGCGGACGGGGGCCGTCCTGCGCACTGCTAGTCTGCCGGCTGGGAGTCATCCACAGAACGAGGGCCGCGCCTACGAGCAGCGCGACCAGTCCTGCGGCGCTCCAAGTGAACTTTCTTACCTGCGCCATAACAAATAGTACCAGAAAACCCTTGGGGACGCTGCCCCTAGTTGGAAGTTCGGCGTCAGAAGCCCGTCGTCAGAACATTGCCGCGCGCCACGCCCACGATCGAGAAGGTGCGATAGATCGAGGTCAGGATCTTGTCGTACTCGTAGAGCGGCGCGTTCGTAATGTAGACGACGTCCTTCGGCAGCACCGGAAACTGCTGCGCCAGGAAAATGGAGACTGGCTGGTAAAGGTCAAGGCGGAAAACCCGCGCCCGGGCTGTGGGATTATTTTGCAGATCCCCCATCCTGAACACATAAACGCCCGTTTTGTTGGCACGCGAGTCGTTCAGCCCCCCGACCGTCCCCATGGCTTCGAGCAGGCTGATCGAATGCTTGGACATGTCGACATTGCCCGCCTTCACGACGGCACCGAGGACCGTGAACATCCGCGGATTGGGACGCACCACGATCTCGTCGTTCTTCTGGAGGCCGATATCGCCCCCGGCCAGCAGGTCGGAATACTGCGACTGCAGGATGATCTGGCCGTTGCGGCGCACGACCACCTCGAACTGATTGGCGCCAACGCCGTTGGGAGCCTGTCCTCCGATGCCCGAGGGACCGCCGGCCTTGTTGATCGCCTCGACGACTGTACGCACCCCCTCGAGCAGGGAAATCCGCCCGGGGTTCCTGACGTCGCCCGACACCATGACGGTGTGGGTGCGGTCGGCGACGAACTCGACGATGACCTGCGGGTCCTGGGCCTTGCCGGACGAGGCCACCTGCTGCGCGATCTTCTTCTCGATCTGGCCGAGGTCGAGACCTGCAACCTTGACCGTGCCCACGAACGGCACGTTGATGGTGCCGTCGTCGGTGACGCGCTGGACGCCGAAATCCGCGCCGGGGCGCTGGATCGTCGGGAAAATGCTGCCTTCGTAGGGTTCGAAGATGCGGACCTTGAGGGCGTCGCCGGGTGCCACCGCAATTCGACCGCCGGCGGGAAGACTGCTCACCGTCGAGGGACGATCGATCTGAGGCGGCTGGCGGTAGTTCGCGATGGTCGTCGGCGTCAGGTCGATGACGTCGAACGGCAGGGCCTCCGTCGTCGTCGTGGCCGCGCCCCCCATCCAGGGACCGTCGCCGGGCATCGCGGTACAGGCCGCCAAGCCGACGACCAGGCCGAGGACAATGGCGGTAGGTCGCGCGGCGGCGCGCAGCCAGCTCCAGATTGTCAAATTCCGATCTCCGTCCGGAACTGTCGCGGCCTGCGCCGCGCCTCGCCCCAACTCATTGATACATCACTCAGCCCAAGATGTAGTTAACCCGCGGTACCACGCGGGTGCAAGCTTTCCCCGGCCGAGAGTCGCGGTTCCCGCTCCAGCCGGGCCACAGCCTCCGCCGATGTCCCGGCGATCTCCAGCAACTCCGAAAACCCGCTGACGAGAAGACAATCCCACGCCGCCCCGGCGAACCTGCAGAAAACGATGCGGGCCTGCACACTCGCCGCCTGATGCAGGACGGACGCGAAGGTCCGGACGCCGGCGGCGCTCATGTAGGCGACCTGGCTGCCATCGACGACGACGCGCGCGCCCGGCCGAAGGGCTGCCAGCAGCGCCTCCTCGACGGTCTTCGCGGTCACCGAATCGACCTTCACCGGCAGCATCACGGTTGAGATCGGCTGCTTCATGCTCATTCCAGTCATACGGACTTCCCGGATGCGGCATCCCCCTGACCGTCCCGGGCGGGCCGGTGGCGATCACGCCACTGACCGCCAAGATCGCTACCACGCCAATAGATGGTTCGTCCCCATAGCGCATTGACGATCAGGACCGGTGCCAGCACCTCGCGGACCAGCGCCGCGGCCGCCGCGCCCATCCCGAACGACAGGCCCCTGCCCGACATGAACCATTTCTCGGCCAGCAGCCATGCGACGGTGTGGAAGACGAGGGCGACGGCGACCAGGGCGGCATTCGCCCCCGAACAGATCAGGGCGCCCAGCCCGGCCAGGCCGGTGGCCGCCCAGCCGATCGCGGGCTCCCACAGCACCAGGGGCCAGACCGGCAGCCGCAGCCTCGTTCGCGCCCAGCGAACCTGGCGCTGCCACACGGTCGGCCACGACCGTTCCCCGAGCGGCAGGCGCGGCATGACCTCGCCCAGCCGGGTCGCAAGGCCCAGCTCCCGCACCGAGCGCACAACCGAATAGTCGTCGGCAATCCAGCGATTGAACCCGCGCCAAATGCCGATGCGCTGAAGCGTCTCGCGGGTCATCAGCGTCAGCCCGCCCGAGGCCACGGCGAGCCCCAGCCGGTCGGCGGCGAACAGGAACCTGGCCTGATGGCCATCGATGTAGGCGCGCTCGATCTCGGCCGCGAAGGTTCCGGGCACTTCCGCGGCCTTGAGCGCGAGCACCAGCCCCGTCCCCGCCGCCAGGGGAGCTGCCGCACGGCACAGCTCGTCGAGGCCGAGCTGGATGCCGGCATCGCACAGGCCCACGACCGGGCGGCTGGCCGCTTCCAGCCCCTTGCGCACGTTGTTCATCTTCGGATTGAAGGTATCGTCCTGGCCGACGAGGACGGGCGCCTCGGGCCACAGGCTCCTGACCGGGGCCACGGCGCCGTCGTCCGGCCGGGCGACGCAGATCAGCACCTCCACCCCGGCCTCCGCCAGCCGCCGCAACGCCTCTACATAGGCCGCCGTGGCATCCGTGGCGCCGGCCATCGGCGCCACGATGCTGAAGTCACTGGCCCGATGGGTGGCGGCGTGCGTCCGTCGCGGCGTACGCGCCAGCGCGGCACTTGCCCACTGTATCGCCGATCCGAACGACCACCAGCCGAAGCCGAGCCACGCCAGGGTCCCGGGCTCCATCGCCGGTCACTCGCCCGCGGCGACCTGCTTGGTGCTTCCGGTCTGGGCGTTCCCGGAGGAAAAGCGCTGGACGTCGTCCTTCTCGACCAGCAGGGCGCGATGATAGGAGCGGATGACGTCGTTGGGGTCGCCCTGCTCGCGGATGCGCCCTTCCTCGATCCAGATCGCGCGCGTGCACAGGCGGCGGACCTCGGCCATCGAATGCGACACGAAGAGCAGGGTCCCGGTCTTGCGGAAATTGTCGATCCAGTCGAGGCACTTGCGCTGGAACGCCGCGTCGCCGACCGACAGGGCCTCGTCGACGACCAGGATGTCGGCCTCGACATGGGCACAGATCGAGAAGGCGAGGCGCGTGCGCATACCCATCGAATAGTGCTTCACCGGCTGGTCCATGTACTCGCCGATGCCGGCGAATTCGGCGATCGAAGCGAACTTGCGCAGGACCTCGCTGCGCTTGAGCCCGAGCACGGCGCCGCCGATCAGGACGTTCTCGCGGCCCGACAGCTCCATGTCGAAGGTCGAGCCGAGCGCCAGCACCGGCGCGATGCGACCGGTGACCCGGAGCTCGCCATGGCTGGGCAGGGTCATGCCGCAGACGACCTGCAGCAGGGTGGACTTGCCGCAGCCGTTGCGGCCGAGAATGCCGATGCTCTCGCCCTTCCTCACCTCGAGGCTGATGTCGCGCAGCACCCAGAACGGCTTGAAGTACGCCTTCCACCAGCCGAACAGGACCTGCTTCAACCAGTCGTTGCGGTGAGCATAGAGCTGGAAAGCCTTGCCGAGGTTCTTGGCCTCGACGACGATCTCAGAGGACGTCGACGATGACATTCCGATACCTGTCGAAGAACCAGTAGCCGAAATAGAAGCTGAACAGCGAAATGAACAATGTCCAGCCGTAGAGGATCATGTTGGGCAATCTGCCCCCCAGCACCAGGTCGCGCAGAATTTCGACAAAGCAAACCAGCGCATTGCCATACATCCAGAAATCGTAGGGCGCCGGCACCATCGACGGCAGATAGAAGATCGGCGTCGCGAACATGAACAGAGGCACGATCGTGATCATCAGATAGCCGGCGTCGCGCGTGAATGCTCCGAGGGCCGCCAGGAACCACGACATGCCGATCAGGAACGCCATGAACGGGATGAAAATGAACGGCAGCAGCAGCACCGTCACGGGCAGCTCGCCGATCACTGCCAATTGGAACAGAAGCATGACCCCCAGGGAGATCAGCGTGTAGGCCGTGGCGCGCAGCGTCGAGATCACCGCCAGCATGTCGCTGGGGAAGATCGTCTGCTTGATGAAATGGGTGTATTCGTGCAGCAGCATCGGTGCCCGAAATGCCATCTCCGAGAAGAAGTTGAAGATGATGAGGCCGCCGAAGATGAACAGGGCGTAACCGGCCTGGCTCTTGGCCAGATTTTCGGGCAGCGGCAGAGTCAGAGCCGTGCTGAACACCAGGGAATAGACGGCGATCATCAGCAGGGGGGCAATGATCGCCCAGATCCATCCGGCGATCGACCCCTTGAAGCGCTCGCGCACCTCGCGCCGCAGGATCGCCGCGATCAGGTCGCGGTGCTGCGACATGCGGACGAACGGCTTCACGATGAAGCTGGTGAGGCGCTCGATCGGACCGAGGTTCTCGACCACGATCTGCTTGCCGTTGACGACTTTCACCGACGGCATGAGCCGTTCTTCTCCTTGGGTCCAGTGGTGAGCCCGGTAGGGATTGAACCTACGACCACCTGATTAAAAGTCAGATGCTCTACCGCTGAGCTACGGGCTCTTTCCGGTTCCGCGCCGCGGGCCTGTCTGCCACGCGGCGCCCATATAAAGTGAGAGGGGCCGACGGTCAACGAGGCCTCCGCGAGCCTCACTTCTTGCCGAATTTCGCCTTCAGCCGCTCGAATACCTTCTTGGAGACGAACTGAGAGGTGTCTCCCCCCAGGCGGGCAATGTCCTTCACCAGCGACGAGGCGATGAACTGGTGCCGGTCGGACGCCATCAGGAAGATCGTCTCGATCGCAGGCTCCATGCGCGCATTCATGTTCGCCATCTGGATTTCGTACTCGAAGTCCGAAACCGCCCGCAGCCCGCGGATGATGACCGACGCCTTCACGTCGCGCGCGAAATGGATCAGCAACCCCTCGAACGGCACCACCGTGATGCGCTCGCGGTCGGCCTGCGGAAAATCCGCAATGTCCTCGTTGATGATCTCGATCCGCTCCTCGAGCGAGAACAGCGGTCCCTTGCCCACATTGATATGCGGACCGATCACGAGCCTGTCCACGAGGCGCAGCGACCGCCGCACCACTTCCATGTGCCCGCTCGTGATGGGATCGAACGTGCCCGGATAGACCCCGGTGCGTTCTACGGCCATGTCTCCCCCTTGCTCGCAGACTGCGACCGCGAAGTCTTAGCGACACGACCGATCCTTATCCACCGCTAGTTTCGGAACTTGCCTCGGCGCCGCCATCGCCGTTGCCGCTGCCGTTTCCGGCATCGTCCTCGCCGATCCGTACGGCCGTGACGACGCGCTCGCCCTCGCTCACGTTGACGATGCGGACGCCCCGCGTCGCCCGTCCGGCGATGCGAATTCCATCCACCGGACAACGGATCAGGGTGCCGCCATCCGTCACCAGCATGATCTCGTCCGCACCCCCGACGGGCAGCGCCGCGACGATCTCGCCGCCCTTGGCGAGGTTCATGAGTTCGACGCCCTTGCCGCCGCGACCGGTCACCCGATACTCGTAGGCCGAGGTGCGCTTGCCGAAACCCGACGAGGCCACGGTGAGCACGAACTCCTCCTTGGCCTGCAGTTCGGCGAACCGCTCCGGCGAAAGCGTGGTGGCAGGCGCGGCCGGCTCCTCGCCGGCGGGCGTTTCGTCCTCCGGAGCCGCCTCGCCCGCTTCCGCCGCGTTCTCCGCTTGGCGCAGCGCGCGCGACTGGCGCAGGTAGGCATCACGATCCTCAGTCGGAATGCCCTTGCCGCCGTCGACCAGCGACATCGAGATCACCTCGTCGCCCTCGGCCAGGGCGATGCCGCGCACGCCGGTGGAATTGCGGCTGGCGAAGACACGCACGGTCGAGACCGGGAAACGCATGGCGCGGCCCTGGCGCGTCGCCAGCAGGACGTCCTGCTCTTCTGTGCAGACACCGACCCCGATCAGGCGATCGCCCGCATCCTCGCCCTCGAACTTCATGGCGATCTTGCCGCCCTGGTTGACGCTGGTGAAGTCGCTGAGCTCGTTCCGGCGGACGCCGCCGCGCGCCGTCGCGAACATCACGTTGAGCGTCGACCAGCTCGCCTCGTCCTCCGGCATCGGCATGACGGCGCTGATCGTCTCGCCCTCGCTGAGCGGCAGCAGGTTCACGAACGCCTTGCCGCGCGCCTGCGGCGCGCCGAGCGGCAGTCGCCAGACCTTGAGCTTGTAGACGATGCCGCGGCTGGAGAAGAACAGCACCGGCGTGTGGGTGTTGGCCACGAACAGGCTCGATACGAAATCGTCCTCGCGCGTCGCCATGCCGGAGCGGCCCTTGCCGCCGCGACGCTGGGCACGATAGGCCGACACCGGGACGCGCTTGACGTAGCCGCCATGGGTCACCGTGACGACCATATCCTCGCGCTGGATCAGGTCCTCGACGTCCTGCTCGAATTCGTTGTCGACGATCTGGGTGCGCCGCGGCGTGGCGTACTTCTCCTTGATCGCGCGCAGCTCCTCGCCCATCAGCGCGAACAGCTTGTCGCGGTCGCCCAGCAGTTCGAGATAGCCCTCGATCAGCTTCGCGACCTCGGTCAGCTCCTCGGCGATCTTGTCGCGCTCGAGGCCGGTGAGGCGCTGCAGCCGCAACTCCAGGATCGCGCGGGCCTGCGCCTCGGACAGCCGGTAGGTTCCCTCGGGCGAAACCTCCCGGCCGGGCTCGGCGATCAGGTCGATCAGCGGCTTCACATCGGCCGCCGGCCAGTCCTTGGCCATCAACCGCTCGCGCGCCACGTTCGGGTCGGGCGAGCGGCGGATCATTTCGATCACTTCGTCGATGTTGGCGACGGCGATCGCCAGACCGACCAGCACATGGGCGCGGTCGCGCGCATGGTTGAGTTCGAAGCGGGTGCGCCGGGTGATCACCTCGGCCCGGAAGCGGATGAAGGCCTCGAGCAGTTCCTTGAGGCTCATCAGCTTCGGGCGGCCGCCGTCGAGCGCCAGCGCGTTGACGCTGAAGGTCGTCTGCAGGGGCGTGAAGCGATAGAGCTGGTTGAGCACCACGTCGGCCATGGCATCGCGCTTCAGGTCGATGACCAGTCGCACGCCGTCCTTGTCGCTCTCGTCGCGGATCTCGGAGATGCCCTCGACCTTCTTGTCGCGCACCACCTCGGCGATGCGCTCGTGCAGACGGGCCTTGTTCTCCTGGTACGGGATCTCGGTGACGACGATCGACTCGCGGCCGCCGGACTTCTGCTCGATGTTGGTCTTGGCCCGCATCATCAGCGAGCCGCGGCCGAGCTCGAACGCGGCGCGGATGCCGTTGCGGCCGAGGATGATGCCGCCGGTCGGGAAGTCCGGGCCCGGCACGTACTCCGTGAGCTGCGGCACGGTCAGCTCCGGATTGGCGATCAGCGCCAGGCAGGCGTCGATCAGTTCGCCGAGATTGTGCGGCGGGATGTTGGTCGCCATGCCCACCGCGATTCCGCCGGCGCCGTTGGCCAGCAGATTGGGATAGGCCGCCGGCAGCACCGTCGGTTCGCTCTCGCGCTCGTCGTAGTTCGGCTGGAACTCGACCGTATCCTTGTTGATGTCCTCGAGCAGCGTCTCGGCGACGGTGGCGAGGCGCGCCTCGGTGTAACGCATCGCCGCCGGCGGATCGCCGTCCATCGAGCCGAAATTGCCCTGCCCCGAAATCAGCGGCAGGCGCATCGAGAAATCCTGCGCCATGCGCACCATGGCGTCGTAGATCGCGCTGTCGCCGTGCGGGTGATACTTGCCCATCACGTCGCCGACGATGCGCGCGGACTTGCGGAAGGGCCGCGTGGAATCGTACCCGCCCTCCTTCATCGCGTAGAGGATGCGCCGCTGCACCGGCTTCAGGCCGTCGCGCGCATCGGGCAGCGCGCGCGACACGATCACGCTCATGGCGTAATCGAGGTAGGAGCGGCGCATCTCCTCTTCGATCGTGATCGGGGCGATATCGTGCGGCGAGGGCTGTGGCGGAGGCGCGTCGGGAGGCGGCGGCGCCGGCGGAAGGGTCGTATCGTCGCTCACGGAGACCTGGGATTTTTCTCGTTATTGCAGCCCGTCCGGAGACTCCGGCAGGGGTATTGGGCAACCTACCAAACAAGCCCCGCGAGACCAACAAAAATCGGCTGCCAGACCAGCCTTTAATGCTTTGATATTATTGACTAAATTCGCACCGAAAATACCTCGTGGAAAGGCAGCGAATTGCCCCCAGAAATTGCCCCGTCCCGCCCCTCCGTCGTGGTCTTCGACATGGGCGGCGTGCTGATCGACTACAATCCGCGCCACCTCTACCGGAAGCTGATCCCGCAGGAGGCCGAGATGGAGGAATTCCTGTCCACGGTGACCACCCGCGAGTGGCACATGCGGCAGGACTACGATGGCGATCCCGCGACCGCCACGCGCGAACTGCAGGCGCTCCATCCGGGCAAGGAAGCCCTGATTGCCGCCTACTACGACCGCTTCGACGAAATGCTGGACCATGCCTTCCCGCCGATGGCCGCCCTCGTCGAGCGGCTGGGCGATGCCGGCGTGCCCCTCTACCTGCTCTCGAATGCGCCGGGCTTCCTCGACCGGTGGCTGCGCGGACCGGCACGGGCGAAGCATCCGTTCGTCGGCCGCTTCCGCGACTTCATCGTGTCCGGGCATGTCGGATGCTGGAAGCCCGATGCCGCGATCTTCGAGCTGACCTGCCGCACCGGCGGTTTCAGCCCGCAGGATGCCGTGTTCATCGATGACGTGGTGGCCAACGTCGACGGTGCGCGAGCCGCCGGCATGAGCGGCATCCATCACCGGTCGGCGGGCGAGACGGTGGCCGAGTTGCGGGCGCTGGGCTTCCCGGCGTGAAGCTCCCGGCGGCCCTCGCCGACCTGCCGCAGCCGCTCTACTTCTTCGACGGCCATTGCGTCCTGTGCAGCCGGTTCGTCGCCTTCTGCCTCGAGCGGGATCCCGACGGGCATCTCAAGTTCGCCAGCGCGCAGTCGGCGCTCGGCACGCGGGTTCTCCTCGCCCTCGATCTGCCCGGCGACACGCTGGACCGGACGATCCTGCTGCTTGAGGACGGCCGGATATACACGCGGTCGACCGCGGCGCTGCGGGCGCTGCGCCACCTGCGAGGCCCGGCGCGCTGGCTCTACCCGCTGGTCATGGTGCCGAAGTTCCTGCGGGACCCGATCTACGACATCGTCGCGCGCAATCGGATCCGCTGGTTCGGCCGCCTCGACGCCTGCCTCGTGCCGTCGCCGCAGACGCGGGACCGCTTCATCGATCTGTGAGGAAGCCGCGATAGCGCACCAGCCGGCCGATCCAGGGCAGGCCGATCTCGACGTCGAAGCGGAAACGCCCCTGCTCGTCCTCGGTCTCGGCCGCCCGGACGAGAGGCCAGCAGAAGCGCGGCAGCGGCACGCCCGCGAACCGCATGCCCGCCATCACCAGTTCGAGCCGGCCATCCGTCACCGGCACCGCGAGATCGAAGGCGAACGGCCCGAACCGTTCGACGATCCAACCGGCGGAGCGGCGCAGGCCGATATACTGCTCCGAGCGCATGGCACGGCCGCCAACCCGCCGTATCCAGGTTTCGCGCCCACCCTCGACGACGAAGTCGACCTCGATCGGCGCGTCCGCCGTCTCGGGCGGCAATGCGAACAGGCGGGCCACCAGGCGCCCCGCGAGGGTGACCGGTCCTTCCACCGAGCAGCGCCCGCGCCAGGTGCCGCCCATGCCGTCGTGAAGCTTCTGCCCGGCTTCCGGCAGGGTTGCATAGGCCCGGCCCAGGACGCGGCGATAGAGCGAGGGTCGGAAGGAGGCCCCGTCCACGCCCCAACCCGAGGCGATGCGCAGGTCCGCCTGCAGCCACTCGGCCTCGATCTCGGCCAGCGACAGGAGGCCGATGCAGGGCATCGCGCCCCGACGGGTCAGCTCTCCCCGCGCCAACTTGCGCACCAGCGCCGCCGCCGGCGTGGCGGGGACGAAAGGACCATCGCCGCCCTCGGCCACAAGCGACCAGCTGCGTCCCCCGGATGCTCCCGCCAGATCGATGCGCAGCCCGCCCCGGTCGGTGCCGAAGGGCCGCAGCCGGTCGGCGACCCAGGCCAGCGGCCTCGCCGCCGGCGCGAGCGATCGGAGCAGGCCGAGGCGAACCGGCATGGCGAGCAGCCACAGGCCGAGATGCAGCACAGACAGCTCGAGCCCCGCGCCGGCATGGGTCTCGGCGACACCAAAGCGCCGGCGGAACAGGACCGGCTCGGGCAGATCGCACGGCGCCGCCCAGCGGCGGCCCAGCCCGGGTATGGCGACGCGGCGAAGGCCGCCCCAGACGTGCCGTCCCGGCTGGTCGGGAATGGGCTTGCCGGCGCTCGCCAGGATGGCCTCGATCAGCGCGCGACCGCGCGGGGCGTCGTTGCCCGGGACGATGGCGAACGACACGCGGTCGATGGCCATCCCCTCTTGCAAGGCCTGCTCGAGGACCGCCCCGGTGAGCGCGGGCGCCGTGCTGGCGCCCGAACAGACGAGCACGCCGGCCTCGCGCGCCGCCGCATCGAGACGCTCGATGCCGCAGACGAAGGCGCGGTCGTCGGACAGGTCGAGATAGTGGACGCCGTGGCGGATGCAGGCTTCCGCCACCGAATAGTCCTGGCCCTGGAAGGGTCCTGCGACGTGAACGAGGACGTCGAACCGTCGCGAGGCGAGGACACGGTCGAGTTCCCGCCGCCAATCGAGCGGCAGACCGGCGGCGCCGAGTTCACCCGCCAGGGCCTCGACCCGGGCCGGGTCGCGTGCCCCGATCGTCAGATCGATGAGGGGATCGCTCGCAAGCAGGCGGCATAGCCGGCCGCCGAAGACGCCCGTCCCACCCAGGACGAGCGTCCGCACGGGCTAGAACGGAATGTCGTCGTCGAGCTCGGCCTTGCCGCGCGGTGCCGCACGGCCTCCGCCACCGCCTCCGCCGCTCGACATGCCGCCGCCGCCGGACATGGCACCACCGTAATCGTCGTCCATGCCGCCGCCGTCACCGCCTCCGCCGCCGCTGCGGCCGTCGAGCATGGTGAGCGAGCCGCCGAAGCGCGGAATGACCACTTCGGTCGTGTAGCGTTCCTGGCCGCTCTGGTCGGTCCACTTGCGGGTGTTGAGCTGGCCTTCGAGATAGACCTTGGCGCCCTTCTTCAGGAACTTCTGGGCCACTTCGGCCAGCTTGTCGTTGAAGATCACGACACGGTGCCATTCGGTGCGCTCCTTGCGCTCGCCGCTGTTGCGGTCGCGCCAGGTCTCCGACGTCGCGATCGACATGTTCACCAGCGAACGCCCGTCCTGCATCGACTTCACTTCGGGATCGCGGCCGAGATTGCCGACCAGAATGACTTTGTTGACGCTGCCCGCCATGGGGGTCTCCCTGAGCTTTCCCGGCGCCGCGGGACGCGGCACCTACCTCACGGCCGGCAACCTAGACCCGGCCGCCTGTGGGAAACACCTAACTTCGGTTGCGCCGTCATCGACGTGAGGTAGCGCCTTCACGCGGCCGGCGTGGCCGTTTGTGCGCTGGCAGGGCATCCGGTGTGCCAACGGCCTCGGCCGGTGGTTATCTGCTGACGGCTGCGCGTGGCGCCGTGAGCGCGGCGCTCGGCTGCCGGCGGTGCTTACACTTGGTTCTTCGCGAAGCAGCGAGTTCGCCCACCCCGAGGTAGCTACGGGGTGGGCGTTCTCGACCTACCGGGTATGGAGGAGGTTTGTACCGCCAATGTAAACATTCGCTGTGGTCGCCCAGTCGGCTGCTGAGGTAACCTCAATGACCGCCACAGCATCGTCGGAATCTACGAGCGCGTTCAGCAAATTGCGAAGAATGGTGGCACTGTACGTTGATTTCAGCAGCCAGAATGATTCCAGCAACCGAACCCCTCCTGCAGATTTGAGGGCGTTCCAAAGCGGCTCATATTGGCGGTTGTTGTGTAGGTCATAACTTACGGCAAATAGCGCCATTTCAGTCTCCTATGGAGTTGCCAACAAGGAGAGCGAGGCCACACATTCCGCGTGCTTGACGGACGCCAGCCCCAAACAGCAGACTGGAGTTGCTTCGTTGTCGTATGGCCTCGCTCTGAGACCTTCGGCATCGACCTGGGGCTGGCGCTGTTACGAGCAGCGGCCAGCCCTTTTTCTGGCCGAAGCCTTGAGCCTCTGACAGATTCTAAGGTCGAGAGCCTGTGGGCAGCCACCTAATTGCGGTTGTGAAGTGAGGTCTGCTCATGGGCGCCCTCCGACAATTCATTGGTTGGGCCGGCAAACTCTCCCGTATCTTCCCCGGCCATGAGCAAATCGTTCCACGTTCCCCAGGTTTCGACCGGCCAGGCCTACGCCATGCTGGGCGGGGCGGCGCTGATGATGACCCTGGCCATGGGCATCCGGCAGAATCTCGGTCTCTTCCAGGCACCGGCCTCCAAGGAACTCGGGATCGCGATCTCGGACTTCGCGCTGGCGATCTCCGTCCAGCAGGTCGCCTGGGGTGTCAGCCAACCGATCGCCGGCATCTTCGCCGACAAGTACGGTACGCGCTGGGTGGCGATGATCGGCAGCGCCCTGTTCATTCTCGGAATCTGGCTGACCGCCACGGCCGACGGCGTCCTGCCCATCATCCTGGGCGCCGGCGTCCTGATCGGCGTCGCGCTGGCCTGCACGACCTCGGGCATCACCGCCAACATCGCCGCCCGCGTGGTCGAGCCCGGCCGCCGGACGCTGGCCTTCGGCATCGTCTCGGCGGCCGGCTCGGTCGGCACCATGGTGACGGCGCCGATCGCGGCCTACCTTCTCAATACGGACGGTTGGCGCACCGCGGTCTGGGCCTTCGTCATCCTGGCGCTGGCCATGCTGCCGGCCGCCTGGATCGGCAGCCGTGCCGACAGGCTGCCCAACACGCTGTCGACCGATCGCAACCTCACCCTGCTGGGCGCGCTCGGCGAGGCCCGCCGCCACACCGGCTATGTCGTGATGGCGCTGGCCTTCTTCGTGTGCGGCCTGCAGCTCGTCTTCATCACCACCCACCTGCCGACCTATCTCGCCCAGTGCGGCATGGACCCGTCCTACAGCGCGGTGGCGCTGATGCTGATCGGCGGCTTCAACATCCTGAGTTCCTGGCTGTTCGGCTGGCTGGGCGACAAGTACCCCAAGCGCCTGCTGCTGGGGGCGATCTACCTGTTGCGTTCGCTGACGGTGGCGCTGTTCTTCCTGTTCCCGCCGACGCCGCTCTCGGTCGTCCTGTTCGGCGCCGCCATGGGCACGCTCTGGCTGGGGGTGATCCCGCTGGTCAACGGGCTGGTGGTGCAGATCTTCGGCCTGCGCTTCCTGTCGACCCTGACCGGCATCGCCTTCCTCAGCCACCAGGCCGGATCCTTCCTCGGCGCCTGGGGCGGCGGCTATCTGTTCGACCTGATGGGGTCCTACGACGTGGCCTGGAAGATCGGCGTCCTGATCGGACTGATCGCGGGCACCGCGCAGCTTCTGATGAACGATCGCCCGACGGCCCGGGTGCTGGCAGCGCAAGCATCGCCAGCGTGACGCAGGGCACTGGCGGAGGCGGGGGATAAACGCCATATGCGCTGATCCCGCGCATACCCTATTGTTCCGGTCCTGATGGCAAAGTCCCGCTTACCCGCTGCCGAGCCGCATCGCTTCATCTCCGTCCGCGGGGCACGCGAGCACAATCTCAAGAACGTCGACGTCGACCTGCCGCGCGACAGGCTGGTGGTGATCACCGGCCTCTCGGGCTCGGGCAAGTCGTCGCTCGCCTTCGACACGATCTACGCCGAGGGCCAGCGCCGCTACGTCGAGAGCCTCTCGGCCTATGCCCGCCAGTTCCTCGAGCTGATGCAGAAGCCCGACGTCGATTCGATCGAGGGCCTCTCGCCCGCGATCTCGATCGAGCAGAAGACGACCTCGCGCAACCCGCGCTCGACGGTCGGCACGGTCACCGAGATCTACGACTATCTGCGCCTGTTGTTCGCGCGCGTCGGCGTCCCCTACTCGCCCGCCACCGGACTGCCGATCGAGAGCCAGACCGTCTCGCAGATGGTCGACCGCATCAAGACCATGCCCGACGGCACGCGCCTCTACCTGATGGCGCCCATCGTGCGCGGCCGCAAGGGCGAGTACCGCAAGGAACTGCAGGAGCTGCAGCGCAAGGGCTTCCAGAGGGTCAAGATCGACGGCAAGCTCTACGAGATCGCCGAAGCGCCGTCGCTCGACAAGAAGTTCAAGCACGACATTGACGTGGTCGTAGACCGCATCGTCGTGAAACCCGACCTCGGCAACCGACTGGCCGATTCGCTCGAAACCGCGCTCACCCTGGCCGAGGGCCTGGCGATCGCCGAGAACGCCGACACCGGCGAGCGCACGGTCTTCTCCGCCCGCTTCGCCTGCCCGGTCTCGGGCTTCACCATCGAGGAGATCGAGCCGCGACTCTTCTCCTTCAACGCGCCGCAAGGCGCCTGCCCGTCCTGCGACGGGCTGGGCGTGAAGATGTTCTTCGATCCCGAGATGGTGGTGCCGGACGACCGGCTCTCGCTCTCGGAAGGCGCCGTTGCGCCGTGGGCCGATTCGTCGGGCCAGTACTACCTGCAGACGCTCGAGAGCATCGCCAGACACTTCAAGGTCAAGACCTCGGTGCCGTGGCGCGACCTGCCGAAGAAGGTGCGCGACACGATCCTCTACGGCAGCGGCAGCGAGTCCGTGGCGATGCGCTACGACGACGGCATCCGCCAATATCAGACGACCAAGCCGTTCGAGGGCGTGATCCCCAATCTCGATCGGCGCTGGAAGGAGACCGACTCGTCGTGGGTCCGCGAGGAGCTGGAGCGCTTCCAGCACGAGAGCAAGTGCGAGACCTGCAACGGCGCCCGCCTCAAGCCCGAGGCGCTCGCGGTCAAGATCGCCGGCCTCAACATCAGCCAGACCACCGAGTTCTCGATCGGCGAGGCCGTGAAGTGGTTCCTGGCGCTCGATCCCAAGCTCACGCCCAAGCAGCGCGAGATTGCCGCCCGCATCCTGAAGGAGATCAACGAGCGACTGGGCTTCCTCGACAATGTCGGCCTGTCCTACCTGACCCTGAACCGCACCTCGGGAACCCTGTCGGGCGGCGAGAGCCAGCGCATCCGACTCGCCTCCCAGATCGGCTCGGGCCTCACCGGCGTGCTCTATGTGCTCGACGAGCCGTCGATCGGCCTGCACCAGAGGGACAACGACCGGCTGCTGAAGACGCTGACCCGCCTGCGCGACCTCGGCAACACGGTGCTGGTGGTCGAGCATGACGAAGACGCGATCCGCGCCGCCGACTATCTGGTCGACATGGGACCCGGTGCCGGCGCCCATGGCGGCACCGTGATCGCCCAGGGCACGCCCGACGAGGTGATGGGCAACAGCGCCAGCCTCACCGGCCAGTATCTCTCGGGCTTCCGCCAGATCCCGATCCCCAAGGTGCGGCGCGAGCCGCCGCCGAAGAACGGCCGCTGGCTGACCCTGAAGGGCGCGAAGGAGAACAATCTCCAGAACGTCACGGCGAGCATTCCGCTCGGCACCTTCACCTGCGTCACCGGCGTGTCGGGCAGCGGCAAGAGCACGCTGATCGTCGAGACGCTCTACAAGGCGCTGGCGAAGAAGCTCAACAATGCGCGCGAGCATGCCGGCGTGCATGCCGGCCTCGAGGGCGTCAACCATCTCGACAAGATTGTCGACATCGACCAGTCGCCGATCGGCCGCACGCCGCGCTCGAACCCGGCGACCTATACCGGCGCCTTCTCGCCGATCCGCGACTGGTTCTCGCAGCTCCCCGAATCGACCGAGCGCGGCTACAAGCCCGGACGCTTCTCCTTCAACGTGAAGGGCGGCCGCTGCGAGGCCTGCCAGGGCGACGGCGTCATCAAGATCGAGATGCACTTCCTGCCCGACGTCTATGTCGAGTGCGACGTCTGCAAGGGCAAGCGCTACAATCGCGAGACCCTGGAGATCGTGTTCCGCGGCAAGTCGATCGCCGATGTGCTCGACATGACCGTCGACGAGGGCTGCGAGTTCTTCAAGGCGGTGCCGGTCATCCGCGACAAGCTGCTGACCTTGCAGCAGGTCGGGCTCGGCTACATCCATATCGGCCAGCAGGCGACGACGCTGTCGGGCGGCGAGGCGCAGCGGGTCAAGCTGGCCAAGGAGCTCTCACGGCGGGCCACCGGCCGCACGCTCTACATCCTCGACGAGCCCACGACGGGTCTCCACTTCGAGGACGTGCGCAAGCTGCTGGAAGTGCTGCATCGCCTGGTCGAGACCGGCAACACGGTGCTGGTGATCGAGCACAATCTCGAAGTCATCAAGACCGCCGACTGGGTCCTCGACATGGGCCCCGACGGCGGATCCGGCGGCGGCCGTCTCGTCGCCGAGGGCCCGCCCGAGGCCGTCGTGAAAGTGCCGGAGAGTTACACGGGCCAGTATCTTGCCCGCCTCCTGCCGCGCAGCTCGACGGCGAAGAAGCGGGCGTAGGATCGGCTTCACTTCGGAAAGGCGATCCGTCCCGCCTCGGCCACCAGGATCGTTCCCGGCAGGGAGGGGTCCTGGTTCGGGCCCTGTGGCGCGATCTGGACCCAAGCCATCATCATGTCTTCGCCATCGCGCATGCGCTCGAAGAGTTTGCGAAAGAATGTCGCGAACCCTGCATTGTTCCTGTTTGTCGTGAAAACGAGGTTAGCCGACTTCGGCCCGGGCAATCCGGCTGCCTTGACGATTGTTTCGGAGGGATTGTCGGAGGCGACGACGACGATTGCCGCCTTGGTCGCCTGAACCAGCTGCCGTACGCCGACCGATGTGGGACCCTTGATTGTCCCATCGGCATTCAGATGAGCATAGACGAAGAGGACGTTAGCGACGGGGATGCGTCCCAATGGAGGCGACGTCGACTGTGCAAACAACGGCGAAAGCACCGAAGAATCTTCCCGGATGAGAGGTGCCAGGTCCTCCCCGGAGAAATTCACGAAGCCCAGACTCAGGGGAATCCTGCCAGCTGAAAGTGCCATTCTCGCCGACAGCAACATGAGTGTGGATGCCGCCGACATAACGCCCAGCGAACGTCTGAACATGAGGCGCTCCTTAGCTGGAGCACGGTAGCAGGAATTCGGTTGCACAAGTAACGGTTGATGCCGCGCCTGTACCGTCGGGTTCCCAGCCTGCAACCACCAGCCGGCCCGTCGCGGCGCACATCTCGACCGACACGCGCGTGCAGGCGTTGAGGACCGGGGCTGTCACCCAGGCGAAATCGTCCGCATCGCGTCCGGTCCAGGCGGCGAGCGCGCTGCGGCGGCGGATGTTGTTCTCGACCGGCTCACCGTCGCCGCAGCCGCGCGGCCGCCACCTGGGATGACGTTCGCGCCAGTCGTTGGCGAAGACGGTGTCGTCGCGATGGGTTCGTGCAGCCGTCTCCTCGCGCTCGATCACGATCCGCTCGCCCGGCCGCGTACCCACCAGCAGGAACAGCACCGGTCGTGCGACCGGCGCGGCTTCGAGCCGATGGCGCGCTTCCTCGAAGCTCGTGCAGGTCTCGAAGACGTGGCGCAGCAGATGTTCGGGCGGCAGGCGCCCGCTGCCACGCACGCCATGGAGCGCGTTCAGCGCATAGTCGAGCCACAGCAGCATCGGACTGCGCCAGCGGCGGCGCATCGGCGCCTGGTTGATCGAGGCGGCAAAGCGGGCCGGCGCCACCGCGGTCAGCACGCCGACGAAGCCCGGCCAGGTCACGTTCAGGAACTCCCCCGCCGAGCCGCTCTGGCGCCGCACCTCGACGAGGCGGCCGAGGCCGGGAAACGGCCAGTCGAGCGTGCGCCGGAGGCGCGGCCCCTTCTCGCCTTCGTCCGCGAGCGCGGTGCAGCCAAACAGATAGGCGCCGTGGAGCAGCCAGATGCCCGGCTTCTTCAGGGTGCGGGCGACGCTGTCGATCTCGGCGGCATAGGCGGTGCCGGCCCGCTTCATCCAGGCGCGCACGATCGGATCGGCGAGCCTCGCCAGCAAACCGCCGAGCGGCAGCCAGCCGAGGCAGGCATCGCGAACCGCCAGCGCTTCGGATTCCCGCTGTCCCAGATGGGCGTCGGACGCGGCGTCCCGCACATCGACAAGCATGATCGATTTCATAAGTGAGTGATTACTCACTTAATTATGACTGGTCAAGCCCCGGTCAGCGCCGCTTCCAGTCGATCGCGCCTAGATCGTAGCCGAACTGCCGCTCGACCACGGAGGCCGTTGCGTCGGAGGCATCGCCCTTGCGGTCCGTCACCCGCTGCTGCGCCACGTCCTTCGGGACATCGAGCCAGATGCCCTGGAACGGCACCCCGAGCCTGCGTGCCAGCGCCTCGGCCGACGCGCGTTCCTCGGGGCGAGCGAAAACGGCATCGAGCACGACGCTGTGCCCGGCCCGCAGCACACGCTCGGCGCGCGCCATGCAAGCGGCGTAAATCCGGGCGGATGCCTCCGGCGAATAGCTGCCGGCCGGCATGCGCTCTTCCAGGGAAATGCCCGCCTGCCGCTTGCGCTCGACGTCGGTCCGGACGACGACGGCGCCCGGCGCACGTCCGATCTCTGGCGCGAGCTTGAGCGCCAGCGTGGTCTTGCCGCTGCCCGACAGGCCGCCGATCGCGACCAGGCGCGGCGGCGCAGGCTGCAGGAAGGCGAGCGCGGCCTTCTGATAGGCACGCGCCGGCGCATTGTCGGCGCCGCTGACGGCCGTGACCGCCGAATCGACATAGGCGCGGATCGCGGCGCGCCGCGCGAGGAACATCGGCAGCAGCGCCAGCGCCTCCTCATGCGAGGCGCCTTCGGCCTCGCCGACCCGCCACAGCCATTCGTTCAGCAGACGGTTGGCCAGCGTCCCCAGCCCCTGGCGCGCGAGATCCATCAGCGCGAAGGCGAGATCGTACAGCACGTCGATGTTGGCGATCTTGTCGGAGAATTCGATGGCGTCGAACGGCACGGGCTGGCCGTTCAGGGTCACGATGTTCCGCAGATGCAGGTCGCCGTGGCAGCGACGGATCGCGCCGGCCGCGACGCGGCGCGCCACCAGATCGAGGAAGGGTTCGAGCGAGCGCGGCATCGCCTCGGCCAGCGCCTCGCTGGTCGCCGGATCGAGACGGTCTCCCGTCTCGCGCATCTGGCGAACATCGGCCGCCACCGAATGTCGATAGTCCTCAGGCGAACAGAAGCCAGAGGCGATGGCGGACAAGCCGTCATGGAACTGCGCCACGCGCGCGCCGAGCGCCGCCATGAGCTCCGGAGTCAGCGCGCCGCGCGCAGCCATCCGGTCGAGCAGCCCTTCCTCGTCGAAGCGCCGCATCACCACAAGCCAGTCGACCGCGTCTGCGGTGTTCTCGCCAACCTCGCCCAGCGCCAGACTGCCGTTGCGCCGCAGGACGGGCGCGACGCCGAGATAGATTTCCGGTGCCGATCGCCGGTTCACGTCGATTTCGGCGGCGCACATCGCCGCGCGCCGGGCCGCGGTCGAGAAGTCCATGTACGGGAACTTGACCGCCCGCTTCAGCTTGTAGGCACGGTCGGCGCACAGGAAGACGACGGCGCCGTGCGTGTCGATCCGCCGCTCCGACTTCAGCTCGGCCTCGAGGAACGCGATCGTCTCGGACTGGTCCTCAACGATGAAGGAAGGCTTGCCCGTCATGGGGCGGGCGCCGGATCCACGTGGATGATGATCTCCGCCGCGGGAAAGGCTCTGGCGATCTCGTCCTGTACTTCGAGGCCGATCGCGTGACCGAGCACGACCGAGAGGTCGCGATCGACCTCGATATGGAGCTGAATGAACCGGGTCAACCCGCTCGACCGGGTCTTCATGTCGTGCACGTCCTTCACGCCGGGATGCGCCCGCGCGATCGCCTCGATCTTTCGGCCATCCTCGGCCGGCAACTCGCGATCCATCAGCACGTCCAGCGATTCGCGCGCCACCTTCAACGCGCCATGCATGAGATAGAGCGCCACCAGAGCCGCGACGCCGCTGTCGATCAGCGGCTGGTTCAGCAGACCCGACAAAAAGACCGCGGCGCCGGTGACCAGGGTCGCCACCAGATCGGTACTGTAGTGAGCCATGTCTGCATTGATGGCGAGCGACCCGCTGCGGCGCACGACGTACTTCTGGAAGGCAACGAGGCACAGGGTCAGTGCGATCGCCAGCGCGCTGACGGCCAGGCCGATCCCCTCTTCCCGAACCTGCTTCGGATTGCCCAGCCGTTCCACGATCGCGACCAGCAGCGCACAGCCGGACGCGGCGATGAACCCCGCCTGGATGAGGCCCGCCAGGCCCTCGGCCTTGCCATGGCCGAACCGATGATCCTCGTCGGGCGGAACCAGCGCCTGGCGCACGGCGAGAAAGGTCACGAACGAGCTGACGAGGTCGAGAGACGTGTCGACCAGCGAGGACAGCATGCTGACGGAATCGGTCAGCCGCCACGCCACGAACTTGGCGACGATCAGGAGGAGCGCCGTCGACATCGAAGCGACGGTCGCCAGTCGCATCAGCCGTTGGGGCTCCATCGCCGTCATACCCTCAGGGGTAAAGCGTTCGCGTGGTCCAGGGCTCGGCGGCAGAGCCACGCCGATACTCGAGCCGGTCGTGCAGCCGGAACGCGCCGTCCTGCCAGAATTCGATCAGGTTCGGCTGCAGGCGGAAGCCCGACCAGTGCGGCGGCCGCGGCACCGTCCCGATCACGTGCTTGGCTCCATACTCGGCGACCCGCTTCTCGAGCGCGAACCGACTTTCCAGCGGGCGAGACTGTTCCGAGGCCCACGCCCCGATCTGGCTCCCCCGCGCCCGGGTGGCGAAATAGGCATCGGCCTCGGCAGCGGTCGTCGGGGTGACCGGCCCCTCCAGGCGAACCTGACGCCGCAGCGACTTCCAGTGGAACAGGAGCGCGGCCTTGGGGTGGGCCAGCAGGTGGCTGCCCTTCCGGCTTTCATAATTCGTGTAAAATACGAACCCAGCGGCGTCATAATCCTTCAACAGGACCATGCGCACAGCGGGCGTGCCGTCCGGACCGACCGTGGCCAGGGCCATGGCGGAGGGGTCGTTGGGCTCTGAAGTGGCGGCTTCGCCGTACCAGGCGGCAAAAAGCTCCAGCGGATCGGTGGTTTCCCTGATCATGACCACAATATGAGGGGGTCGGCCGCGTTCTACCACCGGCATCTTGTCCCAATAGCCGTCCCCAGCTAGAACCACTGCATGACCGCAGCTGCACAACTGATGGCCGGCAAAAAAGGCCTCGTAATGGGCGTCGCCAACGAACGCTCGATCGCCTGGGGGATCGCCAAGGCCTGCCACGACCAGGGGGCCGAGGTGGCCTTCACCTTCCAGGGCGAGGCCCTGGAGAAGCGTGTGCGGCCGCTGGCCAACTCGATCGGCGCCAAGATCATCGAGCCGTGCGACGTGACCAACGCCGCCAGCATCGACGCCGTCTTCGCCAAGCTGGAGAAGGAATGGGGCAAGCTGGACTTCGTGGTCCACGCCATCGCTTTCTCCAACAAGGACGAGCTGCGCGGCCGCTACCTCGACACCACGTCCGACAACTTCAATCTCACGATGAACGTGAGCGTCTACTCCTTCACCGCCGTCTCGCAGCGCGCCGTGCCGCTGATGAAGGATGGCGGCAGCCTGCTCACCCTCACCTACTACGGCGCCGAGCGGGTGATCCCGCACTACAACGTCATGGGCGTCGCCAAGGCGGCCCTCGAGGCCAGCGTGCGCTACCTGGCGGCGGACCTCGGCGAGCAGAAGATCCGCGTCAACGCCATCTCGGCCGGCCCGATCAAGACGCTGGCCTTCGCCGGCATCAACGACGGCCGCTACATCCTGAAGTGGAACGAGCTCAACTCGCCGCTGAAGCGCAACGTCACGACCGAGGAAGTCGGCAATGCCGGCCTCTACCTCCTGTCCGATCTCGGCACCGGGGTGACCGGTGAAGTGATGCATGTCGATGCCGGCTATCACGTCGTCGGCATGATCAACACCTCGTCCGCGAAGCAGATCGCCGACTTGCTCGGCAACTTCGAAGGCGAGTAGCGCAGGAGGCCGGCGACCATGGCCGGCAGCAGTTTCGGTACCCTCTTCCGGTTCACCAGCTGGGGCGAAAGCCACGGCCCCGCCATCGGCTGCGTGGTCGACGGCGCGCCGTCGCGCATTCCCCTGAGCGAAGCCGACATCCAGGTGTGGATGGACAAGCGCCGCCCCGGCCAGTCGCGCTTCGTCACCCAGCGGCAGGAGCCCGACACGGTGAAGATCCTGTCCGGCGTGTTCGAGGGCGTCACGACCGGCACGCCGATCGGGCTGCACATCGACAATGTCGACCAGCGCAGCCGCGACTACGGCGAGATCAAGGACCAGTTCCGCCCGTCCCACGCCGACTACACCTATCAGATGAAGTACGGCGTGCGCGATTATCGCGGCGGCGGGCGCCAGTCGGCACGCGAGACCGCGGTGCGTGTCGCCGCCGGCGCCATCGCGCGCAAGATCCTGGGGGACGGCGTCTCCATCCGCGGTGCCGTGGTCCAGATCGGCACGCAGAAGATCGACCGCGCCAACTGGGACTGGGACGCGACCGGCGACAATCCCTTCTGGTGCCCCGACCGCCAGGCGGCGCAGAACTGGGAAGGCTACCTGGACGATGTGCGCAAGCGCGGCAGCTCGTGCGGCGCGGTCATCGAGGTGGTGGCCTCGGGCGTGCCTGTCGGTCTGGGCGACCCGGTCTACGACAAGCTTGATGCCGACCTGGCGAAGGCAATGATGAGCATCAATGCCGTCAAGGGCGTGGAGATCGGTGACGGCTTCGCCGCCGCCGCCCTGAGCGGCGAGGAGAATGCCGACGAAATGCGGATGCAGGACGGCCGCCCCACCTTCCTGAGCAACCATGCCGGCGGCATCCTGGGCGGCATCTCGACCGGGCAGGACATCGTCTGCCGCCTCGCGGTCAAACCCACCAGCTCGATCCTGACGCCGGTCCGCAGCGTCGACCGCAACGGCCGCGAGATCGAATTGCGCACCAAGGGCCGCCACGATCCCTGCGTCGGCATCCGCGGCACGCCGGTGGCCGAAGCGATGATGGCCTGCGTCCTCGCGGACCACCTGCTGCGCCATCGCGCCCAGGGCGGCTAGCGCTCCACCGTGGCCGCCCGGCAAACCCTGCAAGCGCGCTATGGCACGCTTCACAATGCCGGCATGGCCGCGGTTTCCCTGCTGATGATCGGCTCGGCGATCGCGCATTTCGCCTCGGGCAATGCCGCCAACGCGCCGACCCTGTCGCTCAACGATCCGCGCTTCGTGCTGTTCTCGGTCCTGGGCATGGCGATGGCCTACTACGTCTATACGGGAATCAGCCGCTACCTCGATCGCACGCCCCAGATCGTGATCGACCATGACGGCATCGCCCTGGGATTCGGTCGCAACGTCCGCCTCGGCTGGGACGACATACAGTGGGTCCGCCTGCGCAGGCTCGCCCTGCGTCCCCAGTTGCAGATCGGCGTCGAACCACAGGCCTTTCTCGCCGCCAATCTCCGCCTGTCGTTCTTCAATCTCGACGACAGCCTGCGTCCGATCCGCGGCATGCCGACCGCCATCCTGGTCCGCGACAACGGCCTCGATACGAAGGCCGTGGCCATGCTTGACGCCGTGAAGGCGTTCCGGCCGAATCTCATCCAGTCTCAGTAATCGGTCCGTTCAGGGGGAACCTCGCATGCGGCGTTTCATCGTCGGCTTTCTTGCGACCATCGGCACCCTCGTCCTGCTGGCGATCCTCGCCGGGGCCGCCTTCTTCGCCTCGGGCCCCTTCTCACCCAAGCCACTGCCGCAGCAGATGGTGCTGTCTCTGGATCTTCGCTCCCTGCCGCCGGAGACGACGTCGACCAGTCTGCTGGGCGGCGGCCTGTTCGGCAGCTCGCGCGACATCGTCGAAACCGTTCAGCTTCTGTGGCAGGCGGCGGACGATCCCCGCGTCATCGGCCTGTATGTCGAGATCGGGGACGAAGCGGCCGGCCTCGCTCGCGTGCAGGAGCTGCGCCAGGCGATCAGCCACTTCCGCGGCAAGGGCAAGTTCGCAGTGGGATTCGCGGAGTCCCTCGGCAGCGGCGGCACCCACGTCGCCGACTACTATCTCGCCGCCGCGCTGGAGCAGATCTGGCTGCAGCCCAGCGGCGGCTTCGGCGTCACAGGCATTGCGATCGAGACCCCCTTCATCAAGGGCGGCCTCGACAAGCTCGGTGTGAAAGTCGAGGGCGGCAAGCGCTACGAATACAAGAGCGCACCCGACTCGTTCACCGAGACAGGCTACACCCGGCCCGCCCGCGAGAACCTGCAGCAGCTCATCGACAGCCTGTTCGGCCAGTTCATTGCCGACGTGGCGCGCGATCGCAAGATCGACCCCGCGCAGCTTCGCCGCCTGATCGACACGGCGCCGCACGAACCCGAGCAGGCGCGTCGGGACGGTCTCGTCGACAAGATCGGCTATCGCACCGATGCGCTCGACGACGTCTATCAGCGGGCCAACGGCAAGCGCGATCTCGTAACTCTCGCGGAGTATGCCGGCGACGAGGCGCGACCCCGGACCAGCGGCGACGTCATCGCCCTCGTGCGGGCCAGCGGCACGATCGCCTCCGGCACCGGCAACGGCAACCCGCTCGAGGACGAGGCGATGGCCAACTCCGACGACGTCGTCGAGGCCCTGGAGAACGCCGCCCTTGCGAAGGACGTGCGGGCCATCGTGCTCCGCATCGACTCGCCCGGCGGCACCTACCCCGCCGCCGACGCCATTGCCGACGCGGTCGGCCGGGCGCGCGCCGCGGGCAAGCCCGTCATCGTCTCGATGGGCGATGTGGCGGCTTCCGGTGGCTATCTGGCCGCCGTGCGCGGCGACGTGATCGTCGCCCAGCCGACGACCATCACCGCCTCGATCGGCGTCTTCGGCATCTGGCCGATGGCTCAGGAGCTGCTGAATTCGATCGGCGTCAACGTCGAGCGCGTCTCGGTCGGCCGGAACGCCGGCATGCACTCGACCTTCCAGCCGCCGACCCCGGCCCAGCGCGCCGCCATCAATCGCGAGCTCGACGTCATCTATGCAGCCTTCACCGCCCAGGTGGCGGAATCGCGCAACCTCGATGCCAACCGCATCGATGCGGCCGCCCGCGGGCGTGTCTTCAGCGGCGTCGACGCCAAGCGCGCCGGCCTGGTCGACGAGTTGGGCGGCCTGCAACTCGCCCTCAACATCGCCAAGGCAAAGGCCGGCATCGGCGAGGGCCGCAAGGTCGAGATCCGCCGCTATCCCGACGAAGCCGATCGCCTGCAACGCTTCATCGACCGCCTGTTCAAGCTGGCGGGCGTCACGGCGTCGCCGAACCTCGCGATGCCGCGCGAAGTGCGCGAGGCGCTGGCGAAGTTCGGTATCGCGACGCGTCCCGGCAACGTCCGCCTGCCGCCCCTGCCGCCGCTCTGGCGCTAGCGCCGTTCATCGAGGCGCGCGGCGATCGCCTTCAGGCGCCCAGGCGGGCGCTGGCCAGCGTGTCGAGCCTGTCGCCCGTTCGCCGCAGCAGTGCCAGTTCCTCGACCCGTCCGGTCATGGGCAGATTCTGGCGCCCGACGATGCGTGCCACCTGCTCCGCCTCCGCGGGACTGCGGAAACGCCCCAGCGTGATATGCGGTGCGAACGGCTCGCCACCCGGCATCGGATTCAGCTCTTCATGCAGCGCCGTCAGTTCGGCGGCGCCGTCGGACGGCTCGGCATAGAGGTGGAGATCCGAGCGCACGATGCGATCGATCAGGAACCAGAACGGACGTTGAGCGAGGCCCTGCAGCGTCTCCCGCAGCTCTTCCTCGCGTTCGGCCGCGGCGCCGAACACGAGAGTGAAGTGCGGACCGATCAGCTCCGCTTCCTGCGGATGGTACTGCGCCCGTAACCGGCGCAGCGCCGAGTCGTCGGCCTCGCCGAGCACCGGCCAGGCCACGACATAGAGCATCTCAGCTGTAGCTCTTGGCCATGCCGGCGGCCGGATCCATCACCGCGCCATAAGGCGGGAACGGATAGCGCAGGCCGTTCTTCCCGAGATGGCCCATACCCTCGACCGCGCGCAGCAGCTCGTCCGGCGGGCAGGCCATCAGCAGCTCGTCATCGGCCACGCCGCCATAGCGGCGCTCGGCGAAGCAGGGCAGCGACAGCGAGGTCTGGCGCGTGGCGAGCGCCCGTCCCCACGAATCGGCGCAGGCGCTCTCGCCGGTTACCGTGAAGTCGTAGCGGCGGTAGCGGTGATACTGCAGGCCGTTGATGAAGTAGATCATCTGGCCGGGCGTTCCATAGAACAGGCAGATGTCCGGCGGATCGAGCCGCGCCGAGCGCAGTGGCGACACGACGAGGCCGTTGTACTTGCCGTCCGGCACCCGCGGCATCTGCGCCTGGTGGGCGGCCGACGCCTCCTTGTTGCCGAACCACACGCCGTTCATGTGATCGCCGGACAGGAAGCCCTCGCCCGGATGGTTGAGGCCGACGACGCCGCCGCAATTGCCGCCGCGCGTATTGTCGACGGTGATGCCGAGCGTGAAGCCGTACCAGCGCGACTGCGTCACCATCTGGCACATGGTGAACTTGAATCCCTCGGTCGGCTTGCGGACGCCCTTGATCTTGTCCATCTCGGCTGGGTCCTCGAACAGGCGCATGCCGATCGGCTGGGTGCGGATGCGCAGCAGTTCGATCAGCTTGTTGCTGGCCTCGGCGAGCATGGCGCCGGTGATGGTCTCGGGCGGCGTCCATGGGGCCGTCTTGTAGCCCGGCGGCAGCGTCTGGACGTTCATTGTCGTTTCCTCCGTGTCTGGCTAGGTGAGGTTCAACCCACCGTCGGCGATGACGATCTCTCCGGTAACGTAATCGTTGGCGCACAGCGCGGCCACCAGATCGGCGATGTCCTCCGGTTTCGCAGGTCGCTTCATCGGCGACCTGGCCTTCCAGGTCTCCAGCATGTCGGGCCAGTTCGCCGTCATCGGCGTCTCGACCAAGCCTGGCGCCACGGCATTGACCCGGATGTCCGGCCCCAGCGACAGCGCCAGCAGCTTGGTAACGTGATGCAGCGCCGCCTTCGACGCCGCATACGGGATCGACGACCCCTTGGGCCGCGAACCGGCATGCGTGCCGATGTTGACGATGCTGGCGGGACGACCGCCCGACGCCGACTGCCGCAAGGCAGCTTCGGCCTCGGCAACGAGCATGAAGGGCGCGATCAGGTTGACGTCGAGCATCTGCCGCCACAGCGCCGGCGTCGCGGCCTTCAGGTCCGTGTGCGGAATGCGGATCGACAGGCCGGCATTGTTCACCAGAACGTCGAGCCGGCCGTGCCGTTCGAGCACCGACGCCACCAGACCGCGCGCGGCCGTCTCGTCGCCGAGATCGGCCTGGTGATAGCTGGCGCCGGGCAGTTCGGCCGCCATCGCTTTTCCGGTGTCGGCCGAGCTGCGGGAATGAAGCGCCACGGCATAGCCGTCGCGCGACAGGCGGCGGGCGATGGCGGCGCCGATTCCCGAGGTCGAACCGGTGACGAGGGCGACGCGATCAGACACGGGACTTCAGGGCATCCAGCGTTTCGTCGGGCCGCTCCACCATCATGAAATGCCCACAGTTCGGTATGGTCACGGACGTCGAACCGGCGATGGCTGCAACCAGCGCCCTGGCCTTCGGCGCTGGCGTCATGAGATCGCCGTCGCCCAGCACGAACACGGTCGGGCATTTCACGGCAGCAGCCCGCGCCGGCGCGTCCTTGTAGGCATTGCAGGCCGCGAGATCGGTGTGGATCACGTCCGGCTTATTGCCCGCCAGTACAGCCAGCGATTCGCGCCGCAGCCACAGGCCGGGCGAGACCATGCCGCCTTTGTGCAGCGCATTGCCCATGCCCCAGAAGGTCATGAGTTCCTGCACCTTCACCGTATTGGCCTTGGCCGATTCCAACATCTCGGGATGCACCGGCATCTCCGAAGCGACGCCGCACAGTCCGAGCGCGCGCACCCTGTCGCCGTGTCGCGCCGCGCAGTCGAGCGCGACCAGGGCCCCCATCGAATGGCCGACCAGCGCCGCCTGCTCGAGGCCGGCCGCCGCGATCAGGCGCGCCGTCCAGTCGGCCATCGCCGCGATGCTCTCGAGCGCAGGCCCGTCGGACCAGCCATGCGCCGGGAAGTCGACGGCCAGCACGGCGCGGCCGTGGTTGGCGAACCAGCGTGTCTGCAGGCGCCACGCCGTGCGGTCGAAGCCGGCGCCGTGGAGGAAGACGATCGCGGGCTTCGCGGGATCGAATTCGGTACCGCCGGTCGTCGCGAAGACGGTCCGGCCATCGACGGTGAGCTTCATGGTCAGCCCTTCTGCGCGGCGCGTAGCGCCGGTCCGAGATCGTCGATCAGGTCCTCGGCGTCCTCGAGGCCGACCGAGAGCCTGATCATACCCTCGCCGATTCCGGCCTGCTCGAGTGCCGCCGCATCGAGCTGGGCGTGCGTCGTCGAGGCCGGGTGGATCACCAGCGACTTGGCATCGCCGACGTTGGCGAGATGCGAGAAGAGTTTCAGCCGCTCGATGAATCGGCGGCCGGCCTCACGCCCGCCCTTGATGTCGAAACTGAAGATCGATCCTGTCCCCCTGGGCAGCATCCTCTGCGCCAGCGCATGGTCGGGATGATCGGGCATGTCGGGCGAGGCGATCCTTTCGACCGCCGGATTGGACTTCAGGAAAGCCATCACCTTGCGGGCATTCTCGACGTGACGGGCGACCCGGAGCGGAAGGGTTTCCAGACCCTGGATCAGATAGAAGGCGTTCTGCGGCGACAGGCAACAGCCGAAGTCGCGCACGCCCTCGGTGCGGGCGCGCATCACGAAGGCGTGCGGACCGAACTCCTCGGCGAAGTCGATGCCGTGATAGCCGGCATAGGGTTCGGTCAGCGTCGGGAACATGCCCGAGCCCTCCCAGTCGAAGCGGCCGGACTCGACGATCACGCCGCCGATCGCCACGCCGTGGCCGCCGATGAACTTGGTGGCCGAATGAAAGACGATGTCCGCGCCCAGGGTCAGCGGCTTGCACAGGATCGGCGAGGCGAAGGTATTGTCGATCATCAGCGGGATCTTGGCCGCGTGGGCGATCGCGGCGATGGCCGGGATGTCGAGCACCTCGCCGCCGGGATTGCCGATCGTCTCGCCGATCACGAGGCGCGTCTCGGGGCGGATGGCCTTGCGGAAACCTTCATGGTCGCGCGGATGGACGAAGCTCGTCTCGATGCCGAAGCGCGGCAGGGTGAGCGCCAGCATGTTGCGCGTGCCCCCATAGAGCGAGGTCGAGGCGACGATGTGGCTGCCCGCCCCCATCAGCGTGGCGATGGCGATGTGGAGCGCCGCCTGCCCGCTCGACACCGCAAGCGCGCCCGATCCTTCCTCGAGGGCGGCCACGCGCTCCTCGAACACCGAGACGGTGGGATTGGAAATGCGACTGTAGATGTGACCGCCGACTTCCAGGTTGAACAGGCTGGCCGCATGGTCGACGTCGCGGAAGACGAAGGACGTCGTCTGGTAGATCGGCACGGCACGCGCGCCGGTCGCGGGATCCGGATGCTGGCCGGCATGCAGCGCCAGCGTATCGGGCCTCAGGAACTTGGCTTCGACCACGTCGTCTCCCTTTCAGCGGGCGATCCTGCCGCCTCTATTTCTTGAACAGCGAGGCCGCCGCCGCGGCATGACTCCGCTTGGCCTTGATCTTGGCCTCGACGCGCTGCAGCTCGGTCTTGAGCGCGGCCACGTATTCCTCCAGGTCCTCGACGTTCATGACGTCGAGATTCTTCGGCTGTGTCTTCTTCTGCCTGGGGTCGAGATCGTCGGGATCGAAGGCCATGGCGTGTCTCCACGGAAGCGGCTAAGGCAGGACTAGCACCGCTCCACCTGCTTCGAAAGGCCGACCATGAGTGCCCTGCCCGCCACGATGACCTGCATCGAGATCACCAAGTATGGCGGCCCGGAAGTGCTGGTGCCCGCGACGCGGCCTGTGCCGCAGCCCAGGGCCGGCGAAATCCTGATCAAGGTCGCGGCCACCGCGGTCAACCGGCCCGACATCGCCCAGCGCATGGGCAACTATGCGCCGCCGCCGGGCGCATCGGACCTGCCGGGACTCGAAGCCGCCGGCACGGTCGCGGCGCTGGGCGAAGGGGTGACCGGCTGGACCGTCGGCGACGAAATCTGCGCGCTGACGCCCGGCGGCTCCTATGCCGAATACTGCATTGTGCCGGCGCCGCAGTGCCTCCCGCCGCCCAAGGGCTTCGACCTGCTGCACGCGGCGGCGCTGCCGGAGAACTACTTCACCGTCTGGCACAACCTGTTCGAGCGCGGCCAGCTCAAGGCCGGCGAGACCGTGCTGATCCATGGCGGCGCGAGCGGCATCGGCACGACGGCCATCCAGCTCGCCAAGTCGTTCGGCGCGACGGTGCTGACGACCGTGCGGACGAAGGAAAAGGCCGATGCAGTGAGGGCCCTCGGGGCCGATCACGCCATCCTCTACAAGGACAACGACTGGGCCGCCGAGGTGAAGAAACTGTCGGGCGGCGTCGATGTCGTGCTCGACATGGTGGCGGGAGACTACCTGCCGAAGAACCTGTCGCTGCTGAAGCTCGATGGTCGCTGCGTGGTGATCGCCGTGCAGGGCGGCGCGACGGCAACGATCAGCGCCGGCTTCCTGATGGTCAACCGCCTCACCCTCACTGGCTCGACGCTGCGTCCTCAGAGCATCGAGAGCAAGGGCCGCATGGCGCGCGGCCTGAAGGAGAAGGTCTGGCCGCTGCTCGAAGCCGGCAGCATCAAGCCGATCATCTACAAGACGTTCCCGCTGCAGGATGCCGCCGGCGCGCATACCGAACTGGAGCGCGCCGACCATGTCGGCAAGGTGATGATGACCGTCTAGGGAACCACGCTCCCTTTTGCGGAGCCCGCAAAGGGAAGAAACGAGGACTAGCGCTCGTCGACGTCGGGCTGGTCGGCCTCGGCCGGATCGACGTCGGCCGCTTCCTCGACCACGCCCGCCTGCGCCAATTCCTTCTTGCGCGAGGCATCCTCGCGGGCGGCCTTGCGGCGCGCGCGATCGACGGCGTCGTTCAGGTCCTTCAGCGAGCAGAGACCGAGCGTCACCGGATCGCGCGGGCGCACGTTCTGCATGTTCCAGTGCGAACGATCCTTGACCGACTGCACCGTGCTCTTGGTCGAGCCGACCAGCTTGGCGACCTGACTGTCCTGCAGTTCGGGGTGCGTCTTGAGCAACCAGGCGATGGCATCGGGGCGATCCTGGCGCTTGGCGACCGGCGTGTAGCGCGGGCCCTTCGAGCGGGCCTGCGGCATCGGCACGTCGCGCGGGCTCAGCTTCAACCGCGCGTTGCCGTCGGCCTCGGCGCGCTTGATCTCTTCCTTGGTCAGCTGGCCATTGGTGGTCGGGTCGTATCCCGTCATGCCACCTGCGACTTCGCCGTCGGCGATCGCCTGGATCTCGAGCGGATGCAGGCCGGTGAAAGCCGAGATCTGATCGAACGTCAGGGTCGTGTTCTCGACCAGCCAGACGGCGGTCGCCTTGGGCATCAACACTTGCGACATGAATTCACTCTCCTGCGCCCGGATATAGAGGCCGGCCCCGGCGACGCCAACCCGAAAAGCGCACGGCCGCAAAAGGAAACGGCCGGGGTTGCCCCCGGCCGTTCCTGAAGTCCGTGCTTCGGATCGTCTTACTGGATGACGATTTCGACGCGGCGGTTCTGCGGCTCGCGGACGTTCGGGCCGGTCTGCACCAGCAGACCCTGCTCGCCACGGCCCACCACCGCGATCGCGGTCGCCGGCACGCCCTCGCGCAC